>Ga0068867_100000819_pt1 | contig 20982 bp, 19 predicted proteins | sample KBSMisM32_FD_65649 | JGI IMG/M metagenome (GOLD analysis project Ga0068867, IMG submission 65649) | Miscanthus rhizosphere microbial communities from Kellogg Biological Station, Michigan, USA - KBS Miscanthus M3-2 | ecosystem: Host-associated > Plants > Roots > Rhizosphere > Soil ...
CGCGCCCACAGTTGGCGCGCCGCGCGCAACTTCGCGATGGTCATGAACTGGTCGTCGTCGACGGCGTAGCGGAAACTGATCTGCCGCAACGCATCCGGCACTGCGAGGGTGCCCTCTCCGAGCAGCCGCAGGTAGGCGACCGCGGCCGCGACGCTGCCGGCCAGCTCCCAAGACGCGCTGGCACCGAGGTTGTGGAATGCCGGGCCGTCGACGGTGATAGCGCGCACTCCGCCGCCGTATCCGCTGACTTTCTTCCCGGTCGCCACGACGTCGGCCATGCTCGGCGCCGGCCGCCCGCTCAGCGGGGCAGTCAGCGGATCGGCGCCGAGGTCCAGCGACAGCCGCGAGCGCTGATCCCCGTCGAGATCGGTCAGCAGGGGCAGCAGCGCCTCCGTGGCGGCGACATAGTCGGTACCGGCTTCGACCACCAACGGCACCAGGTCGACGAACACACCGTCGAGCAGCCGATCCAGCTCGGCCGGCGGCACACCCTCCGGTCCGCCCACGCGCAGCACCAGCGCGCTGACGCCCTCCGTCAAGGCGACCAGAACGTCGCCATTGGCATCGGCCGCCGCGGTTTCGCCCGCCGGGAACGCCTCGGCCACCTTCCAGCCGGACTTGACGTCGCGCAGCGCGTCACCGCCCCGCACGTAGGGCCACCGCCCGGGCAGCGCCGGCTCGGGCGGCGCGTCCAATGACGTGTACAGCGGACGAATCGAGAAGCCTTCGTACGTGGGCGAATCCAGCAGCCGCTCCGGCTCGGCGGGCAAATCCGCAGGGTCGCGCCGGTTGCTCTTCGCCAGGACGCCGGCTACCGCCGAGCGCCACCTCGCGAGATCGGAATCCTCGGAATGCACAGCACCGTGTTTCTGCACGTCCATCAGGCTATCGCCATCACAGCACCGCCCGCCGGGCGGCCGACTCACAAGGGCGCTGACGAGTGTGGTCGCGCCACGGCCCGTAGTCTTAGGAGGCGTGAAAGCCGTCGTCAGCACCCTGCGCGCACTGGGTACTGCGGTGATCGCGACGGCATCCACAGTCCCGCCCCGCCGCTTCATCGCCATCCTGGCAGCAATTGTCATCCTCGTCGCAGTTGCGCTCCTGGTTCCATTGCCCACCGCGGTCCAGATGCGCGACTGGGCGACCTCCGTCGGCCCGTGGTTCCTGCTGGCATTCCTGGCCGCCCACATCGTGTTTACGGTCTTTCCGTTCCCCCGCACCGCGTTCACGCTGGCTGCGGGCCTGCTGTTCGGGCCCTACCTCGGTGTCCCGCTGGCCCTGCTGGCCAGCACCGTCAGTGCCGTCATCGCATTGCTGCTGGTGCGCGCTGCGGGCTGGCAACTGAGCAAGCTGGTCCGGCACTCCCGGGTGGATTCGCTCGACGCGCGGCTACGCGAGCGTGGCTGGCTTGCCGTGATCTCGATGCGGATGATTCCCGCCATGCCGTTCTCGGTGGTCAACTATGCCGCCGGGGCGTCGGCGGTACGGGTGCTGCCCTACACCCTGGCCACGTTGGTCGGTCTGCTGCCCGGCACGGCCGCGGTGGTCATCCTCGGCGATGCGCTCACCGGCAATGTCAGCCCGCTGCTGTTCGTGGTCTCGTTGTGCACCGCGAGCCTCGGCATCGCGGGCTTGATCTACGAAATCCGCACGCACCGGCGCCACCACCGCGAGCGCCTCGCCGAGTCAGCCGCCGACTCCGAGCCCGCGATCACCGGCTGACGTCGGGTCCCTTCGCGGTCACCACGCCGAAAATCACGGCGAGCGCGGCCGCGGATACGCCGGATGGATCGACATCCCGTGCCTTCATGTGGAAGGCCACCGCCAGCACGAAATAGAGCGTGGCCATCGCGGTGGTCAGCCTGGCCAGGCCCGGAAACCAGCGCACCGAGAACAGGCCCACCGCCGCGGCAGCCTTGATCGGCGGGAAGATCCAGCGGTACTCCCTTGGGAAGTCCACGGCGTCGAGGGTGTGCGTGACGAACGCAGCGTGGTTGGCGTCCGCGACCGCGCTCGCCGCCATGAACGCGCCGAGCGCGTCATAGATTCGCGGCGCCGTCATCGCTCACCGCTACAGCGCGTGCGCGCCGCCTCCGCCGTCACGAGTGACCGGAGCAGTGATGGCTCCGGGAGGCGGCGGCGGGCTCAACGGCGGCGGGCTCAACGGCGGCGGCGGTGTGTACCCCGGTCCCTGCACCGGGGTGCGCGCCTCGGCCTCGGCCTTGGCGACCGCCATTGCGATGTCCGGGTCGGTCCGCGTGGTGAACCAGTCGGCGACCTCGTCGGTGTCGTCCTCCGGCTTGGGCAGGTTGTCCTCGACCGGTGACGGCTGATACCGGAACACCCCGTCCTCGCCGGGCGCGCCAAGCATCTTGGTGAAACCCTGCAGCGCAGAGCCGAAGTCGCTCGGCACCACCCACACCTTGTTGGCCTCACCCTTGGCCATCTGCGGCAGCGTCTGCAGGTACTGGTAGGCCAGCAGCTCGGGGGTGGGCCGCCCGGCCTTGATCGCGGCGAACGTCTTCTCGATCGCCTTGGCCTGGCCCTGCGCCTGCAGGTACTGCGCGGCGCGCTCGCCTTGTGCGCGCAGGATGCGCGACTGCCGCTCCGCCTCGGCGGCCAGGATCGCCGCCTGCTTTGCGCCCTCGGCTGCCAGGATCTGCGCCTGCTTCTGACCCTCGGCCTGCTTGATCGACGCCTCCCGGCTGCCCTCGGCGGTGAGGATCATCGCCCGCTTCTCGCGGTCGGCCCTCATCTGCTTTTCCATGGAGTCCTGAATCGACGGCGGCGGGTCGATGCTGCGCAGCTCGACTCTGGCAACGCGCAGGCCCCAGCGTCCGGTGGCCTCGTCGAGCACACCGCGCAGCTGACCGTTGATCTGGTCGCGCGAGGTCAGCGTCTGCTCCAGCGTCATGCCGCCGACGACGTTTCGCAGCGTGGTGGTGGTCAGCTGCTCGACGCCGACGATGTAGTTGCTGATCTGGTACACCGCCGCCTGCGGGTTCGTGACCTGGAAGTACACCACCGTGTCGATGTTGACCGTCAGGTTGTCCTCGGTGATCACCGGCTGTGGCGGGAACGACACCACCCGCTCGCGCAGGTCGACCCGCGCCCGGATCTTGTCGACGAAGGGCAGCAGCAAGGTCAGTTGACCCGACACGGTCTTGCTGTACCGGCCGAGCCGTTCGATGACCGCGGCCTCGGCCTGCGGAATGAGCGCGATCGACTTGGCCACGATGATGGCGGCGAATACCACCAGCACCCCGACCAGGACCAGGCCGGCGACGGCACCTTCCATGACGGGTTCCTTCCCTCGTTTGCCCAGATTCCCCTAGATCACTTTTTGGACGACCGCGGTGGCGCCGTCGATGTGCACGACGGTGACGTGGTCGCCCGGTTCGTAGACATCGTCGTCGTTGAACGGGCGCGCAGTCCAGATTTCGCCATCGAGTTTCACCTGGCCTTCATGGCGCGCCACCCGGTCGAGCACCAGCGCGCTCTTGCCCTCCAGCGCCTTTGCCGGTTCGGGCAGACCGTTGCCCGCCAGGAAATGTCGACGCAGCACCGGCCGCACCAGCACCAGCAACAGGATCGACACCACGAGGAACACCGCGCCGTGCACCCACAAGTCATCGACGATCAGACTCGAGCCGGCTGCGGCCAGGGCCCCGCCGCCCAGCATGAGAAGGAACATATCGCCGGTCAGCGCCTCGGCCCCGGCGAGGGCCAGTGCGGCGATTAGCCAGATCAGCGGGACGGCCACGCAGCCAGCCTATCGCGCAGCCGACCCGATCAGCGGCTAACAACTACACTGCGAGCATCATGTGGTGTCCTAGTGTCTCTCTGACGGTTTGGGCCAATGCCTGGCTCGCAGGTGCGGCCGCGCCTGACGACGTCCTCGACGCGTTATCGCAATGGGCGCCAAGGCATTCCGTAACGGCTTACGACTCCGTCGCGGCCGGCCGCACGGGTTTGCCGTGGCCAGACCTGAACGATGCAGGCGCGGTGTCGCTGCTGCAGACGGTCCGCACCGCGACCGGTCCGCGGCTTTCGGCGCCCGCCGTCGGCGTGGCGCTACCGGTGCCCGGCGATGTGCGCGGGCTCCCAGCCGGTACCCAATTCCAGCGCGATGCGGTGACCGCGGGCGAGGCCCTCATCGTCGGGCGCGACGCGTCGACCGCGGTGGGGCTGGTGCCCGAGTTCGAGTACGACGAACTAGAAGACGAGTCCCAGTTCGAATCGGAGCCGATCGCGTTGTCGTGGACCGTCTATTCGGTGTCGATCCCTGCGCCAACCGAGTACCTGGACCTCGGCGACGCCGAATACACGTTGCGTGCCGCGGTCCGTTCGGCGGCCGACGCGCTCGGCGCTATCCGCGCCGCGGGCAGCGATGTGGCCGACCCCCGCGGACTCGTCGAGCAGGTGCTCGAAAGTAACCGAGGGCACCGTGTGCCCGACCACGCGCCGTCGCGGGCGGTGCGCGTGCTCGAGAACGCCGCCCACATCGACGCGATCATCACCGTCAGCTCTGGGCTGATCCCGATCGGCCTGCAGACGTCGTCGGAGGTGCAGATCGCCAGCGACGCGCTGCGCCCGCTATCCGGAGTGGTGCGATCGGCGCGGATGGCCGCCGTCAGCGCGATCCTGCACTCGGCCTGGGAGGCCTAGCCGCAGTTCGGCGTGCAGACGACACCGTCGACCGAAAAGCCTTGCAGCGCTGGCATGTCCGGCCCTGCGACCCTGACCGGTTCGCGACCGGTGCGCAGCTCATCGATCAGATCGACAACCAGCCCCGCGAACCGCGGATCGGCGTTCGGCGTCGCCGCCCGCGCGAACGCGATGCCGAGTTTCTCCGCCTGCTGCCGTAGCTCGTAGTCGAGATCCCACACGACCTCAATGTGATCGGCGACGAAGCCGATCGGGCAGACGATCACCGCCTTGGTGCCGCCCTCCGCGAGCGCGGTCAGGTGGTCGGCGACATCGGGCTCCAGCCATGGCACCTGCGGGGGCCCCGACCGTGACTGCCACACCTGGTCGTAGTCGTCATAGCCCGCGGCCGTGGCGACGAGGCGGGAGGCATGGGCCACCTGCCTGCTGTACAGGTCTGGGCCGCAACGGGATCGGGCTGCAAGAGGAATCGAGTGCGCGGTGAACACCAGGCGAGCGCCGTCGGGCACCGTCTGCGCCGCCGCGCCGACGGCTTCGGTGAACATCTCGACGAACAGCGGGTGGTCGTAGTACTGGCGCAGCTTCACCAGCTCCGGTGCTCCGTCACCTGCCGCAGTTCTCGCCCGTGCGATGTCATCGACGTACTGGGTGCAGCTGGAATAACCGCCCCACGCCGAGGTCGCGAACACCGCTGCACGGCGAATCCCGTTGTCCCGCATGGTCGCGACGGTGTCCTCGACATACGGCGCCCAGTTGCGGTTGCCGAAGTAGACCGGCAGGTCGATCTCGGCCTCGATCGCACGGATCAACGCACGGTTGATGGCGTTGATCGGCGAGACGCCACCGAAGTGCAGGTAGTGCTCCGCGACCGATGCCAACCGTTCACGCGGGATCCCGCGGCCTTGAGTGACGTTCTCCAGGAACGGCATCACATGTTCGGGCGCCTCCGGGCCGCCGAACGACAGGAGCAGAAGCGCATCAAATTCCATTTAGAGCAGCTGCGTGCTGGCGCCGCCGTCGGCGTAGATGATGGTCCCGGTCGTCGCGGGAAGCCATTCGGAGAGCAGAGCGCACACCGTCTTTGCGACCGGGGTCGGGTCCTTCATGTTCCAGCCGATCGGTGCGCGCTGGTCCCAGCCCTCCTCGAGCAGTTGCATCTGGGCACCGGCCTCGTCGCCGAGTGCGCCGCCGACGATCGCGCTCATCGCCAGCGTCCGGATCGGTCCGGCCGCAACGAGATTGGACCGCACACCGACCTTGCCCGCCTCGCGCGCGACGAACCGGTTGACCGACTCCAGCGCGCTCTTGGCCACCGTCATCCAGTTGTAGGCGGGCATCGCGCGGGTCGGGTCGAAGTCCATGCCGACGATGCCGCCGCCCGGATTCATGATCGGCAGCAGCGCCTTGGCAAGCGAGGCATACGAGTAGGCCGAGATGTGGATGCCCTTGGCGACGTCTTCGTATGGCGCGTCGAAGAACGGGTTGATGCCCATCCCGGTCTGTGGCATGTAGCCGATCGAGTGCACGACGCCGTCGAGCTTGTTGCCCGCGCCGATCACCTCGGTGACGCGGTCGGCCAGACTCGCGAGGTGCTCCTCGTTCTGCACGTCGAGTTCGAGCAGCGGCGCCTTCTCGGGGAGCCGGTCGGCGATGCGCTGGATCAGTCGCATCCGGTCGAAACCGGTCAGCACCAATTCCGCGCCGGCCTCCTGGGCGACCTTGGCGATGTAGAACGCGATCGACGAGTCGGTGATGATCCCCGTGACGAGGATGCGCTTGCCTTCGAGCAGACGTGCCATGTGAAAGTCCTTCTCTCTTCGAAGATTCAGTGGCCCATGCCCAGGCCGCCGTCGACCGGGATCACTGCGCCGGAGATGTACCCTGCGTCCTCGGACGCCAGGAAGCTGATCACCCCGGCGACCTCCTCGACGTAGCCGATGCGCTGCAGCGGAATCGCCTGCAGCGCGGTCGCCTGCTGCTTCTCGTCGAGCGCACGGGTCATTTCCGTGTCGATGAACCCGGGGGCCACCACGTTGGCGGTGATAGACCGCGAGCCCAGTTCGCGGGTCAGCGACCGGGCCATGCCCACCAGTCCCGCCTTGGACGCCGAGTAGTTGGCCTGCCCCGGCAGACCGGTCAGGCCGGCCACCGAACCCATGAAGATCATCCGGCCGAAGCGCTTCTTGATCATGTTGCGCGACGCCCGCTTGGCCACCCGGAACACACCGGTGAGGTTGGCGTCGATGACCTTGGCGAAGTTCTCCTCGCTCATCCGCATGATCAGCATGTCGGCCGTGACGCCCGCGTTCGCCACCAGCACCTCGACCGGGCCCTGATGCTCCTCGACCGCCGTGAATGCCGCATCGACAGCGGCGCTGTCGGTCACGTCACACTGCACAGGGAACAGGTCCTTGTCGTCCGGAGCCCCGGAGCCGCGGTGCGTCACGGCGACCTTGTGCCCGTCGGCGGCCAGCCGGCGCGCGACGGCCAGTCCGATGCCACGATTTCCACCGGTCACCAGCACCGAACGGGAGACGAAGGTCGGACGGCCACCGGCCGTTTGGCCCGCGGTATCAGCTGGATTGTCGGTCACTTCTGTCACGCTGCTCCTCACGTGCGCAGTCATGAAGGCCAACTTAATGCCTGCACGGCATTCTTAAGAAATCGCCTTAGTTGGGCAGCCGCCGGTTGATCAACAACGCCGCGATCGCCGCCAGCGCCAGCACCAGCGCGCCCAGCCGCAGCCAGCTGGCGCTGGCGTCGCCCTTGCGGGTCTCGTAGCCGATCTGCTCCTGCAGGTTGGTGAAGACTTCCTTGAGTTGCTCGAGGTTGGACGCCGTATAGGCCTGTCCGTTGGACAGCTGGGCGATCTTCTTGAGCATCTCGTCGTCGACCGGGACGGGCTGGCGCTGCCCGTTCATGTCGACGGTGCCATAGGGAGTGCCGAACGCGACCGTCGAGACCGGCACGCCCTGGTCCTTTGCGGTGCGCGCGGCGGTGTACGCGCCCTTCGGGTTGTCCGGGTTCGACGGCACCGTCTCCTTGCCGTCGGACATCAGCACGATCTTCGCCGGTGGCGGCGTGTCACCACCACCGATCACCGCGCCGACGGTGGAGATGGCCTGCAGCGCGGTGAAGATGCCCTCACCGGTCGCGGTGCGGTCGGCCACCTGCAGCTTGTCGATCGCATTCTTGGTCGCGTCACGGTTGGTCGTCGGCGAGACCAGCACGGTCGCAGTGCCCGCATACGAGATCAGCCCCAGGTTGATGCCCGGTGTCAGCTGATCGACGAACTGCTTGGCGGCCTCCTGCGCCGCAGCCATCCGATTTGGCGACACGTCGGTCGCACGCATCGACTGCGACACGTCGATCACCAGCATCACCACCGCACGGTTGCGCGGAATACGCACATCATGCGTCGGCCCCGCCATCGCGACGGTGAACAGCACGAGCGACAAGATCAGCAGGATCGTCGGCAGGTGCCGCCACCGCGACGGCCGCTTGGGCGCAACGCTTTCCAGCAGCTCGGTGTTCGCGAACCGCAGCATCCGCTTGCGCCGGGCTGCCTGCACGGCCACGTACAGCCCGACCAGTCCCAGCACGACAATGAGGAACAGGAAGAACCACGCATGGTCGAATCCCGACAGCGTCATCGGTCCGAGCAACGGTAAAGTCATGTGCCAGTTGTCATTTCAGGTGCGTTTCAGCGTCATCGCGTCAGTTGGGTAGGCGGCGGTTGAGCAGCATGGCCGCCAGCGCCGCCAACGCCAGCACCAAAGCACCGAGCCGCAGCCAGCCGGCGCTGGCGTCGCCCTTGCGGGTCTCGTAGCCGATCTGCTCCTGCAGGTTGGTGAAGACTTCCTTGAGCTGCTCCAGGCTCGATGCGGTGTAGGCCTGACCGCCGGACAGCTCGGCGATCTTCTTGAGCATCTCGTCGTCGACCGGGACGGGCTGGCGCTGGTCGTTGATCTCGACGTACCCGTATGGGGTGCCGAATGAGACGGTGGAGATCGGCACGCCCTGGTCCTTGGCCGTGCGCGCGGCGGTGTAGGCGCCCTTCGGGTTGTCCGGGTTCGACGGCACCGTCTCCTTGCCGTCGGACATCAACACGATGCGGGCAGGCGGCGGCTGGTCGCCACCGCCGATCACGGCGCCGACGGTGGCGATCGCTTGCAGCGCAGTGAAGATGCCCTCACCGGTCGCGGTGCGGTCGGCGAGTTGCAGCTTGTCGATCGCGCTCTTGGTGGCGTCGCGATTGGTGGACGGCGAGACCAGCACGCTCGCAGTGCCCGCGTAAGCGATCAGCCCGAGGTTGATGCCGGGTGTCAGCTGGTCGGCGAACTGCTTGGCGGCCTCCTGCGCCGCGGCGAGGCGGTTTGGGGACACGTCCGTGGCCCGCATGGATTGCGACACGTCGATGACCAGCATCACCACCGCACGGTTGCGCGGAATACGCACATCATGCGTCGGCCCCGCCATCGCGACCGTGAACAGCAGCAGCGACAACACCAACAGGATCGCGGGCAGGTGCCGCCACCGCGACGGCCGCTTGGGCGCAACGCTTTCCAGCAGCTCCATGTTCGCGAAACGCAGCATCCGCCGGTGCCTGGCCAACTGCACGACGATGTACAGCGCGACGATCCCGAGGACCACGAAGAGGAAGAGAAAGAACCACGCGTGTTCGAAGCCCGACAACGTCATCGGTCCGAGCAACGGTATTGTCATGTGCCAGTTGTCATTTCGTCGGATCAGGCGCCCCGGTCGTGCTCTTCGCGCAAGCGCTCATCGACCGGCAAGCGCTCCACGTCGGCGGCTGGCGACAAAGCGGACGACGTCGGCGATCCAGTCCCGGTCGGTGCGCAGGGAGAGCAGCGGCGCATCGCAGCGGCGCAGGGTGCGGGCTACCTCGGCGCGGTGGGCCGCCGCGGCCTTCTCGAAGTCGTCGCGCAGCTGTTCGTCGATGGTGAACTCCCGGGTGACGCCGGTTTCGGTGTCCTGCAGGATGACATCCCCCACGGGCGGCAACTCGACATCGCGGGGGTCGAGAATCTCGATGCCGAGCACCTCGTGCCGCCCGGCGATGGCCCGCAGCTGACGCATCCAGTTGATGGGCCCGAGGAAGTCGCTGATGATCACCGCCATGCCTCGGCGGCGCTCGGGACGGCGAAGCGCGTCGATGGCGGCGGCCAGGTCGCCCCGCACGCCCGTCGGCGCCTTGGGCATGGTGGCGATCGTGCGCAGCATTTCCTGCTCGTGTATGCGGCCCGACAGCGCCGGAACACGCCGCACGGAGTCGCCGTTGGCGATGATCGCGCCGATGCGGTTGCCGCCGCCGCTGTTGAGGAATGTGATCGCGGCTGCGGCCGCCACCGCCAGGTCGCGCTTCTCGCAACCGGTCGTGCCGAAGTCGAGGCTGGCCGACATGTCGACCACCAGCCAGGTCTCCAGCTCGCGGTCGGCAATCATCTGCCGCACATGCGGGTGGGTCGTCCGCGCGGTGACCGACCAGTCCATCCGGCGCACGTCGTCGCCCGGCTGGTAGATCCGCGACTCCCCTGGCTCGGAGCCTGGGCCGGGCAGCAGCCCGAGGTGGTCGCCGTGCAGCACACCGTCGAGCTTGCGGCGAACCGTCAACTCCAGCTTTCGAAGGGCGGCCGTCAGTGCGGGATCACGGATCTCCCCGCGCTTCAGTGACGGCAGGTCAACCGTGCGTCTGGACGTAGTCACCGATTACCGGCGGCGGCGGCTGCGGCGGGAACCACGGGCGGCACCGAATGCCCTTGCTGCGGAATCGCATTCACCTGCGGCAGCGCAACCGTCTGCAAAATCCGGTTGATGACGGTCTCCGACGAGATCTCGTCGGCAAGCGCGTCATAGGTCAGCACGAGCCGGTGCCGCAGCACATCCGGAATGACCTCGACGACATCCTGCGGGATCACGTAGTCACGACCACGCACCAGCGCGAGCGCGCGCGACGCCGCGATGATGCCCAGCGAAGCACGCGGCGATGCGCCGTATGCGATCCACGCCTTTGCGTCGGGCATGCCGAACTTCTCGGGATGCCTGGTGGCGGTGACGATGCGCACCACGTAATCGACCAGCGCGTGGTGCACGAAGTTGTTGGAAGCCACATCTTGCAGCCGCAGCAGGTCACCCGGGTTGAGGATCTGCTTCGGCTCGGGCGGCTTGACGCCCATCCGGTAGACGATCTCCCGCTCCTCCTCCGGAGTCGGGTAGTCGATGTTGAGCTTGAACAGGAAGCGGTCGCGCTGGGCTTCAGGCAGCGCGTAGACGCCTTCCTGCTCGATCGGGTTCTGCGTGGCCATCACCAGGAACGGGGCGGGCAGCGGGAACGTCTTGCCGCCGATTGAGATCTTGCGTTCGGCCATGACCTCCAGCAGTGCGGACTGCACCTTGGCGGGCGCACGGTTGATCTCGTCGGCGAGCAGGAAGTTGACAACCACCGGGCCGAGCTCGATGTCGAACTCCTCCTTGCCCTGGCGGTAGATCCGGGTGCCGACGATGTCGGTGGGCACCAGGTCGGGCGTGAACTGGATGCGGGCGAACGTGCCGCCGACCACTTTGGCGAAGGTCTCGACCGCCAGGGTCTTGGCCACACCTGGCACACCTTCGAGCAGCACGTGGCCCTTTGCGAGCAAGCCGACGAGCATCCGCTCGACCAGCTGGTCCTGGCCGACGATGATGCGCTTGACCTCGAAGATGGCGCGCTCGAGGGTGTGCACCTCCTGCTGCAGACCTCCGTTGTTCGGCGGCGCGCCGTGGGAGCCGGGGCCAGCGCTACCGGGGTTGTAGGCCTGGGTTGGGGCCTGTCCGGAATATCCTCCAGCGCCCTGCGGCGGCCCACTCGGTGACGTCATCAACGGTCCTTCCACATCAACTAAGACGCTGGTCGTAACGGCGTCGGCCCATGTTGGCCACACGCTCGCCGTCAACTATTCCAGGCAGTCCGGAATCCGTCGACGTTGCCCAGCGAAGTGTCGGCCGGTCGAACGGCATTCATCAGCAGTGCTCAGGGTTAACTCAGGCACCGCTCAGGTTTCGATAATTCGGGCGGCGTACGGCTGCATGCCGGCGCGCCGCACCGGGCTGACCGTGACCTTGCCCGCGCTCCCCGAGGCCTCCAGCATCTGCCCGCCGCCCAGATACAGCGCGACGTGCTGGCTGCCCCCGGGGCCCCAGAACAACAGGTCGCCCCGCTTGCCCTGCGACACCGGCACCTTGCGCCCCGTGTTGTACTGGTCGCCCGAGTACTTCGGGATCAGCACGCCAACCCCGGCAAAGGCGTAGCGCGTCAGACCCGAGCAGTCGAAACCGATCTTCCCCGCGTCGGAGTCGACGCCCGCGCTCGGACCATTCGGTAGGCCGCCGCCCCATGAATACGGCACGCCCATCTGCGAACCGCCACGCCGGATCACGTATTCGATCGCTTGGGGCCCGCGCACGCGCGCACCGGGAGCGACGCTGCCGGTGGCCGGTGTGCCACCGAGGCCAAGACTGGAGAGGAATTGCTGGCCGAGATTCTGGGTGGTTTGAATGGCCAGCTGGGTCGCCTGGAAGGACGCGTTCGCGATCGCGACGGGATCACCAGGCGCGCCGGAGCTGATGATCTTGGGCAACGTGGGATCCCATTGCCCGTCGTCGGGAGCGGCGAGCGCGGGCGTGCCAAGGCCAAGCAACAGACCAACGGACACAAGTAGGGCAAATGCGATGCGGCGCAGAAGAATCACCATTCGATCATTCGGGTCACATAGGGCGTCATGCCGCTGGTGCGCACCGGCGAGACCTTCACCACGGACCCCGTGTACGGAGCCTCGAGCATCTGGCCGTCGCCGAGGTACATCGCGACGTGCTGGCTGGCGTTGGGTCCGTAGAAGATCATGTCGCCGCGGCGCATCTGCGACGACGGGACCTTGCGGCCCGCGTTGTACTGGGAGCCCGAGTAGTGATCCAGTTTGATTCCCACGCCTGCGAACATGTACAGCATCAGCCCGGAGCAGTCGAAACCCTTTGTGCCCGAGCCGGAATCGATGCCAAAGCTCGCGCCTGCCGCGTTGCCGCCGCCCCAGGAATACGGCGTGCCCCGCACGGCGAGGCCGCGATTGATCACGTATTCGGTGGCTTGACGCCCGTACACACGGGGAATCGCGCCGTTGGTGTATCCGGAGGGCGTCGGGATGAGGCCGAGCTTCTGCAGGAAGTTGTGCCCCATCTGCTGGGTGACCTGCGCCGAGGTCTGTGCGATCCCAAGGACCGCGTTGATGATCGCGATCGGGTCGCCGCTGACGAACGCGCTCGGTATCGCGGGCAGCGTGGGATCCCATGCGGTGTCCCAATTCCGGGTGCCCGAGTCGCGGGCACCCGGTGCGCGATCCCAGTTCGCCGCCGGACCGCCGGCAGCAGCCGCGGCGGGAGGGGCGGCAGGCTGGCCGCCTGCGGGTGCTGACCAGTTGCGTGCAGCATCGAGCTTGGCCTGCGCGGCGGCCCGTTCGGCTGTCAGCTGATCCAGTTGCGACTGCTGCGACTTGAACGTCTGCTGCGCCTGCGTCAGCGCCGAAACCGCGTTCTGCTGGCTGGCTTCCGCGTCGGTAACCGCCTTGTCGGCGTTCTGCTTCGCCAATCGCGCGGCCGATTCCTTGTTCACCTGCTCGGTGCGAGCGCGCTGAAGATTGGTGATGACTTGTTGCGAACTCGCCGCCAGGGTCTGACCAGCGGCCGCGGTGGACAGGATGTCCGCAGGGTCGGCGGCGGTCAGGTAGGAATTCGACGGGCCGTTGACATACGTTGCGGCAGCGAAGGTGTCGAAGCGCCGCTGCGCCGCGGCGATCGCGGCATTCGCATCGGTGACTCGCTGCGCGCTGGCGTCCACTTCCTGCTGCGCGGCGGCCGCGTTGTCGCGCGCCGTCTGCACGTCGACGATCGCTTTGTTCACGCTTTCCTGTTGCGCCTGGATCGCGGCCCCGAGGTCTTGCAGTTTCTGGTTGGTGTTGGCCACGGCCGCGACAAGTTCGCCGAGGGTGTCCGGACTGGCGGGCTCAGCGACGGCCAGGCCGGGAGTCGCGAGCAGCACGCCGATCGCAAGCGTCACCGCGCGGACCCGAGGGGTGCGTCTCATTCGACTCGTGTCTCCTATGGCTCACACGCGAACGTGCCGGCACATTCGTGGGTACCTGTGTGCAGTCACAAAAATCACAACTGCAACATCAGCCACCGATTGCACGGTACGTCACATCTGACGCTAAGGAAACTTTAGTCACAAATTACAAGATTGTAATTGAATGTAGCGTTATCGAATGGTGATGTATGAATTTGCCAAATGGCGTAAATCGCTCAGTCGACGGAGTCGGAGGTGACCTCTGCCGCGGCCGCGCGTTTGCCACGAACTTGCAGCACACGAGTGGCGACGACCGCTGCAATCACCGCGAGCACAAGCACAATCGTGAATGGCGTCCATGGAAAGTGCGGCGTCGTCAACTCACTGACGAAATTCTTCGACGACTGCACCGGATCGCCCGTCTTGGCGAGGTCTTGGCCGGCTTCCAGCGTCACGCGGTCGAACTTCGTGCTGTACGTGCCCGCCCAGGACGGACTGATCGCCAACACCGTGGACCCCGGGTGGTCCTTGCCGACCTCGCTGGCGATATCCCGCAATGGCGTGTCGATCGGCGGGTTGCCCTGGATCACGACGATCTTGAGATCGATGCCCTTCTGCTTGGCCTCGGCCACGACCTGACGCAGTGCCGGCACGTCGGCGGCGTCCGCAGGCGGCACGCTCACCCCGTGGTCGGCCACGTCGGCCTTCACCTGATTCATGTCGACATCCGGCGGGATGTACGACGGCAGGAACGGGATCACGTGCGGTCCGGTCACACGGGCACGGTACGCGATTAGTGGGTATGTGGGTGGCACCACGCGCCTGCGGGGACAAGACTAAAAGCAGCCCTGGGGTGTATTGCAGGACAAGCGTACTGTTAGAGTTCATGAGCGCCGACGACACAGCCCGTCGCGGCGGTATCTAGCCGGGAGTTGATGTGAGCAGCAAAGATTCGGTCAATTCGTTTGGAGCCCGCGACACCCTGAAGGTCGGGGATAAGAGCTACGAGATCTACCGTCTCGACGCGGTGCCCGGCACCGAGAAACTTCCCTACAGCCTCAAGGTGTTGGCCGAGAATCTCCTGCGCACCGAGGACGGCGCCAACATCAGGAAGGACCACATCGAGGCCATCGCCAGCTGGGATCCGTCGGCCGAACCGAGCGTCGAGATCCAGTTCACGCCCGCCCGGGTGATCATGCAGGACTTCACCGGAGTGCCCTGCATCGTCGACCTGGCCACCATGCGCGAGGCCGTCGGCGACCTCGGCGGCGACCCGGAGAAGGTCAACCCGCTGGCGCCCGCCGATCTGGTCATCGACCACTCCGTGATCGCCGATCTCTTCGGCCGTGAGGACGCCTTCGAGCGCAACGTCGAGATCGAGTACGAGCGCAACGGCGAGCGCTACCAGTTCCTGCGCTGGGGTCAGGGCGCGTTCAACGACTTCAAGGTGGTGCCGCCGGGCACCGGCATCGTGCACCAGGTCAACATCGAATACCTGGCCAGCGTGGTGATGGATCGAGACGGGGTAGCCTACCCCGACACCTGCGTGGGGACCGACTCCCACACCACGATGGAGAACGGGCTCGGCGTGCTGGGCTGGGGCGTCGGCGGCATCGAGGCCGAGGCGGCGATGCTGGGCCAGCCCGTGTCGATGCTGATCCCCCGCGTCGTCGGCTTCAAGCTGAGCGGCGAGCGGCCTGCGGGTGTCACCGCCACCGACATCGTGCTGACGGTCACCGAGATGCTGCGCAAACACGGTGTGGTCGGCAAGTTCGTCGAGTTCTACGGTGAGGGCGTCGCCGAGGTGCCACTGGCGAACCGCGCGACGCTTGGCAACATGAGCCCCGAATTCGGCTCCACCGCAGCGATTTTCCCGATCGACGAGGTGACGGTCGACTACCTGCGCATGACGGGGCGCACCGATGAGCAACTGGCATTGGTCGAGGCCTACGCCAAGGAACAGGGCCTGTGGCACGACTCGAAGCGAGAGCCGAAATACTCCGAGTACATCGAACTGAACCTGTCCGATGTGGTGCCGTCGATCGCGGGTCCCAAGCGGCCGCAGGACCGCATCGCGCTGAGCGACGCAAAGACGGCGTTCCGCAAGGACATTCACAACTACGTCGAGGAAAACCTGCCCACCGAGCACACCAAGCTCGATGAGGCGGTCGAGGAATCGTTCCCGGCCAGCGACCCGGCGGTGCTCTCGTTCGACGACAACGACACCCCGGTGCCCTCGGCGGCCGTCAACTCGAACGGCAGGCCGAGCGATCCGGTGGAGGTCAAGTGCGAGGACCGCGGCGAGTTCATCCTCGACCACGGCGCGGTCGTGATCGCCGCCATCACCTCGTGCACCAATACCTCCAACCCCGAGGTGATGCTCGGCGCGGCGCTGCTCGCCCGCAGCGCCGTTGAGAAGGGACTGACGTCCAAGCCGTGGGTGAAGACCACGATGGCGCCGGGCTCGCAGGTCGTCACCGACTACTACAACAAGGCCGGCCTGTGGCCGTACCTGGAGAAGCTGGGCTTCTACCTCGTCGGCTACGGCTGCACCACGTGCATCGGTAACTCGGGACCGCTGCCGGAGGAGATCAGCAAGGCGGTCAACGACTGCGACTTGTCGGTCGCCGCGGTGCTGTCCGGCAACCGCAACTTCGAGGGCCGCATCAACCCGGACGTGAAGATGAACTACCTGGCGTCGCCGCCGTTGGTGATCGCCTACGCGTTGGCGGGCACGATGGACTTCGACTTCGAGTCGGAGCCGCTGGGTAGCGACAAAGAAGGCACGGACGTCTTCTTACGCGACATCTGGCCGTCGCAGAAGGACATCAACGACACCATCGCCTCGGCGATCAACCAGGAGATGTTCGTCAAGAACTACGCCGACGTGTTCAAGGGAGACGATCGCTGGCGCAACCTGCCGACACCGTCCGGCAACACCTTCGAATGGGACGCGAACTCGACGTACGTGCGCAAGCCGCCGTACTTCGACGGGATGCCCGCCGAGCCGGAGCCGGTGACCGACATCTCCGGCGCCAGAGTGCTGGCCCTGCTGGGTGATTCGGTGACCACCGACCACATCTCCCCGGCAGGCAGCATCAAGGGTGGCACCCCGGCCGCGCAGTATCTCGACTCGCACGGTGTCGATAAGAAGGACTACAACTCCTACGGCTCGCGGCGCGGCAACCACGAGGTGATGATCCGCGGCACGTTCGCCAACATCCGGTTGCGCAACCAGTTGCTCGAGGACGTGTCGGGTGGCTACACACGCGACTTCACCAACGGCGGCGAGCAGGCGTTCATCTACGACGCCGCGCAAAACTATGCGGCGCAGAACATTCCGCTGGTTGTTCTCGGTGGCAAGGAGTACGGCTCAGGTTCGTCGCGCGACTGGGCGGCCAAGGGCACCAGCCTGCTCGGGGTGCGCGCGGTCATCACCGAGTCGTTCGAGCGCATTCACCGCTCGAACCTGATCGGCATGGGCGTGATCCCGTTGCAGTTCCCCGAAGGGGAATCTGCGTCGAGTCTGAAATTGGACGGCACCGAGACGTTCGACATCGCAGGCATCGAGGCGCTCAACAGCGGCAAGACACCGAAGACCGTCCACGTCACCGCGACGAAGGAGGACGGCTCCAAGGTGGAGTTCGACGCGGTGGTGCGCATCGACACCCCCGGTGAGGCGGACTACTACCGCAACGGCGGCATCCTCCAGTACGTGCTGCGCAACATGCTGAAGTCGTAAGCATTCAGACATGCCCCGGGTGACGGAAGACCACCTGGCGGCCCGCCGCCGCCAGATCCTCGACGGCGCCCGGCGGTGCTTCGCCGAGCACGGCTACGACAAGGCCACCGTGCGACGGCTCGAGCAGACGATCGGGCTGTCGCGCGGTGCGATCTTTCACCACTTCCGCGACAAGGACACGCTGTTCTTCGAACTGGCCCGCGAGGACGCCGAACGAATGGCCGACGTCGCGTCGCGGGAAGGGTTGATTCAGGTGATGCGGGACATGCTGGCCGCGCCCGAACAGTTCGACTGGCTGGCGACGCGGCTGGAGATCGCGCGCAAGCTGCGCAACGATCCGGCGTTCAACCGCGGCTGGTCGGAGCGCTCGGCCGAGTTGTCGGCGGCGACGACCGCGCGGCTGCGCAGGCAGAAGCAGGCAGGGCGGCTGCGCGACGACGTGCCCAGCGCGGTGCTGCAGACGTATCTGGACCTGGTGCTCGACGGCCTGGTGGCGCGCCTGGCTTCCGGCGATGACCCCGAAAAGCTCAGTGCCGTACTAGACCTCGTCGAGGCCTCCCTGCGCCAGCAGGATTCCTAGCGGGCGCGGCTGCGGTGGTTCGGGCCGCCGCGGCTGCGCATCGTCGTGCCCGATTCACGCAGCATGCTGTGGATCGAGCCGTACGAGCGACCGGTGGTAGCGACCAGGGAACGGATGCTCGCGCCCCCCTCATAAGCACTGCGCAACTCGGTCAGCACTTGGTCCCGGGACTTGTTCAGTTTCTTCATCGACATCTCCCCGCTGTGGATGCCCCGACGCATACCCAGCGTAGGAAGGCTTCACACCGAGCGGGCGGAATTGATGAAACGGTTCGTAATTCGACCTACGCGAGGTCGATGAGGTCGCCGAGCTCAGGCGAGCTCAATCAGTTCCGAGTAGTCGTCGGACCAGAAGTCCTCGGTGCCGTCGGGCAGCAACACCACCCGCTGCGGATCGAGCGCCTCGGCGGCGCCAGGGTCGTGCGTGACCAACACGACCGCGCCGACGTAACTGCGGAGCGCGTCGAGGACCTGCTCGCGCGACGCCGGGTCGAGGTTGTTGGTCGGCTCGTCGAGCAGAAGCACGTTCGCCGTCGATGCGACTAGGCCCGCGAGCGCCAGACGGGTCTTCTCACCGCCCGATAACGTGCCGGCCGGCTGGTCCAGTTGCGGACCGCTGAACATGAACGCGCCCAACAGACCCCGCAGATCCTGCTCGCCGGTATCTGGCGCGGCGTGGCGAATGTTCTCCCACACCGTCGCGAGGTTGTCGAGAGTGTCGTGCTCCTGCGCGAAGTACCCGATCTTCATGCCGTGGCCTGGTTCCAGTGCGCCCGAATCGGGTGTCTCGACGCCTGCCAGCAGTCGCAGCAGGGTGGTCTTGCCCGCACCGTTGAGGCCGAGCACTACGACCCGTGAACCCCGGTCGATGGCGAGGTCGACGCCGGTGAACACCTCCAGCGATCCGTAGTTCTTCGTCAAGCCCTTGGCCACCAACGGGGTACGGCCACACGGCGCGGGGGTCGGGAATTTGATTCGGGCCACCTTGTCGGCGACGCGTTCCTCGTCGAGGGCGGCCATCATCCGGTCGGCACGGCGCAGCATGTTCTGGGCGGCAACTGCTTTGGTGGCTTTGGCGCCCATCTTGGCGGCCTGGGTGCGCAGCGCCGAGGCCTTGCGTTCGGCGTTGACCCGTTCGCGGCGGCGACGCTGCTCGTCGGTCGCGCGCGCATCGAGATACTTCTGCCAGCCCATGTTGTAGACGTCGACCTCACCACGAACGGCGTCGAGGAACCACACGCGGTTGACGACGTCGGCGAGCAGGTCGACGTTGTGGCTGATCACCACGAGACCACCGGTATGACCGCGCAGGAAATCGCGCAGCCAGCCCAGCGAGTCGGCGTCGAGGTGGTTGGTTGGCTCGTCGAGCAGCAGCGTGGTCGATGAGTTCGCGCCTGCGGCGCCGCCCTCACTCGCGGCGAACAGGATGCGCGCCAGCTCCACCCGGCGGCGCTGGCCGCCGGAGAGGGTGCGCAGGGGCTGCGTCAGAACACGTTCGGGCAGGCCGAGACTCGCGCAGATGCGGCCCGCCTCGCTTTCTGCGGCGTATCCACCGAGGGCGGCGAACCGCTCCTCGAGTTGGCCGTAGCGACGAACCGCCCGGTCCCTCGTCGCGTCGTCGGCCACTTCGGCCATCAGCGCCTGCTGCTTTTCCAGGTCGGACAGCAAGGTGTCGAGGCCTCGGGCGGACAGCACCCGGTCGCGTGCCAGGATCTCGAGGTTGCCCTCTTTGGGATCCTGTGGCAGATAACCGATTTCTCCGCTGCGGGCGATGGTGCCCGCGTAGGGCTCGCCCTCGCCTGCCAGGATGCGCATGGTCGTCGTCTTGCCTGCGCCGTTGCGACCGACGAGGCCGATGCGATCGCCGGGCTGCACCCGCAACGCCGCACCGTCGGTGGAGAGCAGCGTGCGCGCTCCGGCGCGGACCTCGAGGTCCGTTGCGGTGATCACGCTGCTGCTCCCCTAATGTTCTCCCGGGCTCGCCCGGGGGTTTACTTGTCGTCTGTGAAGATCGGCGCTCGCTTCGCGGCGCGCGCCGCGACCGCTTCTTCGAAGTTGCCGGTGAGCAAACGGACGAAGAGCTGGCCCAGGCCCTCGGCCTGCATGTGCCCCTCCAGGCTCGCGGCGTCCAGTCCACTCCATAGTGTGCGCTTGGTCAACTCGATGCCCGGCCGCGAGAATGAAGCGATCCGCTCGCCGAGCTCATAGCAAACGTCGAGCAGCTTGTCGTCCGGCACGGTCCGCGACACCAGGCCGATGCGTTCGGCTTCGTCGGCGTCGACGTCACGCCCGGTCAGCATCAGCTCGAACGCCCGGGACGTGCCGATTGCGCGCGGCAGCAGGTAGGAAAGACCGAGCTCGCTGGCGGTCAGGCCGTTGTTGATGCCTGCGGCCCGGAAATAGGCCCCTGACCCGGCGATTCGGATATCGCACGCCAGCGCCAGGCACAGTCCCCCGCCGATCGCGGCGCCGTTGACCGCGGCGAGCACCGGCTGGTGCATTTTGCGCAGCGTCAGGATGACGTCGTCAAGCACCTCCATCGACCGCAGCGCGAACGTCGGGCGGGTCAGCCCGTCGATGTGGGGGACCGAACCGGCCGACTTGTGGTCAGCGCCGGACGAGAAGCCACGGCCCGCGCCTGTGAGCACGATCACCCGCGTCGAGTTGTCGTCGGTCAGCTCTTCGAGCACCTTCTTGAGCGGCACCATCACGTCGAACGCCATCGAGTTCATCCGCTCGGGCCGGTTCAACGTCACGAGAGCGACGTTTGGCCGCGGACGGTCGACGAGGACGAAGTTGTTTTGCTCGGTCACGGACAGCACGCTATCGCGTGCGTGTACTACTTCGGTTCGCCGTTGTTCTGGGCAGCGATCGCAGCGTC
>Ga0068867_100000860_pt1 | contig 20460 bp, 22 predicted proteins | sample KBSMisM32_FD_65649 | JGI IMG/M metagenome (GOLD analysis project Ga0068867, IMG submission 65649) | Miscanthus rhizosphere microbial communities from Kellogg Biological Station, Michigan, USA - KBS Miscanthus M3-2 | ecosystem: Host-associated > Plants > Roots > Rhizosphere > Soil ...
TCCCTGATCTATCGGCGGCTGATGCGGTGGTCGGCGGGCGCCGTCGAGGGCAAGCGCCTGACGCGGCGCAATTCAATGACCTCGCCCTACCTGTGGTTGCTGTGCATGCTCGCCGTGCTGCCGGCGATGCTGTTCTGGGACAACACCGCGTTGCTCGGCACGCTGATCGTCGTGTTCGGTTTCGCCTACACGTTGCTCTATTGGCGAATCGTGCGTTTCAGGTCGCCGCGCTGGCTGCGCGCGCCTGCCCGCGCGCGCCGTCCGGTGGGCGAGGTCCCGGGTCAGGGATAATCCCGACTCAATGACCGACGAAGTACACCCGCATACCGACGCGGCCGCACCTGCGGCACCCCCCTCCGCCCGCTTCGACACCCTCGCGCTCGACGCCAAGCTGTTGCGCGCCGTGGCCGACCAGGGCTACGAGACGATGACGCCGATCCAGGCCAAGGCGATCCCGATCGTGCTGGCCGGCCGTGACGTGATGGGCGCAGCCCAGACGGGCACCGGCAAGACGGCCGCCTTCTCGCTGCCGCTGCTGCAGAAGATGCTGCGCCACGAAAACGCGTCGGCATCGCCGGCGCGGCACCCGGTGCGCGCACTGGTGCTGGCGCCCACCCGCGAGCTGGCCGACCAGGTGGCCGCCAGCGTCAAGACCTACGCCAAGCACACGCTGCTGCGCTCGACCGTGGTGTTCGGCGGCATCGACATCAAGCCGCAGGCGGCCGAACTGAAGACCGGGGTCGAGGTGCTGATCGCCACGCCCGGGCGGCTGCTGGATCACATCGAATCCAAGAACTGCGTGCTCAACCAGGTGGAGTACGTGGTGCTCGACGAGGCCGACCGCATGCTCGACATCGGCTTCCTGCCCGACCTGCAGCGCATCCTGTCGTACCTGCCGCAGCAGCGGCAGACGCTGCTGTTCTCGGCCACCTTCTCGCCCGAGATCCGGCGCCTGGCGCAAAGTTACTTGCAGGATCCAGTCACCGTCGAGGTGGCGCAGCGCAACGCCACGGCCTCCACCGTCGAGCAGCACTTCTTCAGCGTCATCGACGACGACAAGCGCAAGGCGGTGCGCCAACTGGTGGCGCGGCGCGAGCTCAGCCAGGCGCTGGTGTTCGTCAATTCCAAGCTTGGCGCGGCGCGCCTGGCGCGCGCCTTCGAGCGCGACGGGCTCAACACAACCGCGCTGCACGGCGACAAGTCGCAGGACGAACGCCTGAAGGCGCTCGACGCCTTCAAGCGCGGCGAGGTGCAGTTGCTGGTGGCCACCGACGTGGCGGCACGCGGCCTCGACATCGTCGACCTGCCGGCGGTCTTCAACTACGACGTGCCGTTCAACGCCGAAGACTACGTGCACCGCATCGGCCGCACCGGCCGCGCCGGGCAGTCGGGCCTGTCGGTCACGCTGGTCACGCGCGACGACACCCGCATGGTCGGCGACATCGAGCGCCTGATCAAGAAGAAGATCGAGATCGAGCCGTTCGAGTTCGACGACGAGCGGCCGCGCCGGCCGCCGCGGCGTCAGCGTGACGATGACGAACGCCGCGAGCCGCCCGAGCGCTACGTCGCCGAGCGGCGCGCCCCGGCACCCGCGCCGGCCGACCCGTTGTTCGATCAGCCCTACGAGCCGAGCACTAGCGCCGCGCCGCAGTGGGAGGCTTCGCAGCCGGCCCCCATCAACCCGCGCCGCACCGTCTCCGCCAACATCAAGCCACGGCGCAAGGTGGCCTCGCTGCTCGGCGGCGGGCGCTGAAGCAGTCGGGCCGATCCTGCGCGGTGCGCTGCCACCGGTCACGCTGAACGTTCAACGTCGTGGCGAGCCACCAGCGTCGATGGCGCCTGCTCTTCTGGTGCGCGGTCGTCGCGGGCGTGGTGCTCGCGCTGTGGCCGCATCCCGATCCGCCGGATCCATGGTTTCCCGGCGCCGACAAGGTCGAGCACGCCTTGTCGTTCGCGCTGTTGATGTGGATCGGCGGGCGCGCCGGCTATCGTGATGCGCTGCGGTTGGCGATCGGCCTGCTGATGCTCGGCGCCGCGATCGAGATCGCACAAAGCTTCACCGCGACGCGCACGGCGGAGTGGCTCGACTGGCTGGCCGATGCGGTGGGCATCGTGATCGGCCACGTCGTCGATCGGCTCACGGGCCGCCCGCGCGATGCGCGCTCACTCGGCCTGGAACAGGAACACGGCCGGTAGCTTGTCGGAGATCGCGGGTGGGCTGCCGCGCCACTGGCTCACGCGGCGCATGCGGCACCAGCCCTGTGGCCAGCCAATGGCACACGCCACGCACAAACGGGTCGAGGGCGACAGGTGCTGCAGCAGTGCGTGCAGCAGCGCCGCGTTGCGGTAGGGCGTTTCGATCGCGATCTGCGTCAGCCCCTTGCGGCGCGAGGCTGCGTCGAGCTCGCGGATGCGCGCGGCGCGCGCTTCGTCCTTGATCGGCAGGTAGCCCACGAACGCGAACTGCTGCCCATTGAGCCCGCTGGCGGCCAGCGCCAGCATGAGCGCGCTCGCCCCGGGCAGTGGCTCGACGGCGAGGCCTTGCGCGTGCGCTCGAGCGACCAGTGCGGCGCCGGGGTCGGCCACGGCGGGCAAGCCGGCCTCCGACAGCAGGCCGATGTCGTGTCCGGCTAGCGCGGGCTCGAGCAGCGCGCTCCAGGCGCCGTCGGGCACGGCGCTGCCTGCGCCTTTGGCGGCGCGCGGCAGTTCGAGGATCGAGAGCGACTGAAGCGGTGCGGCCAGCGCCGCGTGGGCGCCCACCCGTTTGAGGAACGCACGCGCAGTCTTGGCGTCTTCCACCACCCAGTGCTTCAGCGCGGCCGCGCGCTGCAGCACCGCCTCCGGCAGGGATGCGATCAGCGGCGCAGGTTCCTCCGAGCCGAAATCCAGCGTGTTGGGCACCAGCACCAGGGTGCCGGCACGGCCAGCTTCTCGCGTCATGCCGCTGCGAGGGGGTCGAGCCCGGCGGCACGCAGCATCGCACTGGTGCGAATCAACGGCAGCCCGACCAGCGCCGTGGGATCGTCGGACTCGATCGCATCGGCCAACACGATGCCCAGCGTCTCGCACTTGGCGCTGCCGGCGCAGTCGTAGGGTTGCTCGAGCTCGAGGTAGCGCTCGATGTCGGCGTCGCCGAGAGCCCGAAAGCGCACCGCCACCGTCACCAGCGCCTGCTGCACGAACGCACTCGACGCCTGCACCACGGCCACCGCGGTGTGGAAGTGCACGGTGTGTCCACGCATCGCGCGCAGTTGCCGGCGGGCGCGCTCGTGGTTGCCGGGTTTGCCGAGCGGGATGCCATCGAGCTCGGCGACCTGGTCCGAGCCGATCACCACCGCCTGCGGCTGGGCCGTGGCCACCGCCTGCGCCTTCGCGAGGGCGAGGCGCTGCGCCAGTGCCGCCGGGGTTTCGCCGGGCATCGGCGTTTCATCGACCCGCGGCGCGACGATGTCGAACGGAAGACGCAGGCGCTCGAGCAGCTCGCGCCGATAGCGCGAGGTCGAGGCAAGCACCAGACGAGGCGATGCGACCATCGCCAAATTGTTGCATCAGCTGCGCCGTACACTGACCCGGATGGCTGCGCGCAGACTCGTCCCCGCCCGTTTCGACGTGGCGGCGCTGGCCGCCGACGGCACGACGATGAGCGGCCAATGGCCTGCCGAACGGCTCGGCCGGTGGCATGCCATGCAGGCGCCGCCGGCTGGCGCGGCGCTCGAGCCCGTGCACTGGCGAGTTCGCGGCGAATCACGACCGATCAGCGGCGCGGCGCCGCAGGTGTGGCTTCACTTGCACGCCCACACCACCGCGTGGCCCACCTGTCAGCGCTGCCTGCAGCCGTTCTCCGAGCCGCTCGTGGTGGAGCGTGCGCTGCGCTTCGTAGGCAGCGAGGCGCAGGCAGAAGCACTGGATGCCGACAGCGAGGACGACGTGCTGGTGCTGGAGCCGACGCTCGACTTGCAGGCACTGGTCGAAGACGAGTTGCTGCTGGCCTGGCCGATCGTGCCGCGCCATGCCCAGTGCGCAGTGCCGGAGCACCGCGCGGCCGACGAGGCGGGGCCGAGCCAGGCCAATCCCTTCGCGGTGCTCGGCGCATTGAAGTCGACGCGCGGCGGCAACTGATCCCGGCGTCGCGGCGCTGCTACAATTACGGGCTTTTTCTGGGGTGGTTGCGGCCGACCAACGGCCCGTCATGCACCCCGGGCGCCGGTGCCAGAGCCTCAGGCCAGCCGCCCGGCGCCGCACGTGCAACGCACCCGCCTTCGATGCGGTGTGCACTGGAGAACCCCAATGGCTGTTCAGCAGAACAAGAAGTCGCCGTCCAAGCGCGGCATGCACCGCGCGCACAACGCGCTGACCGCGCCCGGCACCGGCATCGAGCCCACGACCGGGGAGGTGCATCTGCGTCACCACATCAGCCCCACCGGCTTCTATCGCGGCCGCAAGGTGCTGAAGAGCAAGAGCGACTCGTAAGGCGCTCGGTTTCGCAGTACTGCGGCGCAGCACGTTGTTGCCGCGAACGCTCCCGCACGGGCGGGAGGCTGGCGAGCGCCTTGCCTTCATGGTCGAGCCCGCTTGCGCCGTTGTCGCGCTTCACCTACCGTCTGCCGAGTGAGCCCGCTGCCGCCCCTGTCGCGCGTCTGCATCGCCGTCGATTGCATGGGCGGCGACCACGGCCCGTCGGCCACGCTGCCGGGCTGCCGCGCCTTTCTCGCGTCGCACCCCGCGGCTGAACTGCTGCTGGTCGGCACCGCGGCGGCGCTCGCGCCCGCGGCTGGCTGGGAACGCTGCCGCAGTGTCGTCGCCACCGAGGTGGTGAGCATGGACGACCCGATCGAGGTCGCGATGCGGCGCAAGAAAGACTCGTCGCTTCGTGTCGCGATCAATCAGGTGAAGCTGCCCGAGGAGGGCGACGCGCCAGCCCATGCCTGCGTGTCGGCCGGCAACACCGGCGCATTGATGGCGGTGGCGCGCTACGTGCTCAAGACTGTCGAGGGCATCGATCGCCCGGCGATCGCCGCACTGCTGCCCAACCAGAAGGGGCGCTTCACGCAAGTGCTCGACCTCGGCGCCAACGTCGATTGCACCGCCGAGCACCTGCTGCAGTTCGCGGTGATGGGCAGCGCACTGGCGTCCGCCCTGCACGGCAACGACAACCCGAGCGTCGGGTTGCTCAACATCGGCGAGGAAGCGATCAAGGGCAGCGAGACGATCAAGCGCGCCGGCGAACTGCTGCGCGCGGCAGCGGCCGACCAGCACGTCAACTTCCACGGCAACGTCGAAGGCAACGACATCTTCAAGGGCACCACCGACATCGTCGTGTGCGACGGCTTCGTCGGCAACGTGATGCTCAAGACCTCCGAAGGCCTGGCCGCGATGCTGGCCGGCATGATCCGCGAGGAGTTCGGCCGCAACCTGTGGACCAAGCTCACGGCGCTGGTGGCGTTGCCGGTGCTGAACCATTTCAAGGCGCGCGTCGACCATCGGCGCTACAGCGGCGGGGCCCTGCTCGGACTGAAAGGCCTGGTGTTCAAGGCCCATGGTTCCTCCGATGCCTTCGCGTTCGAGCAGGCACTGGCGCGCGCGTATGATGCGGCTCGCAATCGATTGCTCGAACGCGTGCACGACCGCATCCTCGAGACGCTGCAGGCCATGCCATCAGCCGTCGACGAGCCGCATCTCTCGCCCGCCGAATGACCGTTCCCGCCCGCTATTCGCGCATCACCGGCACCGGAAGCTATCTGCCGCCGCGGCGGGTCACCAACGCGGAGCTTGCCGCCGAGCTGGCAGCGCGCGGCATCGAGACGTCGGACCAGTGGATCGTCGAGCGCACCGGCATCCGCGCGCGCCACTTCGCAGCCGACGGCGTGACCGCGAGCGACCTCGCGCTCGAGGCGTCGCGCCATGCGCTGGAGTCTGCCGGCCGCAAGGCGCAGGAGATCGACCTCATCGTCGTCGCGACGTCGACGCCCGACATGGTGTTTCCATCGACCGCGACGATCCTGCAGCACAAGCTTGGCGTCGCCGGCTGCCCGGCGTTCGACCTGCAGGCGGTGTGCTCGGGCTTCGTCTACGCCCTGACGGTCGCCGATTCGATGATCCGCACCGGCGCTGCGTCGCGTGCGCTGGTGGTGGGCAGCGAGGTGTTCTCGCGCATCCTCGACTTCAACGACCGCACCACCTGCGTGCTGTTCGGCGATGGTGCAGGTGCGGTGGTGCTGGAGGCGAGCGACCGGCCCGGGATCCTGGCCTCCGACCTGCACGCCGACGGCGCGTACCGCGACATCCTGTGCACGCCGGGCACCGTGGCCGCTGGCAAGGTGCTCGGCGATCCGCTGTTGAAGATGGACGGCCCGGCCGTGTTCAAGCTGGCGGTGCATGTGCTCGATGCATCGGCGCGTGCCGCGCTCGCCGCCGCAGGACGCAGCGCCGAGGATGTCGACTGGCTGATCCCGCACCAGGCCAACATCCGCATCATGCAGGGCACCGCACGCAAGCTGAAACTGCCATCCGAGAAGCTGGTCGCGACGGTGGATGCGCACGGCAACACGTCGGCCGCGTCGATCCCGCTGGCGCTCGACGTGGCTTGCAAGGACGGACGCGTGCAACCCGGCGACACCGTGCTGCTCGAAGGCGTCGGTGGCGGCTTCACCTGGGGTGCGGTGCTGCTGGACTTCTGACACAGCGATGAAGGCGTTTGCATTCGTCTTTCCCGGGCAGGGCGCGCAAAGCGTCGGCATGCTCGACGCGTGGGGCGACCATCGCGCGGTGCGCGAAGTGCTCGGCGAGAGCGCGCAAGCGCTCGGCGAAGACATCGGCCGCCTGATTCGCGAGGGCCCGGCGCAGGCGCTCGAACTCACCACCAACACGCAGCCGGTGATGCTGGCCGCGGCCATCGCGTGCTACCGGGCGTGGTGCGCCGAGGGTGGCCCGGAGCCGGCCGCGCTGGCCGGCCACTCGCTGGGCGAGTACACGGCGCTCGTCGCCGCCGGCGCGCTGACGCTATCGGACGCGTTGCCGCTGGTGCGCTTTCGCGCCCAGGCGATGCAGCAGGCGGTGCCGGTGGGGGCCGGCGCCATGGCCGCGATCCTCGGCCTCGATCCTGGCGCGGTGACGCAGGGCTGCGAGCGCGCCGCCACCGAAACCGGCGCGGTGGTGTCGGCCGCCAACTTCAACGATCCCAGGCAGACCGTGATCTCCGGTGCCAAGGCCGGGGTCGACAAGGCGTGCGAGGTGCTCAAGGCCATGGGCGCCAAACGCGCGTTGCCGCTGGCGGTGTCGGCACCCTTCCATTGCGCGCTGATGCGGCCCGCCGCCGAAGCGTTGCGCGAACGCCTGGCCACGGTGGCGATCGCGCCGCCGCGCATCCCGGTGATCAACAACATCGACGTGGCCGTCGTCACCGAGCCGTCGGCGATCCGCGACGCGCTGGTGCGCCAGGCCTACGGGCCCGTGCGCTGGGTCGAGGTGGTGCAGGCGCTGCGCGGCCGCGGATTGACGCACGTGCTGGAGTGCGGCCCGGGCAAGGTGCTGAGCGGGATGGTCAAGCGCATCGATGGTGATGCGGTGGCGGCCAACGTGTCCGAACCGGCGTCGCTGCGCGATGCCCTGGGGCTGCTGGCGTGAGCGACGGCGCGTCGGCGCCCCAGGTGGCGCTGGTCACCGGCGCCTCGCGTGGCATCGGCCGCGCGATCGCGCTGGCACTGGCGGCACAGGGCCTGCGCGTCGTCGGCACCGGCACCAGCGAGGCGGGTGCGTCGAGCCTCGGCGAGGCGCTGGCAGCGCAGTCCGCTCCCGCGCACAGCCGCGGCGTGGTGCTGAACGTGAACGATGCGGCCGCGTGCGACGCGCTCGTCGAGTCCATCGTCAGGCAAGACGGTGGCGTGCACGTCTTGGTGAACAACGCCGGCGTCACGCGCGACCAGTTGGCGATGCGCATGAAGGACGACGACTGGTCCGCCGTGATGGAGACCAATCTGCACGCGGTGTTCCGGCTGTGCCGCGCCGTGATGCGTCCGATGATGAAGCAGCGTTTCGGTCGCATCATCAACATCACGTCGGTGGTGGGCGCGTCCGGCAACGCGGGGCAGGCCAACTACGCGGCCGCGAAGGCCGGTGTGGCGGGCATGACGCGTGCACTGGCGCGCGAGCTGGGCAGCCGCAACATCACTGTCAATTGCGTGGCACCAGGCTTCATCGCCACCGACATGACCGATGGACTGACCGAGGCGCAGCGCCAGGCCTTGCTGGCCCAGGTGCCGCTCGGTCGGCTCGGTGCGCCGCAAGACGTGGCCGGGGCGGTGGCCTTTCTGGCCTCACCCGCAGCGGGCTACATCACCGGCACGCAACTGCACGTGAATGGCGGCATGTTCATGGATTGAGGCCGCGCGCACGGGCGCGTTGCCCGGTCGGCCCTCCGGTGGCCGACCACCGGCTGGCCAAAGGGCGAAGCCGTAGAATCACCGGCTGTTTCCTTGCAACTCCTGGAGGAGTCATGAGCGATATCGAAGCACGCGTCAAGAAGATCATCGCCGAGCAGCTTGGCGTGCCCGAGTCCGACGTCACCAACGAGAAGGCTTTCGTGGCCGATCTGGGCGCCGATTCGCTTGACACCGTGGAACTGGTGATGGCGCTCGAGGACGAGTTCGGGATCGAGATCCCCGACGAAGAAGCCGAGAAGATCACCACCGTGCAGCTGGCGATCGACTACGCGGCCAAGCACCAGAAGGCCTGACGCGCCTCCAGCGGGCTGCGCACGCACTGAAGCTTCGATGTCACGCCGCCGCGTCGTCGTCACCGGCCTCGGGCTGATCAGCCCGGTGGGCAACTCGATCAAGCAGGCCTGGTCCAACCTGACCGCCGGGCGCACGGGCGTGAGCACGATCACCCGCTTTGACGCCACGCCGTTCGCGTGCCGCTTTGCAGGGCAGGTGAGCGATTTCAAAGTCGAGGACTACATGCCCGCCAAAGAGGCGCGGCACATGGACACCTTCATCCATTACGGCCTGGCGGCTGCGGTCCAGGCGGTGCAGGACGCCGGCTTGCCCACCGGCGACGCGCTCAGCGAGGAGCGCGCCGAGCGCATCGGCTGCGTGGTGGCTTCGGGCATCGGCGGGCTGCCGATGATCGAAGACACGCACACAGAGCTCGCCGCGCGCGGACCGCGCCGCATCTCGCCGTTCTTCATTCCCGGCACGATCATCAACATGGTGGCGGGCCATGTGTCGATGCGCTTCGGCTTCAAAGGACCCAATCTGTCGGTGGTTACCGCATGCACCACCGGGCTGCATTGCATCGGCGAGGCCGGGCGTCTGATCGAATATGGCGACGCCGACGTGATGGTGGCCGGCGGCTGCGAGGCTGCGGTCTCGCCGCTGGGCGTCGGTGGCTTCGCGGCGATGCGCGCGCTGTCGACGCGCAACGACGACCCCGCCACAGCGTCACGGCCGTGGGACAAAGATCGCGATGGCTTCGTGCTCGGTGAAGGCGCAGGCGTCGTGGTGCTCGAGGAGTACGAGCACGCCAAGGCGCGCGGGGCCAACATCTACGCAGAGCTGGTCGGGTACGGCATGAGCGCGGATGCGGGCCACATCACGGCACCGAACACCGACGGCCCACGCCGCGCCATGCGCGCGGCGCTGCGCAATGCGGCCCTCGACGCCACTCAGGTGCAATACCTCAACGCGCACGGCACGTCCACGCCGCTGGGCGACGTCAACGAAACGCAAGCCATCAAGCTGGCGTTCGGCGAGCATGCGAAGAAGATGGTGGTGAGTTCGACCAAGTCGATGACCGGACACCTGCTGGGTGGCGCCGGGGGCATCGAAACGGTGTTCACCGTACTCGCTCTGCGTCACCAGGTGGTGCCACCGACGATCAACATCTTCAACCAGGACCCCGAATGCGATCTCGATTACTGCGCCAACGAGGCGCGCGAGATGCGCATCGATGCGGCGGCCAAGAACAATTTCGGTTTCGGCGGCACCAACGGCACTCTGGTGTTGCGCCGGGTCTGAGCGGCCACGGGCGCCGCAGGCCATGCGCGCCGCTCCGGCGTTTGAACTGCCCGTCGCGCTCAGCCGCGGTGAACGATGCATGCTGGCGTTGATCGGCGCCACGTGCACCGGCGTGATCGCGGCTTGGCTGTGGTCGCACGTCGATGCGGCGGCGGGCCCGGCGGGTCGGGGTGTGCTGCCGGCATTCGGCGCCATCGCAACCGCCGCGCTGCTGGGCGCGTGGCTCGGCTGGCGCCAGTCACCGCGCCACGCGGGCACGCTGGCGTGGCACCAGGGAAACTGGACGCTGCGGCGGGTCGTGGGACCACCGTGTGAGGGGCAGGTGCAAGCCAAGATCGACCTGGGCAGCTGGCTGCTGCTGCGCTTCGAGCCGATCGACGGCACCGGGCCGACTTGGTTCGGCATTGACCGCGCACGCGCCGGTGCGGCGTGGCACGCACTGCGTGCGACGCTGTTCGCGCCCGGCGCGCTCGACGATGCATCGCGCCGCAGCGACGAAGGCGCGTCGCCATGAGCCCGAACGACGCCGACCGTTCGCTGGTCGAGCGCGCTCAGGGCGGCGACTCGCGCGCCTTCGAGATGCTGGTGGTCAAATACCAGCGGCGCATCGAGCGGCTGATTTCGCGCATGGTGCGCGACCCGGACCTGGTGCACGACGTGGCGCAGGAGGCATTCATCCGCGCCTACCGGGCGCTGCCGCAGTTTCGTGGCGAAAGCGCTTTCTACACCTGGCTGTATCGCATCGCCGTGAACACGGCCAAGAAGGCGCTGGTGGAGATCAAGCGCGACCCGGTTTCCACCGATTCCGCACGCGCGCGTCCCGGCGAGGATGACGAAACTTACCGCATCGACCACGAACTAAGCGACGGTGAAACGCCCGAGGCGTTGCTGGCGAGCAAGGAGATAGCCGCCACCGTCAACGCCGCCATCGACGCCCTGTCGGAAGACCTCCGACAGGCGATCACGCTGCGGGAGATCGAAGGCCTGAGCTATGAAGAGATCGCCGACGTGATGAATTGCCCGATCGGTACGGTGCGGTCACGGATCTTTCGTGCCCGCGAAGCGATCGCATCACGGTTGCGTCCGCTGCTCGGCACGCGCGAGGGAGAACGCTGGTGACCCGGTTCTGCCGCGCCGCACGCATTGTCTGGAGTGAAGATGTCTGACGATCCCTTGCACCGCCCGCACGATCCCCTCGACGACGCCTGGGCCGCGTTGTCGTCGATGGCCGATGGCGAGGCGAGCGCCGATGCGCAGGAGCGCTGCCTGGCGATGTGGTCCGAGCAATCGGATGCGCGCGCGCGCTGGCGCCAGTACCAGCTGATTGGCGATGTGCTGCGCTCGCGCGAGCTGGCGCGCGACGATGCCCACGACGCGGCATTTCTAGCGGCCCTGCGCACACGCATGGCTGGCGAGCCGGTGGTGCTGCATCGGGTGCGGCCGGTGTTGTTGAGCCGGCTGCGTGCGTGGGCCGCCCCGATGGCGGCTGCCGCCGGGGTGGCTGCGGTGGCCGCGGTGGTGGTGATGATGCGCGCGACGCCAGTGGCCACCGAGGGCACGCAGATCGCAGCCCGGCAGCCTGCGCCGCAGCCAGTGGCCAGCGCCGTGGCAGTCACTGCCGTGCAATTGCAACAGCCGGTCAACGGCCGGCTGATTCGCGATGCGCGGCTCGATCGCTACTTCGCCGCGCATCGGCAAAGCGGCACGGGTGCGGCGGTGCAAATGCCCGGTGGGGTGGTGCGCAGCGTCGACACCATCGTGCTGGAGGATCGGTGATCCCACTGCGCCGGTCGTTGCACACCTGGCTGTGGGCCATGAGCATGGCCGCAGCATGGCCGGCGCAGGCGCAGACCGCGGGGGCAGCCGCAGGCAACGATCGACCGAGCGACTTGCGCTCGTGGATGGTGCGCGTGCAGCGCGCCGCCACGACTCTCAACTACCAGGGCACGCTGGTCTCGAACGCCGCCGGCGTGGTGTCGAGCTCGCGTGTCACACACTATTGCGAGGGCAAGCAACGCTACGAGCGGATCGACGTGCTCGACGGCGAGGCGCGTCAGGTGCTGCGCCACAACGACCTCACGCACACGCTGTGGCCGCGCGCGCGCGTGGCGGTGATCGAGCAACGTCTGACGATGCCAGATTTTCCGGGCCTGCCGCCGGCCGATGCGCGTTCCGAGGATGCGTACGAGCTGCGCCTGCTGGGCACTGAACGAGTTGCCGGGCACGAGGCACAGGTGCTGATGTTCAGGCCGCGCGATGGACACCGCTTCGCGCAGCGCCTGTGGGCCGACCAGTCGAGCGGGCTGCTGCTGCGCGCCGACGTGCTGGGCACGAAGGGCGAATTGCTCGAGTCGGCTTCGTTCTCCGATGTGTCGATCGGCGGCAAGGCCAATCCCGACGCCGTGCTGCAGGCGATGCGCAAGCTCGACGGCTTTCGCATCGTTCGTCCGGTGGCGACCCGCACCAGCCTGGATGCCGAAGGCTGGAGCGTCGGCCATCCGGTGCCGGGCTTCCAGCTGGTCGGATGCATGCGCCGCGAGCTGGGCGCGCTGGAGGAACCCCCGACCAGTGCCAGCACGCAGGTGGTGATGGCGGTGTTCTCCGATGGCCTGACACACGTATCGGTGTTTGTCGAGCCCTACGATGCACAGCGCCACAAGCCTGTGGCCACCAGCCTGGGCGCAACCCACACGGTGATGACGCGCTCGGGCGAGTGGTGGATCACCGCGATGGGCGACGTTCCGATGGCGACCGTGCAGCTGTTTTCATCCGCGCTGGAGCGGCGTCGCTGACGCCCCCGCTCGGCCGCATCCCCTTGTACCCTTGCAATTTGGCGCGCTGCCCTCACCCGGGCAGCGATGGTCTGAAAAGGTCTCGAATGCATCGACACACGGGTTCCAGGGTTCTGGCGCTGCGCTACCGCGCCGCGGCCCTTGCTTTGGCGGTCTGCTTGGGCGCCGGCGCGTGGCTGGCGGCCTCGCCGGCGCGCGCGCAGGGGCGCGAGCTGCCTGACTTCACCGAGCTGGCCGAGAAGTGGAGCCCTTCGGTGGTCAACATCCGCACGTTGGAACGCGGGCGAGCGGTCCCCGGCGGCGGCGAAGTCGACCCCAACGTCGAGGAGTTCTTCCGCCGCTTCGGCATCCCGATGCCGGGACGTCCCGACCAGCGTCGCGGCCCGCGCGGTGGCGACGAGGAGCCGCAGCAGCGCGGCGTGGGCTCGGGCTTCATCCTCAGCAACGACGGCTTCGTGATGACCAACGCGCACGTCGTGGACGGCGCCGACGAAGTGATCGTCACGCTCACCGACAAGCGGGAATTCAAGGCGCGCATCGTCGGCTTCGACAAGCGCACCGACATCGCCGTGGTGAAGATCGAGGCCACCGGGCTGCCCGCGGTGCGGGTCGGCGACGTCAGCAAACTGAAGGTCGGTGAGTGGGTGATGGCGATCGGCTCGCCGTTCGGGCTGGAGAACACCGTGACCGCGGGCATCGTCAGCGCCAAGCAGCGCGACACCGGGGACTATCTGCCGTTCATCCAGACCGACGTCGCGATCAACCCCGGCAACTCCGGTGGGCCGCTGCTCAACATGCGCGGCGAAGTGATCGGCATCAATTCGCAGATCTACAGCCGCTCGGGCGGTTTCATGGGCATCTCGTTCGCGATTCCGATCGACGAAGCGATCCGCGTGGCCGACCAACTGCGTGTCAACGGCCGTGTGATCCGAGGTCGCATCGGCGTGACGATTGCGCCGGTGACCAAGGAAGTGGCGGAATCGATCGGGCTCGGCAAACCGATGGGTGCGCTGGTGCAGGGGGTGGAGTCCGGCGGGCCGGCCGAAAAGGCCGGCATCGAGGCTGGCGACATCATCGTGAAGGTCGACGGCAAGCCGGTGGAGAAGTCCGGCGACCTGCCGCGCATCATCGGTGCGACCAAGCCCGGCAGCCGCTCGGCGCTGCAGGTGTTTCGCCGTGGCGCGACGCGCGACCTCCAGGTGACCGTCGCGGAATTCGAAGCCGACCGTCCGACGCGCCGCGCGCAGGCCGAGCCGGGCGCCAGCGGCCCCACGCAAAGCAAGAGCGCCCTGGGCCTCACGGTGTCGGAACTCACCGATGCGCAGAAGCGCGAGCTCAAGATCAAGGGCGGCGTGCGCGTCGAGGCAGTCGACGGCGCTGCGGCGCGCGCCGGCCTGCACGAGGGCGACGTGATCCTCGCGATCGACAACACCGAGGTCAGCGACGTCAAGCAGTTCCTGTCGATTGCGGCCAACGCCGAGAAGTCGCGCGCGGTCAGCGTGATGGTCAAGCGTGGGGAGTTCGTCAACTACCTGGTGATCCGCCCGACCCGATAGTCCCCTGATCGCAGTAGGAGACTCGTTGGGTTTCGGCCAACTGCGGCAGAGGCCGCGGAACGGTCCGTCCAGGTTACCGGCTGCTTGTGCGTCCGGTTCCGAAAGGGCCCGGCGAGCGGGAGTGAGTTCTAGCTATCGCTTGTGAGGCCGGGATTGGCATCGCCGACGACTAGAATCGCCCGACTGCGGACGATTTTGGGCGCCCGGAGGGAAGCACTGGGTCGTTTGGCCGGGTGCGGAGTCAGGTCCGCACAACCTGTGGATAAGCTGTTGATCGAATTGCCATGTTGGCGCTCTGCAACGAGCCAAAATCAAGCAACGGCGCGGCTTCGCACGGGGGTCTTTTGGCTACAATGAAGGCCCAACAAGCAGTTGCCATACGTTTTGTTGGAAGGCGCGTCATCTCTTGGACGTGCCTTTTTTTTAGCTCACGCACGGGCCTGCGGCCCTTCACATCTTTCCCGCGATGCGAGCCTGCGCTGAAACGGCCTTGCCGATTTGACTTCGCGCCGCGCTGATCGCCCATCGATGGACCACATCCGGAATTTCTCGATCATTGCCCACATCGACCACGGCAAGAGCACGCTGGCCGATCGCATCATCCAGCGCTGCGGCGGGCTCACCGATCGAGAGATGGAAGAGCAGGTGCTCGACTCGATGGACCTCGAGCGCGAGCGCGGCATCACGATCAAGGCGCAAACCGCGGCACTGCAGTACACCGCGCAGAACGGCCGCTCCTACAACCTGAACCTGATCGACACGCCCGGGCACGTCGACTTCAGCTACGAGGTGAGCCGCTCGCTGTCGGCTTGCGAGGGCGCGCTGCTGGTGGTCGACGCCAGCCAGGGCGTCGAGGCCCAGACGGTGGCCAACTGCTACACCGCGCTCGACCTCGGCGTCGAGGTGGTGCCGGTGCTCAACAAGATGGATCTGCCGCAAGCCGATCCGGACACCGCGCGCGCCGAGATTGAAGACGTGATCGGCATCGACGCCAGCGGTGCCATCCCGTGCTCGGCCAAGACCGGCATGGGCCTGGACGACATCCTGGAGGCGGTGATCCACCGCATGCCCTCGCCACGCGGCGACCCCGCGGGTGCTCCGCGCGCGATGATCATCGACAGCTGGTTCGACAACTACGTCGGCGTCGTGATGCTGGTGCGCGTGGTCGATGGCTCGCTGAGCAAGGGCGAACGCATCCGCCTGATGGCCACCGACGCCGTCCACGGCATCGAGCAGCTCGGCGTGTTCACGCCCAAGTCGGAGCCTCGCGACGTGCTGCGCGCCGGCGAGGTCGGCTTCGTGATCGCCGGCATCAAGGAGCTGCACGACGCCAAGGTCGGCGACACCATCACGCTGGAGAAGAAGCTGCCCAACAACGCCGGGCCGGCGACCGAAGCGCTGCCCGGCTTCAAGGAGATCCAGCCGCAGGTGTTCGCCGGGCTGTATCCGGTGGAAGCCAGCGAGTACGAGTCTCTGCGCGACGCGCTCGACAAGCTCAAGCTCAACGACAGTTCGCTGCGCTTCGAGCCCGAGGTCAGCCAGGCGCTCGGGTTCGGATTCCGCTGCGGCTTTCTCGGCCTGCTGCACATGGAGATCGTGCAGGAGCGCCTGGAGCGCGAATTCGACCAGGATCTGATCACCACCGCGCCATCGGTGGTCTACGAGGTCGAGCTCAACGATGGCACGGTGATGCGCGTCGAGAACCCCTCGAAGTTGCCCGACCAAGGACGCATCCGCGATATCCGCGAGCCGATCGTCACCGTGCAGCTGTACATGCCCCAAGACAGCGTCGGTCCGGTGATGACGCTGGCCAACCAGAAGCGCGGCGTCCAGGTGCAGATGTCCTACCACGGCCGCCAGGTGCACCTGACCTACGACTTGCCGCTGGCAGAGATCGTGCTGGACTTCTTCGACAAGCTGAAATCGGTGTCGCGCGGCTACGCTTCGATGGACTACGCGTTCAAGGAGTACCGGGCGGCCGACGTGGTGAAGGTCGACATGCTGATCAACGGGGACCGCATCGACGCGCTGTCGGTGATCGTGCATCGCAGCCAGAGCACCTACCGCGCCCGCGAGGTGGTGGCCAAGATGCGCAAGATCATCCCGCGGCAGATGTACGACGTGGCCATCCAGGCGTCGATCGGTGCCAACATCATCGCGCGCGAAGACGTCAAGGCGCTGCGCAAGAACGTGCTGGCAAAATGCTACGGCGGTGACATCACGCGCAAGAAGAAGCTGCTCGAAAAACAAAAGGCAGGCAAGAAACGCATGAAGCAGATCGGGACCGTCGAGGTGCCGCAGGAGGCCTTCCTGGCCATCCTCCAAGTCGACGACTGACCGGACGTTCGCCTGCCCACGCGCCGCCGCGCGCCGACTGACAGACACCCGTTCCACGACCCATGAGTGCACTGACCGCGATCCTGTACGCCGCACTGGCCGTCTACCTGGGGGGCTGGTACGCCGATCAGTGGATCGGCAACTTCTCTCTGCTGCTTTTCGTGCTGACTGCGGTCACGCTCGGCTACTGGCTGGCCGAGCACTTCCACTTCCGGCCGGCGCGCGAGGCGGCGGCCGCCGCGGTGGAGGTGCAGCACACCCAGCGTCGCGCCGAGCTGGCCACCCAGGGCATCACGCAGGTCGATGGCAACGTGCAGGAGGCCAAGCGCGCGGTGCTGGCCCAGCCTTGGTGGCTGGACTGGACGGCCGGTCTGTTCCCGGTGATCTTGATCGTGTTCCTGCTGCGCTCGTTCCTGTTCGAGCCGTTCAAGATCCCTTCGGGCTCGATGGTGCCCACGCTGACCGTTGGCGACCTGATCCTCGTGAACAAGTACCACTACGGCGTGCGGTTGCCGGTGATCAACAAGAAGGTCATCGCGAACCACGATCCGCAGCGCGGCGACGTGATGGTGTTCCGCTACCCGGTCGATCCGCGCGTCGACTACATCAAGCGCGTGGTCGGCGTGCCGGGCGACGAGGTGGCTTACCTGAACCAGCGCCTCACGATCAACGGCAAGCCGATCGACGAAAAGGCGCAGGGCGAGTACTACGACGAGGAAGCCAAGCGCTATTTCCCTCAGTTCTTGGAGGCGCTGGGCGACGTCGAGCATCGCATCCTGGTCGACCCGCAGCGCGCCGCCTATTACGGGGGCGGCGAGCGCCAGTTCCCGCACGCACAAAACTGCCGTTATTCAGCCGAGGGCGTGGTGTGCAAGGTTCCCGAGGGCCACTACTTCATGATGGGCGACAACCGCGACAATTCCCAAGATTCGCGCTTCTGGGGCTTCGTACCCGACGAGAACATCGTCGGCAAGGCCTTCTTCGTTTGGATGAATTTCGGTAATCTCCGGCGCATCGGTTCGTTCCAATGACGGGGGTGGGAAAGGGGTCTGGCATGGGTTCATCGCAGCGGTTCGGCGTGCGCGCGCAGCGCGGCGTCAGCCTCATCGGGCTGCTGTTCTGGGCCATCGTCATCGGATTCGCGGGCTACGTGGCGATCCGCGTCTTTCCGACCGTCAACGAGTACCTGACGATCCAGAGCGCGGTCAACAAGATCGCTTCGTCCAATCCCACCACGGTCGGCGAGATCCGCGCACAGTTCGACAAGCAGAAGGAGATCGAGTATTCGATCGCCTCGATTTCCGGCAAGGACCTCGACATCACCAAAGAGAACGACAAGATCGTGATCCGATTCGCCTACAACAAGGAACTCGAATTGATCTCGCCGGTCTTCTTGCTGATCAAGTACGAGGGCCGGTCGCGCTGAAGATGGATCCGCGGCTCGACGCGCTGCAAAAACGCCTGGGACACACCTTCTCCGAACAGGCGCTGCTGACGCGCGCGCTGACCCATCGCAGCTTCGGCGCCGATCACAACGAGCGGCTCGAGTTCCTTGGCGACGCGGTGCTGAACCTGGCGGTCTCGAGCCTGCTTTTCGAGCGCTTCGGCGGCTCCGACGAGGGTGACCTCACGCGCGTGCGCGCGCACCTGGTGCGCGAGGAGAGCCTGCACCGCACGGCGCTCGCACTCGGCCTGCCCGACGTGATGCGGCTGTCCGAAGGCGAGGCACGCGGCGGCGGTGCGCAGCGGCCATCGATCCTGGCCGATGGGGTCGAGGCGCTGATCGGCGCCACCTTCCTCGATGGGGGTTTCGAGCGCGCGCACGAGCTGGTGCGTCGTCTGTTCGGCGACGTGATCGCGGCCAGCGAGGCGCACACCTGGTCCAAGGACGCGAAGACCGAACTGCAGGAGTGGCTGCAGGCTCGGCGCATCCCGGTGCCGACGTATCGGATCGTCGGCACCACCGGCCAGGCGCACGCCCAGACCTTCGAGGTCGAGTGCTCGATCCCGTCGCTGTCGCTGGCCGAGGCTGGACGCGGGCGTTCGCGCCGCATCGCCGAGCAGGAGGCGGCGCGCCGCCTGCTCGACGCATTGAAGGCCAGCGACCGGCCGGGCGGCCCGTTGCGTTCCTAGCGGCATGTCGGGCGCCACCACGCGCTGTGGCACCGTGGCGATCATCGGCCGGCCTAACGTCGGCAAGTCGACCTTGCTCAATGCGCTCGTGGGCCAAAAGATCAGCATCACGTCGCGCAAGGCACAAACCACGCGCCACCGCATCGTCGGCGTGCGCACGCGCGGCAGCGCGCAGTTCGTGTTCGTCGACACGCCGGGATTCCAGACGCGCCACGCACAGGCGCTCAACCGCAACCTGAACCGCGCGGTGCGCAGCTCGCTGGGCGACGTCGACCTGGTGCTGCTGGTCGTCGAGGCCGGCCGCTTCGGCGCGCAGGACGAGCAGGTGCTCGCACTGCTGCCGCCGAACGTGCCGGCGATCCTGGTGGCCAACAAGCTCGACGCCGTGCCGCGTCGCGCCGATCTGCTTCCGTGGCTGCAGTTGCTGCCGCAACGCCACGATTTCGCCGAGTACGTGCCGATGTCGGCCGAGCGGGGCGCCGACGTCGAACGGCTGCTCGACATCATCGAGCCGCACCTGCCCGAGCGGCCGTGGAGCCATGACGCCGATGCGCTCACCGACCGCAACGAGCGCTTTCTCGCCACCGAGATCGTGCGCGAGAAGCTGTTCCGGCTCACAGGGGAGGAATTGCCCTACACCTCCACGGTGGTGCTCGACCGGTTCGAAGACTGGGAGCCGCCCACCTCGTCACGGCGCGAACGCGCTCCGCCGCGCCAGGTGCACATCGCCGCCACCATCGTCGTCGAGCGCGAGGCGCACAAGGGCATCGTGATCGGCCACGGCGGCGAGCGTTTGAAGCGCATCGGCACCGAGGCGCGCCATGAACTGCAGCACTTGCTGGACGCCCGGGTTCATCTGGCACTGTGGGTGCAGGTGCGTTCCGGCTGGGCCGACGACGAGCGGCACCTGCGCAGCTACGGCCTCGAATGAGTGCACCATCGCACGGGTCGGACCCGGCGCCGAACGAAGCGCCGCGCGCGCCCTCGCCGAGTGCGTCGCGCCGAGCTGCCGGCGCGACGCACAGCGCCTTCGTGCTGCACAGCCACGACTGGAGCGAATCCAGCCTCATCGTCGAGCTGTTCACCCGCGACGGCGGCCGCATTGTGGCCATGGCCAAGGGCGCGAAGCGACCCACCTCGCACCTGCGATCGGTGTTGATGCCGTTTCAGCCGGTGCAGGCGCAGTTCGTGCGCAGTCGCGGCGACGACGGCGAAGTGCGCACGCTGCGCAACGCTGAGTGGGGCGGCGGGGCGGTTGCGGCGCTGCGCGGGGCCGAATGGTTCGCCGCCTTCTATCTGAACGAGCTGTTGCTGCGGCTGCTGGCACGCGACGACCCGCATCCGCGGTTGTTCGATGCCTATGCGGCCACGCTGTGCAGCCTGGGCGGCAACGAGCTGCGCAGCGAGGCGGCGCTGCGGGCGTTCGAGCTCCTGCTGCTGCGCGAGACCGGCGTGCTGCCCGAGCTGGCTCGCACCACCCAGACCCAGGAACCGGTGGTCGTCGGCACGCGCTACGCGCTGAGAGCCGAGCAGGGTCTGGTCGCGGCGGCCGCTGGCGAGGCTGCGCTGGAGGGTGCGGTGTGCCTGGAGCTGGCCGCGGCGCTCGAGTGCTGGGCGGTCCAGTCCCCG
>Ga0068867_100000864_pt1 | contig 20447 bp, 19 predicted proteins | sample KBSMisM32_FD_65649 | JGI IMG/M metagenome (GOLD analysis project Ga0068867, IMG submission 65649) | Miscanthus rhizosphere microbial communities from Kellogg Biological Station, Michigan, USA - KBS Miscanthus M3-2 | ecosystem: Host-associated > Plants > Roots > Rhizosphere > Soil ...
AAACTGCTCGTGATCAAGGAGGGTTCCAGGCAGAAAACCGCTGCCAGGCCGCGCGGCGCCTAGCAAAAATGGGCTGAACTACGACGGTGGGCGTCAGGGCAAACCATTTACGCATATGTTCGAGGCAACCCGCTGAGCCTCATTGATCCGAACGGTCAATTATCGGTATCACCCGCGACCATTGAAGCCGCCTTGGCGCGTGCCGGACTTGCTGAGGTGGTAGGAGGCGGACCCGAAGATCCCTTTGCCGATATCGCTGCTGCTGCGGTCTTTGTTGGCACAATCATCTTGACATCGGACACCCCCCAGCCGCAGGTACCTGCAACTAATCGCGACGCAGACGACATTGACAAGCACATGGAGTGGCTGGCGTACAAGTGGCAGTGTGACTTCCAACCGCCTCCACCGCCCAATGCGACTCAGTGTGAAAAGTGGAAATGGAAGCGAGATCAACTCCCGGCTTGCATTGCTCGTCGGCAAGCGTGGCTTCACAAGTGGGATCCGTCAAATAAGAAGCACGTGCCACAACTCGAACGTGAACTTCAAAATCTTGATCGAAAAATCGAGCGCTTTTGCAAACAGGAAAAGCCATGTCCATGAATACTGTCATCGAAGCTCTTCGGCCGATAGTTCCTCCGCCTTCAAAGAACGATTGGGAGGTTCGGGCGGACGATATTGACGCCGTTTGGGCAAAGGAGCAATTTTTCGCACTAGACACGGTGAGCGCCATTGAACAGTTTGATAGAAATGTAGTGTCCGCGGCCGAATCAATCGAGCACATGCCAGCTGTCCCTTTTCGTTATTTTCTCTGGAGTCTTGGTTTGTATATGTTAGGGCTCGAGGACGGCGCAGACAATGCGGCTGACGTGGCAAGCAACTTTCTCCAAATCGTTGAGCACAACTTGACTTCGAGTCCGAAGCGAATAGTTCCGCTTTTCCCTCGCATCCTAGAGCTGGTTGATTATGCGGTTGCGATGCAAGAACGGTTCGACATACCGGCCGACATCTATGGTGACTTCACCGAATCACGGCAACGAATTGAAGTGGCATCGAAGCTCGTGTGACTTGAACGTCGTGCTGACTCTGCGAAGACGCCCGTCATTAAAGTGCGGCCTACGGCTCGTCCAGCATCGGTGTCCGAAGATGGCGTCCACCGGCGCCCCTATTGACCGGTGCTGTGCAGCGGTGTGCGGTTGAGTGCCACATCGTCGGCGACGAGAATGCTGCGCACCTTGCCTTCCGGTGGAGGCGGTGCTGGACACGGCCGAAGCGGGCACGCCGTTGGGCGTGCGCAACCGGGCGATCCTGGAGGTGCTGTACTCCAGCGGCATGCGGCGCATGGAGCTGATGGGCTTGAAGCTGCACGACCTGGACACCGTGCGCGGCGTGGTGACGGTGCGCCAGGGCAAGGGGAGAATGGACCGCTTCATCCCGCTGGGCGAGCGAGCGTGCGGTAAGCGTCAGCCCAAGGCCCTCTTGACGAGGAAGTTCAGACCTCCACGACGTGCCGCAACAGCGGGAAGTCCGTAAGCGATCAATAAAACACGTCCTTGAGCAAGCCTGCCGAGGCTGACAGGCTACGTTCCCACGTAGGTCAACGTGGGAACGTGATGTCTGAGGGAATGGAAGAACTGGCGCGGCGTCTGGTGGTGGGCCGCAAGCGTGATGGACGGGCTGTGTACGACGAACAGGCCAAGGCCGAGCTTGTGGCGATGTGCGCGGCGCCCGGTGCATCGGTGTCGCGCCTTGCGCGCGAGTGCGGCGTCAATGCCAATCAGCTGAGCCGCTGGGTGCGCGAGAGCGCCGAGCGCCGGCAATGCGCACTGGTGGTGGCGACAGAACCGCCCGCTGCGGCCTTCATGCCGGTAACGCTGGAAGTCCCGCCCTCAAGTGCAGAGCAGCGCAGTCTGTGCCTGCAGGGTAAGCGTCAGCCCACGGCCCTCTTGACGTCGAAGTTCAGACCTCCACGACGTGCCGCAACAGCGGGAAGTCCACGCGCCACGACTGCCGGTTGTCCGTCACGACGGTTGCCGTACGCCGGTTGATCTTGGCGACGACGCCGATCTGCGCGCTGCCCTTGCCGTTGTCGAAGGTGACGCGGTCGCCAACCGCGAAGCCCGTCGGGCTCGCGCGCCGCGCGGGCTCCGGCGGTGGGTCGTAGGGCCTGGCCGTGTCGCCGGGTGTCGTCTGGGCCGCCTCGATCGAAACGTAGGGGATCTTCCAGGTTCGCCGCACCGCCTCTTCAAGCACGCTGGCCTGCGTCGCGTGCTTTGCGATCACCTTGCCTTGTCGCAGCTCGCCGGTGCGGAAGTCCACGAAGCGCACGGCTTGCCCGAGGTGCAGTTCGGCGCAGGCCTGCATCGTGCGCTTGGGCTCGGCCAGCATGCCGTCGATGAGGGCGCGAAGCTGGTACAGCTGCAGGTTCGAGGCGCCTTCGAGCGCTTCGATCATGCGCACTGCGATGTCGTCTTGTGCCACGTCGTGTTCCGGTTCGACTGTCGACGCGTGCGTCGACGTCAGCCTGCTCGGCGCTCCTGCTGCGCTTGGACGAAGTTCCAGGGCAGCAGCTCGTCGATGCGGTTGATCGGGTGATCGGCGATGCACGCGAGCACGTCACGCAGGTAGGCCTGCGGGTCGAGCCCATTGAGCTTGGCCGTCTCCACAAGACTGTAGACGGCCGCGGCACGCTCGCCGCCAGCGTCGGATCCCATGAAGAGGTAGTTCTTGCGACCCAGCCCGACGCCGCGCAACGCACGCTCGGCCGCGTTGTTGTCGATCTCGATGTGGCCGTCGTCGCGGTAGCGCGTGAGCGTCGTCCAGCGCGCGAGCACGTAGCCGATGGCCTTGGCAAGGTTCGACTTCCTCGAGACACGCGCAAGCGTCTGCGTGAGCCAGGCGTGCAATTCATCGAGCAACTGCCCTGCGCGTGCTTGACGCGCTTGGCGGCGCACCGCGGCCGGCCGGCCGCGGATCTGCGCCTCGATCGCGTAGAGCGCACCAATGCGCCGCAGCGCCTGTTCGGCCACCGGTCGTGGACCGGTCTTGTCGTCCTTGTAGATGTCCCAGAAGCCGCGTCGTGCGTGCGCCTTATGCCGAGCACCGCATAAGGCGCATTGCCGGAGGTACTTCATCGAAGCGCTGCAGGCGCTGCCCAAGGACAAGCGCGGAGGCGACCAACTGCCAGCACAGTTCATCGAACTGATCGCTCAGCTCTACAAGGTGGAAGGCCAAGCCCGGGGTGATGAAGTGAGTGCAGAAGAACTCCGGCGCCGGCGCCAAGAGCACAGCGTGCCGGTGCTGAAGAACATCGAAGCGCTGTTGCTGGCCAACCTGCACGCGGTGCTACCCAAGAGCCTGCTGGGGCAAGCGCTGCATTACCTGGCCTCGCAGTGGACGAAGCTCAAGCGCTACGTCGATGACAGGAGCTACAGCATCGACAACAACGCCCAAGAGAACGCGATCCGTCCGTTCTGCGTGGGGCGCCGAAACTGGCTCTTCGCCGATACCGTGGCCGGCGCCAACGCGAGCGCGAACCTGTACTCGCTGTTGCAGACCTGCGTGGTCAACGGCATCGACGGCTACAGGTACCTGCGCGCGCTGCTCGTCGCGTTGCCCAAGGCCAAGACGGTGGACGACTACGCCGCGCTGCTGCCGTGGCAGATCGACCTGGGCGCGGCCTGATCACGCAGTTGGTTGCGTAGCCCATCTCGGGCACCCGGGGCAAGAACGTAGTTCAAAGTGCGCTTACGCACGACGCATTCGCCGACCCACTGCGCCAGTTTCGGGCGATCGCGTGACTGGCCAACATCAGCCATCGCTTCGCGCCAATGTCGCCTCCATTCCTGCCGTCACGCCGCGATATGCCAAACAGTTCACATGCGCGTTGACGCACTGGCGGCGAATATTCGACATCACAAGATTGACGGGCGAGGGAGTGACAAATTACGCAGAAACCGGGGCGGAGTTCCGCCCCGAGAGGGAGCGCACGCGGACAGAAGTCGCTGCAGTCGAAGTGGCGGACAGTCAGCATCCTGCGTATGCGCTTCAGTCGCAGTGCGTGATCGCCCGCCTGCGCCACATCCCCCTGAGCCTGCGCATCTTGCCTATGGCATTCCTTGTGCTGATTTCGCCAGTGACCTCCGCTTCAACTGAAGTGGAATTTATCTACATACTCGTTCGAGCGCTGTTTGTCTCTGTTAGAGATAAACACAAGAGGCTTGAAATCGATTGGCGAGGCCGGCGCGGCAGCCATCAAGAACTAGGAACTCGACGCGATGGAGGCACCGGTATCGGCGACGCCGTCGCCCACCGTGCTGGTTCCGGTGAAGCTCGAAGCGCCATGCGAGGCCAGCGTGCCCGCGAACTCACCGCCGGCGGTGCCGCGTACGCCGGACACCATCGAGATCGATCTTGCCGGTGCGCGCGTGCGCCTGCGCGGTGCCATCGACGAAGCCAGCGTGCGCTGCGTGCTGCAGGCACTCCACGCCCTCGCATGATCGGCCTGCCCGCTGGCACCCGCGTGTGGCTGGTGGCGGGCCACACCGACATGAGGAAGGGCTTCGACGGCTTGGCCGCCATGGTGCAGACCGCGCTCGCCGAGAACCCGTTCAGCGGTCACGTCTTCTGCTTCCGCGGCCGGCGCGGTCACATGCTCAAGGTGCTGTGGTTCGACGGCCAAGGATTGCTGATGTTGGCCAAGCGGCTCGAGCGTGGGCACTTCGTCTGGCCGCAGGGCGGTCGTCGCGCACGTACACCCACAGCCGGCCGGTTCGCGTCTTGCCGTTGCCCGGTGCCAGCACCTTCACCGGCGTGTCGTCGGCGTGCACCTTGGGTGCTTGCAGCACGTAGCGGCCGAGTGCTCCCACCAGCGGGTCCAGCAGCGCGTGCACCTGCTCGATCCAGCCGGCCATCGTGGCACGGTCGCGAACGGTCGTTTGTTTTGTGGGGGTGGTGAAATGACATCGTACTGATTTTGTAATGGTCAATCCAGCGTGATTGGACGATGATGTGACGAGCCGCGCGAGGCGGCGATAAGACTTTCGAAAATTGAGGGGGGAAGATGGGAATCACCAAGCGACGTGCTGCGGGAGCAGTGCGTGTATCCAATTCGTTTGTCAGGCCCTTGCTGGGTATTGGCGCTATGGCGCTTGCGCTGGCATTGACGCCGATGACGGGGCATGCATCGAACCTGGTATGGACGGCTTGTTTTAATTATGGAGACCCACTGAGCAAGTGCACGAAGTGGCGGGCGAGCACGGCGCAGATGTGCGAAGAGTACAAGGTCGTCTATGCACGGGACGTGCGGATGGATTCGGGTTGGGTACTCGATGGCATCGGCTCATCGACGCCCGATGGTGACCATTGCGTGCTCGACACGGCGGTTCACAACACGAACACCGGCGAGTCCTATGCCCACAGCTGGGTCAATTCAGGGCACTTCATCGCAGCCGAACTGCGCGAGAGCTACAAGGTCTGCATGGAGTGCCTGAGGTACGGCAACCCGATTTACCCGCTCACGGGTTCCAAGCGCAACGAGATCGATCTTGGAAGCTGGCTGTCGACTCCGGTGAAGGCGATTTACGACACCCGCCGCAAGGTACCGTTCGACGACCCGGGCAATGTGCTCTCCGTTAAGGCGCCAGCGTCGTTTGGTGAACTCTGGACGAGCAGCCTTCACAAGCAACTGCTCATCCAGCCCAAGCTCGTGGTGGCTGCGCGCGGCTCGGCGTTGTGGACGCCGTTCACGCTCAATGCTGCGGGAACGTACGCGCCCGATGGCGATGTTGCCGACCAGTTGGTCTCCGCCTCGGGTGGGTGGCGCTACTACGATGTGTCGGCGCAGGCGGTGGAAACCTATGACAGCAACGGCTTCCTCCAACAGATCGCCTATGCCAGCGGCAAGACGCTGACGTTCACGTACAGCACCTCTGCAACACCGGCCACGGTGGCGCCCGTGCCGGGACTGCTGATCCAGGTGGACGACAACCTGGGGCGCCGGGTGCAGTTCCAATATGAACAACCTGCGACGGCCGGCCTGGACCCGCACATCATCCGAGCTACGGATGTCTCAGGCGCGAACACGGACTTTGCCTATGACGCGCTGGGCAATCTGTCCAAGATCACCTGGCCCGACGGGAAGACCCAGCAGTACCTCTACGAAACGGGGTTGTCCTGGGCCTTGACGGGTGTGGTGGATGAGAACGGCAAACGGACCACCACCTACGGATACGACGACAAGGGCCGAGCCATAGAGACCCAGGCGGCTGGTGGTGTCGATCACTACAAGGCGTCGTACACCGTACCGCCCCAGTGGGAGGTCACGGAGTCCTACGATCCGAATGAAAGCGTTCTGTGGCGCTCCTACAAGGCGGGCATGCCGCAGGGGACGTCGATCACGCTTGCAAACGGCCAGACGGCTGCGCTGACCACCACCGTCGTGCAAGGCACACCTCGCGTGAGCTCGATCAGCCAGCCGGCAGGTGCGGGGTGCAGCGCGAGTGCCAGCGCGACCGCCTACGACGCGAACGGGAACGTCACCAGCGCAGACGACTTCAATGGCATCCGGTCGTGCTACGCCTACGACTTGGCGCGCAATGTGCGCACGACGGCCGTGGAGGGGTTGGCCAACACCGTGGCGTGCTCCAGCGTGACCGCGGCCAATGCCACCCTGCCTGCGGGAGGCCGCAAGGTGAGCACGAGCTGGCATCCGCAATGGCGCATCGAAGCCAGGCGCGCGGAGCCGGGTCGCCTGACGACGATGGTCTACAACGGCGAACCCGATCCGTTCAACGGAGGTGCCGCGGCCACCTGCGCGCCTGCGTCGGCGACCTTGCCTGACGGCAAGCGGATCGCAGTGCTGTGCAAGAAGGTGGAGCAGGCGACGCTGGACACGAACGGCACGAAGGCTTTCGACGTGCAGGGTGCTGCTGCCACGACGGGCGATCCGGACTTCGCCAAGGTCAGCCTGCTGCTGCACATGGACAGCCTCACGGGCACGAGCCTCACCGATTCGTCTTCCCTGGCCAATCCTGTCAGCACCTATGGCAATGTGGGAATCGCCGGAGGCGGCAAGTTCAGCAGTTCCAGCCTGGTGTTCGACGGAAGCATTGGCAGCTACGCAGTGGCTCCGGCGTCGGTCCTTCAGGTCGGGTCTAGCGACTTCACCATCGAGACCTGGGTCCGGCTCAACTCCTATCGGGGCAATGGCACCCTCATCAGCAACTACGGGGGTGGAGGAGCGCGTGGCCTGGAATTGCTGACTCAGAGTGACGGCACGGTGCTGTTCAGGTACAGCCTGGATGGTGTTGGCGACGCCGGATCCGCCGGCTTCGCGACGCCGCTGGCCTTGAACACGTGGACGCACATCGCGGCGGTCCGCAAGGGATCTGCCCTGACGGTGTACGTGAACGGTACACCCGGGCCAACTGCAACTTTGAACGGCACCATTTCCTCGTCGTCGACGCTGACGAACCTGGGCCGTACGCCCGACGTCGGCTCTGGCGTCTGGTACGTCGACGGCTCGATGGATGAAGTGCGTGTGACCAAGGGCCTGGCCCGCTACACGGGTGCATTTGCGGTGCCGACGGCTCCCTTCGGCAACACGACGACGAGCACGCCGGCGATTCCCTCATCGATGGACACGAGCGTGGCCAACCGTGTGTGGAGCTACACGTACAACCAATACGGGCAGGTGCTGACGGCCAAGGGGCCGAGGACGGACGTGAACGACACGACGACCTATGAGTACTACACGGACACGACGGTGGACCACACGGTGGGGGACCTGAAGACGGTGACCAACGCCAAGGGGCAGGCCACGCAGTTCACGCAATACAACAAGGCCGGTCAGGTACTTCGCTCGGTGGACGCGAACTCGGTGACCACGGACTACACCTACGACGCGAGGCAGCGGCTGAAGAGCGTGAGCGTGGCCGGGCAGATGGCGAGCTACGACTACCTGCCCAGCGGCCAGTTGAAGCGGGTGACGCAGGCCGACGCGAGCTACGTGGAGTACAGCTACGACGACGCGCAGCGACTGGTGGCGATGAACGACAACCTTGGCAACCGCATCGACTACACGCTGGACAACGCGGGGCGGCGCACCGCGGAGACGGTGAAGGACCCCAGCGGGGCACTGAGTCGGCAGGTCAGCCGGGTCATGGACGCGCTCGGACGCGTCCAACAAGTGACGGGGAGGGAGTGAATGATGAAGAAGCAGACCATGGCGCCGCAAGGTGGCGCCAGAGGATTCCATTGGCGCGATGCCGTGGGGCGGGTGATGTCGGTACTGCTGTGGCTGGCACTCATGCCGTTGACGGCGCAGGCGCTGACCACCAGCAGCACGACGCTGAGCTCGGACAGCAGCTCCGTGTACACAGCCCAGACCCTCAAGCTCACGGCGCGGGTGGCGGGTAGCGGACCAAGCGGGACGGTGACCTTGAAGGATGGAAGCGCGGTGCTGGGCACGGCGACGCTGTACTCCGACGGTACGGCGGAGCTGAGCACGAGCTTCCCTACCTCGGGCACGCACCCGCTGACGGCGGTGTATTCAGGAGACGGCAACAACACCTCCAGCACCTCGACGGTGCTGAATCAGACGGTGGTGGAGCGCTCTGCCACCAGCATCAGCGTGCTGGCCACGCCCAATCCGGTGGTGGCGGGCCAGTCGGTTCAACTGCGGGCGTCGGTGGTGGCGGGGGTGCCGGGCAACGTCCCCACCGGACGAGTGACCTTTGACTTCTCGGGATTGGCACCCGCCTTCAACGGCTTGACCGATGGTGTGACGACGCTGAGCGTGCCAGCCCCTTGTGCCGGCAGCTACAGGGTGCAGGCCACCTATGCCGGCGATGTGGCCAACGCCGGCTCGTCCGGCGCCATGGCACAGATGCTGACGGTCACGCCGCAGACGGTGACGGCCACCTTGACGAGCAACGTGGCCGGGGCCTACGTGAACCAGACGGTGCGGCTGAGCGCCACGATCAACGGACTGCATCCCTCCGGCACGGTGACGTTCAAGGACGGCGCAACGACCTTGGGCACAGGCAGTGTCACCGCCGGCGTGGCCACGCTGGACACGGTGTTCAGCACGGCGGGCACGCACAGCCTGAGCGCAAGCTATGCGGGCGACACCTGCAACGCGGGGGCCTCGGGCAGCCTGACGCAGACAGTGAACGCGCAGATCACCACCACGACGACGCTCATCGCGTCGGTGAACCCGGCAGGGCTGAACCAGACGGTGACGCTCAGCGCGACGGTTACCGGCAGCAGCCCCACGGGCAGCGTGACGTTCAAGGACGGCAGCACCATGCTGGGCACGGCAGCCCTCAGCGGCGGCCCCGCCACATTGAACGCGAACTTCGCCAGCGCCGGAGCGCACAGCCTGACGGCCACCTATGGCGGTGATACCCCCAACAAGGCTAGTACCTCCACAGCACTGGCGCTGACGGTGAACAAGGCCAGCACCAGCACCACGCTGGCGAGCTCCCTGAGCCAGGTCAACCAGGCCCAGTCCTTCACGCTCACGGCCGACGTGGGCAGCGCCTCGGCCACCGGGACGGTGACGTTCAAGGATGGCAGCACAACACTGGGCACGGCAGCTGTCAGCGGCGGATCAGCGACGCTGAACACCAGCCTGAGCGGCATTGGCAGCCACAGCCTGAGCGCGAGCTACCCGGGGGATGCGAACAACACGGGCAGCAACTCCACGGCGGTGGGCGTGACGGTGAACCCGGGCCCGGTGCCGGCGGTGTCGAGCATCCCGGTGACGAACTACGAGTACGACGCCCAAGGCAACCCGACCAAGACGGTGCAGGCGCCGGCGTCACTGAACTACGCGACCACGGCGAGCTACGACGCGCTGAGCCGGGTGAAGGACACCACGGACGCGAAGGCGGGGCTGACGCAGTTCGGCTACGACGGCTTGGACCGCACGACGCAGGTGACGGACCCGCGCAAGCTGGTGACGCAGTACCCGCGCAACGGTCTGGGAGACGCCAAGCAGCTGATCAGCCCGGACACGGGCACGGCGGGGATGACGTACGACGCGGCGGGCAACCTGAAGACCCGCACGGACAGTCGAGGGGTGCTGGCGACGTACACCTACGACGAACTGAACCGGCTGACGGCGGTGAGCTACACGCAAAGCGGCAAGCCCACGGTCACGCACGGCTGGGCGTACGACCGCACGGACGTGAGCTACGGTGTGGGGCGGCTGGGCACGGTGACGTTCCCCGCGGGCAGTCTGGGCATCACCTACGACGCACTGGGCAGAGTGCTCAGCCACAAGCAGCAGGTGAACGCGGCCACGGGGGCCAACAGCGCCACGCTGACGCACACGGTGGGCTACGGGTACGACGCGGCGGGGCACCTGACGAGCATCACCTACCCGTCCGGTCGCCAGCTGACGGTGACGCACACCGGGGGGGTGCCCACGGCGCTGGCGCTGGCCAAGGACACGAGCACGGCGGGGACGGCGCTGATCACGGGCATCGTGTGGCAGCCGTTCGGCGCGGCGAAGCACTGGGACTGGCAACTGGCCAGCGGGGCGCAGGCCAACGACCGGGTGTACGACAGCGCGGGGCGGCTGGTGCGCTACCGGCTGGGGGACAACCTGCGCGACCTGAGCTACGACGCGGCCGACCGCATCAGCAGCTACAAGCACTACGACGCGGCCACGGGGGTGGCGCAGACGAGCCTGGACCAGGCCTTCAGCTACGACGAGCTGGGGCGGCTGACGGGCGTCACTGCCAACGGGTCCACCTGGAGCATTGGCTACGACGCCAACGGCAACCGCACGGGGGTGACGCTCAACGGGGTGAGCAGCAGCTACAGCATCGCCACGACGAGCAACCGCATCACGAGCATCAGCAACCCCACGAGGAGCTTCGGCTACGACGCGGCGGGCAACACGACGGCTGACGGGAACTACACGGCCACCTACGACACCAGCGGGCGGCTGGCCACGCTGACCAAGGCGGGAGTGACCAGCACCTTCAGCATCGATGCGCTGGGCAGGAGAGTGCGCAAGTTCGACAGCTCAGGCGCGGCCAGCACGGTCATCTTCGTGTACGGGCAAGGCGGAGAGCTGCTGGGCGAGTACGACAGCACGGGCAAGGCGATCCGGGAGTACGTGTGGCTGGGAACCACGCCCATCGCGGTGTTCACGCCCGATCCGGCCAACAGCGCCAATGCGCCGATCACCTACTTCATCCACGCGGACCACATCGACACGCCTCGCATCATCGTCGACAGGAGCAACAACTTGCGCTGGCGGTGGCTGGCCGAGCCCTTCGGGACCACAGCACCGGAAAACAACCCGGCGGGACTAGGAATCTTCACCTTCAACCTGAGGTTCCCGGGGCAGTACTTCGATCAAGCGACAGGGTTGAACTACAACTGGTTCCGGGACTATGACCCGAGCATCGGCCGGTATGCTCAGTCTGATCCCATCGGGCTTGAGGGCGGGATCAACACCTACGCCTACGGCTACTCGCAGCCGACGAAGTATATGGACCCGACCGGAGAATTTGTGCCGGCGCTGGTGTACGCTGTAGTGGAGACTGCTCCGGTGTGGGCGCCATATGTTGGATATGGGACGGCAAGCGTGGCGGTTGGATCGGCTGCCTATTTAACGCTACATCCAATGCCAGATCCTGCTGTGAAGCATGACGCCAGGCGTCCAGACGCGGCAAATCAGTCATGCTCGCCCGGTGACCCTTGCACCGAGTTTCGGTACCAATTGGATCGACTATGGGAAGTGATTCAGCGGTCAGATGCATCGATGAGGAAAGCAATGCAACTCGGCATGTTCCCGGACGACATTATGCAAAGGCAGCAACTGAACTTGAAGTTGACCTTCAATAGTCTCGCTAGGGAATTCAATCGAAGCTGCGTTCCTAGAGGTTGGGCGCCAGAGACTCGCTATTTCGACACCAGGCCACCAACGTTTCCTCGTCCGGAGGACCTCCATGACTTCTACGGTCGGTAGCAGGGTGAGCGCCACCTTGGCTGCCATCACCTACGATGTGCAGTTCCTGGCGTCCAAGATCAGTCAGGACATTACGAAAGAGGCGGATCGTCTTTGTGTCCTTGCGGACGTTCCGCTTTCGAGCGCGCTTCGAATTCTGTTGGGGCTGGCTCAAGATGACCCGACAGCGAGCAAGTTGATTCAGGCTCGCCTGCTTTGGGTCGAGGGTGGAAATCCGAAGGAGATTGTTTCTCTACTCAGGAGCCTTCACGATGGCGGGTGTGCGCCGGCGACATATCTGATGGCGCAGGCAATCGAGATCGGGATGGCTCCTGAAATGAGGCTTGACCCGGCCGCCTTGTTCTTAGAGAGCGCCAATCAGAACTACTTGCCGGCAATGGAATATGCCGCCGACTCTTTGATCGCTGGAAACTGGGGGATTGAGAGGCGCAAGGAGGCCATCATGCTGCTTAGAAAGGCGGCTGAAATGGGCAGTGGTGCAAGCGCGCTAACACTGTCTCACGCCTTGAGGGCGGGGGACTGCTTACCTGAAGACGAGTATGAAGCTGATGTATGGCTACTGCGTGCGTCTCAAGCCGGTCACCCGGTTGCGATGGAGGAGGTTCGCTTTCGACGGAAACTCTGACCGCGCGACTTATCCATTCGGACCATCTGGGGCGCCGCGGGGGGCTCAACCGCAGCAACCAGCATCGCTGGTGGTAGTTGAGCACGCGTCATCGGGAGTCCTGCGGAGCCGAGATCATCCAGTGGTCACGCCGCGAGTTCGGGGTGATGGGTTCGGCCCGGCTGCGCCAGTCGATGCCTTTGAGCAGCATCGACAGTTGCGCCGGCGTGAGCGCGACGCTGCCGCTGTCGGCCTGCGGCCAGACGAAGCGCCCGCGCTCCAGGCGCTTGGCCAGCAGCATCAGTCCCTGGCCGTCGAACCACAGCACCTTCAGGATGTCGCCGCGGCGGCCTCGGAAGACGAACACGTGGCCACAGAAGGGGTTGGCCTGCAGCGCGGCCTGCACCATCGCGGCCGGGCCGTCAAAGCCCTTGCGCATGTCGGTGTGGCCGGCCACCAGCCACACGCGGGTGCCCGCGGGCAGGCCGATCATTCGAGCGCGCGCAGGGCTTGCAGCACGCAGCGCAGTGCGGCTTCGTCGGGCACGCCGCGCACACGCAGTCGGGCACCGTTGAGTTCGACTTCGATGGCGCTCGTGGCGACTGAGCGCAGAGTGCTCGCCACCGTAGGCGCCTGGGTGCTCTGGACCTCCACCAGGAGCAGGACCGGCTCTGCAGCAGCCGTACCCTTCATCGCCTCCAGGTGCGCGCGGCGCCAGGTGAACAGCAGGTTGGCGTTGATGCCGCCTTCCAGCGCGATGGCTGCGACCGAGGCCCCCGGCACAAGGCTGCGCGCGACGAGCTCGCGCTTGAGTTCCGGGCTGTGGTCGCGTCGGCGACGGCGTGGCGCTTCGGTGGTCATGATGTGCATTAGTGAGGCTTGATGCACACCGTCGTAGCGTGCACGATCACTCGATCGTGCCCAAGCGCCGCGGCGGCTACAAAGGGGCCGTCAGGCCACGCTTACCCATGACCGTGGCAGCGTCGATGAGGTCCAGGCCGAAAACTTGGCAGCGGGATGCCGGTTTCGTCGCGATCGCAGTTTCGAGATTGGGCCGAAGGGTTCCATGAGTTGTAGTCGACGTTGGTGCCCGCAGAATTGGCAGGATTGGCAAGACAGAGAAGACCTTGAGCAAGAATTAAAGTGTGCTATTCGAAGAGGCCAGAGCCCAGCAAATCAAGGGCTTACACGCGGCTACTCGCGAATTGAATAGCACTGACGACGGGCGATAAGCAGTTGATTCATGAGGATGAAATGGCATCAGCCTAAGCGGCTACGAACCAAGGGGTCGTGGGTTCGAATCCTGCCAGCCGCGCCAGAACAATCGTTCTAGATCAATGCCTCAGAGGTTTACGCCTCTGGGACATTTTTCTTTGTTGCGCGACCTTTGCGCGACTTCCTGCGAGACCTCCCTCCGGCGGCCCGCCTGGCCTTCTGGAACCCGTTGATGTTGATCGTCTCGATTGGCCGGTACGACATGGCCGGCTCGTCATCGACGGTCTTCACGCGTTCCCGACGCCAGATGAACGCGAACTCGGCGTGCTGCTCGCTGCACTCTTCGAATCAGGACGAGGGGACGCCCTGACGCGAAGTCCGTCGCAGGGATCACGAAGACACTGCGTTTCAACACGGCACCGCACCATCGGCCACCGCCTGTGCGTCCAGGGAAGCGCGACTTCAACGGGAAGAATGCTTGGCGAATTCCATCGTGCAGTGCACCAAATAGGTGTTTCCCATGATTAGTTTATGCATCGAGCGAACTAGGATGGTGCAACGTTGATATAGCGCTATATCAGCGTCTGGTCGACGTTGCCTAAGGAACCAAAATCATGACTCGTGGTGTTCGTGCCGCCAGGACTTCCGTCCCCCGGCGTTTGCTTCGTATCGCTCTGATGGGCATGGCCCTGTCGTGGAGCGCATCCGTCCTCGCAGGCACCGGCAACGGCGACCTGACGGACTCCAACATCAACTACGTCGGGCGCTGGGACAAGTCCAACAGCTCCACCTACCGGAGCTACTGGAACGGGTCGTACCTGTCCACCAAGTTCACCGGCACCACGGTCAAGGTGAACCTGGCCGAGAAGACGGTCTTCATGGCCATCATCGACGGGGTCCCCACCACCTACTGGGACCGGATCGGCACCGTCGACCTCACGTCCACGCCCCTGGCAAACGGGACGCACACGCTGAAGATCCTTGCCCAGTACGAGAAGATCGAGCTGCCGTTCCAGGGGCTGGTGCTGGATGCCGGCGCCTCCACGGTACGGCCTGACTCCCTCCCGCTGGTGGAGTTCGTCGGCGACTCCATCACCACCGGGGTCACGACGTCGGGCGTTGTGGTCTCGGACTACGCCTGGCTCACCGGCGAGAGACTCGGTGCCGACCACACGCAGATCTCCTACCCCGGCATCACCCTGATCAACCCCACGTGGGCCAGCCCCAACGTCGTGACGGGCATGGAGTCGCTCTACTTCAAGCTGTGGCAGGCCAACCGATGCACGGACGTGGCGTGTACCGGCAACCCGGCCTGGAACTTCACCAACTACGCGGCCAAGCTGGTCGTCGTGAACCTTGGCACCAACGACGCCTTCAACTCGGTGCCATCGGCCACTTTCCAGAGCCGCTACACCACCTTCTTGCAGAACGTGCGGGCGAAGTATCCCAACGCCGACATCTTCGCGCTGCGCACCTTCGGCGGCTACTACCCGGCCGAGACGCAGGCGGTGGTGAACGCGCGCGTCAGCGCGGGCGATGCCAAGGTGCACTACGTCGACACCACCGGCTGGCTCGATTCGTCCGACTTCACCGACGGGGTCCACCCCGGTGACGCGGGCCACGTGAAGGTCAGCAACCGTCTGCTGCCGATCCTGCTGCCATACATCGGCGTGGTGACACGCAATGACACGAGCTTCAGCTACGACAACACCGCCAACTGGCCCAGCGGCTGGCAGGACGGCGCCTTCCAGAACGACAACCATTGGTCCAGCTTGACCAACGCCTCCTACCAAGTGCCCTTCAGCGGCACGCAAGCCAAGCTGTACGGCGCGCTGGCGCCGGCGCACGGCATCGCGGCGGTGTCCGTGGACGGTGGCGCCGAGACCCTCGTCGACACCTATTCGGCCGCCCGAAAGGACGATGTGCTGCTGTGGACCAGCCCCGTGCTGGCATCGGGCAACCACACACTGAAGGTGCGCAACACGGGCCAGAGGAACGCCAGCTCGTCAGGCAACTTCGTCGTGGGCGACCGCGTCGACGTGATCAACGGCGGCGTGAACCTGCTGAGCAACGCCGGCTTCGAGAACGGCCTGGGCGGCTGGAACACGGGCTCGTCCGGCGGCACGGTGTCCTCGGCCACGACGCGGCCCAATTCGGGCTCGTCCCACTTGGCGCACAGCGGCACGGCAGCGTACTGGGCCTACACCGCCCAGACCCTCACGGGCCTCGCCAACGGGCTGTACACCGTCAGGGCCTGGGTCCGCGGCACCAGCGGCCACCAGCTGTACGTGAAGAACTACGGTGGCAGCTCGGTGGCTGTCAACACCGTGGCTTCGGATGGCTACACGCAGCTTGAGATCAGCAACATCAACGTGAGCAACGGCCAGGCCGAGATCGGCCTGTGGACCAGCGACTCCACCGGTACTGGCTGGCTCAACGTCGATGACATGACCTTCTTCAAGCAATAAGGACGAAGGGCCGGCTGCAGGCCATTGACTGCAGCCGGCTCGACGGTCGAACTCACCGGCTCCCGCCGCAGGCGTACTGCAACAGCACGTTCTGCGATCGCGCGAAGCGGCGCGGGCACCCCGTCATCCCTGGTCCCTGAGCAGCCGGCGCAACACCTTTCCCGCGCCCGTGGTGGGAAGTTGATCGATGAAGCGCACCTCGCGCGGCGCCTTGTATGAAGACATGTTGTCGCGCGCCCAGGCGATGAGGGAATCCGCGTCAAGGTCGTGCCCCGTCTTGCGCACGATGAAAGCCCGGATGACTTCGCCCTTGGTGGGGTCAGGCACGCCGATCACGGCCGCCTGTGCCACGGCAGGATGCTTGACCAGGATGCTTTCCACCTGCTCCGGAAACACCGGATAGCCCGATATCTTGATCATCTCCTTGATCCGTCCCGTGAAGGTGAGATAGCCGTCGGCATCGAGGCAACCCAGGTCGCCGGTGTGCACCCAACCGTTGCGCAGCGTTTTCGCGGTGCCCTCGGGATTGTTCCAGTAGCCCTTGAAGACGCCGGGGCTGCGCAGCACGATTTCACCCTGCGTGCCCGTGGGAACGGGCGCTCCGGTGTCCGGATCGAGGATGCGCACCTCATTGCCGGGAATCGGGATGCCGTTGGTGCCCCAGCGAATGTCGTGCTGCGGCATGTAGGTGTCCACGGTATGCGTCTCGCTCAAGCCATAGCCCGATTCGAACGACTGGCAGTTCGGCGCATGCTCGCGCCACTGCCTGGCAAGCGTCTCGGTGAAGTTGATGCCGAAGCTGGTCACCGAGTTGATCCGCAGGCTGGACAGGTCATAGGCCTTGGCGCCTGGTACCTGCATGCAAGCCACATTCATCGGGGCGATGTTGTACCAGTAGTTGACGCGATGCCGCTCGATCGCTTGCAAGGTGGCCACGGGATCGAAACGATAGAAGAGGATGCTGGTCGTGCCCTTCAGGATCGTCACGTTCATGCCCGCCACCATGCCCGCGATGTGGTACAGGGGCGCGATCGCGAGCGGCACGTCGCTCGCCTGCACGCCTGAGCAATCGGCCGCCGCCGCGCTCTTGAACATGGCGTTGCCATGGGTGAGCATCGCGCCTTTCGGCAGCCCCGTGGTGCCCGATGTGTAGGTCATGAGTGCCACGTCGTCCATGGCGACCTTCACAGGCGGCGCCGCGGCGCCTGACCGGGCCACCGCCAGAAAGTCCTCGCACCCGGGCGGAATGGTGCGGGGGGGCACGCTTCATCGCCAGCAGCTCGGGCAGGATGTCGACCGTGGGCTCGTCTGGCAGCAGGTCGGCATAGCGGACCACGAAGACATGATCGATGGCGGTCTGTGCGCGCACCTTCTCGACCAGGGGCAGCAGGTCGTCCGCGGCGACGATGACACGCGCCTGGAGGTCGTCGAGCTGGTACTGCAGCTCATGCTCCTTGAACAAGGGGCTGCACGGGCACACGATGGCTCCCAGTTTCTGGATCCCATAGTGCGCCATGACGTACTGCGGGCAGTTGTTCATGAACAGGACGACTGGTTCGCCCTTGCCGACCCCAAGCTGTGCAAGCCGCGCTGCAAAGGCGTCGCTTGCCCTGTCCAGCTCCGCATACCGGATGGGCTGGCCATACCAGACATAGGCGGGCTTGTCGGGCTGCTCGCGCGCATGCTGCCGCAGGTATTCGTGCAGTGGTTGCCGTGTCTCCATCGCGTCACCTCTCTGGTCGTTCGGGTCAACTCACTATATACCGGCCGGTAGAAATAGTGCTACCGTTCGGTATGACAATGACACAAGCTGCCAAACACACCAAGGGCCGCCAAAAGGCGACCACCCGAGACGCCCGTGCCGATGCCGACGCGAAGCGAGAGCGCATCCTGCAAACCGCGGCGCGACTCTTCCATGAGAACGGCTACGCGGACACGACCATGGAGCAGATCGTCGGCGAGCTCGGCGTGACCAAGCCCTATGTCTACTACTACTTCAGCAACAAGCAGGAGCTCTTCGAGCGGCTCACCTGGGCACCCACGGTGGCCTGCTTCACGGTGCTGGACGGACTCGACGATTCGCTTGCGGCGCACGAGAAGGTGGCTCGTGCGCTCGAAGGGCTGATCCGCATCACCATCGAGTACTACCCGTCGTCCTTCTTCGGGTTTCGCGAACCGCAGGCCTTCCGCCCGGAGTTCGCCGCGGAGCTGAAGCGGATCGCCAACCACTTCTACACCCAGCTGTGCGCCCTCCTCGAGCAGGGGCGCGCCGAAGGCGCGCTCGACTTCGGCGACACGCGGGTGACGGCGCAGGCGGCGTGCAGCATCTCCGGCTACATGTACACGTGGTATCGGCCGGACGGACGCCTCAGCTCCGAGCAGATGCTGCGCGAGCTCGCGCCGCTGGCATGGCGCGTCATCGGGCTCGAGCGCAAGAACTTCCCACCCATCCTGGAGCACACATGAGACTTTCCACATTGGCGCTCTGTGCTGCGTTGGTCGCCAGCACGGCCCAGGCAGAGGACAAGACCTTCAAGATCGCCTTCATCGATCCGCTGTCCGGGCCGTTCGCCAACATCGGCAACCTGATGCTCAGCCACATCCAGTTTCCGATGCAGGACATCAACGCCAAAGGCGGCATTCTCAAGTGGACGCAACTGCAGCTGATGCAGTTGGACAGCAAGCTTTCGGCACAGGAAAGCGTCAGCGCGCTGCAGTCCGCCATCGACCAGGGAGCGCGTGTCGTCGTCACGGGCGGGTCGGGTTCCTCGGTGGTGTCGGCGCTGGTGAGTGCCGCGGCGCGTCACAACGAGCGCAACCCGGACAAGGCCATCCTCATCCTGAACCACTCCTCGATCGATCCGGGTCTCACGGGCAAGGCCTGCAACTTCTGGTACTTCCAGTTCGAGGCCAACACGGCCATGAAGATGAAGGCCATCGCCAACTACGTGAAGACGCAGGCAGATGTGAAGAACGTGTACCTGTTCAATCCAATCAGGACTACACGCACGGCCGGCAATGGGCACAGTACGGGCAGGAACTTGTCGGCCTGGCCAGGCCCGATGTCAAGTTCGTCGGAAAGGAGTTCCACCCGATCGGGCGAGTGAAGGACTTCGCCCCTTACGTCGCCAAGATCAAGGCCACCGGTGCGGACAGCCTGATCACCGGCAACTGGGGGCAGGATCTGACACTGTTGATCAAGGCCGCGGGTGACGCCGGGGATGACCTGCGATATTTCAACCACAACGCCGGCGCCGCGCCCGGGACGGTGCTGGCCGTGTCGCGAAGCCGGATGGGCAAACTCACCTGGGTTGCGGAGTGGCATCCGGGCCAGGAGGGAATGCCCAAGGTGGACGCGCTGGCCAAGGCGTACAAGGCCAAGACAGGCGAAGATTGCTCGGCCCGCGGGCGGACATCATGTTGCGCATGCTCGTCGCGGCGATCGACAAGGCCGGCTCGACGGAACCATTGAAGATCGCCCGCGCGCTCGAAGACTTCCAGTTCGACTCGGTGGTCGGCCCTGTTCGGATGCGAGCCGCGGACCACCAGTTGCTGCTGCCCCAAGTGGTGAACACCATCGCTCCCGTGGACGGCAAGACGGTGAAGACGGGATGGGAAGGCACGAACTGGGGCTTTCGGACCGACGCGGTGTACAGCGGAAACGAAGTCGCCCAGGGCACCGAATGCAATATGGTGCGGCCGTAGGTCATGTGGATGCCGTAGAGCCGATCGACGTCGGCCACGCAAATCCTTGGTCCGCGACTTGCATGGTCGGTGTCGGAGTGAAATCGGGCGCAGGTCGATCTGCGAACCGCACGCCGACCAGTCCAGCCTGACGTTTTTTGTCCGCGCAGCGGTCTTGTGTGACAAGCGGCGGGCTGCACTTACAAAAACACTCAAGAGGAATCCAATGCCGTTTGCACTGAACGCCGCGTCCTACGCTCGCCTGCTATCGATCGCCTTCCTGATGGCGAGTGTTGCGTCCTGCGGTGGCGGCTCGTCTCCAACCTCCACCGATGCGACGCAGGCGCCACCGCCTCCAGCCGGAACGGGATCTGCGCCGCCACCTCCGCCTGCCGCGCCTGCACCTGCACCTGCACCTGCACCTGCACCTGCACCTGCACCTGCACCTGCACCTGCACCTGCACCTGCACCTGCACCTGCACCTGCACCT
>Ga0068867_100000865_pt1 | contig 20441 bp, 13 predicted proteins | sample KBSMisM32_FD_65649 | JGI IMG/M metagenome (GOLD analysis project Ga0068867, IMG submission 65649) | Miscanthus rhizosphere microbial communities from Kellogg Biological Station, Michigan, USA - KBS Miscanthus M3-2 | ecosystem: Host-associated > Plants > Roots > Rhizosphere > Soil ...
CCCCGGCCGCATCGGTTACTGGGACGTCGGCGTCCCGCCCTCCGGCCCGATGGACAACCTGTCCTTCCGCCTCGCCAACCGCCTCGTCGGCAATCCCGACACGGCAGCCGCCCTCGAACTCACCGTCAACGGCCCGTCCCTCCGCTTCAACACCGCCGCCGTCGTCGCTCTCACCGGCGCATACATGCCCGCCACGCTCGACGGCAAACCCGTCGCTCAACACCGCGCCTTCCGCGTCCGCGCCGGCCAGACCCTCCGCATCGGCTCCGTCGACGGCCCCGGCCTCCGCTCCTACCTCGCCATCCGCCACGGCTTCGACGTCCCCGACTACCTCGGCAGCAAGTCCACCTTCACCCTCGGCCTCTTCGGCGGACACTCCGGCCGCGCCCTCCGCACCGGCGACGTCCTCCGCGTCCACACGTCCACCCCCGCCGGAGTCCTTACCTCGGCCCCGCTCCTCCGCGCCCCCGCCGCCATCCAGCCGCCCCTCACCCGCGAATGGCAGATCGGCGTCCTCTACGGCCCCCACGGCGCGCCCGATTTTTTCACCGAGGCCGACATCACCGTCCTCCTCACCACGTCCTACGAAGTCCACTACAACTCCGCCCGCACCGGCGTCCGCCTCATCGGCCCCAAGCCCGAGTGGGCCCGTCGCGACGGCGGTGAAGCCGGCCTGCACCCGTCCAACATCCACGACAACGCCTACGCCATCGGCGCCGTCGATTTCACCGGTGACATGCCCATCATCCTCGGCCCCGACGGCCCCAGCTGCGGCGGTTTCGTGTGCCCCTTCACGATCGTGCAAGCCGAGCTCTGGAAAATGGGCCAGCTCAAGCCCGGCGACAAAGTCCGCTTCGTCGCGTTGACCGCCGAGCACGCCCGTATCCTCGCTTACGATCAAGATGCCATGATCGAAACGCTCAAGGTAGGGCGAACCGTCCCGGTGAGCCGCGGCTCGGCAGAGACGCCTCGCCCTACCCTCCCGACCGAGCCCGCCGTGCTTCACACCCTCCCCGCACGACCCACCGCGCCCGCCGCCGTCTATCGCCGCCAGGGCGACGCCAACCTCCTGGTCGAATACGGTCCGCTCCACCTCGACCTCACGCTCCGCATGCGGGCCCACGCCCTGCAAACATGGCTCGAGCGCCACAAAATCCCCGGCCTCATCGATCTCACGCCCGGCATCCGCTCGCTCCAGATCCACTTCGATCAACGCATCCTCCCGTCCGAGCGCCTCCTCGAAATCCTTCTCCGCGCCGAGTCCGAGCTTCCGCTCGTGGACGACATGGAAGTCCCCTCGCGCATCGTCCATCTCCCGCTCTCGTGGGAAGACGAGTCCACCCTCCTCGCCATCCGCAAATACATGCAGATCGTCCGCAAGGACGCCCCGTGGTGTCCGAGCAACCTCGAGTTCATCCGCCGCATCAACGATCTCCCGAACCTCGAAGAAGTTTACCGCATCTGCTTCGACGCGAGCTACCTCGTCCTCGCGCTCGGCGACGTCTATCTCGGCGCGCCCGTCGCCACGCCGGTCGATCCGCGTCATCGCCTCGTCACCACCAAATACAACCCCGCCCGCACCTGGACGCCCGAAAACGCCGTCGGCATCGGCGGCGCCTACCTCTGCGTCTATGGCATGGAAGGCCCCGGGGGTTACCAATTCATCGGCCGCACCTGCCAGATGTGGAACCGCTACAAACAGACCGCCGACTTCGTGGACGGAAAACCCTGGCTCCTCCGCTTCTTCGACCAGATCCGTTTTTATCCGGTCTCCAACGCCGAGCTCACGCAATTCCGCGAGGATTTCCCTCAGGGCAAAGTGAAGCTCAAGATCGAGGAAACCACCTTCAAGCTGCGCGACTATCAGCGCTTCCTCGCCGACAACGAAGCCACGATCACCGCTTTCAAGACCCACCAGCAGGCCGCCTTCGAGGCCGAGCGCCAGCGTTGGATCGACAGCGGCCAGCTCAACTTCTCCGCCCACGACGAATCCGCCGCCGCCGTGGACGAGGCCGCCATTCCCGAGGGTTGCACCGCCATGCCCGCCCACATCCCGGGCAACGTCTGGAAGATCCTCGTGTCCGCCGACGACACCGTCACCGAGGGCCAGCCGCTGGTCATCCTCGAATCCATGAAAATGGAGGTGTCCATCGTCGCCAGCCGCCCGGGCAGGGTCCGCGAAGTCCGCTGCGCCGAGGGCCGGCCGGTCAACGCCGGCGAAACCCTCGTTCTCCTCGAAGGATAAACAGTTAGGCGCCAACGGGGATAAGGCACGTCGCGTGCTTTATCCCCCCGCCTCTTGGCGCCCACCGTGTCCGATTCGCCTCCTTCTCCGCCGTCCGCCCGTCCGTCCGTCCGCGATTCTGCCATGACGTTCGCCGTGATCGCGGCCGGCCTGCTTTGCTCGCTGGCGTTGTTTGTCATTCTACGCAACGGGGAGAAGCGCACCGCCCAGGGCGCCGTCCAGGCGGCCGCCGCACAACGCATCGAATTGCTCCACGAAACCCTGAGCAACTCCCAGGAGGCCCTGCACGCCCTCGGCGCGTTTTTCCGCACCGAACCGGCGCCCGACCGCGTGCAGTTCCGGCGTTTCGTCGAGGACATCCTCGCCCGCCGCCCCGAGTTGCACGCGCTTTCCTGGACACCGCAGGTCTCCGCCGCCTCCCGCGCCGCCTTCGAGGCCCGGGCCCGGGCCGACGGCTTGGCGAACTTTCAATTCACCGAGGTCGATCCCGCCACCGGCCGGATCATCCCGGCCGGGCCGCGCGAGGTGTATTATCCCGTTTATTACATCGAACCCGCCGCGCCCAATGCCACTGCGCTCGGCTTCGATCTCAACCAGCGCATCGCCACCCTCGCCCGCGCCCGCGACCTCGGCACCGCCGTCTCCACCCCGCCCATCCAACTGGTGCAGGAACGGGACAACCAGCCCGGCTTCATCGTTTACCTGCCGCTCTACACCGACGGCCCCGCACCCGCCTCGCCCGCCGAACGCCGCGTCCGCCTCACGGGTTTCGTCGCCGCCGTGTTTCGCGTCTCCACGCTCGTCGATCCCGCGCTCGCCCGCCTGCCCGGCCTGCGCGTGAGCCTCCGGGACGCCACCTCCGACACCGCCATCGCCTACGCCCCCCCGCGGGCGGACGCCGCGCCGGACTCCGCCCGTCTCTCCGCCGCCACGCTCGCCCTCGCCTACGCCGGACGCGAATGGCGCGTCACGTTCACGCCCACCGACGCCTTCGTCCCCGGGTTGGGCCACGGCCAGTCGTGGGCCGTGCTCGCCGGCGGCCTCACGCTCACCCTGCTGCTCGCGGCCTACCTCCACCGCGGCATGCGCAGTCGTCGCGCCGCCGCCCTCGCCAACGCCGTCCTCCAGGCCGAGGTCAAGGAGCGCAAACGCGCCGAGGACGCCGCCGCCGCCGCCAACCGCGCCAAGTCCGACTTCCTCTCCGGCCTCAGCCACGAGATCCGCACCCCGCTCAACTCCATCCTCGGCTACGCCCAGATCCTCGAGCGCGATCCCGACCTGCTCCTCCGCCAGCGCGACTCGGTCGCCGCCCTCACCGCCAGCGGCCGCCACCTGCTCGGCCTGCTCAACAGCATCCTCGACCTCTCCAAGATCGAGGCCGGCCGCATCGAGATGCGCCGCGAGATCTTCGACCTGCGCGCGCTCGTCCGCGAACTCGCCGAGATGTTCAAGCCGCGCTGCGCCGAGAAAAAACTCACCCTGCGCGTCGTCGTTCCCGACGGCGTGCCCGCCTCCGTCGTCGGCGACGAGGGCAAGCTCCGCCAGGTTCTCATCAATCTCATCGGCAACGCCGTGAAGTTCACCCCGCGCGGCTCGATCATCGTCGGCCTCTCCGCCGCGGGCCCGGAGCGCTGGCGCTTCGACGTGGTGGACACCGGTATCGGCTTGGTCGACGCGGAACGCGACGGGTTGTTCACCGCCTTCCAGCAAACCGCCGCCGGTCGCCGGCACGGCGGCACCGGACTCGGACTCGCCCTCGCCCGGCGCCACGTCGAGCTGATGGGCGGCGTCATCGAGGCCGAATCCGAGCCCGAGGCCGGCACGTGTTTTCATTTCACGCTCACCCTGCCCGCCTCGCTGGTCCCTTGCGCCCCTCACAACGATCCGCTCCCCCGCCTCGCGCCCGGCGTGCAGGTCCGCGCCTTCGTGGTGGACGACAACCGCGACAACCGCCTCATCCTCACCCGCCTGCTCATCGACATCGGCTGCCGCGTCGCCAGCGGCGGCACCACCGCCGACGTGATCGCCACCGCGCTCGTCCCGCCGCCCGACATCCTCTTCATCGACGTCCGCCTCGAAGGCACCACCGGTCCCGTCCTCGTGCGCGAGCTCCACGGCGCCGGCCTCCCGATCGGCACGCCCGTCGTCTACCACACCGCGGCGTTGCTCGACGCGGCCGGACGCGAGGCCCTGCGCATCGCCGGCGCCGACCTGCTGGCCAAGCCGTTCCGCATCGAGGATCTCTGCGCCTGCCTGCAACGCCTCCCCGGCGTGCGCTTTGACGACGCCCCGGAAACCGTCGAATCGCCACCGCTCGACCTCGCCGGCCTGAGCCTTCCCTCCGAACTCGCCCACCGTCTCTCCGTCGCCGCCGAACTGCACAGCACCACCGTGCTCAAGGCCTGCCTCGACGAACTGCGCCAGTTGGGCGGCCCCGCCGTGCCGCTCGCCGACCACCTGCGGCATCTGCTCCGCAGCTACGACCTGGTCTCGATCTCCCGCCTGCTCGCCAGCCTGCCCGTGGATCGTCCCGAGGAAACCACCGCCGCCTCCCGCCCATGAGCCACCCCGACCTCGTCCTCATCGTTGACGACCAGCCCTCCAACCTCGCCGTGCTCGGCGACCTGCTCGAACCCGCCGGCCTTCAACTTCTCTCGGCGACCAACGCCGCCGACGCCCTGCGCATCGCCCGCAAGGCCCGGCCTCACCTCATCCTCCTCGACGTGGTAATGCCCGGCGCCGACGGCCTCGCCGTCTGCCGCGAGCTGAAGGCCGACGCCGGTCTCCGCGACATCCCCGTGATTTTCATCACCGGCCGCGCCGAATCTTCCTTCCGCATCGAAGGCTTCGCCGCCGGCGGCGTGGACTACATCGTGAAACCCTTCGAAGCCGCCGAGGTGCTCGCCCGCGTGCGCACCCACCTCGACCTCGCCCGCGCCCGCCGCGAACTCGCCGGCCGTCTCGACGAGCTCCGCGCCGAGATAGCCCGGCGCGAGGCCGCCGAGGCCGCCCGCCACGAGGCCGACCAGCGCCTGTCCGTGCTCTCCGCCCGCGAGGCCCGCAAATGGAACGTCGCCGGCCTCGTCGGCCGCAGCCGCGCGCTCACCGCGCTCCTGCGCGAGGTCGAGCGGCTCCAGGGCTTCGGCCGCACCGGCGTGCTCCTCACCGGCGAGAGCGGCACCGGCAAGGAGCTCGTCGCGCGCGCCCTGCACACCGGCAGCCCGCGCGCGCCGGGACCGTTCATCCCCGTCAACTGCGTGGCCGTGCCCGGCGAATTGATGGAGTCGATGTTCTTCGGCCACGTGAAAGGCGCCTTCACCGGCGCCACCGCCGACCGCAAGGGCTTCTTCGAGCTCGCCCACGGCGGCACGCTCTTCCTCGACGAGATCGGCGACATGCCCGCCGCGCTCCAGGCAAAACTCCTCCGCGTGCTCGAGGACGGCCGTATCGCCCCGCTCGGCGGCGCCGGTGAAAAACAGGTCGATGTGCGCGTCGTCGCCGCCACCAACGCCCGCCTCGAGGAAAAGATCGCCGCCGGCACATTCCGCCAGGACCTCTACTTCCGTCTCGCCCGCAGCTTCATCCGCGTGCCGCCGTTGCGCGAACGCCCCGAGGACATCCCGCTGCTCGCCGCGCATTTCATCGCGCATTTCGCCGCCGAGATGGGCCGCCCCGCGCCCGCCATCACCGCGCCCGCGCTGGCCGCGCTCGCCGCCCACCCGTTCCCCGGCAACATCCGCGAGCTGCGCAACGTCATCGAGAGCGCCCTCATCGCCAGCGGCGGCCACGAACTCACCCCCGCCCACCTGCGTTTCCTCGCCGCCGCTCAGCCCCCCGGAAAACCCGCGCTCGCATCTCCCGATGACGCGGCTCGCCAAGCCGCTTCACCCTCCGAAGCCTCGGCGCAGGAGGGCGAACTCCCGCTCAATCTCGACGCCGCCGAGCGCACGCTCATCCGCCGCGCCGTCTCCCAGGCCGGCGGCAACATCGCCGAGGCCGCGCGCCTGCTCGGCGTCCACCGCACGCGCATCTACCGCGTGCTGGCCGAGGCCCCCGCCGCCTGAACCGCGCGTCCTCCCTGTCGCCCGCGCGACACTTGCGACACTTCCCGCTCCGCACCGCCCGCGACCGGAAACCGGTTTTAATTTTCTTCGCCATGGCAACCAACCGCTTCCGCCACCGCTGAACCTGCTGGCACGAGCCGCGCTAAACGTCCGCGCACCTGCACTCCGCAGGCCCGCACCGACGCAACGCCACACCACATGAAACTCGTGACCTCCCTCCCCTCCCGCTTCGCGCCCGCCCCGTGCGCTTCGTTCCTCGCCGTTCTCCTCGCCTTGGCGGCCGCCCCCTTCGTCCGCGCCGACGATGCCCCGCCTTCGCGCCTCCATGCGCTCGTCAACCTGGAGGTCTCCGACAAATACCTCACGCCACGCGGCATGATCGTGCAGGACAAGGGCGTCACCGTGCAGACGCTCTTCCTCGCGTTCCTCGACGTTTACGACGGCAAGCCCGACGCGCTCCTCACCGACGTCACGCTCGTTGGCGGTTTCTGGAACGACTACGCCAGCGAAGCCATGCCCGAGCACCTCGGCGCCGGCAGCACCGAGACCAACTTCGTCGAGATCGATCCGATCTTCGGCGTCTCCCTCGGCCTCGGCAAAAACTTCAAACTCGATGTCACCTACACCGCGTTCTGCATGCAGATCCTCGACATCGGCACCTCCGAGCATCTGGAGACCAAGCTGAGCTACAACGACACCGACCTGCTCGGCGCCTTCGCCCTCCATCCCTACGTCAGCTTCTGGAAGGAACTCGATAACAAGGCCACCGCCGCCGCCAACTTCGGCATTCCCTCCAGCTACTACTTCGAGGTCGGCATCGCGCCCAGTTACACCGTCGGCAAGGTCAAGCTCGAGGCCCCGATGCGCGTGCTCCTGCCGAGCTCCGAATTCTACGGCGAGACCTTCGCCAACGGCTCCACCGTCGGCCTCTACGAGGTCGGCCTCAAGGGCACCACCTCGCTCACCTTCATGCCCAAGGGCTACGGATTCTGGAGCGCGCACCTCGGCGTGCGCTACATGAAGTTCGTCGATAAAAACCTCCAGCAGCTCGCCACCGACGGTGGCTTCGGCTCCCGCACCAAGGACACCGCCCAGGTTTACTCCGGCGTCTCGGTGTTCTTCTAAAACCGCCCCGCACGCACGACCATGGACATGTCCCGCACCCTCATCATCGCCGCCGAGCCCTACGCGTTCGAACTCACTCCCGCGAAGTGCGCGCTGCTCATCATCGACATGCAGCGCGACTTCCTGGAGCCCGGCGGCTTTGGCGAGATGCTCGGCAACGACGTGTCGCAACTGCGCCGCACCATCGAGCCCAACCGCCTCCTGCTCGCCGCCTGGCGCATGAAGGGCCTCGCCGTGATCCACACCCGCGAGGGCCACCGTCCCGATCTCGCCGACCTGCCGCCCGCCAAAAAAATCCGCGGACGCAGCGCGACGTGCATCGGCGACGCCGGCCCGATGGGGCGCATCCTAGTGCGCGGCGAGGAGGGCCACGACATCATCCCCGAGCTCTACCCGCTCGCCACCGAGCCCGTCATCGACAAGCCCGGCAAGGGCGCCTTCTGGGCCACCGACCTCCACGCCATCCTCCAAAACCGCGGCATCACCCAGCTCGTCGTCACCGGCGTCACCACCGAGGTGTGCGTCAACACCACGGTGCGCGAGGCCAACGACCGCGGCTACGACTGCCTCGTGCCGTCCGACTGCGTCGGCTCCTACTTTCCTGAATTCCAGGACATGGGCCTGCGCATGATCAAGGCCCAGGGCGGCATCTTCGGCTGGGTCGGCCACTCCTCTTCGCTTCGCGCGGCGCTCAACTGACCGGAGCGCCGCTTTTTCGGTCCGCACCCTCATTCACGCAACCGTCAGCAGTCCTCACCATGAACACGTCCTCCAAGCCCAAGCTCTGGGTTCCCGGCGATTGGAACGCCTATTTCGGATTCGGCACCAACATCCTCGTCAACCTGCTCACACTCACCGCGCTCCTGCGCTTCGTTTTGAAAATGCCCGACGACCTCGTCTTCGGGCGCATCCTGCCCGCCGTCGGCCTCATGCTGTGTCTGTCCACCATGTATTACGCGTGGCTGGCCTACAAACTCGCCAAAAAAACCGGCCGCACCGACGTCTGCGCCCTGCCCTCAGGCATCAGCGTGCCGCACATGTTCGTCGTGGTCTTCGTGATCATGCTGCCGATCACCATCAAGACCGGCGATCCCGTCAAAGGCTGGGAGGCCGGACTCACCTGGGTGTTCATCCAGAGTTTCGTGCTCATGCTCGGCGGCTTCGTCGGACCGTGGATCCGCAGGATCACCCCGCGCGCCGCGCTTCTCGGCACGCTCGCCGGCGTCTCCGTGACGTTCATCTCGATGAGCCCCGCGCTCCAGATGTTCCTCACGCCGGTCATCGGCCTCACCTGCTTCACCATCATCCTGCTGAGCTGGTTCGGCGGCGTGCGCTACTTCAAGGGCATCCCCGCCGGCCTCGTCGCCATCGCCGCCGGCACCGCCATCGCCTGGGGTTCCAATGTCTTCGGTCTCAACTACGGCGGTCTCTCGCTCAAGGGCCTCACCGAGTCCTTCACCAACTTCGGCTTCCACATCCCGTTGCCCGCCTTAGGCCACGTGTTCTCCGGCTTTGAGTTCCTCGGCGTGATCCTCGTCACCGCGATTCCGTTCGGCATCTACGACCTCGTCGAGGCCATCGACAACGTCGAGAGCGCCGCGGTCGCCGGCGACGAGTTCCCCACCACCCGCGTGCTCACCGCCGACGGTGTCGTCAGCCTCATCGGCTGCCTCATGGGCAATCCCTTCATCAACGCCGTTTACATCGGCCATCCCGGCTGGAAGGCCATGGGCGGCCGCATCGGCTACTCCGCCGCGACCGGCGTCACCGTCATCCTGCTCTGCTGGTTCGGCACGATCTCCGTGATGCTCGCGGCCATCCCGAGCGTCGCGATCATCCCCATCCTGCTCTACATCGCCATGCTCATCGGCTCGCAGGCCTTCCAGGAAACGCCCCGCCGCCACGCCCCCGCGATCATCCTGTCGCTCACGCCGCACCTGGCCCACTGGGCCGTGACCTTGATCGGCGGCGCGCTCGCCGCCGCCGGCGTGTTCTCCGTCTCCGACGAACTCGCCGGGGCGATGAAAAACCAGGGCGTGCTCTACCGCGGACTCGAGGTGCTCGGCGGCGGCTCCATCCTCGGCGGACTCATCCTCGGCTCCATCGGCGTGTTCATCATCGACCGCCAGTTCACCAAGGCCGCCGGCTTCGCCGCCGCGGGCGCCGTGCTCACCTTCTTCGGGTTCATGCACGGCCACGCCATCGGCGTCGCACAGACTCCCTTGGTCGCGTTCAGCTACCTCGCGATGGGTGGCATCCTGATTGCTTGTGCGAAGCTCGTGAAAGTCACCGCACCCGCTCCCGAACCCGCCCACGCCGAAGACGAGGACACGCTCCCCGAGGGCGCCGCCGAAGCCGCCACCTGAGCCGCCGTCCATGAAACGCCACGTCGCCGCCGATCCGTATCCCTGGCCCTATAACGGGGACCTGCGTCCCGAAAACACCGTCGTGCTCGTCATCGACATGCAGACGGATTTTTGCGGACCCGGCGGCTACGTGGACAAGATGGGCTACGATCTCTCCCTCACGCGCGCCCCCATCGGACCGATTCAAAACGTGCTCCATGCGGCGCGCGCCAAGGGATTTCACATCATGCACACCCGCGAGGGTCACCGGCCCGACCTCTCCGACCTTCCCGCCAACAAACGCTGGCGCAGCCAGCGCATCGGCGCCGGCATCGGCGACGCCGGCCCCTGCGGACGCATCCTCACCCGCGGCGAGCCCGGCTGGGAAATCATCCCCGAGCTCTTCCCGCTGCCCGGCGAGGCCGTCATCGACAAGCCCGGCAAGGGTTCCTTTTACGCGACCGATCTCGACATGCTCCTCCGCCGCAAGGGCATTCAAAACATCGCCCTCGCCGGCATCACCACCGACGTCTGCGTGCACACCACCATGCGCGAGGCCAACGACCGCGGCTACGAGTGCGTGCTCCTCGAGGACTGCACCGGCGCGACCGACCCCGGCAACCACCTCGCCGCCCTCAACATGATCAAGATGCAAGGCGGCGTGTTCGGCGCCGTCGCCACTTCCCGCACCCTGATCCAAGCCATCCAATAAACCGTCTCCGCTTCTTGATTACGACCTGTGCAAGCCCGGCCCGATCCTGTATGGGTCTGCGCGTGTCTTCCGATCCCGCCCTCGGCACATTGCCCACGTATCCGCGCACCGAGCTCCACAACCTCCATCGCATCGCCGAATGGCAGGACCAAATCGCGTGGGAGCCCTTTGGCGACGGCGTGGAAATCCACCGGCTTTACGGCGACGGCGTGAGCGGTTCCACCTCCGCGCTCATCCGGTTTCTCAAGGCGGGCAAAGTCCGCCTTCACGAACACGCCGGCTACGAACACATCCTCGTGCTCGCCGGCTCCCAGTCGGACCAAAACGGAGTTTCCCCCGCCGGCTCGCTGGTCATCAATCCGCCCGGCACCCGCCACAGCATCGTGAGCGAATCCGGCTGCATCGTCCTCGCGATCTACGAAAAACCCGTCGTCTTCCTGCCCGCCTGAATCATGTCCGCCGATCTTGTCCCGACTCTCCTCGCCCGCTGCGACGCCTACGAAAAACGCGATCCCGCCGTCTGGACGCAGCGCCTCTCCGCCGCCGAGCTCCGCGCCCACGCCGCCGCCCTGCCCGCGTCCGGTCCCTTGAGCGGCCTCACCTTCGCGATCAAAGACAACATCGATCTCGCCGGCGCGCCCACCACCGCCGCCTGCCCCGGCTTCGCCTACACGCCGGCCGCCTCGGCGCATGTTGTCGACCGACTCATTGCCGCCGGTGCGCTCCCCGTCGGCAAGGCCAACCTCGACCAGTTCGCCACCGGCCTCGTCGGCACCCGCTCACCCTACGGCGCGCCGCGCAACGTATTTAATCCCGACTACATCTCCGGCGGATCCAGCAGCGGCTCCGCCGTCGCCGTCGCCGCGGGCCTGGTCGATTTCGCGCTCGGCACCGACACCGCCGGCTCCGGCCGCGTGCCCGCCGCGTTCAACCAGATCGTCGGACTCAAGCCCACCAAAGGGCACCTCTCCACCCGCGGCGTCGTCCCCGCCTGTCGCAGCCTCGACTGCGTCTCGATCTTCGCCCGCGACCTCGCCACCACCGCCCGTGTCCTCGCCGCCGCCGAAGGCTTCGACCCGCTCGACCCCTTCTCCCGCCGCAACCCAAAGTGTCACCTATTAGGTGACACTTCCTCTGAAAAACCCCGCCTCGGTGTGCCGCGCCCCGATCAGTTGGAGTGGTTCGGCAACGCGGAGTCTCCCGTGCTCTTTACCGCCGCACTGGATCGCTTGCGTTCGCTCGGCGCAGAGATCGTCGAAGTGGACTTCTCCGCGTTTCTCGACGCCGCCCGCCTGCTCTACGAGGGACCGTGGACCGCCGAGCGCTACGCCGCCGTCGGCGCGTTTATCGAACAACACGCCGCCACACCCGAGTCCGCCCGCGCCGCCGGCCTCGATCCCTCCGTCTCGAAAATCATCCTCGGCGGCAAGTCCCCCTCGGCCGTCGACGCCTTTCGCGCCACCTACCGCCTGGCCGAACTCCGGCGCGCCGCCGACTCGGTCCTTGCCTCCGTCGATGCCTTGGTCGCGCCGACCGCCGGCACGATTTACACCGTCGCCGAAATCGAGGCCGACCCGATCCGCCTCAACTCGAATCTGGGGCGCTACAACAACTTCATGAACCTGCTCGACCTGTGCGGCCTCACCGTGCCCGCCGGTCGCTATTCCTTTGGTCCCGGCTTCGGGATCACCTTCATCGCCCCCGCCTGGCACGACGCCGCGCTGCTGGCCCTCGGCGCCTGCTACCTCGGCGAACCCGAGCCAATGCCATCCGCCGGCGATACCGTCACGCTCGCCGTGTGCGGCGCCCACCTGCGCGGACAGCCGCTGCACAAGCAGTTGACCGATCTCGGCGCGCGTTTCCTCGCCGCCACGACCACCGCGCCGCGCTACCGGCTCTACGCGCTGGCCAACACCACTCCGCCCAAACCCGGACTCGCCCGCGTCGGCACCGGCGAGACCGGCGGCGCCCCCATCGCGGTGGAGACCTACGCACTCACCCCCGAGGCCTTCGGCCGCTTCACCGCCGCCGTCCCCGCACCGATGGTCATCGGTAATGCCGAACTGATCGACGGAACGTGGGTCAAAAGCTTCCTGTGCGAACCCCACGCCCTCACCGGCGCAACCGACATCACGAGCAAGGGCGGCTGGCGGGCTTACCTCGGTGCCTGAGCGCAGTTAGCTGCGTCTGAGTTCGCCCGAACCGGGCCATGCAGCGTGCACGAACGGCCGGAAATCCGTCGTGCAATACGCAATAACCCGAATGGGGTGATCAACTCCTATCCATTTTTATCTCCCGTGTTTATAGTTAGTTAAACCACGAGAGCCCAAGACTGGCACACGCCTAGGTATAGGGAAGTCGTTCGGTCCAACTTTAACCTCGAAACGCATTCCCACCATGAGCACTCAAGCGACCACCCGCTCCGCCCGCATTTACACCCAGGCCAAGCCCGAATCCGCCGCCGAGGCCGCCTACGACACGCAACTGGTCAACCGCTTCAACGCCGGCGACGAGTCCGCGTTCGTCGAGATCATGCATCGCTACCACGGACGTCTCTTCAGCCTTTCGCACAACCTTCTCCGCAACGCCGCCGACGCCGAGGAGATCGTCCAAGACGCCTTCATCCGCGCCCACCGCGGCCTGTCCAAGTTCCGCGGCGACTCCTCGCTGGCCACCTGGCTTTACCGCATCGCGCTCAATCTCTCGCGCAACCGCTACTGGTATTTCTTCCGCCGCCGCCGCCAGGACTCGCTCTCGCTCGAGCGTCCTCTGTCCGAGGAGAGCGACGCCACCTTCTCCGACCTGATCGCCTCCGGTGAAGCCGACCCCGCTCACGAAAGCACCTCCAACGAGTTCATCTCCCTCATCTCGCTCTGCATGGACAAACTCGACGCCTCCCACCGCGAGATCCTCACCATGCGCAACATCCTCGACCTGCCCTACGAGGAGATTTCGAAGGCGCTCCGCATCAACGTCGGCACGGTAAAGAGCCGCATCGCCCGCGCCCGTGAAAACCTCCGCAAGCTGCTCGCCGAATGCGCCCCCGAGTTCGGCCCCGACTCCGTGCCGTCCGACTTCTTCGAAAGCGTTCGACTGGCCCCCGGCCGCCACGCCATCGCCTGCGCCTGAGCGCAGCACGAGGCCTCCGGGCGCGGTTCCGTCCTCTTCATATACGGACCTGCGCCCGGAAATCGCGGTTGGCCCGTCTCACCCCGCGGTGGCCCCACCCTCGGTCTTCACCGGAAACACCAGTGAGGACACGACCGAGACGACCAGCACGCCGCCGATGATCCCGAGCGACCAGCCGATCGGGAACTTGTGGTCGGGGAACAGCGAGTTGAGCCACACCATCTTCAGACCCACAAAGGTCAGGATGACGCCGAGTCCGTATTTCAGGAAGTGGAACTTGTGCATCACGCTGATGAGCAGGAAAAACAACGCGCGCAGACCGAGGATCGCGAAGATGTTGGACGTAAACACGACCAGCGGCTCCTTGGTGATCGCGAAAATCGCCGGCACCGAGTCCACCGCGAACAAGATGTCCGTCAGCTCCAGGAACACCACGCACACCAGCAGCGGCGTGCCGTAAAGAATTCCTTCCCGGCGAATGACGAAGCGCTGGCCTTCGAGTGAATGCGTGATCGGCAGAAACCGGCGCAACAGGCGGATGAAGGGATTTTTCTCGGGATGGATGGGCTTCTCGTCGGCGAAGAAGATTTTGAGGCCCGTATAAATCAGGAACGCGCCGAACACCCACAGCACCCAGTCGAACTTCATGAGCGCCGCGCCGATCGCGATGAACACCGTGCGGAACACCAGCGCGCCCAGAATGCCGAAGAACAGCACGCGGTGCTGATACATCTTCGGCACGCCGAAGTAGGAGAACACCACAATGAACACGAAAATGTTGTCCACCGAGAGCGATTTCTCGACCACGAAACCGGTGAGAAATTCCAGCGCCGTCTGATTGGCGAGATGGCCGGCCTCGACCGCGATCGCCGCCGGATCGGTGATCCCCCGAGCGGCCAGCTGCTCCAGCAGCGGCGGGTAATGCGGCAGCTTCCACTGCACGTAGTGCCAGAACCCGAAGCAAAAAACCAAGGCCATGGAAAACCAGGCGATGCTCCAACCGGCGGCCTCCTTCACCGACACCTCGTGCGCATGGCGGTGAAACACGCCCAAATCCAGGGCCAGCATGCCCAGCACGAACAGGGTGAAGAGCGCGTAAAACCACCAATAGTCGGTGAACGGAAAGAGCAGGATGTTTCCCATGATGCGATGGGTTGAGGAAAACGTCCCCGCTCCCGTGCACAAGGGAACTCCGTTGGGATTCCCGGCTGTTTTTCCAATCCCGCCGCGCGATGGCGCCCGCAACCACCCGCTTGCACGTCGTGGCCGCGACGGCACACTCGCGGCTTTCACGTGGCCACCGATTTCACCGCACCCGACTCCTCCGCATTCCCCGACGCTCCCGCGCCCTCGCAGGTCACGCGTCACGCGAACCGCCTCTGGGCCGCGGGCGTGTTTGTCGCCACGGTCGTGCTCACGGTGCTGGCCTTCCCGCCGTCGCGCACCCCGGAGTTCGCCTACGCGTTCGCCGTGCCGGCCTTGTTCTGGGCCTACCTGCGTCCGTCCTTCCGGCTCTATGCCTGGACCGTCCTCGGCGCGCAGGCCGTCGCCTGGACGATTCTCCTCGGCTGGTTGCACAACGTCACCATCGGCGGACTCCTGCTGCTCGGGCCGTTCATCGGCGCGTGGATCGGCGCATGGTTCCTCGCCGCGCGCTGGACGCTGCCGCGCCTGCTTGGCCAATCCACGCCCGTGCGTCTGCTCGCGATGTTCGGCCTCGCCGGTCTGTGGGTCGTCGGCGAATGGACGCGCACGTGGGTGCTCAGCGGTTTCCCGTGGATGCCGCTCGCCGCGACGCAGTGGCAGCGCATGACCATCCTGCAAATCGCCTCGTTCACCGGCGCCGGCGGCGTGTCGTTTGTGCTGATCGCGATGAACCTCGGTTTCACCGCCTACGCCCATCGCCTCATCCGCGAAGGCCGCCGCGGACTCGGCAAACGCTCGCCGGAGTTTTTTGCCGCGATGTTCCTGCTGGTCGTCTGCGTGGCCACGCAGCTTCAGGAAACCTTCAACCGCAGCCGCTACGCCGTGCCGCTCGGCCGCTTCGCCTTCGTGCAGCCCTACATTCCGCAGGAGGTCAAATGGGACAACGACCAGGGCCCGGCCATCCTGCAGGTGCTCGAAAACCTCACGCTCTCCGCCGCCGCGACCAAGCCCGACGTTATCCTCTGGCCCGAGGCCACCACCCCGTGGGCGGTCCGCGGCGACGCCAACATGCAGGCGTGGGTCCAGCATCTCACCGCGCGCACCGGCGTGCCGCTCGTGCTCGGTTCCATCGCCCGCCAGCCCTCCGCCGCCGATCCCGCCGAGGAGGACTGGCTCAACGGCGTGTTCGCCGTCGATCCGAAGACCGACGTGCAGCCTCACTTCTACGCCAAACGAAAACTCGTGCCCTTCGGGGAATTCGTCCCGATGCGCCCGCTGCTCGGCTGGCTCGAAAAGGTCGTGCCCGTCGGCGGTGACTTTCTCCGCGGCACCGACGCATCTCCACTGGTCGTGACGATCGCCGGCCGCCCGCTCGCTCTCGGTCCGCTGCTGTGCTACGAAGATATTTTCCCGCAGCTCTCGCGCGACGAGGTGCTCGCCGGTGCCGACGTGCTCGTCGTCCACACCAACAACGGTTGGTTCGGCGAAGGCGGCGCGGCCTACCAGCACGCCTCCAACGCCGTGCTCCGCGCGGTCGAGACCCGCCGCCCCGTGCTGCGCTGCGGCAACGGCGGCTGGAGCGGCTGGATCGACGAGTTCGGCAGCATCCGCGCCGTGCTCGCCCGCAACCCCGCGACCGGCGAAGTCACCTCCGGCAGCCCGAAACTCGCCCCCAACGGCACGGTCTATTTCCGCGGCACGCAAACGGTCGCGGTGACCGCCGACGCCCGCTGGATCAACCAACAGAGCTTCTATGTCCGGCACGGCGACTGGTTCGTCGCCGCCTGCGGCCTGCTGGCGACCGCCGGTTTCATGCTCCTCCGCACCGCCCCGACGCCCCGCGCGCCATCGGCCGATCAACCCCGCACGCGATGAACATCATTGTAGACATACCCGCCGCCTTGACCGCCCGCCTCGGCTCGCACCGCGTGCTCACCGAGCGCGAGGACATCCTCCCCTACGGCTTCGACGGCACCGCCACGCTCAAACAGCTCCCCGCCTGCGTCGCCTTCCCGCGCGACGCCGCCGACGTGTCGTTCATCCTCACCCTCGCCCGCGAACATCGCGTGCCCGTCGTCACCCGCGGCAGCGGCACCGGGCTTTCCGGCGGCAGCGTGCCCCTGCCCGGCTCCATCGTCCTCTGTCTCGTCCAGATGGACCGCATCCTCGAGGTCGACACCGCCAACCTCACGCTCCGTGCCGAAGCTGGCGCCATCACCCAGAAAATCTACGAGGCCGCCGACGCGGTCGGGCTGTTTTATCCGCCCGACCCCGGCTCGATGAAAATCTCCACCATCGGCGGCAACGTCGCCGAAAATTCCGGCGGCCTCCGCGGACTCAAATACGGCGTCACCCGGGACTACGTCATGGGCATGGAGGTCGTGCTCGCCGACGGCTCCATCTGCTGGCTCGGCTCCAAATGCGTGAAGGACGTCGCCGGCTACAACCTCCGCGACCTCTTCATCGGCAGCGAGGGCACGCTCGGCGTCGTCACCCAGGTCCTGCTCAAGCTCCTGCCCAAACCCGCCGCCCGCCAGACGCTGCTCGCCACCTACGCCACGATGGATGCCGCCGCCGAAACCGTCTCTGCCATCATTGCGGCAAAGATCATTCCCTGCACCCTGGAGTTCCTCGACCAAAAGACGCTGCGCTGCGTCGAGGATTTCGCGAAGGTCGGCCTACCCCGCGACGCCGCCGCGATTCTCCTGATCGAGACCGACGGACACCCCGCCGCCGTCGCCGACGAGGCCGGCGCCATCGAGCAACTCTGCCACGCGCACGGCGCCTCGTCCGTGCGACGCGCCGCCAACGCGACCGAGGCCGCCCAGCTCGCCACCGCCCGCCGCAGCGCGTTCAGCGCCCTCGCCCGCCTGCGCCCCACCACGATCTTGGAAGACGTCACCGTGCCCCGCAGCGAACTTGCCGGCATGATCCGAGCTGTCGAGGCCATCGCCAAAAAACACGATCTCACCATCGCCACCTTCGGCCACTTCGGCGACGGTAACCTTCACCCCACCATCCTCACCGACGAACGCGACCACGCCGAGATGCACCGCGTCGAACTCGCCTTCGCCGACATCGTCGATGAAACGCTCAAGCGCGGCGGCACGCTCACCGGCGAACACGGCGTCGGCCTCGCCAAAAAACCCTTCCTTAAACGCCAGCTCGGCGACAACTCCTACGCGTTGCTCCGCCTCGTGAAGCGCTCCATCGACCCCGAGGGCCTGCTGAACCCCGGCAAAATCTTCGATTAGAAGTAACCTCTCTCATGTTACACCGAGAACACAGAGGAATCACAGAGCGTGGGGAGAGCCGTCCTGCTTATGTATTTCTCCGTGCCCTCTGTGCCTCCTCAGTGCCCTCTGTGTAACTAATTCCGTGTCCGCCCCCATTCAAAACCTCCTCAAGGGCCTCGACTACTCGGTGCTTCAGCAATGCATGCACTGCGGCATGTGCTTGCCAACGTGCCCCACCTACGAGGAGACCAAACACGAGCGCAACAGCCCCCGCGGTCGCATCGCCCTCATGCGCGCCGTCGCCGACGACGAACTCGCGGTGACCAAGGAATTCGGCGAGGAAATGTATTACTGCCTCGGCTGCCTCGCCTGCACCACCGCCTGCCCCGCCGGCGTCAACTACGCCGAACTGTTTGAAACCGCCCGCGCCGAGGTCGAACGCCAGGGCGTCCTCGATTCGCCCAAGCGCACCGTCCTCCGTTCCGTCCTCCTGCGCGGCCTCTTCACCCGACCGCGCCTGCTGCGCTTCGCCGGCCGCCTCCTCTACCTCTGGCAGGTCTCCGGACTGCAGTCGTTCACACGTCGCTCCGGTCTCACCGCGCTCCTCCCGAAAAATATCCGCCGGCTCGAACCGCAGGCTCCGCGCATCCAGCCGAAGTTTTCCCACCAGCTCATCCGCCCCGTCGAAAAGCACGCCGCGCCCGTGCGCCGCGTGCTCGTCCTCACCGGCTGCGTGCAGGACCTCGCGTTCTCTGACGTCAACCGCGCCACCGTCAACGTGCTCCTCGCCAACGGCTGCGAAGTCCACACTCCGCCCGTCCAGCCCTGCTGCGGTTCGCTCCACGCCCACAACGGCGACACCGACACCGCCCGCGAACTCGCCCGTCGCCAGCTCGATCTGATCGATCCGGAACAATTCGACGCCATCATCAGCAACGCCGGCGGCTGCGGTTCTCACCTGCGCGCCTACGACCACCTCCTCCATGACGATCCCGACTACGCCGAACGCGCGGCGGCCTGGTCGAAAAAGTTGAAGGATATCCACGAATACCTCGTCGAAATCGGCTTCCGTAAACCCGCCGCCCCTTCCTCCCCTCGGGTTTCAGGTCTCAGGTCTCAGGTTTCTCCGACCACGGTCACGTATCACGAAAGTTGCCACCTCTGCCACGGCCAGAAAGTCAGCGCCCAGCCCCGTGCCATTTTGAAATCCATTCCCGGCGTCGAACTGCGCGAATGCACCGAGGCCCAGTGGTGCTGCGGCAGCGCCGGCATCTACAACATCACCCAGCCCGAGACGTCCGCCTGGCTGCAGGAGCGCAAGCTCGGCCACCTGCGCGCCACCGGCGCCGCCGTCGTCGCCACCGCCAACCCCGGCTGCCATTTTCAAATTGAAAACGGACTCAAGGCCGCCGGCGAAACCACAGCCGTGACCCACCCCATCGTCCTCCTCGCCGCCGCCTACCGCGCCGAGTCGCGGCGTTGAAACGCTCGAAAATCACTCAGCCGCCTTGCAAAGAAAAGCCCTCCCGAGTCACGGGATTGAGTCCGCCACGTCGAGCCGACCGCCACGCACGGAAAAGCTCCGGGGTTATGGACGGATAAACGGGCAATTCGACCTCGTCATCCCACGGGTTAACATCGGCATCACTCATGAAATATAAATGGAGCGCTTGCAGTGCTTCTGATTTCTCCTGCGACCGGAACCCGCCACCTCACTTAATCAGCAAAAGTCAGCCCCTTGAAATGACGAAGCTCGCCCTGCTCCCTTCGGATCGACCCCACCGACTGGCCCGGCAGCCCCGTTCCACCGTGCGTCCACCGCGCACCCGCCACGATCCCCGGCCAGCCACCCCGGCTACTGTTGATGCGTTGAGAAGCCAAGCGTGACCGGCGGCCCGTTCAGGCGCCGCCCAAAAACATCCGCCGGAGCCACCGCATCAGAAACGATCACCGAGCCCCAACGCCTGCATCAAAATTGCACAAGTCGCCTTGCCTGCGAGATCTTGTTCATGTTTTGCTGCGCGACTCATGAGCTCTGCATCCGCCCTCGCAATGGCATCATTTTTCCGCCGGATCTTTTCCGTGCTGCGGACACCCGGACGGATGTGTCTGCTGCTGGGCCTGGCGTGGGGAATGTGCGGGGTCGCCGCGCAGGCTCAGAGTTTTAAGGTGGAGACCGTATCCGTGTCGCTTGTGGTCTTGCAGGGCATCCAGCCGCTGCCGGTCAGGCTGCCGATTACGGCAGGCCCCGACGGCCTTAATCTGACGGGCGTTCGAGTCTCATCCAACTCAGGACATGTTTCGCCATCCCTGGATGCCACGACAAACTCGCTCGTGCTGAGCTTCTACGCGGAAATTTCGACCATAACTGATGCTTACCAAGCCACGGTTACGATCTCAGACGGCATCCACTCCACGCCCATTTCGATCACCGTCAGA
>Ga0068867_100000873_pt1 | contig 20349 bp, 18 predicted proteins | sample KBSMisM32_FD_65649 | JGI IMG/M metagenome (GOLD analysis project Ga0068867, IMG submission 65649) | Miscanthus rhizosphere microbial communities from Kellogg Biological Station, Michigan, USA - KBS Miscanthus M3-2 | ecosystem: Host-associated > Plants > Roots > Rhizosphere > Soil ...
GCAGATGAGCAAGGCGATCGGCGCGCTGCTGCGCACCAGCTTCGAGGTGTCGACCACGCTGCTCGACGGCCCGGCGTCGTCGCTGCCGCTGCACCGCGCCGTGCTCGATGCGGTGATCGCGCACAAGCCGGAGCAGGCCGAGCGCGCGAGCCTGAAGCTGATCGACAGCGCGGGCGACGACATCGACCAGGTGCTGGCCTCGGGCCGCAAGCTGCCGTGGCTGCGCCGCGCTGCCGCGGCCGGCGGGCGTCCGCGGCGCGCGCAGCCGCCCGGCGCGCGGCGCGACAAGCCGGCAGGGGCTTGAGCCGGACCTTGATCCGGCGCCCGATCCGGCCTAGGCTGCAAGCCTCGGACGTACCAGAGGCATGTCATGAAGTTGTTGTCGATCGCGCTCGCGTTCCTCGGTGCCGGCGCATTGGCCTGCCCGGCCGATGACCCCAAAGATGCCCAGGCCCCCGTGCAGGACAAGCCTGCCGCCGAGGCGAAAGCGCCGGTGCGCGCGCCCGCCAAGACCGTGGCGGCGAAGAAGGCGCCGGCCACCAAGGTGGCCGACAAGTCGGCTGCCGAAGCGGCGCGCAAGTCGTCGCTGTAGTCGGTCGCCTCAGTCGGTTTCAAGCTGAGCCCGCGCCGCTGACGCGGTGCTTCGGTGGGGTTGCGCGGCGCTCGCCGTGCGCGGCGCGACGCGTTGTGCCTCAGGCGCTGCGGCGGCGCCACAAGCGCGCGAACACCGGCCAGGCCAGGATCACGAACGTCGCTGCGGCGAGGAAGCCGGCGATCGGGCGCGTGAAGAAGGCCAACGGATCGCCGTCGGACTTGATCATCGAGGTGACGAAGTTCTCCTCCAGCATGCCGCCCAGCACCACGCCGAGGATCGCGGGCGCACTGGGAAAGCCGTTTTCCTCCAGCACGAACGCGAACAGGCCGAACGCCAGGATCAGCAGCACGCCGAACACCGTGTTATTGATCGCGAATGCGCCGACCGCGCAGAACAGCAGGATCACCGGCATCAGCAGGCTCTGCGGCGCGCGCAGCACGGTCTTCGCGACCTTGATCGCGGCCCAGCCGAGCGGAATCATGATGATGTTGGCGAGGATGAACACCAGGAAGATCGCGTAGATGTTCTGCGGGTTGTTGATGAACAGCGTCGGCCCCGGGTTCATGTTCTTCAGGTAGAGCACCCCGATGGCGATCGCGGTGATCGAGTCGCCCGGGATGCCGAACACCAGCGCCGGCACCCACGCGCCGGCCAGCGCCGAGTTGTTGGCCGCGCCCGACTCGACGATGCCTTCGACGTGGCCGGTGCCGAACTTCTCCGGCTCCTTCGAGAAACGCTTGCTCGACGCGTAGGTGATCCACGACGCGATGTCGGCGCCGGCACCGGGCTGGATGCCGATCGCGGTGCCGATCGCGCTGCCGCGCACGAGCTGCCACTTGTACTTCTTCGTCAACTCCCACATGCCCTTGAACACGTTGCCGATCTTCTCAGCGGCAACCGGCGGCGTGGGATGCAGCGAGGTCACGTAGCGCAGGATCTCCGACACCGCGAACATGCCCACCATCACCGGGATCAGCGATACGCCGCCGGTCAGCTCGGCGTTGCCGAACGTGAAGCGCGGGTGCGCGCCCGGGTTGTCGAGGCCCACCGCCGAGATCAGCAGCCCGAGCATCAGCGACGTCACCGCCTTGAGCTTGCTGGACGCACCGATGAAGACCGCGCCCGACAGTCCGAGCACGACGAGCCAGAAGTACTCGAACGACGAGAACTTCAGCGCCACCTCGGCCAGAACCGGGGCGAACGCGATCAGCACCGCGGTGCCGAACAGGCCGCCGATGGCCGAGAACACCAGGCCCGCGCCGAGTGCGATCTCGGCCTGGCCTTTCTTGGTCATCGCGTACGCCTCGTCGGTGTAGGCCGCCGAGGCCGGCGTGCCGGGGATGCGCAGCAGCGCGCCGGGAATATCGCCGGCGAAGATCGCCATCGCGGTGCAGCTGACGATCGCCGCCACCGCGGGCACCGGCGGAATGAAGAACGTCACCGGCACCAGCAGCGCGGTGGCCATCGTCGCGGTGAGCCCCGGCACCGCACCGACGAACAAGCCGAACAGCGACGACGCCAGGATGATCCACAGCACGTAGGGATCGAACACCAGCGCAAAGGCCTGGCTGATCACGGCCCAAGTCAAGTCAGCTCCTCAAGCTGCCGATGCAGCTCGATTCCGCCCAAGCCACCCGCCAAGCCAAGCGGCCGCTGCGGATCCGGCTTTGCCGGTCCGCTGGCGGTGCCCCCTGGAGGGGGAGGCGCCGAAGGCGCATCGGGGGTGGTCAATACAGCACCGGCAGCACGCCCCACGGCAGCGGCACGCGCAGGCCCTTGTAGAACGCGATGTGAATCAGCACGGTGCTCACCACCGACACGATCAGCGCCATCGCCGGCTTCACGCGCAGCGCGAGCATCAGCGACAGCAGCATCACGATGCCGGTGACGATGAAGCCCACGCGCTCGCTGGCCAGCACGTACAGCAGCAGGCCGAGCACCGTGACCGCGAACGCGATCAGCTGGCGCGGGTGACCGGTCCACGCGCCGCGCACGAACCACGCCGACGCGGCGCGTGCGCGCACCCCCTGCACGATCAGCAGCACCGAACACAGCGCCAGCACCGCGGCGGCCACACCGGGAAATGCGGCCGGCCCGATGTTCTGCCCAGGGATCTTGGGATAAACCTGGATCGTCCAGAGCACCAGCAGCGCCAGTGCGAGGAACAGCGCGCCGAAGACGGCGTCGTTGAGCTTCACGCTGCGCGCGCTGCGATGTGCGGACGCGGCGCCATCACTTCGCGATGCCCACGGCCTTCATGGTCGCGCCGAGGTCGGCGTCGGACTTGGCCATGAATGACGCGAACTCCGCCGGGGGCGCCCACAGCATGCCGAAGCCGCGGTTGGTCATGAAGTCCTTGAACTCCTGTGACTGGTGCGCCTTCTGCAGCGACGCCAGCAACTTGGCCTGGATGTCGGCCGGGATGCCCTTGGGCGCCGCGATGCCGCGCCACGCGGCCATCGTCCACGCGCTGCCGGTTTCGGCCTTCAGCGTCGGCACCTTCGGAAACAGCGCCGCGGGGTTCGGGTCCATCACCGCCAGGCTCTTCACCTTGCCAGCCTCGATCAGCGCGCGCGCCTCCGGCAGCGAGCACGGCACCACCTCGACGCCGCCGGCCACCAGGTCATTCAAGCCCGGCGCGGCGCCGTTGCTCGGCACCCAGGGCAACGCGGCCGGGTCGACCTTCTGGTCGCGCAGGAAGCCGGCGATGGCCAGGTGCCAGATGCCGCCCTGGCCGGTGCCCGAGGCCTTGAACTTGCCCGGGCTGGCCTTGATGGCGGCCACCAGGTCGTTGACGTTCTTGTACGGCGCGTCGGCGCGCACCTGCACGCCGGCGGGGTCGGCGTTGACCAGCGCAATCGGCGTGTACGACGCGCCGTTGAGGTCGGTGAGACCCTGGTGGTGCATCATGCCGATCTCCACCGTGATCATGCCGATCGTGTAGCCGTCGGCCGGCGCGGCCGCGATCGCCTGGTGGCCGACCACGCCCGAGCCGCCGGTGCGGTTGACCACGTTGACCGGCTGTCCGAGGTCCTTCTCCATCAACGTGCCGAGGATGCGTGCCACCGCATCGGTGCCGCCGCCGGCGCCCCATGGCACGATCAAGGTGATCGGGCGTTCCGGGTAGGCGGCGAGCGCACCTGCGGGCAGCAGGGCGAAGGTGGCGAGCAGCGCGGCCAGCGCTTTCGAAAGCGTGCGCATCGTGTGAGTCTCCTGTACGTCTTGCAAGGCCGCAGCGCGCACCAGCGGCGGCGGCCGTGACGCGATGATGCAATCGGCCGAGCGTGCGCGGCCACCGTGTTTGCACGCGGGTCGTCGTACGACTCAGGGTCGGCGGGGCAGTACCGTCAACGCGGGGCGCGCTCCCTGCGCCTTGCCGGTGATCGGTGGCGGCGGCAGCTGCGCTTCGCCCGGCTCGATCACGAAGTGCCGCTGCAACGTGTACCACGGCGCGCGCAGGTCCGGTGCCGGCGCGGCGCGCGCATCGTCGTGGCGCTCGTAGTGCGCGATCAGCGCCTGCGTGACGCCGAACTGCGCGTCGTTCTCCAGGTGCGGATCGTCGCTCGAGTACACCTGCGAGAACTGGGTCTTGTAGCCTGGCTTGTGGATCAGGAAATGCAGGTGCGCCGGCCGCATGTTGGGGCGGCCCTGCGCGCGCAGCAACTCGCCGACAGGGCCATCCACCGGCACCGGGTAGCCCGCCGGTTTCACGGTGCGAAAACGGATGCAGCCCTGCGCGTCGGTGGTGAAGCGACCACGCAGGTTCATGTCGGCCTGCTGTGGGTCCTGGTTTTCGTAGTAGCCCTCGGGCGATGCGTGCCACACGTCGACCTCGGCGTCGGACACCGCGCAGCCCTGCGTGTCGTGCACCCACGCGGTCACGAACACCGCGTCGCCCGGCGTCGGCGAGCGCACGATCGAGCCGCCCGGCTCGGTGTGCGGCGCACCCTGGCGCCAGAACGGCCCCATCAGGTTCGCGGTGGTGCCTTGCCCGTCGGGAGCGCGGTTGTTGAGCAGGCACACCAGCGACGAGACGCCGAGCGACCCAGCGGCCAGCATCACTTCGTTGTGCGACGCGGTGGTGGCGTGCCCGAGGCGCGCGATCGCGACGCACAGCCGCCGGAACTCCGGCTCGGTGAGCTGCGCATCGCGCACGAAGGCGTGCAGGTGCGCGATGCCGGCCAGCAGGATCTCGCGCGTGCGCGCATCGGGCGTGCGCGCGGCCTCGACCAGCACGGCGGCCGTGACGTCATCGGGGGTGGCAATCAACATCGTGGAAACTCCGCGTACCGTTGTGTGAAGTGGTATCGGCCCTCGCCAATGCGCGCCGGATTTCCGCTATTGTCCGTGCGACGCATGGCACCGCACGACGCCGTGGGCGGCGAAGAACCCGCGTTTTTGCTGAACCATCGGGCGGGTCGCCCTGAGCGACGCCGAGCGTTCGGCGTGCTCGCGGTCTCGCTGCTGGTGTTCTGCGCGGTCGCACCGTGGGCCAGCGTGCCGCTGGCGCCGGTGGCCGCGTTCATCCCGGCCTACGAAGGCGCGCTGGTGGTGATCGACCTGATCGCCGCCGCGCTGCTGTTCGGCCAGACCCGCATCGTGCGCGCGCGCGCCCCGCTGGTTCTGGGCAGCGGCTACCTCTTCACGGCGCTGATGACGATCGGCCACGCGCTGACGTTCCCCGACCTGTTCGCCCCCGGCGGCTTGCTGGGCGCCGGGCCGCAGAGCACCGCCTGGATCTACATGTTCTGGCACGCCGGCTTTCCGCTGTTCGTGCTGGCTTACGTGTGGGTCAGTGGACGCGAGCGTGCGACCGGCGCGCCGCCCGGTCAGCCGCTCGGCGCGCACGCCTTCGCTGCGCCGGCGCTGGCGGTGCTGGCGGCGCTCGGGCTGGTGGCGCTGGCCACCGCGGGGCATGCGCAGCTGCCGCAGATCATGCTGGGCCATCACTACACGCCGGCGATGCTGGGCACCGTGGTCGGCGTGTGGCTGTTCAGCCTGGCGGCGTTGGTGGCATTGGCCCGGCGCCCGCAGTCGGTGCTCGACCTGTGGCTGATCGTCACCACGGTGGCGTGGCTGCTCGACATCGCGCTGTCGGCGATGCTCAACGCCGGCCGCTTCGACCTCGGCTTCTACGCCGGCCGCATCTACGGGCTGCTGGCGTGCAGCGCGGTCTTGCTGCAGCTGCTGCTCGAGAACGGCCGACTGCATGCCGGCCTGGCGCGTGCCTACGAGGCCGACCGCGCGAAAGCGCTGGCGCTGGCGGCCGCGCGCGACGAAGCGCAGGCGGCCAACCAGGCCAAGAGTTTGTTCCTGGCCAACATGAGCCACGAGATCCGCACGCCGATGAACGCGATCATCGGGCTGTCGCACCTGCTGCTGCAGGACGACCTGAGCGAGCGTCAGCGCGACTACATGACGCGCGTGCACCACTCGTCGAAGGCGCTGATGTCGCTGCTCAACGACATCCTCGACTACTCGAAGATCGAAGCCGGCAAGGTCGCGCTGGAAGAAGAGGAGTTCAGCCCCGAGGACACGATCGAGACCGTCGGTGACCTGTTCTCGGCCAAGATCGAGGAGGCCGGCCTCGAGCTGGTGTTCGAGATCGACGAGCAGCTGCCGCAGCGTCTGGTGGGCGATTCGCTGCGCCTGGCGCAGGTGCTGAACAACCTGGTGGGCAACGCGATCAAGTTCACGCCGCGCGGCGAGATCGTGATCGGCGCCAGGCTGGAAACACGCGACGACGCGCGCGTGCAGGTGCGCTTCAGCGTGCGCGACACCGGCATCGGCATGTCGGCTCAGCAGAGCGGGCGTCTGTTCCAGGCGTTCTCGCAGGCCGATCGCACGATCGCGCGTCGTTACGGCGGCAGCGGGCTCGGGCTGGCGATCTGCAAGCGGCTGGTGGAGCTGATGGGGGGCACGATCACGGTCGACAGCACGCCGCACCAGGGCAGCACCTTCAGCTTCACCGCGGCGTTCGGCGTGGCGGGCCACGGCGGCAGCGAGCCGATCGATCTGCATCGGCTGCGCGGCATGCGCACGCTGGTCATCGACAGCCAGCCCACCGCGCGACTGATGCTGCAGCAGCTGCTGCAGAGCTGGCGCTTCCTGGTCAGCACCGCGTCGTTCGCCGACGACGCGCTGCACAAGCTGCGGCGCGCCGAGGCGGGGGCGCCGTTCGAGCTGATGCTGCTCGACTGGAAGTCGGGCAACGGCTCGCTGCTGACGCAGGTGCAGGACGCCACCGCGGCGCGCAGCGCCACGCCGCTGGCGGTGGTGGTGATGGCCAGTGCGCACGCGCGCGAGCGCGTGCTCGAGGCGGTGGCCGACATGCCGGCGGTGAGCGTGCTGGTCAAGCCGGTCACGCCGTCGCGCTTGTTCGAGACCGTGCTGCGGCTGCAGCACGGCGAGCGCGTCACCGGCGCGCGCGTGCCCGGCGGCACGGCCGACCTCGCCGAAGCGCTGCGCCCGATTCGCGGCGCGCGCGTGCTGCTGGCCGAGGACGACCCGGTCAATCAGCAGGTGGCTGCGGCGTTCCTGTCGATGGGCGGGCTGCAGGTGACGCTGGCGCAAAACGGCGTCGAGGCGGTCGACTGGGTCAAGAAGGCGGCGTTCGACGTGGTGCTGATGGACATGCAGATGCCCGACCTCGACGGCCCGAGCGCGACGCGCGTGATGCGCCACCTGCCGCAGGCGTCGACCCTGCCGATCATCGCCATGACTGCCGCTGCCATGGAGGAAGACAAGCAGGAGTGCCTGGCTGCCGGCATGAACGCGCACGTGTCCAAGCCGATCGACCCGCAGCAGCTGGTCGACACGCTGCTGAGCTGGGTGAACGCCGCGCCGCGCACGGCCGGAGCGCGATGAGCGTCGAGCGCCAGCTGGCCGAGTTCGTCTGCACCTTGCGCGCCGACGACGTGCCGGCGCCGGCGCAGCGCGTGCTGCGCCAGATGCTGCGGGCGGTGAGCGGCACCGCGCTCGCCGGGGCTGCCGAAGACGGCATCGCGGCCCTGCGCGCGCTGCTGCGCGAGCGCGGCGGTGCGGCGCAGGCGCACACGCTGGTGTTCGGCGATCGGCTGCCCGCTGCAGCCGCCGCACGCTTCAACGGCACGCTGTGCCGCGCGCTCGACTATTGCGACGCGATGGCGCCGGGCCCGCACATCGGCTCGTCGGTGGTGCCGGCGGCGCTGGCCGCGGCCGAACTGGCCGGCGGCTGCAGCGGTGCCGAGTTCGTCGCCGCGCTGGCCGCGGGCGCCGAGCTGAGCGCGCGCCTGAACCTGAGCGAGTCGCAGTACGACGGCTTCGATCCCACCGGCGTGCTGGTGGTGTTCGCCGCTGCCGCAGCGGCCGCGCGCATCCTGCGGCTGACGCCGCAGCAGACGCTGCACGCCCTGGCGCTCGCGTTCAACCGCTGCGGCGGCAGCTTCCAGAGCAACGTCGACGGCACGCTCGCGGTGCGCATGGTGCAGGGCTGGGTCGCGGAGGCGGGCGTCGACTGCGCGCAGCTGGCGCGCAGCGGCGTCACCGGGCCGCCCAACTTCATCGGCGGCCACTATGGCTATGCGCACCTGTTCGGTCGCGATCGTTTCGACGCCGCGGCTGCCGTGCACGACCTCGGCCGCGAGTGGCGGCTGCAGCGCGTGGTGTTCAAGAAGTACCCGAGCTGCGGCGTCACGCAAGGCGTGACCGAGCTCGCGCTCGCGCTGGTGGCCGACGCGGGCGTGCGCGCCGAGCAGGTGGCCGGCGCACGCGTGCGGCTGCCGCCGTACGCGCACAAGCTGGTGGGTCATCCGTTTCGCGTCGGCACCAACCCACGGGTCGATGCCCAGTTTAGCGCCGCCTACTGCGTCGCCAACGCGTTCGCGCGCGGCGCGTCGCAGCTCGGGCACTTCGCGCCGTCGCAGGTGGCAGCCCCGCAGCTGCAGCGGCTGATCGAGCGCATCGAGGTCGTGGCCGATGCGGCGCTCGACGCGCGCGGCCACACCGCGGTCGATCTCGAGGTGCGCCTGCTCGATGGCCGCACGCTGGTGCGCGCGCTCGACATCGCACCGGGCTTTCCGGGCGCGCCGCTGAGCGACGCGCAGCACCGCGCGCGCTTCGACGATTGCGTCGCCTACGCGCCGCACCCGTTGCCGCCGGCGCAAGTGCAGCAGCTGGTCGATGCGATCGACAGCGTCGCATCGCTCGACGATGCGCGACGGCTGTCGGCGTTGTTGATCGCGCCGCATTGACCGGCGCGCCGCGTGCGCTGCGGCGGCAACGCTCGCAAGAATCCAAAGCCCTGTTGACGACGCGCTGATTCGATGACGAACCGCGTCGGCGCCGCAACGCGACCACACTCGCCCCGTTTTCGTCACGGAGCCCTTCGATGGCCACGACCTTCATGCTCAACGGCAAGTCGGTGTCGGTCGACGCCGACGCGTCGACGCCGCTGCTGTGGACGTTGCGCGACCACCTCGGCCTGACCGGCACCAAGTTCGGCTGTGGCATGGCGCTGTGCGGCGCCTGCACGGTGCACATGAATGGTGCCGCGGTGCGCTCGTGCATCACGCCGCTGTCGGCGGTGGCGGGCGCGCAGGTCCGCACGATCGAGGCGCAACCCACCGATCCGGTGGGCCGCGCGGTGATCGACGCGTGGGTGAAGAACGACGTCGCGCAATGCGGCTACTGTCAGAGCGGCCAGGTGATGAGCGCGGTCGCGCTGCTGCAGAAGAACAAGCGCCCCAACGATGCGCAGATCGACGCCGCGATGGCGGGCAACATCTGCCGCTGCGGCACCTATCAGCGCATCCGCGCGGCGATCCACGACGCGGCGCACGCGCTCGCCTGAAGGAGACCGCGATGATCATCGACCACCTGGTTCGTCAATCGTTCGCCGCGGCCGCGCCCGCGTTGACGCGGCGCCGCTTCGCCGCGATGACCGTCGGCGGCAGCGTCGGCCTCGCGTTGTTGCCGCCGTGGGTGTGTGCCCAACCGAAAGCCGATGTGCCGCCAGGCCAGAAACCCACCGAGCAGCCGAGCGCGTTCGTGACGATCGCGCCCGACGGCACCACCACGGTGATCTGCAACCGCATGGACATGGGGCAGGGCATCGAGACGGCACTGGCCATGGTGTGCGCCGAAGAGCTCGGCGCCGACTGGGCCAAGGTGAAAACCGGCTTCGGCACCGCGGCGCCGAACTACATCGACCCGATGTTCGGCATGCACCTGACCGGCGGCTCCAACTCGGTGAAGAACAGCTACACGCAGTACCGCGAGCTCGGCGCACGCACGCGCGCAATGCTGCTGGCCGCGGCCGCCAAGCGCTGGAGCGTCAGCGCCTCGTCGCTGTCGGCGTCCAACGGCGTGGTGCGCGGCGCCGGCCGCTCGGCCACCTATGGCGAGCTGTTCGATGCGGCGATGAAGGAGCCGATCCCCGAGCAGGTGACGCTGAAGGACCCGAAGGACTTCCAGCTGATCGGCAAGCCCACCGGGCTGAAGGTGTCGCGCGCCAAGTCGAGCGGGCAGCAGATCTACGGCATGGACATCCGGCTGCCCAACATGCTGGTGGCGGTGATCGCGCACCCACCGGTGTTCGGCGCCAAGGTGAAGGCATTCGATGCCGACGCGGCGCGCAAAGTGCCTGGGGTCAGGGCGGTGCTGCCGGTCGAGCTCGACCGGGGCGGCCGCGGCGTTGCGGTGGCCGCCGGCGGCTATTGGCCGGCCAAGACCGCGCGCGACGCGCTGAAGCCCGAGTGGGACACCGAGGGACTCGAGAAGGTCGACAGCGCGAAGCAGCTCGCGCAGTACCGCGAGCTGGCGCGCAGCATCGGCGCGCCGGCCCCGGGCGCGTCCTTTCGCGCCGACGTGTCGCGCATCGCCGCCGCGCCCCACAGGATCGAGGCCGAGTTCGTGTTCCCGTACCTCAACCACGCGCAGATGGAGCCGCTCGCCTGCACGGTCGACCTGAAGGACGATCGCTGCGACATCTACACCGCCTCGCAGATGCCGGGCGTCGACGCGATGGCGATCGGCAAATCGACGGGGCTTGCGCCCGAGCACGTGCACATCCACGTGCAGATGGGCGGCGGCGGGTACGGTCGCCGCGCGGTGCCGACCTCGGACTACCTGCTCGAATCGGTGTCGGTCGCCAAGGCGCTGGTCGCCGCAGGCCAACGTGCCCCGGTGAAGGTGATCTGGAGCCGCGAAGACGATCTGCGCGCCGGCTACTACCGGCCGTTCACCGTGCACCGCGCCGAGATCGGCTTCGATGCACAGGGCAACGTGCTCGGATGGGACCACCGCATCGTCAGCCAGAGCATCATGGTCGGCACGTCGTTCGAGGCCTTCATGGTCCAGGAAGGGGTCGATGCGACCGCCATCGAGGGCATGCGCGAGCCGTACGACGTGCCGATGCGGCTGCAGGTGCATCACCCGAAGGTCAACGTGCCGGTGTTGTGGTGGCGCTCGGTGGGCTCGACGCACACCGCGTTCGTGATGGAGACGCTGATCGACGAGATCGCCGACGCGACCCAGCAGGATCCGCTGGCCTATCGCCTCAAGCTGATGGGCGACGACCCGAAGCACGCGCGCCACCGTGCCGCGCTGCAGCTGGCGGCCGACAAGGCCGGCTACGGTCGCAAGCAGCTGAGCGCCGGCATGCACTGGGGCATCGCGGTGCATGAGAGTTTCCAGTCGGTGGTCGCCTACGTGATCGAAGCGGGCCTGAAGGACGGCAAACCGGTGATCGGCGCGGTCAACGCCGGCGTGCACTGCAACTTGTGCGTCAACCCACGCACGGTGGAGGCGCAGGTGTTCGGCGCGGCGACGATGGCGCTGTCGACCACCTTGCCCGGCGCGGCGATCACGTTCAAGGATGGCGTGGTCGAGCAGAGCAACTTCGGCGACTACACGGTGGCGCGCCTGACCGACATGCCGAAGGTCGACGTGCACATCGTGCCGAGCGGCGATCCGCCCAAGGGCATGGGCGAGCCCGGCCTGCCGCCGTTCGCGCCCGCGCTGGCCAACGCGCTGCGGCGTGCCAGCGGCAAGGCGCAGCGCGAGTTGCCGTTGCGCTTCGCTTGAGGCTGGCGCGCCGCGCCCCGCAGCACGCGGTGTCGCGTGCCGCTGGCTTCAGGCGGCGTGGCGCTCGTGCGCGGCCAGCGCCTCGGCCAGCGTGTTCTTGTGCGCGACGCCGCCTTTGAGAATCAGCTTCAGGCGCGCGGCATCCTGCAGCAGGCGCACGTCCTGCAGCGGGTTGCCATCGACCACCAGCAGGTCGGCCAGCTGGCCTTCCTTGACGGTGCCCACCGGCAGGCCCATCAGCTCGCCGCCGATGCGGGTGGCGCATTGCAGGGCCTCGCTGGGCGAGTAGCCGAAGATCTTGACGAAGTGTTCGATGTCGCGCGCGTTGGTGCCCTGCGGCGTCCATGCAAAGCCGTAGTCGCCGCCGATCACCACGCGGATGCCGCGCTTGCGCATCTGCTCGTAGGTGCGCTGCGAGCTTTCGATGCAGCGCTGCATGCCGAGGTCGATCGCCACCGCGCGCGTGATGCCCCACGGCTCGGCCTCGTACAGCGTGTTGTGGATCAGTCCGATCGCCGGGCCGACGAACACGCGCTCGCGCGCCGCCTCCAGCAGATCGAGCGCCTCGTCGTCGGCCATCTCGCAGTGGTAGATCACGTCGACGCCGCACTGCACCGCGCGCTTGACGGCGTTGCCGGCGCGCGAGTGCGAGGACACTCGGCGGCCGTAGCTGTGTGCCACCTCGCAGGCGGCGCGCACTTCTTCCTCGCGCATCACCGTCATGCCGCCCTTGGCGGGCACGAAATCGTCGCCCGAGATGTTGAGCTTGACGTTGTCGACGCCCTCGCGGATGCAGGTGCGGACCACGCGCACGATGTCGTCGCGGCCGTCGGCGACGATCGCGAAGCTGTCGCGCATCAGGTGCTGGCGATTCTCGTCGCCGAGCCCGCCGGTCACCGTGATCTCGGGGCTCGCGGCGCGGATGCGCGGACCCGGGCTGCGGCCGGAGTTCACTTCGTTGCGTACCACCACGTCTAGGCGCAGCTTGGCGCTGGCCGCGCTGTAGGCGCTGGTGAAGCCCGCGTCGAGCAGCTTCCTCGCGTTGTGCAGCGTCTCGATCACATGCTCCTCGGGCGGGATGTCGCCGAGGTCGGTGTTCTTCGTCGCACCGCAGAACGACAGGTGCGCGTGGCCTTCCACCAAGCCCGGCATCAGCGTCATGCCCATCGCGTCGACGACGTCGAGCCCTTCGGGCGCGCGTGAAGTGGAGTTGCCGCGCTGCACCTGGCGGATGCGGTCGCCCTCGATCAGCACGTCGGCAGCGAACGGCGCGCTCCCGGTGCCGTCCCAGACCTGCGCGTTGCGGATCAGGCTCGCCATGCGTCGTCTCCCGGTGCTCGTGTTGGGTGGGTGCAGTGTGCAACGGCGCCGGCGGCACTGCCAACAAGGTGTTGTCCTACACGCGCAAGCGGCTCAGCCCGACCGAAGGGCGACGAGGTCGACCCGAGACTGGTCTCCATCATGCGCAAGACCCCCGCCTGCATCCTGTGCGCGACGCTGGCGTTGCTGTCGTCCGGCATCGCCTGCGCGGCCGAACGCATCGACGTCACGACCGACCAGCCCGTGGCCGACTTGAGCGGCCGCGCGCGCACCGGCATCGCGTCGTTCTACGCCAAGATGTTCTACGGCCGCAAGATGGCCGACGGCAAGCCGATGGACCCGGACGGCGACAATGCCGCGAGCCGCACGCTGCCGCTGGGCACTCGGGCGCGGGTGACCAACCTCGCCACCGGCGAGAGCGCACTGGTCACGATCCAGGACCGCGGGCCGTACGTGAAGGGGCGCATCGTCGACCTGTCGCCGGCGACCGCGCGCGCGATCGGCCTCACGCCCCAATCGGGTCTGGCGAAGGTCGAGGTGACACCGATCTACGTGCCGTTGCCCGACGGCCGCATGCGCTGGGGCGAAGGCAGCCTGGTGGCGCTGGCCAGTGGTGGGCAGCTGCGCGGCAGCGTCGCCGCTGAATAGCGACTCGCGCGCGGCCGCGCGTCACATGCCCCAGCGCAGTGCCGCGGTGTGCACCGGCGCGTCCCACAGTGCGAGCGCGGCGCCGTCGACTGCGCTCACCGTGATCGAGCAGCCGGCCATCTCCAGCGACGTGACGTACGGGCCCGTGAGGTGGCGCGCCACCTTGACGCCGGCACCCTTCAGCACGCGATGTGCGGCGTTGACCATCAGGTACAGCTCGAGCAGCGGCGTGCCGCCGAAGCCGTTGACCAGCAGGATCACCTCCTGCCCCGGCCTCAGCGAGAGGTCTTTCAGGATCGCCCCGGTCAGCTCGCCGGCGATGTCGTCGGCGCTGGCGAGCTTGACGCGACGGCGCCCCGGCTCGCCGTGGATGCCCACCCCCATCTCCATCTCGTCGGCGCCGATCTGGAACGTCGGCTTGCCGGCCGCGGGCACGGTGCAGGAGGTGAGCGCGACGCCCATCGATGCGGTGGCCTTGTTGACGTCGTCGCCGAGCGTCTTCAGTGCGGCCAGCTTGTCGCCGCGCTCGGCCGCGGCACCGACGATCTTCTCGACGATCAAGGTGCCGGCGACACCGCGCCGGCCGGTGGTGTAGGTGGAGTTCTCGACCGCCACATCGTCGTTGACGATCACGCTCGCGTTCTCGCGGTCGAGCATCTCGGCGGCCATTTCGAAGTTCATCATGTCGCCGGAGTAGTTCTTCACGATGAACAGCACGCCGGCGCCGCCGTCCACCGCCTGCGCGGCGGCCAGCATCTGGTCGGGTGTGGGCGACGTGAACACCTGCCCCGGACACGCGGCATCGAGCATGCCGTGGCCGACGAAGCCGGCGTGCAGCGGCTCGTGGCCCGAGCCGCCGCCCGAGATCAGCGCCACCTTGCCCGGCTTGAGCGTGCGCCGGCGCACGAACTGGCGCTGCTCGCCGAGCGCGACGATGTCGCCGTGCGCAGCAGCGAAGCCGTCGAGGCTTTCGGAGAGCACGCTGTCGATGTGGTTGATCAGTTTCTTCATGGCGATTCCTGCTTGTCTAGAGCGCGTCGCACAGCGCGCCGATGATCAGTGCCATCGAACGTGAGCCCGGATCCACGTGGCCGAGCGCGCGTTCGCCGAGGAACGACGCGCGGCCCTTGATCGCGTCCATGTCCGCGGTGGCCTGCGCGCTGTCGAAGCCGCATTGTTTGACACGTGCCACCAGGTCGTCACCGCCTCGTGCCAAGACCTTTTGCACCGGATCGAGCACGTCGAGCAGTGTCTTGTGGCCGACCTCGACCTTGCCCAGCTTGCTCAGCGCGGCGATCGCCGCGGCGAGCGCGTGGGCGAGGTCGGGTGGCCCCGGCTGCGGCGGCAGCTCCTTGCTGAGCGTGACCATCAGCGTGCCGAACACCGGGCCCGACGAGCCGCCGACGGTGGACATGCAGGTCATGCCCATCGTCTTCAGCGCGTCGTTCAACGACTTGGTCTCGAGCTCGGGCAACTTGGCCTGGATGGCGAGCGCGCCGCGCTTCATGTTCAGGCCATGGTCGCCATCGCCGATCGCCGAGTCGAGCGCCGTCAGCTCCTCGACATGGTCGACCAGCGTCTGGGTGCAGGCCATGATGATCGTGCGCAACTGCATCGTCTCTCCCGCAGGTCTAGCTCGTGATGCGCTGGCCGGTCGCATCGAAGAACAACGGCGCGCTGAATTCGATCGACACCGCGCGGCCCGGCTCGAAGCCGCTGGTGTCGCGGCACAGCGCCACCAGTTCGATGTCGCTCGCGGCACCGGCCAGCGCCACGTACACGTGGGTCTGGTCTCCCAGGTGCTCCACGCGCCGCACCAGCGCGCGCGCGTGGCCGCTGTCGTGGCCGTTGGCCAGGTGCAGCCGCGAGCCGTCGGGCCGCACGCCGATGGTGGCCGCGGCCGACGGCGCCGGCAGGTTGCCGGCCACCGCACGCGGCAGCAGGTTGATGCGCGGCGAGCCCAACCGTGCGGCGACATAGCTGCTGACCGGGTCGCGGTAGATCTGCTGTGGCGTGCCAACCTGCACCAGTGCGCCGTGGTCGAGCACGCCGATGCGCGTGGCCAGCGTCATCGCCTCGACCTGATCGTGTGTCACGTACAGCAGCGTGGCGCCGAGGTCCTGCTGGATGCGCTTGAGCTCCAGGCGCAGGTCGTTGCGCAGCTTGGCGTCGAGCGAGGACAACGGCTCGTCCATCAGCGTGACCGCGGGCTCGCGCACCAGCGCGCGGCCGATCGCCACGCGCTGCATCTGGCCGCCCGACAGCTTGGTGGCCGAATTGCCGAGCTTGTCGTCGATGCGCAGCATCTTGGCGACCTCGTTCACCTTGCGCTGGATCTCGGCCTCGGGCGTGCGGCGCAGCGGCGAGCGCAGCGGGAACGCCAGGTTGTCGAACACGCTCAGGTGCGGGTACAGCGAGTACTGCTGGAACACGAAGGTCACGTCGCGCAACGCCGGCGCCAGGCCGGTGACATCGTGGCCGCCGATGTGCACCGCGCCGGCCTCGGGCTTCTCCAGGCCGGCGACCAGGCGCAGCGTGGTGGTCTTGCCGGCGCCGCTCGGACCCAGCAGCACGATGAATTCGCCGGAGGCGACGTCGAGGTCGACGCCGCGCACGGCCTGCACGTCGCCGAAGCGCTTGCTCAGCCCCTTGAGCGACAACTCAGCCATGCGCGGCTCCCAGCGCCGGACTCGGCCGTGGCGCGCGGGCGTGGCCCGACGGGTCGTCGTGGCGCGCGGTGCGCAGCGCGCGGCCGCTCGCCGCATCGAACAACGACACCTGCGTCGAGTCGAACGCGAGGCCGACCTGGTCGCCTCGCTGCCGCGGCAGGTCGGGCGCCACGCGCGCGCGCAGCGTGGTGCCGTCGGCCAGGCGGCAGGTGACGATCTGGCTGCTGCCCAGGTACTCGGCGCCGAGCACCTCGCCGCGCAACGAGGAGTCGGGATCGAAGCGCACGTGCTCGGGCCGCACGCCGTACAGCAGTTGCGCGCCCGACGCGTCTTCGCGCAGCGCGGGCACAGCCAGCAACGATTCGCCCAGCCGCAGCTGGCGCGTGCCGGCGGTGTAGCCGCCGGGCAGCGGCACGAAGTTCATCGACGGCGAGCCGATGAAGTCGGCCACGAACACGCTGGCGGGCCGCTCGTACACCTCCTGCGGCGCACCGAGCTGCTCGATCACGCCCTGGTTCATGATCGCGATCGTGTCGGCCATCGCCATCGCCTCGAGCTGATCGTGCGTGACGTAGACCGTGGTGGCGTGCAGGCGGTCGTGCAGCGCGCGCAATTCCTGGCACATCAGCTCCCGAAACTCCGAGTCGAGCGCGCCCAGCGGCTCGTCCATCATGAACGCCAGCGGCTGGCGCACGATGGCGCGCCCGAGCGCCACGCGCTGGCGGTCGCCGCCGGACAAGCCGGACACCCGCTTGTCGAGCAGGTGCTCGATGCGCAGGATGCGCGCCGCCTCGGCGACCTTGGCAGCGATCTGCTCGCGCGGCACGCCCTGCGACACCAGCGGAAATGCGATGTTGTGGCGCACGTTCAGGTGCGGGTACAGCGCGAACAGCTGGAACACGAAGGCGATGTCGCGGTGCGACGCGCGTTTGAAGGTGACGTCTTCGTCGCCGAGAAAGATCTGGCCGCCGGTGGGCAGCTCGAGCCCGGCGATCATGCGCAGCGTGGTCGTCTTGCCGCAGCCCGACGGCCCGAGCAGGCAGAAGAACTCGCCGTCGCGCACGGTGAAGGTCGAGTCCTTCACCGCGACGAAGTCGGCGAACGCCTTGTGCAGGTTCTGGACGCGGATCTGGGCCATGGCTAGGCCTCCCGCCGGGCCGCCCCAAGGGAGGCCTGCGCCCCCTCGGGGGGCAGCGAACGCAGTGAGCGTGGGGGCGTCATGTCTCGCCTATTTGGGAAACTTCGACACGATCGTGAACATCGCCACGCCGGTCAGCGTGGTGGCGAACGACCAGGTGTAGAGCACCAGCGCGAACGGCTGCAGCATCATGAAGATGCCGAGCGCGATCACGATGCACGCGGCCATCTCGAGCGGGCCGCGGCGCAGCCAAGTCGGCCATTTGCTCGGCGCGTTCATTTCCGCACGGCTCCGAACGTGATGCCGCGCAGCAGGTGCCTGCGCAGCAGCACCGTGAACACCAGGATCGGCACCAGGAACAGCATCGTGCCGGCGGCCACCGCGGGCCAGTCCTGCCCGCCTTCGCCGATGATGATCGGGATGAACGGCGGCGCGGTCTGCGCCTCGCCGCTGGTGAGCAGCACCGCGAAGGCGTATTCGTTCCACGCGAAGATCAGGCAGAAGATCGCGGTGGCGACGATGCCGGTGGTGGCTTGCGGCAGCACCACCTTGCGGAAGGCCTGCAGGCGCGTGTAGCCGTCGACCATCGCCGCCTCCTCGTACTCGCGCGGGATCTCGTCGATGAAGCCCTTGAGCAGCCACACTGCGAGCGAGACGTTGACCGCCGAGTACAGCAGGACCATGCCGAGCTTGGTGTCCGACAGCCCGAGCTCGCGATACATCAGGTAGATCGGGATCGCCACCGCGATCGGCGGCATCATGCGGGTGGACAAGATGAAGAACATCAGGTCGTCCTTGCCCGGCACCGGGAAGCGCGAGAACGCGTAGGCCGCCATCACGCCGAGGCCGACCGACAGGAGCGTCGAGCCGATCGCGATCACCAGCGAGTTGAGGAAGCGCGGCAGGTAGTTGGAGCGGCTGACCACCACCATGCTGTTGTTGCGCGCGATGCGCTCGCATGCGCTGTCGGCCGGCGGCAGGCTCTTGATGTACTCCTCGGTCTGCCGCGAACGCGTCGTGAACAGGTTGCAGAACCCTTCGATCGACGGCTGGAACACCACCTTGGGCGGGTAGCTGATCGAATCGGGCGGGCTCTTGATGCTGGTGAGCAGGATCCACATCAGTGGCACCAGCGTGATCAGCGCGTACAGCACGACCACGGTCATCGCCAACCGCTTGGAGCGCGGCGTCGGCTCGACCACCGAGTGCGCTGTGCTGAGGCCTGGTGTGCTCATGACGTCACCGGTTCTTCACGGCGTTGAGCGCCTTGACGTAGATGTTCGCCAGCCCGAACACCGCGACGAACAGGATGATCGCCAGCGCCGACGAGTAGCCGGTGCGCCACTTCTCGAACGCCTCGCGTTTCAGGGTGATCGACACCACCTCGGTGGTCGAGCCCGGCCCGCCGTTGGTCAGCAGGTTCACGAGGTCGAACATCTTGAAGTTCTCGATGCCGCGGAACAGGATCGCCAGCATCACGAACGGCAACACCATCGGCAGCGTGATGCTCCAGAACTGCCGCCACGGCGACGCGCGGTCGACCTCGGCGGCCTCGTAGATGTAGTCGGGAATGCTGCGCAGCCCGGCCAGGCAGATCAGCATCACGTAGGGCGTCCACATCCAGGTGTCGACGATGATGATCGCCCATGGCGCCAGCTTGACCGAGCCGAGCATCTCGAAGCTCGAGGGCGGAATGCCGGTGAAGAACGACACCGCGTAGTTGAACAACCCGATCTGCGGCTGGTAGAGAAACGCCCAGAAGTTGCCCACCACCGCCGGCGACAGCATCATCGGGATCAGGATCACCGTGGTCCAGAACCCGTGGCCGCGGAACTTGCGGTCGATCAGCCACGCCAGCCCGAAGCCGATCAGCGTCTGCAGCGTGATGGTCCAGAACAGAAAGTGTGCCGTCGCCTGCATCGGCTGCCAGACGTCGGGGTCGGTGAGGATGTTGACGTAGTGGTCGATGCCGACGCCGACGATCTCCGCATTGGGCCGGTTGGCGCGGAAATTGGTGAACGACAGCCGCACCGTCCAGATCAACGGAAAGATGTTGATCGCCAGCAGCAGCACGATCGTCGGCGCGATGAACAGCCACGCGATCGCGCGATCCGACAGGCCGCGCATGCGCCGCGCCAGCGGTGCGGGCGTGGCCTGCGCGGCGCGTTCGGCGAGTGAAGGAGGTGCGTTCATGGCGATAACGAAGTGCCACTTGTTCCGATCTGCGCCGCTCCAGCGGCGCATCCCCAGCGGCCGCCGCGGATCCAGCTTCGCCGGTCCGCTGGCGGCGCCCCCTCGGAGGGGGAGGCCGCCGCCAGGCGGCTTCGAGGGTGGGCCTACTTGATCTTTCCGTCTTCCTTGAACACCTTCTTCCAGTCGGCCACCAGGCCGTCGAGCGCCTCCTTCGCGGTGCCCTTGTCGGCGACCACGAAATCATGGATGCGCTTCTGCTCGGCCAGCAGCAGCTGCGCGTAGCTCGGGTCGGCCCAGAAGTCGACCACCTGGTCCATCGCGTCGAGGAATTCGGCCGCGAACGGCGCGCTCTTCTTGAAGCCGGGGTCGTTGAGCACCGCCTTGTGGCACGAGTAGCCACCCAGTGCCCACCACTTCTTCTGCACGTCGGGCGTTGCGAACCACTTGATGTACGACAGCGCCTCGGCACGGTTGGGCGAATACGCCACCACCGAGATGCCCTGGCCGCCGAGCTGCGAGCCCTTGCCCTTGTCGCTCGGGTTGACGAAGAAGCCGATCTTGTCGCCGCCCACGTTCGGGTCCTTGTACAACCCCGGGAAGAAGGCGAACCAGTTCATCATCATCGCCACCTGGCCCGACTTGAACGCGTCGAGGCCCTCGCCCATGTACGAGTTGGTCAGGCCCGGCGGCGTGCAGCACTTGTAGAGCGACTTGTAGAACTC
>Ga0068867_100000877_pt1 | contig 20327 bp, 12 predicted proteins | sample KBSMisM32_FD_65649 | JGI IMG/M metagenome (GOLD analysis project Ga0068867, IMG submission 65649) | Miscanthus rhizosphere microbial communities from Kellogg Biological Station, Michigan, USA - KBS Miscanthus M3-2 | ecosystem: Host-associated > Plants > Roots > Rhizosphere > Soil ...
GCGATCAGCGAAGCAAGTCCGCCGGCAAATCCGGTGAGGACAGTAGCCGAAGCCCAGATGAAGCTGCAGGCAATCAGGGTGCGGCGGGTGCCGAACTGGTCGCTGACCCAGCCGCCGATGATCTGGAACACCAGATAGGGATAGGCAAAGGCGGAAAACACCAGGCCGATTTGCGTCTTGGAGAGATGGAACTCCTCGCCGAAACCCAGCGCGCCGACCGACGCGGTGCTGACATTGACGCGGTCGATATAGGTGATCAGGTACATCAACGACAGCATCACCAGCACAAGGCTGGTGGGGCGGAAAAGCCTCGCAATCATTTTTCCCCCGATTTCGGCCGTGCGGCCCGGCGATTACGAAGCTTTTGCCAATCCGGCTTGTGACGGTTGTACCGGATGATTGGCGAAATATTCCATCGCCGCTTCCACGCCCCGGCCCTTGAGATTGACCCCCGCCAGCTTCAATCCCATTTCGCAGCCCGCCAAGGTGGCGAGCAAGGTCAGGTCATTGCTGTAGCCGAGATGACCGATGCGGAAGGTGCGGCCCTTGATCTTGCCCAGGGCCGAGCCCAGAGAGAGGTCGAAGCGCTGTAGGATCGTCTTGCGCAAGGCGTCGGCATCCACGCCTTTGGGGACGATGACGCCGGTCAGGATCGGGGAATGCAGCTCCTTGTCGGCGCATTGCACCGGCAGGCCCCAAGCTTCCACCGCGCTGCGCACGCCGGCCGACCATCTTTTGTGGCGGGCAAAGACCGCATCCAGCCCTTCGCTTTCCAGCATGTCGATGGCTTCGTGCAGGCCGTAAAGCAGGTTGGTGTTGGGCGTATAAGGAAAGTAGCCCGTCTTGTTCATTTCGATGATTTCGTCCCAGGCCCAATAGGACTTGGGCAATTTGGCGGTCTTGGAGGCCTCGATGGCGCGCGGCGAAAGGGCATTGAAGCTGAGGCCCGGCGGCAGCATCAGGCCTTTCTGCGAACCGCTGATGGTGAGGTCGACGCCCCATTCGTCGTGGGCGTAGTCGGCGCTGGCCAGGCCCGAAATGCTGTCTACGATCAAAAGCGCGGGATGCTTGGCGGCATCGATCGCCTTGCGCACCGCCAAGATGTTGGAGGTGACGCCGGTCGAAGTTTCGTTGTGCACCACGCACACCGCCTTGATGCGATGTTCTTTGTCCTTCTCCAGCCTTTCCTGGATCAGGCCGGCCTGCACGCCATGCCGCCAGCCGGGCGCTTCCGGCAAGTCCGCGTCATCGCCGCGCCATTCCAAGATTTCGGCCGACAGGCCCAAGCGTTTGGCCAGCCTGCTCCACAGGAAGGCGAATTGGCCCGTCTCATACATGACAATGTGGTCGCCGGGAGAAAGCACATTCACCAGCGCCGCTTCCCAGGCGCCAGTGCCGGACGAGGGGTAGATCATCACCGGATGAACGGTCTTGAAGATGCGCCGGATGGCCTGAGTTACGTTCAAGCCTAGTGCGCCGAATTCCGGCCCGCGATGATCGATGGTGGGCAGGCTCATGGCGCGCAGAATGCGGTCGGGCACCGGACTGGGGCCGGGGATTTGGAGGAAATGATGCCCGGTGGGATGGAAATCGAGCGTCAGCATGGGCGTCCCGCGAATTTGTGTTCTAAGGCCAAAATGCTATGTTTCCGCGAGCAGAATTGCAAACCGGCAGCCTTGATGCCGCGCGCGTTTTAGGGCCCCAGAGGTCATACAAGGATCAAAGAAGTCTCTCGTGCTGATCAAATCCGTGTCCGGCACGGTTTCCACCGAAACCAGCGAGCTTTTGTCGCGCCGCCTGGAGCGCGAGACCCAGGGCGAAGTGCTGTTCGACGATGGCTCGCGCGGCCGCTATGCCACGGATGCCTCGATCTATCAGGTGATGCCGGTGGGGGTGTTCGTGCCCCGCACCGCCCGTGACGTGGCCATCGCCATCGACATCGCCCGCGACATGAAAGTGCCGGTCTTGCCGCGCGGCGCCGGCACCAGCCAGTGCGGCCAGACCGTGGGCGCATGCCTGGTGATCGATAACAGCAAGCATCGCCGTGCCATCCTGGACGTCGATACCGCAAATCGGACCGCCAAGGTTGAGCCAGGCCTGGTGCTGGATCATCTCAACGCGGCGCTCAAGAAGCACGGGCTCTGGCATCCGGTCGATGTCTCCACCAGCGCCCAGGCGACCTTGGGCGGGATGGCCGGAAACAACAGCTGCGGTTCGCGCTCCATCGCTTATGGCAACATGGTGCACAATGTGCTGGGCGCCACGGCCTGGTTGTCGGACGGCAGTGAAGTGGCGTTCGGGCCTGTCGAGCAATTGACGGGCAGGGCCGGGCAGATCGCGTCTTTTGTGCGCGACTTGGCGGCGCGCAATCGCGATGACATCCAAGCCAATTGGCCCAAGGTGCTGCGGCGGGTGGCGGGCTATAATCTCGATATCTTCGACAACCAGAATGAGCGTCCCTATACCGGCGACGGCAGCGTGAACCTGGCGCACCTGCTGGTGGGATCCGAAGGCACCTTGGCCTTCACCAAGGACCTCACGCTGAAGCTGGTTGCCCTGCCGCGCAATCGCGTGCTGGGTGTGGTCAATTTTACCAGCTTCTATGCCGCGATGGACTCGGCCCGGCATATTGTGCGGCTGGGCCCCAGCGCGGTCGAACTCGTCGACCGCATCATGATCGAGCTGGCGCTGTCCAATCCCGTTTTCCGTCCCACCATGGAAACGGCGCTTATCGGCCGCCCGGAAGCGATCCTGCTGGTGGAATTTTCCGGCGACGACAAGCCGGCGCTGGTGCGCAAGCTGAAAGACCTGGTGGCGCTGATGGGCGATCTCGGCCAGCCGGGCAGCGTGGTCGAGATGGAGGATGAGGCGCCGCAGAAGAATCTGTGGGAGGTGCGCAAGGCCGGCCTCAACATCATGATGAGCCTGAAGGGCGACGGCAAGCCGGTGAGCTTCATCGAGGATTGCGCCGTGCCGCTGGAGCATTTGGCCGAGTACACCGCCGCCCTGACCGAGGTCTTTGCGCGCAACGGCACGCATGGCACCTGGTACGCCCATGCCTCGGTGGGCACCTTGCATGTGCGCCCGATTCTGGACATGCGACGCGACGGGGGGCGGAAAATGCGCCGCATCGCGGAAGAGGCCAGCGCGCTGGTGCGCAAATACAAAGGCGCCTTCAGCGGCGAGCATGGCGATGGGCTGTGCCGCGGCGAATGGATCGCCTGGCAATTCGGCTCCAAGCTGACCGAGGCTCTGCGGGCCATCAAGCAGGAGATGGATCCCATCGGCCTGTTCAGTCCCAACCGCATCATCGATCCGCCGCCGATGGATGATGACGCCCTGTTCCGTTATCCGCCGCCCGGGAGCGGCCATGCCTACACGGTCCGTCCTTTGCAGACGGTGCTGGATTGGTCGGATTGGAATGTCCAGAACGATCCGGTGACGGAGAAAACATCATCGCCGGGCAGCGGCGGCGATCCGGCGCATGGTTTCGCCAAGGCGGCCGAGATGTGCAACAACAACGGCCATTGCCGGAAATTCGATGCCGGCACCATGTGCCCCAGCTATCGCGTCACCCGCGACGAGCGGCACCTCACCCGCGGCCGCGCGAATAGTTTGCGGCTGGCCTTATCGGGCCAGCTGGGGGAAGGCGCGCTCACCAGCCGGGCGATGTACGACACGCTGGATCTTTGCGTCTCCTGCAAGGGCTGCAAGCGCGAATGTCCCACCGGCGTGGACATGGCGAAAATGAAAGTGGAATTTCTTGCCCATTACAAAAAGAAGCATGGCTATACGCTGAAAGACCGGTTGGTGGCGCATCTGCCGGACTACGCCGATGGCGTCAGCCGGATTGCCAGGGTCGCCAACCTGCGCGATCGCGTGCCGGGGCTGGCCTGGATCAGCGAGCGACTGACCGGCTTTTCCGCGCAACGGCCCTTGCCGCGCTGGCGCGGCGACACTTTTTGGGCCGCCCATGACGCGACGCTGTTCTCGTCAAAGGAGCAAGCCATCGCGGCGGCGCCCAAAGCGGCGGCCCTGTTCGTGGATACCTTCAACGCAACCTTCGAAAGCGAAAATGCGCTTGCGGCCGCGCGCGTCCTGAAGAAGGCGGGCTATACTTTATATCTTGTTCACAAGGACCAGGGTCGGCATTGCTGCGGCCGCACCTTTCTGGCGGCGGGCATGGTGGATCATGCCAGGGCAAGGTTGGCCGCCCTGCTGGACGACGTCTTGCCGCTGGCGCGCGCCGGAATCGGCATTGTCGGGCTGGAGCCTTCCTGTCTTCTCACCCTGCGCGATGAAGCATTGTCCTTGGGCCTGGGCGAAGCCGCCAGAACCGTGTCGGCTCGCGCGATGCTGCTGGAGGAATTCCTGGCGCGAGAAGCCAAGGCGGGGCGATTTGCCCTGGCGTTCAAGCCCGCGCCTGGGCCGATCCTGTTGCATGGTCATTGCCACCAGAAAGCGTTTGGCGCCGTGGCCCCGGTGCTGGAGGTTTTGCGGCTGATACCCGGCGCCAAGCCGGAACTGATCGAGACGTCATGCTGCGGCATGGCGGGCAGCTTCGGCTATGACCATTACGAGGTGTCGATGCAGATGGCCGAACTGAGCTTGCTGCCCGCGGTGCGGCGAAATCCCGATGCCATTATCCTGGCCGACGGCACCAGTTGCCGCCACCAGATCGCGCATGGGGCCGGCCGGCAGGCGCGCCATGTCGCAGTTCTGCTGGATGAACTGTCTTAGCGGGCGTAGCCAGAGGCGGAAAAACCCGGCATCATCCTTCCAACAACGAAATTTCTGGCATCGAAGGGGGAGTGATGAATCGGGGAAAACTGGCGCTTGCCCTGCTGATGACGGCTGCCGGAGCGGGCCTCGCTTTGGCGCAGGCGCCCCAATCGGGATCCCTGGGCGGCAACACCATCGCGCCGCATCCCCTGCCGAGTTTCACACCTGTTACCGATTCCGTGCTGCGCAATCCCGATCCTTCCGACTGGATCATGATGCGCGGCAATTACCAGGGCTGGGGCTTCAGCACGCTGAACCAGATCGACAAGTCCAATGTGAAAGGACTGCAGTTGGTATGGGCGCGCACCATGGAAGCGGGCATCAACGAGGCGACGCCCATCGTCTACAAAGGCGTGATGTTTTTGGGCAATCCCAATGACGTGATCCAGGCGATCGATGCCGCCAGCGGCGATTTGCTGTGGGAGTATCGCCGCAATCTGCCGTCGCAGCAGGCCTTTCACAACAATTTCTGGGGTCAGCGCAAACGCAGCGTCTTTCTCTATGACGACAAGCTCTATACCGTCACGCGCGACAATTTCCTGTTGGCGCTGGATGCCAAAACCGGAAAGATGTTGTGGGAGTTCAATCGCGGCGGCGATCTCTATATCACCAACACCACCGGACCGATTGTCGTGGATGGCGTGGTGCTCGCCGGCAGCAACTGCCAGGAAGCGCCGCAAGGCTGCTATGTCACCGGCAATGATGCCCAAACCGGCAAGGAATTGTGGCGCAATCACCTGATCCCCAAAAAGGGCGAACCGGGCGATGAAACCTGGGGCGGGATGCCCTTCGAAAAGCGCTGGATGACCGATGTCTGGGGGCCGATCACCTATGATCCGGATTTGAACCTGGCTTTCTACGGCTCCAGCGGCGTCGGGCCGTCATCGGATACACAGCGCGGAGTCAAAGGCGTCGCGACGCTTGCCGGCTCCAACACGCGTTTCGCCGTCGATCCCAAGACCGGCAAGATCGCCTGGAAGCATCAGGTCTTTCCGCAAGACAATGCCGACCAGGAATGCACCTTCGAAATGATGCCCATCACCACGCCGGTGAATCCCGATCCCAAGGCCAAGGGCATGATGGCGATGGGCCGTAACGCCAAGTCCGCCAGCCGCAAGACCCTGACCGGCGTGCCGTGCAAGACCTCGATCATGTGGAGCTTCGACGCCGCCAAGGGTGATTTTCTCTGGGCCAAGTCGACGGTCTATCAAAATCTGGTCAAGAACATCGACCCCAAGGGCCTGGTCACGCCAAACCCCGAAATGTTCATGACGGACTACAGCAAGACCTATCAGCAATGTCCCACCCATGCCGGCGGACGCGACTGGCCTTTCGCCGCCTACAGTCCGCAGACCAATGTGATGTATGTGGAGCTGCAAAATCTCTGCGCCAACTATCGCGTGCGCGTGGACAACATTCCCAGCCAGCCCAAGGACCAGTACAACACCATCGGTCCGCAGATTCTGGCGCCCGGTTCCTCCAATATTGGGCGGCTCGATGCCATTTCGGTGGAAACCGGTCACACGCTGTGGAGTTGGGAGACGCCGGCGTCCAATTATTCGCCGGTATTGGCCACAGCCGGCGGCATTCTGTTCAACGGCTCGATGGACCGCTATTTCCGGGCCTTCGATCAAAGCGACGGCAAGGTGCTGTGGCAGACGCGGCTGGGATCGCAAGTGTTCGGCGCAGCGGTGACCTATCGGGTCGCGGGGCGGCAATATATCGCGGTGGCGGCCGGCGGCGGCTTCAACAATGGGCCGATACAGATTCGTCCCGACCTGGACCAGCCCAGCGGCGGCAACATGGTCTACGTCTTCGCTTTGCCGCAATAATGCCGTTTGCCTTGGCCTGACCGCGCGGCTAGCGTCCCCGCCGCAAATCCAGTTTTTGAGCAAAACATATGTCAGCGCGTTCCCGCATGTTTTGCGGGCTAGTTTGCTTGTGTCTGCCGAGTGTCGCCCAGGCACAGTCTGAAAATGTCATCGTCACCGCCACCCGCCTTGCCAACGAGCAAGCCGGCAGCAATGTCTCCATACTGGATGCGGCAACGATTCAGGCGCGCAATCCGGGCAGCGTGGTGGACCTGCTGCGCGATCTCCCCAATGTCCATGTCCAGCAATCCGGCGGGCGCGGCAGTGTGGTGTCGATTTTCACCCGTGGCGCCAAGCCCAATTTCACCTTGGTGCTGTTGGATGGGGTGAAGGCCAATGATCCGACCAACACCCGCGGCGGCTCCTATGATTTCTCCACCTTGGACCTCAATGACATTGAGCGGGTCGAATTTGTGCGCGGGCCGGCCTCCGCCATCTATGGCTCCGATGCGGTGGGGGGCGTGATCAATATCATCAGCCGGCAAGGCGGCGACACGCTGGATGCGGGCCTGACGGCGGAGGGCGGTAGCTTCGGCTTTGCCCGTGTCGCCGGCCATGTCGGCGGACCCATCGCCGGCGCGACCGCCAATCTCGGACTCTCCTATACCGACAACGGCATGCCGGTGGCGGGTAGCACGCTGAAAGGCACCAATCTGGATGCGGCCCTGCGCTTGCCGGACATGGTCGGTACCGCCATCAGCTTCAATGGGCGTTATGGTGGCAGCATCGCCACATCTTTCCCGGACTCCAGCGGCGGTCCGCGCCTGGCGGTGCGGCGGACGTTGGATCGCCGCGACATCCACGAAGGCGTCTTTGGCGCGCATGCGCGGCGCGCGATGGCGCCCTGGTGGGACATGGCGCTGGATTATGGATTCTATGAGCGCGGCTCGAGCGCGGCCTCGCCGGGCGTGGCGCCCAGCGCCCAAACCCCGTTCGGCATTCCCGCCAATGGCGACAATGCCCGCTTCACCCGCCAGCAAGTCACTTGGACCAACCGGCTGACGCCGCTGCCCGGCTTGGACGCGGCCGTCGGCGTGGACATGCAGGCCGAGCATGGAGTCGATGACGGTTACCTGATGTTCGGTCCCGCCAGGATCCCCACCCACTTCGGCTTGAACCGCACCTTGTGGGCCGGCTTTGCGCAGGCGCGTTATCAGGTCACGCCGGCTTTCACCCTGTCCGGCAGCGCGCGTTATGACGATACCGGCGGCACCAATCACTTCAGCCCGCAGCTGCGCGCCGATTATTCCCTGGCCGATTGGGGCACGCAGTTTCAGATGACCTGGGCCAAGGCGTACAAGCTTCCCAGCTTCTATGCCTTGGGCAACCCTATTGTGGGCGATCCCAGCTTGAAGCCGGAAGAGGCGGAGAATTTCGAAGCCGGCGTCACCCAGAAAGTAGGGGATTTCGGCGTGTGGAAGGCGGAAGCTTTCGCCACCAACTATCGCGACCTGATCGATTTTCGTCCCGGCGCGGTGCCCAGGCTGGTCAATCTTTCCACCGTGCATGTGCGCGGCATCGAGACTTCGTTGGCCCTGACTTATCCCGTCTTTGGGGGAAGCCTGACGGCGACGCCGCGGCTTTCCTACACCAATGCCCGCAATCAATTAACCGGCGCTTCGTTGCGCGATGTGCCCAGCTGGCTGGCCGGCGGCACGCTGATCTGGAATCCGAATGCCGATTGGAGCGTGAGCTTCGACGTCAATCATGTGGGGCGGATGGTGGACAATTCCATTCCCACCGCCGATGTGAACCTTCCCGGCCATACCCGCGCCGATCTTGCGGCGGAGTATAGAGTGCATCCCAATTTGGCGCTGCGGCTGGGCGTGGATAATGTTTTCGACCGGCATTATGAGGATGTCGTCGGCTTCCCCGCGCCGGGTGCGATCGTGCGCGGTGGGGTGAGGGCGAGTCTTTAACGAAGGGGCGTCTTGGCTTCCGTCCTACCCCAAAACGTTTTTTGAAAATGGATCACCCGGACCTCGCTGTCCGCTCGGCCGGGTGATGACGATTGGGGCAGGCCGCTCGCTAACGCTCGCGGCGTCCCGGCCTCGCGCCTTCGCTCCGCTCAGACGCTGCGGCGTTCGTCGCTCTCGCAGGTCCACTGGACCTGCTCACGCGCCTTTGGCGCACCGCTCCTCACCCTCGCTGTTCCGCTCGGCCGGGTGATGACGGATTAGCGGTGCCCGGTCAGCCGGCCCAGCAGCTTGAACGCATAAAGCATGATGCGGCCGCGCACCGGTTTGGAGGGGCCGGTGATGTCTGGCAGGCCGAAGACGGCCAGTTGACGAATGGCGCTGTCGTCGCCCTCATCGGGATGCATGGCGATCCAATAAAGGATCTTGGGCAAGTCGCGCGGCGGGATCACCGCCTGCAGCCGCGCGAAGACCAGGCGGGGCACAAAGCGCTCGACCTGTTCCATTTGCAAAATGTCCGGCACGGCCGCGATCGCCAACAAATTGCGGGCGCGCTGCAGCGGGTCAGCGACATTGCCCGGCGCCCAGCCCGGCAGGGCATCCCGCATCTGGTCCAAGCGGGGCACCAGCACCGGATCGGGCACCTCGTCGCTGCGCGAAAATGGCGAGATGATGCCCTCATCGGGCGGCAAGCGCTCGAAAGCGATGGCAGCGATGTCGGCATCGCTGACGTCGCTCCAAGACGCTTTCGGGGACGGATTGTTCGCGACATAGTCCGTTGCGCTGCCGACTTCGCGCCGGCCTTCCATGTCACTGACTTGGACCTGGCCGCGCCACTCGGCCATGGCGCCCACGACCAGCCAAATGCCAAGCGCCAGCAGCAGCCAGCCGCGTTTGGGCTTGACCGCCTTGTCCCAGCGAAACATGGCGGTTGCGGCGACAATACTGGCGGCAGCCATGAGAAACAGCGCCAGATAATCGAAGCCCACGCCGCCATTGCCGGTGGCCGAGCGCTGCATGGCCTCCACCGCATAACGGCCGGGAAAAAAGGCGGACAGGTGCTGGGCCCAGGACGGAAGGCTTTCCAGCCTGACCGCGACGCCGCCGATCATCAGCATCGGCAAAAAGATGCACTGGCCAAGCGCCTGCACGGCGGGGACATTGTCCACCAGCATGGCGATCACCATGCCGAAGGCGAGAAAAGTCAAGGACGCCATTGCGAAGGCGGTGAAAAGACCGGCTGGGTGGGTGGGAACAGGCAGCCCGAAAGCAAAGGCCAAGGCCAATTGCAGCATCGCCGCGGTGAGCAGCAACACCGCGCGCGCCAGCAAGATGCCGGCCACGAAAATCCAAGACCCGACCGGCGCCAGGGCGTAGCGCCGCCACACGCCGCGTTCGCGTTCGCTGACGATGGTGGTGGGCAGGCCGAAACAGGCGCTGCCGAGGATGGTGACGGTCAGGAACTGCCCGACATGCAGCGCCAAGGGCACCGGATCGTTGCGATAGAGGGCCCAGAAGGCGACCAGGAAAATCAGCGGAAACAGATAGCCATAGAGAATCGCCATCCGGTTTCGGAAATTCAGCTTCAGGCTGACGGCGGTGAAGGTGAGCAGCGCCGTCACGGCTTGGCCAAACGCAGGATGACGTCTTCCAAACTGCCGCCATGCTCGGCCATCAGTTGACTCGGTGAGGCAGACGCAACGATTTTGCCGCGCGTGATCACGGCGACGCGGTCGCACAGACGCGCGGCTTCGTCCATGTCATGGGTGGCCAGCAGGATGGCGCGGCCGCCGTCTTTCATCGCCAGAATTTGATCCTGAACCTCCCGCCGCATCCGCGGGTCCAAGCCCGCGGTCGGCTCGTCCAGCAACAGCAGTTGCGGATCGCCGACAAAGGCCAGCGCCAAGGCCAGCCGCTGCTTTTGTCCGCCGGAAAGCGTCTCGAAAGCGGCATCCGCTTTCTCGGTCAGCCCGAAACGGGTCAGAAGGGCCTCTGTCTTATGTGGCGTTGCATGAAAGGCCGTGAACAGATCCAGCGCCTCGCGCGGCGTGATTTTGTCTTGCAATCCGGTTGCCTGCAGCACGGCGCCGGTTTTGGCGCGCGCGCCGCGCGGATCGGATCGCGCATCAAGGCCGGCGATTTCAATGCGGCCTTCATCCGGCGCGATAAGGCCCAGGATGGATTCCAGAGTCGTGGTCTTGCCCGCGCCATTGGGACCCAGCAGGCCGAAAATCTCGCCCGCCGCGATCTCAACGCTGATGCCGTTCACCGCCTTCACCGCCCCAAAACGGTGGCGAAGGTCGCGGACGGCCAGCATGGACGCCATCAGCGCGCCGGCTGCTGCAGTTCCTGATCGGTCCAGGGCTTTTTGCGATAGGCGTAAAGCTGCCGGTATTCCTTGGCCAGAACGGGACGAATGGGCGAGGCATTGTTGCCCCAGGCGCCGCGGATATAGGTGAGAACCTGCGCCAACTGTTCGTCGCTCAGCGACTGGCCCAGCGGCGGCATTTCACCGATCGCGCCTTCCTTGCCGTTCAGCAGCACGCGCAGCGGCATTTCGGGGCGGCCGAGGACGAGCTTGGAGCCGGCCAACGCCGCGCCAACCCGCGGAGCGCCCTGGCCTTGATCTTGATGACAGCCGGCGCAACTGGTGGCGTAGACGCCTTGGCCGGCTTTGAACAAGGTTTCCTCTTCGGCCGTGCGGGTATTTTTGGGCGCCGGCGGCACCGGTTTGCCGGGCCAGGACACGTCGTCCAGAACCACTTTGGCGGCCGCGCCAATTTCACCGCTCTCCTTGGCGAGCGCGCTCAGGGCCACGGGTTCGGCCGGCAGCGCCAGCGGCTTCACCACCGGCTTGGGCCGGGTGATGATACCTTCCATGCCGCCGGCACGGCCGCCCGACACCACAGCGGGCCGGCGAGCATCCAGACCCGCAAGGCCGGTGGCGGCGCCATTGAGCATGGCAAGACGCAATCGATCAGGCTGCTTGTTGCCGGTGGCGAGGTCGATCAGCTTTTGCATCTGGCCGGCATCGCGGCTCTTGGCGGCGGCCCCGGCCAGCATCTCCACCATGTCGGCGTCGGCGGCGGTTCCAGGCTCAGGCAACAGCCGTTCCAGCGCAAGCGCCTCCTGACCGCGCAGGCTGCTGATCCCCGCATCCACCGTCATGGGATCGTTGCGGTATTTTCGCAGCAGCGGCACGACCCGGTTCAAGCGTTCTTCCCGCGGCAATTCGCCCAAGGAAGCGGCGAGCTGCCGCCGCACTTGCCAACTGGGATCGTCCGAAAGCTGGAGCAGGGCAGCCTTCAGCGCGGAGTCGTCCTTGGCGAGAAAGGGCTCCGCGCCGCGCAGGCCGGCGAGGCGCATGTAAGGATTGGAATCGGCCAGCGCCTTATTCACCGTCTCCGCGTCCAGCGCGCCCATGCCGGACAGGGTCCAGCTCGCCTGGACCCGTGTGCGCCAGTCGGGCGCGCCGGCGGCAAGTTGTTTCAGCGCCGGCACCACCGACCTGTCATTGCGCTGAACCAGAAGCTGCTGGGCGGTGTCGCGCGTCCAGCCGTTGGGATCGGACAGATGCGCCACGAGCTGGGCCGGGGTTTCATCCAACATGCGCGGCTTGGGATTTGCCGGCGTCATGCCGGTATGGATCACGCGCCAAATGCGGCCGCGATGGATGCCGTCCCACAGCCGGTGCTGCAGGATGTAATTCTTGAGGTAATCGCTCTGGATTGGCTCGTCCTGGGAGACGCCGCGATACATGTCGACGATCAGGAAGCTGCCATCGGGGCTGGGCACCAGCCAAGTCGGGCGGAAACGTTCATCGGTCGAGGCCATGAACTCGCCCTTGGGCCAGTAATCGGCGCCCGCCAAATTGCCGTTCGCATTCTCATTCAGCTTGAGCAGGTGGACGAGGTTGGTGGGGCTGTCCACCACAAAAGCCTGGCCATAAAACGCCTTGGGCAAGCTGTTGCCGCGATAAATCATGGGCGAGGAAACGCCCTGATAATAATAGGCCGAGCCATCGGGCCGCGGCACTTCCGGCCGGTAGCCGCGATTGACGCCCATGGTCGGACGTACGGGCCAGACGGCGGATTTCTCCTGGTCCACCAGATTTTCATACAAGCCGCTGGTGCGGGTCAGGTCCGGATTGCGGACATAGTAACGGGCGGGCACGTAGTCGGCGAACAAAGGGTCGGTGTTGAAGTTGCGGAACACCAGGCCGCCGTCATTCTGGGTCACGCCCCATTGGCCGCGCACCAGATTGGTCACGGTCTCGAATTTGCCGTCGCCTTTGGGCAGCACATTATAATTGTGCTCGGCGACATTGATGGTGTTGTCCATGCTCCAATAGAGACTGTTGGCGGCGTGTTCGATATTGCCGACTCGGCCGAACCCGTCCTTGATGACCTCCTTGGTGTCGGCTTTGAGGTCGCCATTGGTGTCGCAGGATTTGACCAGGTTGGGCGGCTCGCCGATCAAGGCGCAACCGCGGTCCAGGATTTTGAGCGCGCGCGGCAGGACCAGTCTGTCCTGGAAGACAGTACGCTTGTCGAAGATGCCATCGCCGTCGGTATCTTCCAGGATGGCGACATCGCCGACCGGCTCCTCCATGTTGATCATTTTCTGGCCGACGGCATAGCCTTGCATCTCCACCACCCAGAGCCGGCCATTGCCGTCGAATTCGGCGACGATCGGATCCACGACCAGCGGCTCGGAAGCAACCAGCTGCACCTGGAAGCCCGGCGCCATGTGAAAGGTTCTGATCTCTTGCGCCGGGGTAAGGGTCGGGGGGAATTGCGGCTGTTTGGTCTGCACCTTGGCGGGCCAAGGGCGGTTGAGTTGCGAGGTCAGGGGGCCTTTGGGCTTGGCGGGCGTGTCGCTTCTTGTCGCCGAAAAGCCGACGGCCGCGGACAGGGCAAGAGCGGCACCGGCAGCCGCAAAGGTCTTGGTACGCATGAGACAATTTCCCGACATTTTGGAGTGATAATAGACGGGCGAAAGACGGGGTAAAGCCCCGGAACTTGCGGCGGTTTGGCCGAAAGCGCTGCCATGCCGCGGTAGCGGCCACTTGTTGCGGCTTGGACCCTTCGCGTATGTAGCCCGATCATGGAATTTCTTCAGGAATTGTTCGATTGGGCCCTTATGCTGCATCAGCAGGGGGAACTGAATCAGGCGGAACTGCTCTACCAGCGGGCCTTGATGATGGCGCCCTCAAGTTTCGCGCCGCGCCACATGCTGGGTGTGATCCGCTATCAACAGGGCAAGTACAGCCAGGCGATCGAGTTGATCACCGCCGCGCTAAAGATCAATCCCAAGGTTGCCGATGCCTGGACCAATCTGGGGAGCGCGCAGCTGGCCGCTGGACACGCCCAGGAGGCCTTGGCCAGTTACCGCGAGGCGCAGGCTCTGTCTTCGGGCAGTCTCGCTCTTGCCGGTGCTGTGGCTCGCATTTTGTGGGACCTTGGACGCAAGCAGGAAGCGCTGGATGAAATTTCCCGGCTACTGGCGGCGCGACCGGACGACATCGAAGTGCGCCATTATCGCGCAAACATGTTGCGGGAGCTGAAACAGCTCGACCAGGCGCTGGCCGATTATGATGTGGTGTTGGCGGCGCGGCCCGACCTCGCGGAGACCTGGAGCAACCGTGGCGCCTTGCTGGCGGAGATGGGCCGGCCGAAGGAAGCGCTGCAAAGTTTGGACCGCGCGCTGGGATTGGAGCCCGATCTGGTGGCGGCGTTGAGCAATCGCGGTTTCACCTTGCGCGAATTGGCGCGCTTTGACGAAGCGCTCGCGGTGTTGAACCGCGCGCTGCACTTGCAACCGGACCATGTCGCGGCCTTGGCGCATCGCGCCAAGGTGCTGAGCGAGATGAGCCGATTGGAGGAAAGCTTCAGCGACTTTCGGCGGGCGGCGGAATTGAACGGCGCGCCGGCGCAGGAAAAGCCCGCCCATCAAATCGCGCATGACGCGGAACGGCAGGAATGGCTGGCGGTGCAGGGCGAGTCGGGCACAGCGCGCACTGTTGGCGGCGAACGGCTGCAAACCCGCGCCGTAAATACGCACAATGAAGCGGCCGTGACGCAGGCTTGGCGCGCCGCCCATCCGAGAATCGTGGTGATCGACGACCTGCTGACGACGGAAGCGCTGGAAGCGCTTCGGCGCTATTGCCGCGGCTCGGACGTTTGGCGCACCGCCTATTCCCAGGGATATCTCGGTGCCTTTCCGGAGTCCGGTTTCGCCGCTCCGCTTCTGGCGCAAGTGGCGGAAGAGCTCAGCGCCACTTTTTCCGAAATCTTTGCCGGCCATCCGCTGCGCTATCATTGGGCTTTCAAGTATGACAGCAAGCTGGACGGTATCGGCATTCATGCCGATGAGGCGGCGGTCAATGTGAATTTCTGGATCACGCCCGATGCGGCCAATCTCGATCCGGATGGGGGCGGGCTGGTGATCTGGGACAAGGATGCGCCGCTGGAATGGGACTTCGCCAAGTTCAATGCCGACGAAAGCGCGGCCTATGCCTTTCTGGCCGAAAGCGGCGCCAATGCGATCCGGATACCCTATCGCGCCAACCGGGCGGTGATTTTCGACTCCAACCTATTCCACAAGACCGACCGGATCGCTTTCGCGCAAGGCTATGAAAACCGGCGCATCAACGTCACCATGCTGTATGGCCGGCGCCGCCGCGCCTGAGCCTGCGGAACCTTCGCTTCGGCACAGGCGTTGCTAGGGAATGTCCAACTCCGGCGAAGCAAAAACGGCCGCGCGGGCCGCGGGCCTTCGCTATGTCAGTGACGAGACGCTTGCCGGCATCACGCGGCTCGGCAGACCCGGACATTTTCACTATCGCGGGCCGGGCGGCAAAACCGTTCGCGACAGGGCCGTATTGAAGCACATCCGGCGGTTGGCGATCCCGCCGGCCTGGACCAATGTCTGGATCGCGCCTTTTGCCAATGCGCATCTGATGGCGACCGGTCGCGATGCACGCGGCCGCAAACAATATCGATATCACGCCGGATTCGCGGCGGTGCGGGATGCCGACAAATATGCGCGCCTGGCGGAATTTGCCGCCAGCCTGCCTGCCTTGCGGCGGCGCTTGAAGCGCGACCTGGCGCGTGCAGGCCTGCCCCGCGAGAAAGTGCTGGCGACGATCGTCACTCTGTTGGAACAGACCCTGATCCGCGTGGGTAACGAGGATTACGCGCGCGCCAACAACAGCTTTGGCCTGACCACGCTGCGCAACCGCCATGTCCGCGTCCAGGGGCCGGAATTGCGCTTCCTGTTCCGCGGCAAGAGCGGCAAGCAATGGAGCCTGTCGTTGCGCGACCGCCGCGTGGCGCGGGTGATCCGTTCCTGCCAGGAGTTGCCGGGCCAGCAACTGTTCGAATATCGAGACAGTGAGGGGGCTGTGCGCGCGATAACTTCCTCCGACGTCAATGCCTATTTGCGGGAGATTTCGGGCGCCGACATTTCCGCCAAGGATTTTCGCACTTGGGCCGGAACCGTCAAAGCCGCGATGGCCTTTCACGCTGCGCCTGAGAAAGCCAGCAAGCAGGCCGCGCGTGCCGTGATTGCGGCGGTGGCGGACGAATTGGGAAATACTGCCGCGGTATGCCGCAAATGCTATATCCATCCCCGCATTCTTGAAGCGTTCGGGACGGGCACACTTTCGCTTCGCATCCCCCAGAGCGGGCGCAACGGCTTGAGCAAAGCGGAATGCGCCGTCCTGGCCTTCCTGCGCCGCAAGAGTTAAGAACGGGCATGTTCACACACCGCCTGGCTGTCGCAGATGACATGCCCGCGCTGCAGCAGTTGATGACCGCGGCTATCCGCGAATTGCTGCCGCAATTCTTGCCCCCTGAAAAAGTCCAAGCCTCCTTCGCCGTGATGGGGGTGGACAGCCAGCTGATCGCCGACGGCACCTATTTCATCCTGGAGCAGGACGGCGTGATGGCCGGCTGCGGCGGATGGAGCCGGCGCGCCACCTTGTTCGGCCATAACACGACGGCGGGTCGGGACTCGCGGCTGCTCGATCCGGCGAGCGAGCCGGCGCGGGTGCGCGCCATGTACACCGCGCCGGCTTTCGTTCGCCTTGGAGTAGGGCGGCAAATCTTAGCCTTGTGCGAGTCGGCCGCCCGCGCCGAGGGCTTTACCCGTGTCGAGTTGGGCGCGACCAAGGGCGGGGAGCCGCTCTATCGCGCTTGCGGTTATACGGAGATCGAATGCCTGGACGTGCCCACGCCCGGCGGCGTGACCGTGCCCATCACGCGGATGGGGAAAACGCTTTAGCCTAGCGCTTCTGGCGGCTTGAAAGTCCAGCCATTGCCAGAGCTTATTTCCAGTCCAACCATTCGCGCCGCCCGTTCCATGGTGCGTTGCACCAGGTTGTGCCGATCCATACCGCAAACGCATTGGCCTTTTGGCGCCTGCCGGGCGCAGGTTTGGTCCGGCCATTTGCCAGACAATTGGCGAGGCCGTGGTTATAGTCGTCCGGCTCGGGGGAGCCATGTCCGATATTCCGGTTAACCGCGAATTCTGGGATCGGCTGATCAGGGAAGTGCGTGTGCGCACCCGCGGCCGCGCCGACCCTGAGGATTTGCTGCACGCCGCTTATCTGCGGCTGGTGCGCTACCGCGCCCAGCATGCCGTCGAGAATATTTCCGCTTTCCTGGTGCGCACAGCGGTGAATATCGGTGTCGACAATTTCCGCCACGATCGCTTTATCGCCGATGTCGCGCCCGAGGATGTGGCCGCGCGGGAAAATTCGCCGCTCCAGGATGAGGTATTGGCAGCCCGTGTACGTCTAGACAGGGTGCGGGAGGGGTTGTCACGCCTGACGCCTCGGACACGCGAGATATTCCTGATGCACCGCCTGGACGACATGAAATACCGGGAAATCGCCCAGCGCTTGGGAATCAGCCAAAGCGCGGTGGAAAAGCACATCGCCAAGGCCGCTCTGTTCCTCACCGAATGGACGGAAGGCTGGTGAGCATGCCGGTGCCGTCACCCGAAGTGCGGGCGGAGGCTGCCGCCTGGCTGGCCCGGCTGCATGCCGAGGACCGCGATGCGGCCGATGAGGCTGGGTTTCGCGATTGGCTCAATGCCAGTCCCGACCACGCCACGGCCTTCGAGGCGGTGGACCGGATGTGGAGCGATGTGGGAGGCCTGAACCACCTTTCCTCCGATCTGCGCAAAGGCTTTGGCCGCGCGTCGTTCGAACCGCCGGCGCGGACCAGCCGCCGTGCTCTTCTTGCCGGCGTCGGCCTTTTGGCCGTGGCCGGCGCTAGCACGGCTTTTTGGCGATCGGCCAGCGCCAAGGTCTATGAGACCGAGGTCGGTGAACAGAAACATGTTTCGTTGGACGACGGCAGCCAGCTTTTCCTGGATGCGCAGACCCGCGTTTCCGTGGCCTTCAGCGACACCACCCGCCTGGTGGATATGCAATATGGCCGGGTCAATTTCCGCGTCGTGCCCGACACCAAAAGGCCCTTCATCGTCCAGGCGGCGGAAAAGAAGATCGTCGCCACCCGCTGCAATTTCGACGTCCGCTGTGAGGACGGCAAGGTCCAGGTGGTCCTGATCCATGGCGAGGCCGACGTGAAGCCGGCCTCGGCGCCCGAAGCTCAGGGAGAGCGGCTTACCGCCGGCGAAAGGCTGGTTGCCTCCAACCAAGTCGAGACGCGCGACAAGCCGGACATGACCCGGGTGCTGGCCTGGCAGAGCGGTTTTGAGATGTTCGACAATGAAGACCTGGCCCAGGCGGCCGAGGAAATGAACCGCTATTCCACCGCCAAGCTGGCGGTGGATCCCAGTGCCGCGGGGCTCAAGGTCAGCGGCGTGTACCGGGTGGGCGACAACAGCGCCTTCGCGCATTCCCTGGCGAAACTGCTTCCCATTACGGTGCGGCAAATTGGCGACACCTGGGTGCTCGCCGCGGATCCGGATCAATAACGGGGTGGGGAAAGGGCCAGGCCCGTACGTCTCTTGTCACAATAGCGGTCCGTCAGCGGCCGCAAGTTTACAGGGGGAAATATGGCTTTTGCATCTTTCAAAGCCCTGCGGCCGGTTCTGTTCGGCAGCGTCGCCGCCTTGTCCCTCAATGCCGCGGCAGCCGGCCAAGAAACGCCGACCGCCACCCTGATTTCGCTTCAGGAACAACCCCTGTCGGATGCCCTGCGCAGCGTGGCGCAGAAGACGGGCGAAAGCATCCTGTTCACGCCGGAGTCCGTGCAGGGCCTGCGCGCGCCCGCCATCTCCGGCCAGATGAACGCCCAGCAGGCGGTCAGCATGCTGACCCGGGGCACCGACCTTGAGGTTCTGGCAGACGGCACCAACAGCCTGATCGTTCGCCGCCCTTTCATGCGCCGCGCGGTGGAACAGGTGCCAGCAACCGTGGGCGGCGCGCCGGCGCCGGTGGAAAATGTGGTGGTCAACGGCTTCCGCTCCAGCCTTGAACAGTCCTTGGACATGAAGCGCCAGGCCTTGGATTCCTCGGACAGCATCATGGCCGAAGACATCGCCAAGTTTCCCGATCTCAATGTTTCGGAATCGCTGCAGCGCATTCCCGGCATCACCTTGGCGCGCGACCAGGGCGAAGGCCGGCAGATTTCGGTGCGCGGCCTCAATTCCACCTTTACCCGGGTGCGCATCAACGGCATGGAGGCTTTGGCCACCACCGGCTCGGAAGATGTATCCGGCGGCGCCAATCGCGGCCGCGCCTTTGACTTCAATGTTTTTGCGTCCGAACTGTTCAGCCAGCTGACGGTGCACAAGACCGCGTCGGCGGAAGTGGATGAAGGCTCGCTTGGCGCGACCGTGGACCTGCACACCGCCCATCCCTTCGACAAGCCTGGTTTCACTTTGGTGGCCAGCACCCAGGCTGGCTACAACGACTTGTCCGGCGGCTTCAATCCGCGCTTTGCCGGCCTGATTTCCGACACCTTCATGGGCGGCAGGCTGGGCGTGCTGGTCTCCGGTGCTTACCAGATCCAGAACGGCCTGGAAGCCGGTTCCAGCTCGGTGCGCTGGCAGAATGACAATACCGCGCAGAATGCCGCCCATTCACAGCCCAATATAGCGGGCTGCGTCACCAATGTGCCGGCCGCCAGTTCGCAATGCGCCACGGGACAGCGTTTCGCCTATGTCGCCTTCAATCCGCCCGGCGCCCTGGCGGGTTCCAATCCCACCCAGACCTTCACCGCGGCCTCCGCCACGGCCCCCAACCGCCAGACCGTCGGCGCGGTCGCCAACGGCGCGAATTTCAATGCGGCAACCTTGCCCAACAATTACGACGTGGTGAACGAGGCCTTCCACCCCCGTTTCCCGCGCTATGACAACATCACCAATCATGAAAAGCGGCTGGGTCTGACCGGCTCGATCCAGTTCCAGCCTGACGACCAGACCCTGTTCACCCTGGACGCGCTGTTGGCCGACTTCGCGGTGGTGCGCAATGAATATTATTTGGAAGCGGAATCCTTCTCCAACAACAATGTCAGCAACAGCCCCGGCCTGATCGCGCCCATCCTGGGCATCGGCAGCATTGGCGTCTTGAATTACGCCCTCGATCCCACCACCAACAACCTGAATTATGTGCAGGCGACCAATGTGGGATTGCGGTCCGAGCACCGCCTCGACCATCTCAACACCCGCTTTGCCGAAGTCACGCTGGACGCCAGTCATGAGTTCAGCAGCGTCCTCAGGCTGCATGCCCTGCTGGGCTATTCCCAGTCCAATCACAACAATCCCATCCAGACTACGTTGA
>Ga0068867_100000886_pt1 | contig 20261 bp, 17 predicted proteins | sample KBSMisM32_FD_65649 | JGI IMG/M metagenome (GOLD analysis project Ga0068867, IMG submission 65649) | Miscanthus rhizosphere microbial communities from Kellogg Biological Station, Michigan, USA - KBS Miscanthus M3-2 | ecosystem: Host-associated > Plants > Roots > Rhizosphere > Soil ...
GCCTTGAAAAAGGCCGGGGCGCTGGTGAGGAAGCTGAGATCGAGCTGGAGGAACACGGGCGCCGGCGAGGCCGGGGCCGAGACGATCGACGCCGGCCAGGCGGTGACCGTACCACCCGTCCCGTTCGGCACGACCAGCCCTGCGAGGGTCGTGACCGCGATGCCAAGGACGATGGCGCCGGGGACGCGGCGCGCCACCAGCACGGTGGTGATGGCGAGGCCCGCGAGGCACAACGCCGCGGGGCCCGACGTGAAGTCGCCGTGGGTGACGAAGGTGGCCTGGCTGGCGACGATGACGCCGCCGTTTCTCAGCCCCACGAACGCGATGAACAGGCCGATGCCGCAGGTGATGGCGAGCTTGAGCGAGTAGGGGATGGCGCCGATGATGCGCTCGCGCACGCCCGTCACCGACAGCAGCAGAAAGATGCAGCCGTTCACGAACACCATGCCGAGCGCCTGCTGCCACGGCACGCCGGCGCCCAGGCAGATGGTGTAGGTGAAGAACGAATTGATCCCCATGCCCGGCGCGAGCGCCAGCGGATAGTTGGTCAGGAGCGCCATCAGCGCCGTGGCGGTGGCCGCGCTGAGCGCCGTCACCGTGACCAGCGCGGCGCGGTCCATGCCGGTGTCGGCGAGGATGCTCGGGTTCACCGCCAGGATGTAGGCCATGGCGGCAAACGTGGTGAAGCCGGCCTGGAGTTCTCGTCCAGGCGTCGTGCGATTCGATTGAAGGGCGAACACGCGCTCGAGCATCGAGGCGCGAGTATAAGATGCTCTCATGCGGTACGGTCTCCCGATCCTTCTCATGTCGGTGTTGGCGGGTCTCGGTGGTGTGCGCGCGCAGGACGCGGCGCCGGCGCCGGAGGACATCGCGGCGGGGCAGCGGATCTATCGCCAGAAGGCGGACTGCCAGTCGTGCCACGGGTGGGCCGCCGACGGACGCAAGATGGACTCGCAGATGCCCGACGGCGCGAACCTGCGCACGACGAAGCTCGATCGCGCCAAGTTGATCGTGGCCATCAAGTGCGGCGTCCCCGGCAAGATGATGCCCGCCTTCGACAAGTTCGCGTACACCGATGGCCGCTGCTACAACCTGAAGCAGGCCGACCTGACGAAGATGAACGCCACCCTGCCCGATCCGCCCACGACGCTGCAGAACCGCGAGATCGAGCAGGTCGCCGACTTCCTGTTCGCGAAGGTGGTGGGGAAGGGGCCGATGGACCGTGCCAAGTGCATCGAGTTCTGGGGCTCCGACGTCTCCGCCTGCGCCGAGTTCCCCAAATAGGACGGGTGAGACGGGTAGGACGGGTAGGACTGACCTGTCCTCTTGTCTTTGCTACTGCACTTGTAGTAGATCTAACCACCTCGTTAGGAGATACAGGGATGGCCCGACTCTCGAAGCTCGAGCTGCAGGTGATGGAGGCGCTGTGGACGCTCGGCCGCGCCTCGGTCCGCGAGATTCAGGAAACCTTCGCCGAGAAGGTCCGGCCGGCGTACACGACCGTGCAGACGATGGTCTACCGCCTCGAGGTCAAGCAGGCCGTGCGCCGTGTCAAGAAGATCGGCAACGCGCACGTCTTCGAGGCAGTGATCAGCCGCTCGTCGGCACAGCGGCGGGTCGTGGACGACCTGCTGGCCTTCTTCGGCGGCCGCAGCCAGCCGCTGATGGCGCAGCTCGTCGAGAGCGGGCACCTCACGCTCGACGACGTGAAAGAAGCGGAGAAGCTGATCCGCCGTCAGAAGGCGGCGAAGCCATGAACCCCGCATGGACCGGGCCGCTCCTCGACCACCTGTGGCAGTCCACCTGGTTCGCCGCCGGCTGTGCGCTGCTCGCGCTGGCGCTGCGGAACCGGGAGGCGCGGCTGCGCGGCATGCTGTGGTGCGCGGCCGTCGTGAAGTTTCTCGTGCCCTGGCCGCTGCTCGTGTCGATCGGCGACCGGATGAACGTCTGGTCAGCCGCGGACGTGCCGCCGCCGCGTCCCGCCGGCGCCTTCTTCGTGGACGCGTTCGCGCAGCCGTTCACGCAGGCGCGCTTCGTCACCGCGCCGCCGCAGGCGCCAGCCGCCCGATCGTCGTTCGACATGGTGATCACGGCGGTGATGGCCGTCTGGATGGCCGGCGTGACGCTGCTGATTGTGCGCTGGGCCGTGCGATGGATTCAGCTCCGTCGTGTCGTCCGCACGGCCGCCCTCGCGGGATCGGGGCGCGAGCTCGACATCTTCCGCCGCGTGCAGCGGACGGACCCCCGCTTCGCGCATGTGACGCTCGCGCTGACCGAGCAGCCGATCGGCCCGGGCGTGGCGGGGAGCGTGTGGCCGGTCGTGCTGTGGCCGCGCGGGATCTCGGACCGGCTCACCGACGAGGAGATGGCTTCGGTGTTCGCGCACGAGCTGTGCCACGTGCGGCGGCGCGACAACGTCGTGTCCGCCTTGGTGCGTGTGGCCGAGACCTTGTTCTGGTTTCACCCCGCCGTCTGGCTGCTCGGACGGCGCCTGCAGGATGAGCGCGAGCGGGCGTGCGATGAAGGGGTGGTGGCTGGGACGTCGCCGCAGGTCTACGCGGAAGCGCTCGTGAAGACCTGCCAGTTCCACCTTGACGCGCCGCTCACGTGCGGCGCCGGCGGCACACCCGCCACCTTTACGTCGCGGATCGCCCGCATCCTGCGCAGCGGCGAGTGTCGTCAGGTCCCGCCGTGGCTTCGTCGCGGCATCGCGGTTCTGGTGACGGGTGCGCTCGCACTCCCCGTGGCCGTGGCGGCGGTGATGCCGCCGAAGATCGTGGGGCTTGGCCCGAATCGCCTCCTGCAGTCTCCCCAACTGCTGGTGGCGTGGGCGCCTCGCGGCTTGTCGCCGGTGGCGCACGGTGACGAGCGGTTCGTCACCGCGACGGTGTGGCCGTCATCGAGCGGCACGCCGGGCGGGTTGCAGGCGTTCGGGGGCGGGCGGGTGGCCGGTACCGGCGTGTCGCCCGCCGAGTTGATTCGGACCGCGTTTGGATCCACCAAGGCACTGCGGCAGCACGAAGTGGTCGGGCTGCCGGAATGGGCGTTCCGTGATCGCTTCGACCTGCGCGCGCGCGCCGCCTCGGACTTCGTCAACGAGCCCTCGGGTGAACCACGCCAGTTCGTGACGATGCTGCAGCACCTGCTGGCCGACGAGTTCGACCTGGTGGTGCATCGCGAGCGGCGGACGATCCCGATCTACGCGCTGGTGCGGTTCGGCTCGACGCTCGGGCCCCGGTTGCGGCCGAGCGCGCTCAACTGCTGGCGTCCCGGCGAGGGCCGGGTGCCCGCAATCCCGGTGCATCCCCGGCAGTGGTGCCACTCGCAGTTCCTGCGCAAGGGGATCACGGAGGCCGCATCGATGGAGTGGCTGGCCGGTGTCGTCGGCGTCCGCCAGCGTCTCGACCGGCCGGTGCTGGATCGCACCGGGCTGGCAGGGGCGTACGACATCGAGTGGCTGCCGCCTCCTCCCGACCTGCCCGTGCTGCCTACGCTCGAGACGCAGCTGGGTCTGACGCTCCAAGAACGGACCGAACCGATCGATCTGCTCGTCGTGGATCGGATCGACCACCCGAAGGAGAGAACGAGATGATGCGCCCGCTCTCGGCCCTGGTGTTCGCCGCCCTGATTTTCGCCGCCCTCGTCAGCGCGGCGCTCTTCGCCCAGCAGCGGCCGCCGCACATCCTGCCGCCGCCGCTCACCGGGCCGGCGCCCGAGTTCGAAGTCGCCAGCGTGAAGGTCAACAAGTCCGGCGAGGCCCAGACCCGCTTCAACTTCAACGGCGGCCGCATCGACGTCATCAACATGCAGCTGCGCGGCATCATCCAGTCCGCGTACCGCGTGCCCGCCAATCAGCTGGTGAACGTGCCGGGCTGGGTGAACGGCACGCGCGTGGACATCGTCGCGAAAGCCGATCCCAAGTACTCGGTGCAGGAACTGCAGAACATGCTGCAGCCGCTGCTCGTCGATCGCTTCAAGCTGAAGTTCCATCGCGAGATGCGCGAGATGGACGTCTACGTGATGACGCTCGCCAACAAGGACGGCCGTCTGGGGCCGAAGCTCGAAAAGTCCGAGAGCAACTGTGAGGAGCTCGGCGCCCAGCCGCGGAGCTCGCTCGCGCCGCCAAAGCCAGGCGAGCTGCCGGCGTGCGGTACCGTGCCCGCCGGCCCCGGACACATGATCTTCCGGGGCTTCGGGATGGGACCGTTCGTGCAGATTCTGGGGATCGCGACCCGCGGGCGACAGGTGATCGACGAGACCGGCCTCGCCGGCGGCTACAACATCGACCTGCAGTACACGCCCGAGGCGCTGTCGGCGGCCGCGATTGCCGCTCGCGGCGGTGCACCGCCGCCGCTCGCCGCCCAGGTCGATCCGAACGGCCCGGATCTCGTCACCGCGATGCGGGAACAGCTCGGGCTGAAGCTCGAAGGCCGGAAGATGTCCCTCGAAGTGATGGTCGTGGACAATATCGAGCTTCCAACGGGAGACTAGCGTCGTAGGGGCCGCCTTCAGGCGGCCCGTTGACGGGTTGCCTGAAGCCGGACCTACTTGGCCCGCCCTGTGTAGCCCTGCGCGAGCGTCGGAATCGCCATCACGCGGTTGCGAGCGCTCGACGTGCCCCACGCGCCGGTGAAGACGATCGCGTAGAGCGTCTTCTTGTCGGCACCGCCGAACGCCGTGCCGTGCAGCCCCGGCACACCGGGGATCGATCCGAGGAAGGTGCCGTTCGGCTCGAACACGTCCACCGACGCGCCGGTCGCGACGTACAGCCGTCCCTGCTGATCGACCGCCGACCCGTCGCCAGCCATGCCGCCCCGGAGCTTCCCGAACTCCCGCTGATTGGTCAGCGAGCCGTCGGCCTTCACGTCGAACATCACCACTACCGGTCCGTTCGTGACGTAGAGCGTCTTCTCGTCCGGGCTGAGGATGATGCCGTTGGCGCCCTGCACGTTCTGCCCGTACTGCGTGAGCACGCCTTTCGGGTTGGCGTAAAAGACACCGACGCCGCTGATGCTGACGTAGACGCCGCCGCGGCTGTCGGCCGTAAGGTCGTTCAGCACGCCGCCCACGCAGTCCAGCGGTTCGCCGTTGTAGCGGTTCGCCAGCACTTTCCGCGTCGGCTCGAGCTGCATGATGCTCGGGTTCAGCCCGCGCGACACGAGGAAGAGCGCCCCGTTCTTGCTGCGCGCCACGGCGCCGCCCGTGTTCACGTCCTTGTGGATGACGGTGGCGAGGCCGGTCTTCGGGTCCATCCGCATCACGTTGCTCGCGTCGTTGTTCGCGAACAGGATCGTGCCGCCGTCACCGGCAATCGGGCCGTCGGCGTTGTTGCCCTGCCAGTCCCACACCGTCTTCCAGCTCTGACCGGCGGCAATCACGCCGGGGATGGCGGTGGTCGCAGCCACCGGCGGATCGGGCGGGGGCGTGGCGGGCTGCGGCGCGGTGGAGATGGAGATGCCGAAGGGCGCCGGCTTGGTCTTGCACGTCGCGAGCACCGCCGGCTCCCCGGGGTTCTGCCAGGACTGCTGGCTGTTGCCGCGGGGAAAGGCCGACGACGGAGACGGCCCTTGCGCCGACAGCGCGGCCGCGGCGGCGCAGGCCCATGTCAGGGCAATCGCAATTCTCGATGTCATGCGCTGCACTGTATCCCACTAAAATCGAAACCTTCAACGGAGGACGCATGATTCGCAGAGCGAAGTGGGCCGTGGCGTTGTGTGTTGCGCTTGGCGCGGTCATCACCGCGCAGACGAAGACGGTGCCGAGGCCCCCGGCGCAGGCGCAAGGCCAGCAGCCGCCGGGCGAGAGCGCCGCGCCGGACGGCTACCAGCCGCTGCCGGCCTGGATGGGACAGACGCGCGCGCCCGCGCCGGCGAAGACCGAAACGTTCACGGTCGACACGGTGACCGAGGGGCTCAACGGCGCGTGGTTCAAGTTCCTGCCCGACGGCCGCATCCTGCTCGGAGAGCGAACCGGCACCATCAAGATCATCGGCAAGGACGGCAAGGCCGGCGCGGCGCTGACGGGCATGCCCGCCAACATGTTCACGCCGGGGCAGGCGCTGTTTTCGGTGCAGCCGGACAAGAGCTTCGCCACCAACCGCACCATCTACTTCACGTATTCGGTGCTGCCCGAGGGCGCCGACCCGGCGAAACAGCGTTCGCCGGCGCACGTGCACGTCGCCAGCGCGAAGATCTCGGCCGACGACAAGAGCCTTGAAGGCGTGAAGGACCTGCTCGACGCGGAAGGCACCGGCGGGCGCGTGATTCAGGCCGCCGACGGCACGCTGCTCGTCGAGACCACGGTTCCGGCGGGGCTGGGCATCATCTCCGATCAGTGGATGCAGCCGCAGCAGGGCGACAGCCTGATGGGCAAGGTGCTCCGCATCAACGCCGACGGCACGGTTCCCAAGGACAACCCGTTCGTCGGCAAGACGGGCACGCGGCCGGAGGTCTACGCGTTCGGCTTCCGCGACCCGCAGGGGCTGGCCATCCAGCCGAAGACCGGCCACGTCTTCACGAGCGAGCACGGTCCCCGCGGCGGCGACGAGATCAACGAGGTGGAGAAAGGGAAGAACTACGGCTTCCCGGTCGTCGGCTACGGGCGCGACTACAACGGCAAGCCGATCAACAACGACAAGACCGCGCAGGCCGGGATGGAGCAGCCGGTGTATTTCTGGACGCCCGACATCGCGCCCGCGGGGATCGGCTTTTACACGGGCAAGATGTTCCCGGCGTGGGACGGCAACCTGTTCGTCTCGGCGCTCGCCGGCCGCTATCTGATGCGGCTCGTGCTCGACAGCCACAACCACGTGATTGCCGAGGAGCGATTGTTGAAGGATCTCAACCAGCGCATTCGCAACGTGAACGAAGGGCCGGATGGCGCGCTGTACGTGCTGACCGACGGCGCGAACGGCAAGATCCTGCGGCTGCGGAAATAACGAAACGTACGTAGAGGCGGACCTCGCAAGAGGTCCGCCTGCCGCAGGCGAACCTCTCCGAGGTTCGCCTCTACATCAGCGCTAGTTGAGCGCGAACACGAACAGGTAGCTGCTGTTCTCCAGCTTGTCCCAGTTCACGGGGTGCAGGTGGCGCCCGCCGGCCTGCACCGCGAGAAACTGCTTCGGCCCGATCGCGTAGGTCACCGGCGCGCCCTTGAGCGGCGTGCCCACGTTGAAACGCCACAGCTCCTCGAGCGTCTCGTCGTTGTAGGCCACGACCCAGCCGTCCTGCAGGGCGGTGAAGACCAGGCCGCCGGCGGTCGCCGTCGCACCAGAGCGGATCTCGATGTCGGTGACGGCCTTGCCGATCACCTTGTGGCCCACCGCGTCGAACGCGGTGAGCGCGCCGTAATAGAGGTCGCTTGCGTACTGCCGTGGCTGGCTGGTCTTGTTGTCCACGCCGCCGTTCTTGCCGAGCACCCCCACGGCGGCGCCGTTCTGCGTGAAGCAGCCTTCGGTCCCGACGCCGTAGGCGATGTTCTTGATCGGGTTGAACGCCAGCGGCTGGTGCGCCACGCCGCCGTGCCACGTCGGGCACGTGCGCTTCTTGCCGTCGCCGCGCAGGGCGCGCGCCTCGGGGTTGTACACCTGGACGTCGATCTTCGGGCTGTACTCGTACGGCTTGCCGGTTTCGGGGTTGATGCCCTTGGTCCAGTTCAGATCGTTCACGTACTTCTCGGCCTTGATGAAGCGGCCGTTGGTGCGGTCGATCGAGTAGAAGAAGCCGTTGCGCCCGAAGTGGCCCACCACCTTGCGCGGCACCTTGTTGATCATGGTGTCGTAGAGCAGGTAGGCGCCGGTCTCGTCGTAGTCCCACGAGTCGTTCGGCGTGAACTGGAAGTACCACGCCAGCTTCCCGGTAGCGACGTCGAGCGCGAGGACCGAGTTGGTGTAGAGATTGTCGCCGGGCCGGAACTGCGGGTCGTAGATCGGGTACGGGTTGCCGGTGCCGACGATGTAGAGGTTCTGCGCCGCGTCGTACGAGCCGGTCTGCCAGATGCCGCCGCCGCCGGTCTTCCACGCGTTGTGGTCGTCTTTCCACGACTCGCTGCCGGGGTCGCCCGGCTTCGGCACCGTGTAGAAGCGCCACAGCTCCTTGCCGTCCTTCACGTCGAGGGCCGCCACCCAGCCGCGCGTGCCGCCGTCGCCGGCGCCGTTCTGCACCAGCACCTTGCCGTCGGCCACGAGCGGCGCGGTGAGGAAGCGCTCCTGGTTGCCGAACTCGTTCTTGGCCGTGATCTTCTTGTCCCAGACGATCTCACCGGTGTCGCGGTTGACGGCGATGACGCGCCCGTCGGGCAGGTTGGCAATCACCTTGTCTTCCCACAGCGCGATGCCGCGGGTGCGCGTGGTGTTGCCCTCGTGCTGCACGCCGGGGTCGGCGATCCACGCGAACTTGCCGAACGATCCGTTGCGCGCGTCGATCTTGTAGATCGTGCCCCAGCCGTCGCTCGTGTACATGAACCCGTTGTCGATCAGCGGGTTCAGCTCGTTCTCCGGCCCGTTCTGTCCGACGTCCTGCATGCCGCCGAGCGCCATGGCCCAGACCATCCGCAGGTTCTTCACGTTGTCGCGGTTGATCTGCGTGAGCTTCGAGTAGCGCAGCGAGCCGTAGTCGCCGTTCATGAGCAGCCAGTTCTGCGGCTCGTTCTGGGCGTTGATCAGGCGGTCCTTGTTGACCGTCAGCGAGTACTGCGCGGGCAGGGTGGCCGAACCGGCGATGACCGCTCCGGCGACGAGAGCGAAACGGATGGCGCGTGCGTTCATGCGCGCCATTCTAGGACAGGTGGGACTGGTAGGACAGGTGGGACTGGTGGGGGGCGGTCTGAAGACCGCCTTCTACATCAGTTCCGGGTGTCGGCGACCTTGCCGGTGTGCTCGATTTCGAGGACGTCGGCGGCCAGCAGGGCGGCGGTCTGGAGCTGCTCGAAGGCGTGCAGCGACGGCGGCCGGGCGGTGTCGTAGATCGCCTGCAGGAACGCCACCGACCCGTCGGTCGTCGGCACCGGCAGGCACACCGAATCGCCGGGCTCGTCGGCCTGCGCCGGGGCGCGGCAGATGAGGACGGCGCGGGCGCCCACCAACTCCTGGATGCTCAGTTCGAACGCCGCGCGGATACGCTCGGGCCGCATGCCCGACCGCGCCTGCCCGCGCACCCACGCGAGCACTTCGCCGAGATCGCTCGACACGATCGTGTTGCCGTAGAGACCCGACGCGTGGGGCGCGAAGAGCGGCAGGTCGTCGTCGAAGAGCGCGGCCGAGTGATAGAGCGCGCCGTCGGGGCTGACGGCCGTGCTGCGCACGAAGCGGCCCGGCACCACCACGCGGAGCCGGCCGTGCAGCTCGAACGCGGCCGGCTGGCCCGACACGAAGTGGCCACGCGACTCGATGAGCAGGCCGCTGCGCGAGATATTCACCAGGCGCACTTCGAGGCCGAGCGGCATGGTGACGCGCGTCAGCCACGGAATGTTGTCGCCCTTCCACCGCGGTGCGCGCGGGCGCTGCGGGGCGATCGCCGTGGCACCAGCGGGTGCGGCCGGCAGATCCGCGATGGCTTGGAGCGCGTGACGCAGCGCGGCCTGGCGGCGCGCCATCTGCAACCGCGGCGCGTCGGTCAGCGAGCCGCCGGACGCGATGAGGCGCAGCAGCCCGCGGGGCGCCGGGGAGAGCTCGTCGTCGCCGCCGCCCATGGCCGGTACGGCCAGGATCGGCAGCGGACGGCCGGGCACGCGAGAGCGCACGTGCGCGGTCAGATCCACGTCGTCGTCGGGCGACACCAGCTCCGACACGAGCACCGCCTGGGGCAACTGCTCGGCGATGGCCGCCTTGGCCGACGGCACCGAGTCCACCACCACGAGGTCGGCGTCGATGCACGATTGCACGAACTTCTTCAGCGCGAGGGCGTGAGCGCGGTCGGGTTCGATCGCCAGGATGCGGGGTGTGATCGACATCGGTCCGTACGGGTGGCGCAATTTGGCTGCCAGTCGCCGGGCCGCAAAGGCGCCGCAAATCCCCCGTAATCCGGGCGCGCGCCTCGGGAGCGGCCTCCACGATTCCCGCGTGAGGCAGACAAAGGGACGCCAATCTGGCGCCGCCGGCCGGCCGGCCGCGTTAACATCAGCCTGGACGGAGGGCGGCGATGTTGACGTTGAGACGCGCGGAAGACCGGGGCCACACCGACCTCGGCTGGCTGAGCAGCCATCACACCTTCTCGTTTGGCGGCTACTCGGATCCGCGGCACATGGGATTCCGCGCCCTGCGCGTGATCAACGACGACCGCGTGGCGCCGGGCAAGGGTTTCGGCGCGCACGGCCATCGCGACATGGAGATCCTGTCGTACGTCGTCGACGGCCGGCTGGCCCACAAGGACAGCATGGGGGAGGCGCACCAGCTCGGGCCGAACGAGGTGCAGGCGATGTCGGCCGGCAACGGCGTCATCCACTCCGAATACAACGGCTCCGAGACCGAGCCCACGCACTTCCTCCAGATCTGGATCATGCCGTCGGAGAAGCACATCGAGCCGTCGTACCAGCAGTTCGCCTACGACCCGGCCGAGAAGCGCGGCCGGCTGCGGCTGATGGCCGGGCCCGACGCCCAGAGCGGCGCGGCGCGCATTCACCAGGACGCACGGATGTACGCCTCGGTGCTGGCGGCCGGCGAGACGGTGACGTCGCCGCTGTCACCAGGCCGGCACGCCTGGGTGCAGTGCGTCACCGGCGACGCCGAGGTGAACGGGCTGGCCATCAAGGCGGGCGACGGCGTGGCGGTCAGCGACGAGCGTGAAGTGGTGCTGCGCGGCGCCGGCGCGTCGGGCGCCGAACTGCTCCTCTTCGACCTGGCGTGAGCCCGTGGCGACCCCGGTGAACGTTCTCGTCGTCTTCTACTCGCGCTACGGCAACACCGAGCGCCTCGCATTGGCCGCCGGGCTGGGCGCGATCCAGGAGGAGGCGAACATCCGGTTGCGCCGGCTCGCGGATCGCGCGGATGGCGACACGATTGCCGCCGACGCGGCCTGGGCGGCGTCGCTCGCGCGCATGCAGCGCGACTACGTGGCACCGCGGCCGGCCGATCCGGTGTGGGCGGATCTGATCATCCTGGCCACGCCCGGCCGATCCGACGGCGAGGTGGAAGGCTACGCGGCGTCGCTGCCCGAGTGCGGGCCGATGGCGGGGAAGGTCGCGGCGCCGCTGGCCGCGGGCAACGATACCAGCGTGCTGCAGCGTGTGTATGCGTCGTCGGCCTGCGCCGGGCTCTTCGTGGCCCCGTCGGCCATCGCCGACGGCGATGCGATCGCCGGCGCCCGTCTGCACGGCCGCGCGCTCGTCCGCTCGGTCAGGGCGCTCCGCGAACTCCGCGCGGCTGCCACTTCGTAGAGGCGCGCCTACCGCGCGACGACGCGGACGCGGCCCCGCTCGTCGAACTCCGCCGTGCCCGAGGCCACCGCGTGTTCCACGGCGGCGGGCCACACGCTAGCTACTCGCGGCCGGATCCGTTCGTCCACCGACAGCACCGCCCGGTCGAGCGCGCTGCGGTACTGCTCCACGCGCGTCTGGCACTGCTTCGGCGTCATCGGCGTGAGCACCGCCGCGTCGGACATCCTGGCCAGGCACAGCAGCGCCTCGTTCTTCTGTCGCTTGACGAAGACCGGCTCGAAGCCGTTGGCCGACATCCCTCGCGCCAGGGCCATCGGGTCGAAGGTCTGCATGTGCAGCGGGTTCAGCGTGGCCAGCATCGTCTGATTGCCCGACAGGAACTCGGCGTCGTCGGGCTCGTTGTGCAGATAGACGTGCCCGCCCGGCTTGAGGTGCGACCGGACCACGCCGAAGAACTCGCGCGGGCGCAGCGAGTGCGTGAACATGTGGTTGCAGATGATCAGGTCGAACAGCCCTTCGAACGGGATGCGGAAGTGGTCGAAGTCGATCAGCGTGGACGTGGGGATGCCGTAGACCTCCTCGAGGAGGAACTGCTGGCTCTCCCAGATCGGCATCGCGTAGACCTCGGCGCCCCAGGCATGCCGCAGCCCGTCGAGGATGCTGCCGGCGCGCGACCGCACTTCGAGCACCCGGAAACCGCGCGGCGACAACAGCGCGCCGATGATGTCCGTGTGGGGGCTGGTGCCCAGCCGGTCGCGCATCAGCGGCGGCAGGAACTCGGTCTTCGGCAGACCGAGGTGATCGGAGACGAAGGCGCCCCGCGCGCCGACACGCCGCAGCTCGTCGCGGTCGGCGTCGGTGAGCGGGTAGGGGTTGAGGAGGCGGTCCGTGATCTCCGCGGCGCCGCCGCGCTTGGCGGTCACCTCGCCGAAGTTCTCGAGCAGGAAGCGGTAACGGTCGCCGGTGGGGCGCCTCGTCGCGAAGAGGACGCCGCAGGCGTGGCAGACCGCGTAGTCGTAGCGCGCGGAGTCGCCGCCCGGCGCCTTGTCGAGCAGCACGAACTTGTTCCAGGGATTGACCACGGTGAACGCCGTGCTCTCGCAGGCGGAGCAGCGATCCAGGACCAGCCACTCGCGCCCGTCGGGATCCGGCGCTTCGGCGCCGTCGCCGAGCGGCGCCCATGGCATCACTTCGCCGTCCGGCGTCTGCATCGGGACCGACCGGCCCGCCAGCCGCACGTCCTCGTCTCCCTCGGCTCGCGCCTCGAGCGCCCGCGACGCACGCGTGAGCACGAGCGTGTTCTGCAAGAGGCGGTCGCGCACCTCGCGGCGCAGCGACGCCACCTCGCCGTTCAGCGCCAGGAGCTGCGCGCGCAGTTCGAACGGAAAGAGGAGGACGCGTTTCAAACGGGAGAGCAATGACATCGGTCAGGTGTGCGGGTCGGGTGACGGGCCGGTCGATCGTAGCGTCGAGAGCAACGGCGCGGCAATGACGGTCATGGCCACCAGCAGCCCGGCCACGATCAGGAACCGCCATTCCCAGAGGGGCCACAGCGAGGGTGGGGTGTCGATGGGAGCCCCGCCGGTGCGGAGGTAATAGGGGAACCAGTCGCGGAAGTACGCCACCAGGTCGATGCGCTGCCACGGCCGCTGCGTGATGAGCGTGGCGGCGAGGGCAAGCGCGGCGGCGAGGCGGCTGCGCGCGGTCCAGGCCGACAATTCGCGCGAAGCGGCGCCGGCGGCGGCCACCGCGGCCGGCAGCAGGTAGACGAGGTACCGCCAGATGTCGGCGTCGCCCGCGGCGCTGGCCGCGCCGATCAGCGCCACGTAGGCCACCCATTCCCATTCGCGCCGCCAGAGCCGCAGCACGGCCGGCGCCGCTCCGGCGGCGAACAGGCTGACGCCGCCGAAGACGGTGAGCGCGAAGTAGACGAAGAGGCCGGCAAACATCGGGTCGTGCCACAGCTGCAGGTTCGTGACGAGCCTGCCCAGCGTGAGCGGCGCGGCCTCGCCGGCGAACGCTCGACTGACCAGCACTCGCAGGGCGGCGAGCGCCACGACCGCCGGCGCGGCCGTCGCCAGCGCCACGCGGAGCGGCGTGCGCTGACGGAGATCGCGCATCAGCAGGAAGACGACCGCCGCGAGGCCGAACTCGCGCGCGGTGACGGCTCCGACGAGCGCGATCGCGGCCGTCAGGCGATGACCCGAGACGATGGCGGCGATCGCCATGGTGACCACCGCGAGGGCGCCCATGTCGATGAGCACGGGATAGAAAGCGGCGTACTTCGCGGTGGCGATGCAGAGGAAGAGGTTGACGACGACGAGCGTGCGAGCACCCACGCTCGGGTTGTAGCGGGCAAACAGCCGGCAGACCGCTACGCTCAGGATCCCCACGAAGAGCAGGTTCATCGCCTTGAACGCCGCCACCGGCGAATCGAGAAACCACTGCGCCGGCATCGTCAGCAGCACCACCAGCGGCCGCAGGGCGCTATTGGCCGAGCCGGCGTCGAAACCGCTGGTCAGCATCGCCGCGTAGTCCATCCCGTCCCAGCCGCGGCCGTCGTTGACGGGAATGCGGCCCGTCATCTGACGGACGGCGACGAACAGCGTCATGGCCGCCACGGCCAGCGCGGTGTCGACGCGGGCATTCCGGCCCGGCGTCATGGCGCGGCGCGCCGGGTGAAGCCGAAGCACGGGAAGCCGGTCTCGGCGTCGCGCGCCGCCGGAGCGAGGTTCGTGTCCGCCAGGATCAGCAGGTGGAGATCGTCACGCACCTCGATGTCGGACACCTGCCGGTAACGGGTCCGCACATGCGCGGCGACCTGGGGGAACCGCTGCTCGAACTCGGTGGTGAAGTCGCTCGCCAGAATCGCGATCGGGACGGTCTGACGGCCGAGGCGTTCGAGCACGAGCTGCTCGCGCGCGCCGGAGCTGGGGTAGGCCCCGAAGTAGCTGAGGCCGCCGGCGAACCCGCGCCGCGCGAACACGGGGACTTCGGCCAGGTAGCCCAGATTGAGAATCCGGTCCTCGGGCGCGGTGCAGCGCGTGAGGTAGCGAAAGAAGGGGACCAGCGTCTCGATGGTGTCGTTCGGGATCTGCGATTCGGAGAAGCGGTCCAGGAGCTGCGCGCGCCGCTCGCGAAAGCGCGCGGGCACCTGGCGGTAGCCGGTCATCAGCCCGGCCCGATCGATCTCCTCGGCCGTGTGGCCCACAGCCAGCGTCGACGCGCCCATCGCCAGCACGCCGGCGGCGGCGCACGCGATCAGCGCCGCGCGCGCACGCACGGCACGCCAGGCCTGGGAGATGAGCCAGGCGCCCAGGATCACGTCCGGCACCACGGCGTCCGGCAGGCGCGTGTTGAGCGGGTCGCGCAGAAAGGCGGCGTTGACGAGCAGGGCGACCACGACCACCGGCAGGACTCGCGTCATGGTCACGAGCGCCTCGGGCTCACGCCGTTTCGCGACCACCACGATCGCGGCGATCACCGGGAGCAGGTGGAGTTCGTACAGAAGCCGGGCCTCGTGCGCGCCTGCGAGGAACGGGTTCGGCCACACGTGCCCCTCGCGCGCCGCTTCCCGGCGGCTGAACTCGATACCAGTCTGCAGGTACTCCCAGAGCCCCGTCTCCACCTGGACGAACAGCAGGTACGGCAGCACGACGGCGAGTGCCGCGGCGCAGAACCGCAGTCCACGCCGAAACCCGCCGCCGTCGGCGGGGGCGAGCATGACCGCCACGAGCCCGCCCGCGAAGACGAAGAGCCCGTGGTCGTGGCGGAACAGAAAGGCCACCGCGACCAGGCCGACGATCGACCACCGCCACACCGGAGTGGGCCGCGCGGCGTAGCGGCCGAACAGCCAGATGGCGGCGGCATAGATCAGCACCTTCGGATAGCCGTAGGTGCGCGGGAAGATCGCGAGCTCGAACGACGCGGCCAGCAGTCCCAGCAGCACCGAGCCGGTCAGCCGCGCGACCGCCGCGACCGTGAGCGCGGCGCCCGCCCCGAAGGCCAGCGCCACGAGCACGCCCTCGGCGAAGAGCGTGGAGCCGAACACGCGCTCCGCCGCCGCCGAGAGACCGAACATGAGCGGCAGGCCGGGATCGACGAAGTCGCGCGTGGGCCAGTCGCCGAGCAGGATCTGCTGCGCGCCGACGAGGTGCACGAAGTGATCGTTGGGAAAGCCGTTGCGCAGCGCAAGGAACCGGAAGCCGGCCCCGATCACCAGTGCGGCGGCGATGGCCGCCGCGAGCGCCAACGACTTCACGCGCGTATATTATCAACCGGTGACGTCGCCTCTTCGCGTCGAGCCGCGCGTGGCGGCGTGGGCGCTCGGGCTCGTCTTCGCGATCGGCCTTGCCGGCAGCGTCTATCGCATTCCCATTCAGGTCACCGACGCGCTCGAAACGATCGAACGGTCGCTGACGGTGCCGTCGCTCCCGGCATCGTTCGCGAGCGGTATCGGCAACTCGGCCAGCATGCTGCGGCCGCTGCGCGAGGTGCGCACGAAGCTGCTGGTCGAGATCGGCGACGCGCTTGGGGGCCGCTATGACGCGGCGTTTCGCGGCTATCACGCGCTGTGCGGCGTGGTGCTCGTGCTGCTCTTCGTGGGGATGACGAGCGCACGCACGTGGACCGACGTGACGGCGCTGGCGTTCGCGCTGGCCGTGCTGACCGGCATGCACACGTTCTCGGGCATGTTCCGCGAGGCGTATCCCACCAACCACTTCCTGACCATCACGACGTACGCGATGGTGACGTGTGCGCTCGGGCGATCGCGCGGCGGATGGCTGGCGGACGTCGCCGCCGTCGCGTGCCTCGTCGTGTCGCTCCTCACGCTCGAATCCGGCGTGCTGGTCTTTGTCGTGGCGGTTGCCGCGGCCGTGGCGGGCGCGCGCGGCATCTCTCGCCCGGCGCTTGGCGTCATGGCGCTCGTGCTGGCCGGCTACGCGTTCTTTCGCGTCGGCTATCTCGGCCTGCACACCGCCGGCCTCGGCGAGCACGCGACGGGGCTCTGGGCGGCGCAGCTCAGTCCGTCGGAGCAGGTGGCGCGGTTCGGCGCCAACCCGCTTCCGCTCTACGTCTACACCGTCGTGATGTCTGGTCTCTCGGTGCTGCTCTCGCAGCCGTCGGCGGGGCAGTGGACGGTGGCGGAGGCGTGGCAGCACGGCGGGTTGTCCCCGGTGTTCGTCGTCGAGATGGGATCGTCGGCGCTGACGACGGCGCTCATCGCCTGGTATGCGTTCGGCCGCGACACCGCTGGCCGGCGGCGGTGGCGGGACCCGGTGGTGGCGGTGTTTGCGGCGGTGCTCGTGACGAATGCCGCCGTGTCGTGGGCGTACGCCAAGAACGAGATCATCGGGACCGCCGGGGTGTTCTACGCGCTGGCGGCGTTCGCCGCGGCCCGCGCGTGGCTGCAGCAGCCCACCTCCGCTGAAGCCGCGGCGGGCAAGCCGCCGCGGTGGCCGGCTGGCGCCGCCGTGGCGCTGCTGGCCCTCGCCAGCACGGCCTGGGCGGTGCGCGACGCCGGCCTCCACTTCAAGCTCCGGCACACCGCCTTCGTGTCGCGGTCCGAGTGGGCCGACGTGCTGAGGCCAAACGAGCGTGACAGGTGGCCCGCCGATCCGCGCCGCCTCGGGGTGGTGTCGCGCCTCAAAGCCGAGGCCGTGGCCACACCGGTGCCGCCGCCCGCCCAGATGCCCGAGTGGGGCGAATCGTGGTGGGGCGAGGAATGAAGGCGCTGTGGGCTGTCGCGTTGGCCCCGTGTCTCGTGGCGCTGACGTTCGCCGCATCTGGCGTGGCCGCGCTGCTGGGCGATCGGCCGCTCGTGTGGCGCGCCCGGCCGGTGACGCTCTCGGAGGCGATCGCCAATCGCGACCAGGGCGAGGTGGTACGGCAGGTGGGGACGGGCGTGAGCCTCGACGGGCGCTACGACGTCTACGACGTCATCAAGCGCGGCCGGCACACGCCGGCGACGCCGCTCGAGGCCGCGATCGCCACGCGCGAGGATTACATGTTCGAGCTCGGCCTCGCCTACGGCGCGCACCTGGGGCCCGACAATGCCCGCGGGCTCTTCTGCCTCGCGGAAGCCGAGAAGGCCACCGATATCCGCGACGCGTTGCGGGAAAAGTTCGGGCCGCAGGACTGCGCGGGCGTGACGTTGCCCTGGTAGAGAGATGCGCCTCTTTGTGGGTTGCACCGTGGGACCGGCGGTGGCGGATGCCGCCATGGCGCTCATCGGCGAGCTCAAGGCGCGTGTGGCGCGGCTGGCGCCGCTCGCGCGCCTGACGTGGGTGCCGAACGAGCGCCTGCACGTCACCGTGCGGTTCATCGGACACGTGGACGCCGAGCGTGCCGCCGGGATTCGAGACGCGCTGGCGCCGCCGCTGCGTCAGCCCGCGTTCGACGCCGTGGCCCAGGGCGTCGGCGCGTTTCCCGATCGCCGGCCGCCGAGGGTGGTCTGGGCGGGGCTTGCCGCCGGCCGAACCGAGCTGGTGGCGCTGGCGCGCGAGGTCAACGCACGGCTCGACCCGCTCGTCGGCGGCGATCCGGAGGAGCTGCGGCCGCACCTGACGCTGGCGCGCGTCAAGGAACCACACGGCCTGCGGGTCCAGACGCTCCTGGCCGGTCTCGAGCAGCTCCCTCTCGGCAGCTTCCGAGTCGAGGCGATCACGTTGTACGAAAGCAGGCAGTCGAGTGGCGGTTTGCAGTACGTGCCGCTCCAAACGACTGCGCTGGAGGCAGAGTAGGCGGAGAGGGCAGAGAAGGCAGAGACGCTAGCGGGGGCTGCGGCGCACGTCCTCGCGGACGATCGTGCCGCGGTCGTGCGCGAAGTCGATCAGGCGCTGCACCTCGGCTTCGAACTCCTCGAAGGTGAAGGGCGCCGCGCGATCTTCCCGCACGGCCTCGCGGATCTGATCGGCCGCGCGCCGGACCTCGCCCTCGAGCCATCCCGATTCGTCCGCGATGGTGGCGCACCAGAGAAGCGTGTCGAGATAGACGCCGCGCAGCGCCGGTTGCTGCATGGCTCGCACCATGAGCGCGTTGCGGTTCGACGGCGGCACGTCGTCCACGTTGCGCCACACGCTGGCGCCCACCCCGGCCTTGAACGCCTCGCTCTTGTCCCACGGAATGACGGTGGACACCGACGTGCCCTGGAAGCGATAGAGGTAGAAGTTGTTCATGCCCCAGTCGCCCAGGAGGCCGTCGGTCTCGGCCAGAAACGCTTCGACGGCGGCGTGTGCGACCCACCCCTCGAGGTGCAGATAGTTCGACACCGCGGTCTGGAAGTCGGCGTCGGACGTCTCGGTAATCGCCCGCGCCATCTCGGCGATCGGCCGCGCGTCGGGATCCTGTTCGTGAGTCACCGGCTTGAACGGCTTCGGCGAATACGCCGCGGGCTGCGCTCCCCGGTATTCGAAGCGGTACGGCGCGTCGGCGGGGTCGTAGTCGTACTCGTAGAGATAACCGCCGTCCTGACCGAAGCGATCCGCCAGGAATACCTTGTCGATCGCTTCGACCACCGAGTACAGCCCGGCGTAGGCGTCGTTCACGTAGAGCCGGACGTGGGCCTCGCGCGGCGCGGGACGTCCGAGCCGCGCGAACAGGCGCATGGCGATGCGCTCGTGCAGCTGGCTCGCGTCCTGGACGTTGTTGCGCAGCACGAGCGACTTGAGGCCGAGAAAGTGCTGCGACTCGTCGAACCGGTTGAAGTCCACGCGCAGCCCGGGCTTGCTGCCGCTGCGGCTGCCGGTGCCGCGCGAGCGGATGCCGACGTTCTTCACCACCCGATCGCGCCAGATGAAATAGGCCGCATAGTAGGTGTTCGACTGAAAGTTGGCCTTCAGATCCGCCCAGTCCCGCGGGTTGACGACCAGCCGAATCTCCTGGAGCTGACCGTCGTCGAAGAGCGCCGCGGCGTCGAGCGGCGCGGTGTCCTGCGCGTGGGTGCGCGCGACGCTCCCGAGGAGCAGGGCGGCCAGTGCGACGGTTGCGGACAGCGTGGCGCGCATTGAGCCCCCCTACATCGCCACCTGGACACGCGCGACTGGCGACCAGACGGCGTGGCCGGGTGCGGCAATTCGTGAGCGGTCCGTGACCCGCTCGCGCACGGCGTTCGCCTGAATACGCACCAGCCGGTTGAGTGTCCAGTTGACGCCGAGCGTCCAGGCACGATCGGTGACCGTGGACAGCTGCTCGGCCCGCGGTGTCCAGATCTGCGCGGCCGGCGCGCCGGGCGTGCCGAGCGAGAACTGCTCGACGCGTGCGGCAAGCTCGAGCCCCGCCAATCCTTGCACGGCGAACCCGTCGTTGGCCCGCGCGTGCGCCGAACGTCCGGCGACCGCCCAGACGCCCGACACGTACCACCCCTGCGCGCGCAGCGGCGCCAGCGTCTCGCCCATCAGCCCCTGATGTTGGCGCGCGTCATCGGCCCGCAGGAATTCGCCCCGGACTCCAAACGGTCCTGGCCGCCAGTCGAGGTCGCCGCCGACGCGCAGGCGGCGCCCACTCACGAGCACTGGCGAAAAGAACTGATCGCTCGAGGTCAGCCGGCCGCGGAACGAGGCCCGCCCGTCGCGCAGTTCGCTGGTGGCGGCAGCCACGCCGATTTCGACGTCGCCGATCGCGCCGGCGCGACGCGGCCCGCCGCGCGGTCTGACGGTGACACGTGCCGCTACCGTGGGCTCGGCCGACTCGGGGCCCGGCAGGCGGCTGCGGGTGCCGTCCCCCACGAAGGTCCCCACGTCGTAGCCGACGATGCGGCGCGCGACGCGGCCGTGCACCAAGAGTCCGACGCTCCGCCCCGGCGCCAGCAGGTCCGCCGCGCGGGAGCGGTCGATGAAGTCGAGATCTCCGGCGCCGGTGAGCTGCTCACGGCTGAAGGGCACCTTGAAGTG
>Ga0068867_100000890_pt1 | contig 20219 bp, 22 predicted proteins | sample KBSMisM32_FD_65649 | JGI IMG/M metagenome (GOLD analysis project Ga0068867, IMG submission 65649) | Miscanthus rhizosphere microbial communities from Kellogg Biological Station, Michigan, USA - KBS Miscanthus M3-2 | ecosystem: Host-associated > Plants > Roots > Rhizosphere > Soil ...
ATCGGCGTGCGGACGGTATCGACGATCACTGCTTCGGGCATGCGCTCTCCCCTCGGAGCTGGTCGTGAAGTGCGGGCCGCAGGGTAGTGGATCGGGGGCAGGGCTCCGCGTCAGGCTCTAAGTTACGGCGATGTCGCTGGACGGGCTGCGAGCGTGGATCGGCGAGGTCGAGCGCAAGCTCGGCATGCGCACGCGCGTCTTCCTCGTCCTCGTCGCGATCGCGGTCGGCGGCGCCGGCGCCGCCATCTACCTGGCGGTCGAAGCCCACAACGACCAGGTGAGCGCGGGAGACCTGCGGGCCGTCGAATCCGCCTCGCAAGCCAGGATCGAAGCGCTCGAAAGCCGGATCGCCGTGCTCGAAGCGTCCCGGGAAGCGACCCCTCCTCGTCCCGAACCGTCCCCGCAGCCGAAACGCTGATTGTGCGTAATCGCACATAAACCGTCGCGACCGTCCCCCCGCTGCGTTACATTCGCCGCAATTCGACCTCGCGTGCAACCGCGAGCTCTGCCGGCGAGGCGGAGAAAGGAGAGCCCCGATGCCTGAGGGTTACTGCGTCAAAGAGCGCAAGAAGGTCGAGATCAAGGATGCCAAGCAGGTGACGATGAAAAACGGACGTCCTGCGATTCAGGGCGTTTGCCCCGACTGCGGCACTAAAATCTTCAAGATCGGAAAACTCTAGGAGGCCTCCGACGGCGAAAGAGCCCGCGGCGCCTCCGCGGGCCGCGCCGCACCCTGCGGCGCAAATAGGCGGTCAAAGTGATCGATGTCACGTAGTTGGCGACGCCGGGGTTCGAAGGTAACCGTCTTGTTTTCGACGGGGCCCTCTCACCCCAAACCCCGAGCTGTGCTGATCCCAACTATCTAAAGTTTCAAACGTGACGCAGAAGCCGCTAGAGCTGATTCTGGCTCGAAACCTGATGTCTGCGCTCTCGACGCCGGCCTTCCTGGTCGACGAGGGCGGCGTCCTCGTCTTCTACAACGAGGCGGCCGGGGCGCTGCTCGGCAAGCGCTTCGAGGAGCTGGGCACGGTCGGCCCCGACCAATGGGGATCGCTGTTCGGTCCCTTCGACGAAAGGGGCGAGCCGATCCCCTACGACGAGCTGCCCCTGGTCGTCGCCGTGCGCAACGGGCGCCCCGCCCACGCCGACTTCGAAATCAGCTCGGCCGACGGCGTCCGCCATCGGGTTGAGGCATCGGCCTTCCCGATCCTCACCGCGCACGGCTCGCAAGGCGCGATCGCGGTCTTCTGGCCGGCCGGGTCCAGCAACGGGACGGGCGCCTGAGATGAAGGTCAAGCTCTGGGGCACGCGCGGCTCGATCCCCTCCCCGGGGCCGGAGACGATCCGCTACGGCGGCAACACCTCGTGTGTCGGCGTGACCCTCTCGGACGGGTCGATGCTGGCCCTCGACGCCGGCACCGGCATCCGCAGCCTCGGCCTCGCGCTTGCCACCGAGCCGGCGCGCCTGCACATCCTGCTCACGCACCTGCACCTCGACCACATCCAGGGCCTCGTCTTCTTCGCCCCCGCCTTCCGCGCGCAGACCGAGATCGTGATCTGGGGGCCGGCCTCGCCCGAGGCCTCTCTGCGCGACCGCATCGCCCGCTACATCTCGGCGCCGCTCTCGCCGGTCGAGGTGCGCGAGCTCCCCTGCGACGTCTCCTTCCGCCACTGCCCCGAGGCGGAGTGGGAGATCGGACCGGCCCGGATCCGGGCTGCCTCGGTCGCCCACCGCGGCCCGACGCTCGGCTACCGGATCGACGACGGCCCGTCGTCGCTCGCCTACATTCCCGACCACGAGCCCGCCCTGGGCGCCGATCTCGACGCCCTCGACGAGGAGTGGATCTCGGGCCTCGGCCTCGCGCGCGACGCGTCGCTGCTGATCCACGACGGCCAGTACACCGACGCCGAGTATCCGGACCACATCGGCTGGGGGCACGCCTCGCTCTCGCACGCGATCTCCTTCGCCCGCCGTGCGGGCGCCCATCGCACGCTCCTCTTCCATCACGACCCGATGCACTCCGACGAGCAACTCGACGCGCTCGGCGAGGAGGCCGGTCGGCGCTGGCGGGAGCTCGGAGGCGAGCCCGGCGCGATCGGCCTCGCGGTTGAGCGCAGCGAGCACGAGCTGCCGGTGCGAGCGCCCGCGGCTGCAAGCTGAGTCCCAAAACGAAGGCGCCTGACGGCGCCCGCTACGCTGCGAAAAGGGATGACGTCGACGCCGAGAGTCGCGGCTGCGGTCGAAAGATCGGATCTGGTTAAGGAGGCGCTGGAAACGGCGACTCGGGCGCACGCGGGCCAGCTGCGACACGGCAGCGACGGGCAGCCTTACATCGACCACCCGGTCGCGGTGGCCGAGATACTCGCCTCGGTCGATTTCGACGACGAAGTCCTCGCTGCGGCCCTCCTGCACGACGTCGTCGAGAAGAGCGAAATCGAGGGGCGCGCGATCCACGAGCGTTTCGGGGACCGTGTCGGAGATCTGGTCGAGGCTCTTACCGAAGACGAGACCATCGAGGACTACGAGGAACGCAAGAAAGAGCATCGCGAACGCGTCGCCCGCTCTCGCCCCGAGGCGGTCGCGATCTTCGCCGCCGACAAACTGACCAACGTGGGGATGCTGCGCGAGGCCTACGCCCTGATCGCGGAGGGCGTCAGCGACGAACTCGAGGTCAGCCTCGACTTGAAGATCTACATCTGGGAGATGGACCTGGAAATGCTCTTCGACGAGCTGCCGGACTCGGCGCTGACGAAGAAGCTGGCGGACGAGATGGTCGACCTCTGGGCCGACCGCTTTAGAGCCGTCCCGTAGACCGGCGTCAGTCGGACTTCGCGGTGAGGCTCAGGCGGCGGCGTAGCGGCAACACGTACCAAACGACGATGAAGGCGGCGGCGGCGAGCAGGCCGGTGATCAGCGTCGTGGCGCCGCCGAAGAGGACGTCGGTGATGAGGACGATCGCGCCGGTCATCGCCAGGGCGAGGAGGGTGAGGCCGGCGATCGTGAAGCGATTGGCGAGCTTCAGGAGCTCACGCTTCTGCTGCAGCCGAAACGTCATCCGGTGGTAGGAGGAGGGGGCGATGAAGAAGATCGCCGAGAGCGCGGTGCAGAGCAGGGTCGCGAAGTAGACGTCCTTCTGGAAGCCGTCGATTTTCGTGAAGTTCTGCTGAAAAGGGACGGCGAGCAGGAAGGCGAACAGAACCTGCACGCCGGGCAGCGCGACGCGCAGCTCCTGCAACAGCTCGCCGAGGTTGCGGTCGAGGCGTTCCGCCTCGCTCTCGTCGCGACCTGACGGCCGTTCCTCCATCCCTTCACGATAGGGGAAGCGAGAGTCGCCATTTAGGATCGCGGCAATGGGACGGCTGGCGGTGATCCTGGGGAGCAACGGGCTCGGTCCGGGCGGTGAGAACGTGGCGACCGCCGTCGTCGGCCGCGGCGCGCTTCTCCTGCAGCGGCACGACCGCGGCGGCGAGTTCACACTTCCTCACCGCATCGACCATGTCACCAACCTGAAAAGCCTGGCCGGGGAGGGCTGTGACCGGGTTCTGGCCGTCGCCTCCGTCGGCTCGCTGCGGGCAGACCTCGGGGTCGGCAGCTTCGTCTGCCCACACGACTTCGTCGCCCTCCACCTTGGCCTGACCGCCCTGACCGACATGAGCGCCCACCGCGTCCCGGGATTCGACCCGGCGTGGCGTGCGCGCCTGCTCGGCGCCTGGGAGACCGCCGGCGGCGCCGAGCTCCAGGACGGCGGCGTCTACTGGCAGACGATCGGCCCGCGCTTCGAGACCCCAGCCGAGATCGCCCTGATCGCGGCCCATGCCGACGTGGTCGGGATGACGGTCGCCTCCGAGTGCGTCGTCGCCGGCGAGCTGGGGCTCGCCTACGCCGCGGTCTGCGTCGTCGACAACCTCGCCAACGGCCTCGATCCGGACCCGCTCAGCGTCGAGGCGCTGGAAGCGCGGCGCGCCGACAACGTGGTCCGTCTGGCCGAGGCCCTCGACGCGGTCCTGCCGGCCCTAGCCGATGGCTGAGCCGGCGCCGCTCGCGGTCACCGGCGCCCTTCTCGACGGCGCCGCCGTCGGCTTGCGCTGCGAGGACGGGAAGATCGTCGCGCTCGGGCCCGAGGTGACGCCGGCGCCGGGCGACGAGACGATCGAGGCCGGCGGCGCGCACCTCGTCGCTCCCCTGCTCAACGGTCACACCCACGCCGCGATGACGCTCTTCCGCGGTTACGGCGGCGACCTGCCGCTGATGCGCTGGCTGCGCGAGCTGATCTGGCCGGTCGAGGCGAAGCTAGAGCCCGAGGACGTCTACTGGGGCGCGCGACTCGCCTGCCTGGAGATGGTCCGCACCGGAACGGCGCGCTTCTCGGACATGTACTGGCATCCGGGCGCGACGGCCCGAGCGGTCGAGGACGCCGGCTTGCGGGCGACCATCGGCGGCCCGCTCTTCGACGCCGACGGCGGCACCGAGGAGATGAAGGAGACCGCGCTCGCCTCCCTCGAGGAGCTTGCCGAGTCCGGGCCGCTGGTCGCCGCGTCCCTGGCTCCGCATTCGATCTACACGGTCAGCGAAGGCCTGCTGCGCTGGACGGCCGAGCTGGCCGCAGAGCGCTCGATCCCGGTCCAGATTCACCTCTCCGAGACCGAGGACGAGGTGAGCGAGTGCCTCGGGCGGCACGGGGCCCGTCCCGCCGCCTACCTGGACCGGCTCGGCGTGCTCGGCGATCGCACGGTCCTCGCCCACGGCGTCTGGCTCGACCAGGCCGAGCTCGAGCTGATCGCCGAGCAAGGCTGCACGCTCGTCGCCAACCCGGTCGCCAACATGAAGCTCGCGGTCGGGGGCGTACTCCCCTACCCGGCGGCTCGCAGGGCCGGCGTACGGGTCGGGCTCGGCACTGACGGAGCGGGCTCGAACGACTCGCTCGACATGCTCGCCGACCTCAAGGTCTTCGCCCTCTCGCAGCGCCACGCCAGCGGCGACCCGACCGTCCTGCCCGCCCAGGAGGCCTGGCGGATCGCCACCGGCGGCGCCGAGCTGCGGGTCGGGGGCGCGGCTGACTTCCTGCTGCTCGACGCCGGCTCGCCGGCGCTCGGGCTGGGCGACCTGTACGCGGATCTGGTCTACGCGGCGAGCGGCTCCGTCGTCGACACCACCGTGGTGGCGGGACGGGCGCTGATGCGCGAAGGCGTCGTCGAGGGCGCCGAGGAGATCGTCGCGCGCGCCGGCGAGCGGGCTCGGCGACTCGGGATCGGTCCGGCCTAGGTTTCCGGATCGCTCCAAAAGATACCCCCGGGGGGTATTTGCTAAGGTGGCCGGATGGCCGATCTCCCCAGCACGATCGTCGAAGGGCTCGAACAGTCCCTGCTGATGGCCTACGAGGTCTGGTGGGCCCTGGTCCTCGGCTTTGCGATCTCGGCCGTCGTCCAGGCCTGGGTGTCGCGCGAGCGGATCGAGGCGACGCTCTCCGGCGGCGGCCCGCGCCCGATCGCCTGGGCGACGGGATTGGGCGCCGCCTCCTCGTCCTGTTCCTACGCCGCGGTCGCGATCGCCAAGAGCCTCTTCCAAAAGGGCGCCTCGGCCGCCTCGGCGCTCGCCTTCCAGTTCGCCTCGACCAACCTCGTCTGGGAGCTGGGCCTCGTCCTCTGGGTGCTGCTCGGCTGGCAGTTCACGCTTGCCGAGTACGTCGGCGGCATCTTCATGATCGTCCTGATGGCGCTGTTCCTACGCGTCTTCGTCTCGCCGCGATTGGAGGAGCAAGCGCGCCGCCAGGCCCAGGAGGCGGACGCCGGGCGCCACCATCACGACCACGGACAACCAGGCGAGCGCTCCTGGACCGACGTGGCCGACAACTTCCGCGGCGACTGGCAGATGCTCTGGAAGGAGATCGGCGTCGGCTTCCTGCTCGCCGGCTTCATCGGCCTGCTCGGCAACGACTTCTTCAACGGCCTCTTCGTCAGCGACGCGCCCGGCTGGCTCAGCGCGCTCGAGAACGTGATCGTCGGTCCGCTGATCGCGGTGCTCAGCTTCGTCTGCTCGGTGGGGAACATCCCGCTCGCCGCCGTGCTCTGGTCGGGCGGCATCAGCTTCGCCGGCGTGATGGCCTTCATCTTCGCCGACCTGATCGTGCTGCCGATCGTCGCCATCTACCGCAAGTACTACGGCCGGGCCTTCACGATCCGCATCGTCGCCCTGATGCTGGTGACGATGGTCGTCGCCGCCCTCGCCGTCGACGCGCTGTTCAGCGCCTTTGGGCTGATCCCGGAGACTCGACCGAGCCGCGACGAAATCTTCGGCTCGGTCGAGCTCGACTACAAGCTGGTGCTCAACGTCCTCGGGCTGATCGTCTTCTCGGCGCTGTTCTGGCTCTCCGCCCGCGGGCGGCGGGCGAGCGCCACGTGCCCGCACCATGCGGCGGCGAGTCCCGCCGAAGCGGCGAGCAGCAGCGCCGCGCGCGGGTCGTAGGCTTCCGAGAGCCAGCCGACCAGCGGCCCGCCGATCGGCGTCGATCCGAGGAAGACGACCGAGTAGAGCGCCATCACGCGCCCGCGCATCTCGGGCTCGACCGCGAGCTGCAGGGACGAGTTGACCGTGGCGGCGAAGGTGACCGCCGAGGCGCCGAGCAGGGCCAGGACGGGGATCTCGAGCGCCAGGCTGGGCATCAGCGCGGCGAGGGCGGCGACGATCCCGAAGGCCAGGGCCGCGCCGGCGATCATGCGATCGTCGGCGCGGCCGCGGGCGCCCGTGAGCAATGCGCCGGCGACCGAGCCGGCTCCCATCGCCGAGACTAGCGCCGCGTATGCGCTCGGCCCGCCGTCGAAGCTGAAGCGGGCCAGCAGCGGCAGCGTCACCTGGAAGTTGAGGCCGAGCGTGCCGACCAGGGCCATCAGGCCGAGCGGCACGGCAAGCTCCGGCGTGCGGCGCACGTAACGCAGGCCCGCGCGGACCGCTCCGGGCCGGCGCTCGGCCCGCGGCGGGGCGCTGAGCTCGGCGGGATCCATCCGCCAGAGCGCCGCGATCATCGCCGCGAAGGTGAGGACGTTGAGCGCGAAGCAGGGCTCGACGCCGAAGCTGACGATCAGCAGTCCGGCGACCGTCGGGCCGATCAGGCGGCCGGCGTGGATGAGCACGCTGTTGAGGCTGACCGCGTTGACGAGGCGATCGGCGCCGACCATCTCGATCGCGAAGCTCTGCCGGGTCGGGTTGTCGACGGCGTTGACGCTGCCCCGCAGGAAGACGAGGACGAACACCATCCAGGGCGCGACGACGCCGCCCGCCGTCACCGCGAGCAGCGCCAGAGCCGGGGCCGCCATCAGCCCCTGGGTCACCATCAGCAGTTTGCGCTTGGGGAAGCGGTCGGCGAGCACCCCGCCCCAGGCGCCGAAGAGCAGGATCGGCAGGAACTGCAGGGCGGTGGTCACGCCAACCGCCAGACCGCTGCCGGTGAGCGAAAGCACGAGCCAGACCTCGGCCACCATCTGCATCCAGTTGCCGGAGACGGAGACGATCTGGCCGACGAAGTAGCGGCGGTAGTTGGGGACCGCCAGGGAATCGAAGCTGCGTCGCAATCCGGCGCTCACCGGTTCTCCTCCAGCAAACGCTCGAGGATCTCCGCAGCGCGGTCGAGCGTCTCGACGTCAGCCTCGGGCAGGTCGCGCATGCGACGGGCCAAGAAGGCGTTCTTGCGACCGCGCAGCCGGCGCAGGCGCTCGCGGCCGGCCGCGTTTGCGCTGACCAGGGCGCTGCGCCGATCGGCCGGGTCGGGCGCGCGGTCGACCAGGCCGCCCCCCTCCAGCACGCGCAGGATGCGCGTTGCGGTCGGGCGCTTGATCCGCTCGATCCTGGCCAGCTCGCTGGGCGTGAGCGGCCCGTGCCGCTCGACGGTCGCCAGCGCGGAGGCAGCGGTGGGCGTCAGCTCCGTCCCCTCTCCGGCGGCCTCTTGGCGCAAACGCCGGGCGGTTCGCACGATCGCCATCCGCAGCCGCGCGGCGGACTCGGTGAGCCCTGAATCGGTCGCTGTATTCGTCAGTCGATTCAAGATAATTAGCCTCGGTAATTAGTTTAGCAAACCAATTTCCTGCTGACTTCGTGTTTAGGGATCCATATGTAGCCCTAACCACGAAGTCAGCAGATTTGGCGGTGGGCCGGCATACGATGCGGCTATGACCGGGTCGGCGCAGCAGGCGATCGCCGGGAAGTTGCAATGGCAGGCGGACGCCTGCCGGATGATCGGCTCGCCGCTCTACGCGGCGGTGCTCGAAGCCGCCGCCGACGACGTCGAAGCTCGCGGTCCGACCTGGGAGATCCTGCGCGGTCACGAGGGCGATCCGGAGTTCTCGGTCCTCGGCCTGCGCCTGCTTGGCGCGGTGAACCGCCGCGTGCTGACCGGGCGGGAGCCGAGACTCGTCGAGGCCTATGCAGATGGCGACGGCGCCGCTGCCTGGCCTGCGCTGCGCGAGGCGCTGGCCGCCAACGTCGCCGAGCTGCGCGCGTCCGTGGAGCGACCGGTGCAGACCAACGAGGTCGGCCGCAGCGCCGCGCTGCTCTTCGGCTTCCTCGCCGTCGCCGGCGAGACCGAGCTGCCCCTGCGCCTGCTCGAGGTCGGCGCCAGCGCCGGGCTGAATCTGCGCTGGGACCGATTCCGCTACGAGGCCGACGGGTTCTCCTGGGGTCCGCGGGAATCGCCGGTCAGGCTCGCCTTCGAGCTCGAGGGTAGGGCGCCGGCGCTCGATCCGCCGGCAACCGTGGAGGTGGCCAGCCGCCAGGGCTGCGACGCGTCTCCGATCGACCCCACGACCGCCGACGGAGAGCTGACGCTGCTCACCTACATCTGGCCCGACCAGGTCGAGCGGATCGCCCGCATGCGAGCGGCGCTCGAGGTGGCAAAGACGGTGCCCGTCGCGCTCGATCGCGAGCCGGCCGCGGCCTGGGCGCGGCGGATGCTCGCCGAGCCGGCGCCCGGCGCGGCGACCGTGATCTACCACTCGATCATGAGCCAGTATCTGAGCGACGAGGAACGGGTCGAGCTCTTCGCCCGCATCGAGGACGCTGGGGCGAGGGCCACCGAGCAGGCGCCGCTCGCCTGGCTGCGAATGGAGCCGGTCGACGACCGCGCCGCCGTCGAGTTGACGCTCTGGCCCGGTGGCGAGACCCGCCTCGTCGCCCGCGCCGGCTACCACGGCACGCCCGTCGAGCTGCTGCTCGAGGCGTAGCGCGCCGTTCGACGCCCACTTGATCAGGATGGCGTTAAGAACCTGCGACGTAAGTGTGACAATTGCTCGACTCTGTAATTCCGGCGCCCTACCGGCACTAGCATCGCCGGCAGGAGGGTGGCGCAGGCAGGTGTCTGCACGCGGCTGACACCCGTGTGCCCGACCTAAACCAGTCGGGTCCGGTTCGAGTCCGGCGCCCTCCGCAGATTCCCGAAGGAGCGGTCGAGATCTGATATTGGCCGTGTTAAGCTGAGCGTGGGTGTCAGTCGCGCTCGGGGTGGTTCCCCGGTCACCAGACTCGACCCGCTCCGGCGGGTCTTGTCGTTTCTATCGTAGGTAGGCGCGAAGCTTCCCGTGTCGAATCAGACGCGGATGGCTCCAGAGGTCGAGACGGCGCCGGCCCGCTACCCGCCAGGAATGGACGCGCGCAGCACGCGCGTCGCGGAAGCGCTGAACACGCCGATGCTGATCGCCGCGGCGCTGACTATCCCGACCGTCGCGATCGGCGAGTCGCATCCGAGTGGAACGCTGAGGACGATCGCGATCGTCCTCAACTGGGTCACCTGGACCGCCTTCGCGGTCGAGCTGGCCGTCATGCTCGCGGTCGTGCCGAACCGGCGGCTCTGGCTTCGCCACAACCCGCTCGACCTCTTCATCGTCGTCTTCACGCCGCCGGTTCTGCCCGCCGGCCTGCAGAGCCTGCGCGTCCTGCGGCTGCTCCGCCTCCTGCGGCTGCTCCGCCTCGCCCAGCTCTCCCGCGAGGTCTTCTCCTTGGAGGGCCTGCGCTACGCGATGCTGCTGGCCGTCCTCACGGCTGTCGGCGGCGGCGCCCTCTTCGTCGCCTTCGAGAGGCACCACCAGCACCTCAATGCCTGGGACGGCATCTACTGGTCGGTGACCACGATGACGACGCTCGGCTCGAACATCTACCCGACGACGACCGGCGGCGAGGTCGTCGCCACCGTGATCCTGATCGTCGGAATCGGCTTTGTCGCCCTGCTCACCGGCGCCTTCGCCCAGCGCTTCCTGGCGCCGGAAATCGCCGAGATCGAGGAGGAGCTCGAGGGCGAGGCCTCGGCGGAGGAGATCGCGCTGCGCGAGCTGCGCAGCATCCAGGAGCAGGTTCAGTCGCTGGCGCTCGCCGTCGAGCGAATCGCTCGCGAGCGAGCCGGCTAACCCTGGCCGTCGGCACGCGCGGCGATCTTCGCCTCGAGCTCCTTCATCACGTCCGGGTCGCGCAGCGTCGTCACGTCGCCCAGCTCGCGTCCCTCGGCGATGTCGCGCAGCAGGCGGCGCATGATCTTCCCCGAGCGCGTCTTCGGCAGGTCGCCGGACCAGATCACCCGCTTCGGGCGTGCCAGCTTGCCGATCCGTCCGGCGACGTGTTCGCGCAGATCGGCGATCAGCTCGTCGGACCCCTCGAGGTCGCCCTCGAGGGTGACGAATGCGCAGATCGCCTGGCCGGTGTCCTCGTCGGACTGGCCGATCACCGCCGCCTCGGCGACCTTCGGGTGGGAGACGATCGCCGACTCGACCTCGGCGGTCGAGAGCCGGTGGCCGGAGACGTTGATCACGTCGTCGATCCGCCCCAGCACCCAGAAGCAGCCGTCCTCGTCGCGGCGCGCCGCGTCGCCGACCAGGTACGTCTCCTTGCCGAAGCGCGAGAAGTACGTCTCGACGAAGCGCTCCTCCTCCCGGTAGAGCGTGCGCAGCATCCCCGGCCAGGGGCGGCGCAGGACGAGCAGCCCCTCGCCTTCCTCGACCGGCTGGCCGCCCTCGTCGAAGACGGCCGCGTCGACGCCGGGCAGCGGGATCGTCGCCGAGCCGGGCTTCGTCGCCGTGATCCCCGGCAGCGGCGAGATCATGATCTGGCCGGTCTCGGTCTGCCACCAGGTGTCGACGATCGGGCAGCGCTCGCCGCCGATCACCTTGTGGTACCAGAGCCACGCCTTGGGGTTGATCGGCTCGCCGACGCTGCCCAGCAGGCGCAGCGCCGAGAGGTCGTGGCGACCCGGGTGCTCCGGCCCCCACTTCATGCAGGCGCGGATCGCCGTCGGCGCCGTGTAGAGGATCGTCGCCCCGTAGCGCTCCGCGATCTCCCACCAGACGTCCTTGTCGGGATAGTCCGGGGCCCCCTCGTACATCACGCTGGTGGCGCCGTTGGCCAGCGGGCCGTAGACGATGTAGGAGTGGCCGGTCACCCAGCCGACGTCGGCCGCGCACCAGTAGACGTCCTCCTCGGGCTTGAGGTCGAAGACGTAGCGGTGCGTGTATGCGACTCCGGCCAGGTAGCCGCCGGTGGTGTGCAGGATGCCCTTCGGCTTCGCGGTCGAGCCCGAGGTGTAGAGGATGTAGAGCGGGTCCTCCGCTCCCATCGGCTCCGGCGCGCACTCCGCGTCCGCCGCCTCGCAGGCGTCGCCGAACCAAACGTCCCGGCCCTCCTGCATCTCGCACTCGGCCCCGGTGTGCTTGACGACGAAGATCGTCTCGATCGAGCCGACGTCGCCGATCACGGCGTCGACCTGCGACTTGACCGGCGCCGTCTTGCCCTTGCGCCGGGCGCCGTCGACGGTGACCAGCGCCTTCGCCTCCGAAAACTCCATCCGCTCGCGCACCGCCTCGGCGGAGAAGCCGCCGAAGACGACGTTGTGGATCGCGCCGATGCGCGCGCAGGCCAACATGGCGACCACGACCTCGGGGATCATCGGCAGGTAGATGCCGACCACGTCGCCCTTGCCGATCCCGTGGTCGCGCAGGGCGTTGGCAAAGCGCTGGACGCCGGCCAGCAGCTCCGCATAGGTGACGTCGCGCTCCTCGCCCTCCTCGCCGCGCCAGTGATAGGCGACGCGGTCGCCCCGCCCGGCTTCGACGTGACGGTCGAGACAGTTAGCCGAGGCGTTCAGCCTGCCATCGGCGAACCACTTGAAGAAGGGCGGGTTCGACTCGTCGAGGCCCTGGGTCGGCGGCTCGACCCAGTCGAGCAGCTCCGAGGCCTGGCGCAGCCACCAGGCCTCGGGATCGGCCGCGGCCTCTTCGTAGACCGAGGGATCGTTCCAGAGCGCCCGCTCGCGGAACTCGTGCGCCGGCTCGAAACGCTCGACCTCGAGCAGCGCGCTCAGCTCACGCTCGAGGTTCGTGTCCCCCTGGCCTGCCATTCCGCTCCTTCCCACGCCGCTAACCTGGTTGCCGAACGGTACCCCGTTCTCGAAGCAATCGACCAGAATGCTCTTCCGCCAGATCATCCACGAGGACCTCGGCTGCGCCTCCTACCTCGTCGGGGACACCGCCTCGGGAGTCGCGGCGGTCGTCGACCCGCAGTGGGACATCGATCCCTACCTGCACCTCGCTCGACTGCACGGCGTCCGCATCGAGCACGTGCTCGAGACGCACAACCACGCCGACCACGTCTCCGGCCACGGCCGCCTGGCGCGCGCGACCGGGGCGACGATCCACGTCCATGAGCTGACCGACGCCGAGTTTCCCCACGAGGCCTTCGCCGACGGCTGGCAGCTGCGGCTCGGCGAGGGCACGAGCGTCGAGGCGATCCACGCACCCGGCCACCGCCCCGAGCACACCTGCTTCCTGTTGCGCGATGCGGCGCGGGGCAGCGAGCCTTGGGCGGTGCTGACCGGCGACTCGCTCTTCGTCGGCGACGTCGCCCGTCCCGATCTCGCGGTCGACCCTCGCGAAGGAGCGGTGGACATCTTCCGCTCGCTGCACGGCCGGCTGCTGGCCCTCCCCGACGAGACCGAGGTCTGGCCGGGGCACCTCGGCGGCTCGATGTGCGGCAGCTCCGGCATCGACCTGAAGACGTCTTCGACGATCGGCTTCGAGCGCCGCCACAACCGCGCGCTCGAGTTCGAGGACGAGGCGGCCTTCGTCGAGGACGCGATCGCGACGATCGGTGGCAAGCCGCCCAACGTCGAGCACATCGTCGCTCTCAACCGCGGACCGCTTGTCGAATCGATCAGCGCTCCGACACAGCTGACCCCGCACGGCTTCGAGGCCGCCATCGCCGAGGGCGCCCTGGCGATCGACTCGCGCACCAACGAGCAGTTCGACGAGGCCCACATTCCCGGCGCGATCAGCGCCTCCGCCTACGACACGGGCTTCGCCACCAAGGTGGCGCAGGTGGTGCCGGTCGACGCCGAGCTGCTCGTCGTCGCCGCCTCGGACGGCAACGAGCTCGATGCCGCCGAGCTGCTCGCCGCGGTGGGGCTGCGGGTGCGCGGCTTCCTCGGCGGGGGCATGACGGCCTGGCGGGCGGAGGAACGTCCCGTGGCGCGGATCGAGGCGATCGACCTCGACGAGCTGGCAAGACGTCTCGACGCAGGCGGCGGCCCGCAGGTGCTCGACGTGCGCAACGAGGGCGAGTACGAATCCGGGCACATCCCCGGCTCGCTTCACATCCCCTACGCGGAGCTCTGCGACCGCCTCGACGAGGTGCCGCGCGACCAGCCGGTGGCGACGATCTGCAAGGCGGGCAAGCGCAGCGGCCTCGCCGCCTCGATCCTGCAGCGCGAAGGCTTCGAGGGCGTCATGCACGTCAGCCGCGGCAACGCGGCTGCCTGGCGGAAGCACGTCGTGAACGCCTAGCCGCGTGTGCGGCTGGCGAGCGCCGGACCAAGCAGGGCAAGGACGCAGGGAGGCCTAATAGCAGCGCTATTTGGCCGACCGAGGACGCAGCACTGCGTAGTGTCCGCCGCCGCCCAGCGTGCGCGGTCAGTAGCCGGCCGGGTGGCGGGCAACGAAGCCGGACGGCGAGTCGACCGGCGAGGAGTGCCAGCGGGGGCCCGGGCCTCCGACGGTGTCGAAGGCGAGCCCGGCGATGATCATCCAGGCGTGTTCGGCGTTCGCGTACACGGTGATCCAGTGGCCGGCGCCCGGGACGCCCCAAGTCTCCAGCCCGGTCGAGTCCAGCGGACTCGACAGGAACCCGCCACCGTGCAGGGCGAAGCTGACCGCGCCCGAGCAGTCGTAGCCCGAGGATTCGAACGAGCCGTGGCCACCGCCCCAGATGTAGGGGGTGGTGGCGATCGAGTTGGCGGCTTCGATCGCCGCCTGCACCGCGGCCGGCGCCCCGCTCGGCACGCTCGCCTGGCTTTCGGAGATGAAGTGGGCGCTCTCGCCCGGGGTCAGCGGCGCCGGGGTGCTGGCGACGGGAGGCGCTTCGCCGGTGCTGCTGGCGATCTGTTCGGAGATCGCGGCGAGGTTGTCGCCGAGCGCTTCTTCGCGCGACTCGAGCGATTCGAGCGCGCGTCGGCGGACCGCCTGCGCGGACTTGAGTTCGGCGAAGCGGGCCTCGGCCGCCTGCCGTGCCGACGCCACTTCGCGCTCCTTGACCGCGATCGCGTCGCGAGCTTCCTTGATCTGGCGGCGGACGGCGGTCATCCGTTCGACCGCGGCGCGGGCTTCGTCGCGCAGCGCCTTCACCCGGGTCGCCACCGAGTCGTCGTAGGCCTGCACCTGGTTCAGGTAGTCGGTGCGCGTCGCCACTTCCGACCAGCTCGCCGAGTCGAGGACCACGTTGACGACGTCGGGGTTGCCGGACTCGTACATCGCGACGAGCCGGTCGCTGAGCACCGCCAGCGCCCGCCGCAACCGTGCGCGCACGGCTTCGAGCCGGCGCTTGTCGGCCGCCAGCTTCGCGGTCGCGCTCTTCAGTTCGCTCTGCTTGGCCGCCAGTTCCGACTCGACCGCCGCCTGCTTCTGGCGCAACGCCGAGACTTCGCCGATCATCGAGTCGATCGCCTTGTTCTGTTCGGCGATCGTCGCCGAGAGCGCGCTCTGGCTTTCGCGCACCTTGCTCAGCTTGCCCTGGGTGTCGTGCAGCTTCTGTTCGAGGTCCTTGGCCGGAGCCGAAGCGACGAGGCAGAGCAAGGCGAACAGCAGCGCCGCGGGCAGCAGCAGCCGCCATGAGTGGCCGCGAGGAGGAACGCGCATCGGCGGGGCACGCTAGCGAAATCGCCGCAGAATTGTTAGGAGTTGCTAACAACTTGCAACTTCCGTTGCAGAATTGACCCCCTTGCAGGAAAAATCCGCTCGGCGCCGAGCGCCGACTCCAGCCTCGCGTCCCGCGCCGGGGAGTTCGACAGGGCGAAGGTGAAGTCAGCAGTACGTCGGAAGGGGCGGGCTCGTCCCTTTCCAAAACACTCAAGCGCGGCATTTGCCGCGCGTTTTGGAAGGGGACGAGCCCGCCCCTTTTCATCTAACCGAGCAGTTTGGCCTTCGCGCGGTCGAACTCCTCAGCGCTGATCGCGCCCTTTTCCTTCAGCTCGTTGAGCTTGTGCAGTTCATCGGCGGGCGAGGCGTGCGCCTGTTCGCGGATGTAGGTGTCCATGTGCTGCTTCGCGTCGGTCTGCGCCTTGATCGTCCTGTCGCGCATCCCCTCGCCGCGCGCGATCAAATAGATCAGCGCCGTCAGGAAGGGAATGAAGACGAGGAAGAGCACCCAGGCGGCCTTTCCCCAACCGGACAGCTCGTGATCGCGGAAGAGGTCGTTGAGGATCACGATCAGGATCCAGATCCAGATCACGAAGAAGAAGATCTCCAGGGCCAGCAGCAGCGCTTCGCCCAGGTTTATGTCGGCAAGGAACAAGGCACGTCCTTTCGTCGTTGGGTCTTCGGCAACCTAAACGCCGCCCTTTCCTTCCGCAATCTATGCGCTGTCTCCTGCCGCTGCATCCGTAGTTTTCGGCATCCCGTAGAGGACCGCGGCGACAGCGGTCGCGAGATTGAGGCTCGAGACGCCCTCCCGCATCGGAATCGCCAGACGCATGTCGGCCCGCTCGAGCAACTCCTCGCTGAGCCCGTAGCGCTCCGTGCCGAAGGCGAGGATCGAGCGCGGCTGCAGCCCGGCCAGGCCAACCGCCTCCCCGCCGGGATCGACGGCGACGAGCGGCCGGTCGCCCGCCGGCAGCGTCTCCAGACGCACCACGGGCAGCGCGAAGTGCAGGCCGGCGGCGCCACGCAGCGCCTCGGGGCGCCACGGGTCGTTGCTGCCGGTGGTCAGCACCGCGGCCACGCCGGCCGCGGCCGCGACGCGCACGCAAGCGCCCATGTTTCCCATCGTCCGCGGATCCTCGAGCAGGACGACGGGCGCCGGGCGCGTCTCGGCGAGGATCGCGGCGAGGTCGATCGGGGGGCGCCGGGCGATCGCTACCACTCCCGTCCTCGGTGCGTGCGGGACCATCCGCGCGAGCGTCTCGGCGTCGACCTCCTCGGCACGCGCCACGAGCGTCCCGCCGAGGTCCGGCGCCAGCCCGGAGGCCAGCCGCTCGAGCTCCTGCGGCTGCACGGCGACCACCTCCTCGACCTCGGCGCCGAAGCGCAGCGCGTGCTTGAGGGCGTGAAACCCCTCCAGCACCGCCAGCTCGCGGTTGCGGCGCGCGGCTCGGAAGCGCTGCACGAGGGCGTCGTTCACGCCCGCATCATGACCTGCTTCAGCCGACGGACGCGCGACGAACCGCGACGGGCTCGCCGACGTTCGCCGGCTGCGATTTCCGGGTCCGCCACCTGCCTGGCGATTTCGCCTCCTGCGGCTCTTCGGTCAGCGACTCGACGAAGGGGGTGAGGTACCGTCCCAGGACCTTGCCGTTTTGGCTGGCGCCGTGCGGCTCGGTGCTGAGACGCGAGCCGTGCGGCTCGGTGCTGAGGCGGGACTCTTCGCCGTGCCCGCCGGTCGGCCGGCCGTAGAGGTAGCGAGGCTCGCGCCCGGTCCAGAGCACGCCCCTGAGCACCGGGTCGAAGGGACGCGGATCGATCTCGGCCCCGACGGTCGCGGCGATCGATTCGGCGACGACATCCGCCTGTTGCGTAGCGATCCCGCCCTGCTTGACGGGGAAGTTGGTCACGTCGCCTGCCGCGTAGACGCTGTCGAGGCCGATTACGCGGCAATGATCGTCGACGCCGACGAAACCCTCGGCATCGTGCGGCACACCGCCGATCCGGCGCCCCTCGAGCCGGGGAAGGCTGATCACGGCGTCCCCGGTCACGTCCTCGCCCGGTGCGATTCGCAGGCGTCCGCCGTCGAACCTGACCGGATGGGCGCCGGTAACCAGCGCGATGCCGCGCTCCCCGAGCAGGTCTCGCATCTGCTCCGCGGCACGCCGCCCGAAGAGCTCGAGCGGGGCGTCCTCGGGGGTGACGACGATCAGCTCCGTGCCCGCGATGCCGGCTTTGGCGAGCTCGGTCGCGCCAAGCAGAGCGAGCTCGTAGAGGGGAAGCGCCCAGCTGCGACCGCCGGGCATCGTGAAGATCAATCGGCGCAGGGCGCCAGCGCGCAGTTGGGAGACGATGTCGCCCACCTGTCCTTCGTCCGAAACCCCCCAGAAGGTGACGGCGCCGGGAACCGACCAGAGCATCCGAACCCCGCCGCCGATGACGAGGAAGTCGTAGCTGAGCCGCTCTCCGTCGCGGGTCAGGGCCAGGCGCTGCTCGGGCGCCACCGAGACGACGCCCTCGGCCCGGAACGTTGCCCCGCAACGTTCGGCCAGCCGCTCGAGGTCGTAGCGGAAGACGCGCGAAGCGCCATACGGCTCGCCGACGGCGAACGGGCGGAAGACGAACTCGCGACGCGGGTCGCAGAGCTCGACGCTGACGCGATCGCCGGCCATGTCTCGCAGCGCCAGGGCCGTCTCGACGCCAGCGATGCCACCGCCGACGATCAGCACCTCGGCCTTGTCGTCGATCGCATGTCCCTTGCGTGCGTCGAATCCGTTTCCTGCCATGACTTCAAGCTACGGAGGCAACGGTCGCCCTCCATCCGCAGGAAGCCGCCGACCGGCTGCGGTTTTTCCGCGAGCGCGCAGATACCGTGCCGGGCGTGTCGGCGCTCGGCCAGTACGCGATCGCGATCGGAGCGGTGTTCGCCGTCAACCTCCTGCCCGCCTTCGGTCCTCCCACCTGGGCGGTGCTCGTCTTCTTCAGCCTCGATTTCGACCTGCCCGCCGTTCCCCTGGTCCTCGGCGGCGCCATGGCGGCGGCAAGCGGCCGCTTCCTGCTGGCGACGGGCTCCCGGGCGCTGCGGCCGCGCTTTTCCCCCGCCCGCCTGGCGCGCCTCGACCGCGCCGAGGCGAGCTTGCGCCGCGACCGCGGACGCGCGGCGGCAGGCCTCGGCCTCTTCGCCCTCTCCCCCGTCCCCTCGGGCCAGCTCTTCGTCGCCGCCGGCCTGATGACGGTGCCGCTCCTGCCGCTCACCGCCGCCTTCTTCGCCGGCCGCCTCGTCTCCTACTCGCTCTACGTGGGCATCGCTCACGTCGCCGAGCACAACCTCGGCTCGCTCGCTCTCGACTCGCTCACCTCGCCGTGGGGAATGGCCCTGCAGATCGCGATGCTCGCCGGACTCGCCTTCCTGCTTGGGGCGTTTGGGACCGCGTCTAGGCCGCTGCGCTCCCGACGGTCCCCAGGGCGGCGATGACGTCCTCGTCGGAAACCTGCGAGAAGTCTCGATACCACTGGCCAACGCCGTAGAGGCGCGTGGGTTCGACCAGGCAGATCACCTCGTCGGCCTCCTCGCGCAGGCGGGCAGCCGAGTCGGGTGCGCAAACGGGAACGGCGAGGATCAGCCGGCGTGGCCGCATGCGCCGCAGGGCGCGCAGCGCCGCCGTATCCGTGACCCCAGTGGCGACCCCGTCGTCGACGACGATCGTCGTCCGGTCGGCGATCGAGGTCGGCGGACGCCCGGCCCGGTAGGCGGCGACGCGTCGTCGCAGCTCCCCCGTCTCGCGCGCAACGATCGAGTCGAGCACGCCGCCGTCGATGCCGAGCACCGTAAGCGCCTCGGGATCGAAGACTCGGGTGCCGTCCTCGGCGATCGCGCCGATCCCGTACTCGGGGTTGTGCGGGGCGCCGAGCTTGCGCACGGCGAGGATCTCGAGCGGCGCTCCCAAGGCGGCGGCAACCTCGCGGCCCACGGGCACACCGCCGCGCGGCAGGGCGATCACCACGGGACGCTGGGCAGCCAAGGGAAGCAAGGCCGCACCGAGGCGAATGCCGGCGTCTCGTCGATCGTCGAATCGCCCCGTCGTGAGATTCGCCTCGAGTGCGGCCATGGCGGCAATTCTGCAACCGATGCCGGCGCCGATCATCGGGGTATTCCCGCGATTGCGTTCGGCTTTTCCCCGATGCCCGTGTTGCGCAGCGGACCTAGATTCGCTCCAGCATGGAGACGGAGGCGAAAGGACGGAGATGGCGGGGATGCGACTGATGGCCGGCGTCGACGGGCGCGAAGGCGGGCGCGACGCGCTCGCCCTGGCGAAGCTGCTCGCACAAACCGTCAATGCCACCACAATCGAGGTCGAGGCCGGCAAGTTCGGCGACGGTCCGCCGGCCGAAGTCTTGAAAGAAGTCGCCGAAGCGGAGCAGGTCGACGCGATCGTGCTCGGATCCTCGCACCGCGGCCCGGTCGGGCGGGTGCTGATCGGCAGCGTCGCCGACGAGCTTCTGCACGGGGCGCCGTGCCCGGTGGTGGTCGCTCCGCGCGGCTACGCGAGCGAGCCGCACGAAGGGCTGCGGCGTATCGGGGTCGCCTTCGACGGAACGCCGGAAGCCAAGGCGGCTCTTCGCGAGGCCGAAGCACTCGCGGCGCCTGCCCGCGCGGAGATCGAAGTGCTTACTGTCGTCGCACCGCCGGCGGCGGTGCCCGGCGTCGCTGGCTACGTCCCCGTCGACCCACCCGACGCCGACCGCATCCTCACCGACGGGGTCAACTCGATCGCCGACGAGCTGGCCGCGCGCGGGCGGCGCCTCGACGGCCCGCCCGGCACGACCCTCGCCGAAGCCTGCGAGGACGGCATCGACCTGCTCGTCGCCGGCTCGCGACGCTACGGGCCGGCGATGCGCGTCCTGCTCGGCTCCGTCTCGACGCAACTGATCCACAGGGCCCCCTGCCCCGTCCTAGTGGTGCCGCGGCCATGACGCTCATTTCCGCCATGAGCCGCAGCGCGGACGTCGTGCGCCCCTTCGAGCTGCTCTCCCGCGGCGACGTCGACTACGCCGGGGGCAAGGGG
>Ga0068867_100000907_pt1 | contig 20119 bp, 18 predicted proteins | sample KBSMisM32_FD_65649 | JGI IMG/M metagenome (GOLD analysis project Ga0068867, IMG submission 65649) | Miscanthus rhizosphere microbial communities from Kellogg Biological Station, Michigan, USA - KBS Miscanthus M3-2 | ecosystem: Host-associated > Plants > Roots > Rhizosphere > Soil ...
CCACTTGCCCTCATCATATGTCTCCACGATCCGCCGCCTCAAATCCATCGATGTCGTCTTCATGCCATCACCCTGACGACTGCCCAAAAAATAGCTACAGTTTTATTTAAAATGCTCTATCGCAACCGCACCGTGTGGCGCTGGTCGGATGTGATTCCGAGTTCGAGGTGGAGCGCGTTCGCGGGAATCCACGCGGCGATTTTCTCCGGCCATTCCACCGCGAGGCACCACGGGCTTACTAAAAAATCCTCCAGCATCAGCGCGTCCAACTGACGGTCGTCGTCGAGGCGGTAGGCATCCATGTGCACCAGCGTGCGCGACGCACCGCGATGCAGCGTGAAGATGTTGAACGTCGGGCTCGTCACCGGGTCGGTCACGCCGAGGCCGCGCGCGAGGCCTTGCACGAAGGTGGTTTTGCCGACGCCGAGGTCGCCGTGGAGTGCCAGCGTGGTGTCGGGCGGCAGCGCGGCGGCGAACTCCTGCGCGAGCGCATGGGTTTCGTCGGCGGACGCCGTGATGACGCCGGCGCGGAGTTTAGCGAAGATGCTCATAACCGTGAAACGCGTCGAGCGGCAGGGCGTCCGCCTCAAGCGTGCGGGTGAAGCGGCCGATGCGGGTCAGTCGCGTGCGGAATTTTTTCTTCCAGGCCGCCTCGAACTTCGCGTGGTCCGCGCGGGCGGCGACGGTGAACAACAACTCGAAGTCCTCGCCGTCGGAAAGCGCATGGTCGAGCGCCGCCCGGCCGTCGCGTTTGGCGAGCGTGCGCGCGGCGGCGCTGATCGGGATGGCGGCGGCGGAGAGCGACGGCGTGGCGTTGTCCGGCGTGAGCGCGTGGAGATCCTTGGCGAGGCCGTCGCTCAGATCCATGAGCGAGCGGACTTCGAGGCGGGCGGCGAGCCACGCGCCTTCGGCCAGGCGCGGAGTGAAGCGGTGGTGGTGGCCGAGGATGCTGCCGCCGAGCGTGCCGGTGACGTAGATCGCGTCGCCAAGTTTGGCCCCGCGACGGGTGAGGGCGCGCGGGCCGGCGGCTTCACCGATCAGGGTGAGGGTGGCGGCGAGTCCGCCGCGCTGGCGGGTGATGTCGCCGCCGGCGATGGGCGTGCCATAGGCGCGGGCGGTGGCGGCGAGTCCGCGATAGAATTGTTCCAGCCAGCGCGTGCTCACCTTGGGGTCGAGGGCGAGGGCGATCACGGCAGCGCGGGGGCGTCCGCCCATGGCGGCGAGATCGCTGAGGTTGCGCTTGAGGAGCTTGGCGGCGACGGCGCGGGGATGGACGGCGTCGTCGAAGTGTTCGCCGTAAACGACCGGATCGACCGTCACGAGCTGCGGGTGCTTCGAAGGCGGGAGGACGGCGCAATCGTCACCGATGCCGGCGGGCGACGGGGGCGTGGTGTCACCGAGCCAGCGCCGGATGGCCGCGATCAACCGCAGCTCGCCCAGCGAGGAGACGGAATCGGCGGCGTTGGCGGTGAAGGGATGCACGGGGGATAGGATGTAGGAGCGGCTTTATGCCGCGAAGGCAGGCGTTGTGTTCTCATCGCGGCATAAAGCCGCTCCTACAAGATCATACATGTCGGCACTCATGTCGTTACTCCGGACATCACCAGAAGAAGGGTATGCAGGTTGAACAAGGCGTGCGCGATCATCGGCACGGCGATGCGGCCGGTGCGTTCGTAGGCCAGGGAGAAAATCACGCCGAGCACGCAGAGCGGCAGGAAGGCCGCGAGGTTGCCGTGGGGAAGGGCGAAAAGCAGGGCAGGAATGACCAGGGCCAGCGGCCAGGGAATGCGCGTGCGCAGGTAGCGGAAGAGGCCGGCGCGAAAGATCAGTTCCTCGGTGATCGGGGCCACCACGGCGGCGAGCGTCACGATGAGAACGAGCAGCAGCGGGTGGTCGACGTTGCGAAACAGGTCGATCATCTCCTGTTCGCCGGTCGAATACCCGAGTTGTTCGAGCAGCATTTTCCAGACGAAACCGAGGCCGTCGATCAAGGGCACGGCCACAAGAAAGGTCACGGTTCCGGCGAGCAGCGGGTGGCGCGTGGGCGTGGCGGCGGGTTGCGCCATGTCCGTGACCGGAATTTCGAGCGGCGGGGGCGTTTGCCGGAGTTGTCTGCGGATATAAAGGAAGGACAGGAACACGCCGCCCAGCAGGCCGGACTGGAAGGCGAATCCTTGCACCACCATCGACCCGTTGCCGTCGCGGGCGGCCGGGCCGAGGACGGTCGCCGCATACGGCATGAGGAAGCCGCCTGCGGCGACCAGCAGGATCGCGATAACGAAATCTTCGATGGCCACCGGCCATGCAGCCAAAGCCGGTGGGGTGAGTCGAAGCCGGCCGAGCAGGATCCGCGCGAACAGCCCCAGGCCCGCGAGCCAGATGGCGATCTTGAATCCGTAGGCGAAGGCCAGCACGCGGTCGGAACAGCTCAGACGATCTTGCCGTTGTGGAAGACGACCTTGCCGTCCACGATGGTGGTCTTCACGCGGCCCTTGAGCTCCTGGCCGTGCCAGGGGCTGTTCGAGGATTTGCTGAAGCCGGCCTTGGCGTCGTAAACCCACTTTTCGTCGGGGTCGAAGAGGCACACGTCGGCGGGCGCGCCGGCGGCGAGGGTGCCGGCCTCGAGTTTGACGATCTGCGCGGGCTTGCGGGTGAGCAGATCGACGACGTGCGAGAGCTTGAACTTGTTTTGGCGCACGAGGATTTCGAGCGAGATGGCGAGGGCGGTCTCAAGGCCGAGGATGCCGTTGGGGGCGAAGTCGAATTCCTTGTCCTTCTCGTAGTCGGTGTGCGGGGCGTGGTCGGTGGCGAGGATGTCGAGCGTGCCGTCGCGCAGGCCCTCGATGATGGCGAGGCGGTCCTCCTCGGTGCGGAGGGGCGGGTTCATCTTGAAGTGCGTGTCGTAGGTGGCGAGGCACTCGTCGGTGAGGGCGATGTGGTGCGGGGTGCCTTCGCCGGTGACGGGCACGCCGCGGGCCTTGGCGCGGCGGAGGATCTCGACCGAGTTCTTCGACGAGACGTGCTGCATGTGGATGTGCGCGCCGGTGTAGGTGGCGAGGATGACGTTGCGCGAGACGATGATGTCTTCGGCGGCGTTGGGCCAGCCCTTGAGGCCGAGGCGGGTGGAAACGGCGCCCTCGTTCATCACGGCGCCGACGGTCATGGAGTGGTCCTGGCAGTGGTCCATGATCGGCAGGTCGAACATCTTCGCGTATTCGCAGGCGCGGCGCATGAGGTCGTTGGACTGCACGCAGTCGCCGTCGTCGGTGATGGCGATGACGCCGGCGCGCTTGAGCGAGCCGATGGGGGCGAGGGCCTGGCCCTTCATGCCGACGGTGATGCAGCCGGTCGGGTAGACCTTCACGCAGGCGGTGCGGGCGATGGAGTCCTTGATCTGCTGGATGGTGCCGGCGGTGTCGGCGACCGGCGCGGTGTTGGGCATGCAGACGACCGAGGTGAAGCCGCCGGCGGCGGCGGAGCGGGAGCCGGTCTCGATGGTCTCCTTGTGGGTCTGGCCGGGTTCGCGGAAGTGGACGTGGATGTCGACGAGGCCGGGGCAGGCGACGAGGCCCTTGGCGTCGATCTTTTTGGCCTTCTTTTTATCGGCGGCGGAGAGGGAGGCGACGATCTTGCCGTCTTTGATGAAGAGGTCGCCGACGGAGTCGCGCTTGGAGGCGGGATCGATGACGCGGGCGTTGAGGATGTGAATCGCGGGCATGGGCGAGAGAGTTTTTTGAAATTCCAAACGCCAAATCCCAAAGGCCAAAGAAGGGGGAAAGGACGAAAGGGAAAAGGTGTTTGTTTTTGGCGTTTGGATCTTTGGCGTTTGGACTTTTTTGCCGGCGATCAGTCGGCGGAGACGACGTTTTCGGGTTGGCCGCCGGAGCAGAGGTAGAGGACGGCCATGCGGACGGCGATGCCGTTGGTCACCTGTTCCAAGATCACGCTGCGGCCGCCGTCGGCCAGCTCGCTGTCGATCTCGACGCCGCGGTTGATCGGACCCGGGTGCATGATGATCGCCTTCGGGTTGAGCCAGCCGGCGCGGGTTTTGTTGAGACCGAAGAGGCTGGTGTATTCGCCGAGCGAGGGGAACATGCCGGCGGTCTGGCGCTCGTGCTGGATGCGGAGGAGCATGACCACGTCCGCGTCGGAGAGCGCGCTCTTCAGGTCGTGCGACACGGTCACGCCGAGAGGCTCGAACGTGCGGGGCACGAGGGTGGACGGGCCGACGATGGTGACGTTGGCGCCGAACTTGACGAGGGCGTGGATGTTGGAGCGGGCCACGCGGCTGAAGAGAATGTCGCCGAGGATGACGACCTTGCGGCCCTTGAGGGAGCCGAGGTGCTCGCGCATGGTGAACGTGTCGAGCAGACCCTGGGTGGGGTGCTCGTGCGCACCGTCGCCGGCGTTGATCACGGGGATGCCGAGGATGTTGGAGAGGTAGAGCGGCGAACCGGCGGCGGCGTGACGGATGACGATCATGTCGGCCCCGAGCGCGGCGATGTTTTCGGCGGTGTCGCGGAGCGTCTCGCCCTTGGTGGTGGAGGAGCTGGAGCCGTCGAAGGAGATGACGTCGGCGCTGAGGCGCTTGGCCGCCATGTCGAAGGCCATGCGTGTGCGCGTGCTGGGCTCGAGGAAGAGATTGACGATGGTCTTGCCGCGCAGGGCGGGGACCTTCTTCACGCTGCGGCCGAGGATCTTTTTAAACGCGGCGGCGGTGGAGTGAATCTGTTCGATCTCGTGGAGGGAGAGCTCCTCGAGCGTGATGAGATGGCGGCGGGTCCAGGGCATGGGAGGAGGAGGAGAATGTCCAATGACCAATGTCCAATGACCAATGGTCGGCGGCGGGAGGTTTCAGGTCGTGGGTTTGAAAGGGAGGATCGTGACCGAGTCGCGGGTGGGTTTGGCGGGGTCGAGTTTGACCACGACCTTGCAGCGGGCGGTGACGTCAAGCGTGAGGCCGGTATAGTCGGCGGCGACGGGGAGTTTGCGGCCGGCGCGGTCGATGAGGATGGCCAGTTCGACCTTGGCGGGACGGCCGTGGTCAAAGAGCTCGTCGAGGGCGGCCTTCACGGTGCGACCGGAGAACAGCACGTCGTCCACCAAAATGACGGTCGCGCCGGTCACATCGACGGGGATGCGGGTGGGGACGAACTCTTTGGGGATGGGGTTGCGGTCGATGTCGTCGCGGTGGAACGAGATGTCGAGGATGCCCGTCTTCGTTGAGAGATGAGAGTTGAGAGCTGAGAGCCGGGTGGCCAGGCGGTTGGCGAGTTCGACGCCGCCGTTGGCGATGCCGAGCAGGATCAACGGGACAGTTTTCGCGTGGCGTTGGCCAATGTCTTGCGCAAGCCGGTCGATGGCGGCGTGGATGTCGGCGGCGGGAAGGCTTTTGGGTGCGGGCACAGGGGTTGGTTGTGCCGTTCGCGCGGGGGGCGGACAAGCGGGAAATCCCGACGAAGTGGAGGAGTTACACCGAGGGCACGAGAGGTGGCACGGAGGTCACAGAGGCAGGATGCGATTTTCGAGGGATTGATGCTTTCTCCGTTTGCTCGGTGAATCCTCTTGTGCCCTCTGTGTAACGGGTTGGGGCATCCGCGTAGTTTACTCGGTGAGTCGCACCTGCCAGTTGCCGGCCTTTTCCTCGATTTTGAGCAGACCGCGTTTCTGACCTTCGCGCAGGAGATCGGTGAAGGCGCTGAAGCCGTAGGCGCGTTCGTTGAAACCGGGATTCTGGCGTTTGATGGCCTGTTTCACCATGGAGGCCCAGATGCTTTCGTCGGCGCCGCGTTCGTCGATCAGGGCGTTGACGGTGGCGAGGACGAGGTCGAGGGCCTTGGCGGGATCGGGACGCTTGGGCTCGGAGGTCGCGTGGGCGGCGGACTTGGGCGCGGCGGCGGTTTTGGACGAACGCGGGGTAGTCTTGGGCGGGGCCACGCGCACCAGATCGTCGTAGTAGATGAACTCGTCGCAGTTGTTAATGAACAGGTCGGATGTGGAGTTTTTCACGCCGATACCGATCACGGTTTTTCCGTTTTCGCGGAGCTTGCTGACGAGCGGGGAGAAATCGGAGTCGCCGCTGATGATGGCGAAGGCGTCCACGCGGTCGTTGGTGTAACAAAGATCAAGGGCGTCGACGACCATGCGGATGTCGGCGGAGTTTTTGCCCGACTGGCGGATGTGCGGGATCTCGATGAGCTCGAAGGCGGCTTCGTGGAGCGGGCGTTTGAAGGCCTCGTAGCGGGCGAAGTCGCAGTAGGCTTTTTTGACGACGATGTTGCCCTTGATGAGGAGGCGCTCGAAGACCTTGCCGATGTCGAACTGCGGGAAGCGGGCGTCCTGCGCGCCGAGGGCGATGTTTTCGAGATCGAGAAACACCGCCAGGGTGTAGGTGCGGTCGTGCGTGCTCATGGCGACACGGTGAAGTTAAATCGCGAGGGAGGGAACCACCGATTGACGGCGGGTGTTACGTTTGAGAGGAGGCCAGCCAACGGGCGAGGTCGGCGTGGGTCGAGAGCGTGGCGCCGAATTGATAGTCGCGGTCGAGGAGAGAGGAGTAGGCCGGCTCCAGAAAGCGACGGCAGTGCAGGATGACCTTGGCGCGCTGGCCGGGCGCGCGCACGAGGCGGCCGAGGGCTTGGTTCACCTTTTGGATGCCGGGGATTTGGTAAACGCGTTGGAAGGCGGCTTCGCGCGAGAGTCCGCGCAAGGCGTCGAGGCGGGCCTTTTGGACGGCGTTGACCTCGGGGAGCGCGGGGCCGACGACCATGGCGTGGCTGATGCGTCCGCCGAGCGTGTCGATGCCTTCGGCAAAACTGCTGCCGAGCACGAGGAAGAGCGCGTCGGAAAACGCGAGGGATTCGTCCACCCAGGCGGTTTGTGCGGCGAGGTCGGATAGGCGCGGTTGCAACGCGGCGCGGAGATGCGGGTGACGCTGGCCGAGGGTGGCCGCGATGGCTTCGGCGTAGGCGTAGCTGGGGAAGAAGACGGCGACGCAGGAGGTGGGCGAAGGGCGAGGGGCGAGGGGAGATGGTGCGGAGGCGGCGTCGTGGAGGGCGGCGATGGTGTCGGCGGTGGTGCCGGCGTGACGGGCGCGTTGTTGGAACGTGGTATCCACGCGCACGTCGTAGGCGATGTCGTAGGCCTGGTCGCGCCAGGGGGTCAGCGCCGTCACGGCGCTGAGTTGAGAGTTGAGAGATGAGAGTTGAGGGACGGACGCAGAAAGGCCGGTGGCCTCGGCGAAGGTTTGGGCGGGGCCGGGGGTGGCGGTGGCGAAGATCACGCCGGCGTAATCGCGGAGGATCTCGCCGGTGGGAATCGCGGCGTCGAGGCAGGTGAGGCGGAGTTCCCCAGGGCGCGGGCTCCACACGAGTTTGGGGAAGGGTTGGGTGAACCACTCGGCCCACGAGGGCACCTGCCAGAGGAGTTCGCGCACGGGCTGCTCAAGTTCCTCGTAAGGCAGCGGGTGCAGCGCGATCGTGTCGGCGAGCTGGCGGAGCGTGTGGGCGAGGTCGTCCTCCAGCGCGAGGTCGAGCGCCTCGCACACGGGCAACGAGGCGAGGAGGAGCGTCCAGGTTTCCCAGACGCGCACGAGCGGGGAGGGCGCACGGACGTGGTCGAGATCGGCCTGCACGCGGCGGGCGTCGTCGGCGAGGATCGTGTGGGAGCGGGCGTCGGCGGCGCGGGCGGGGAGGTTGTGCGCTTCGTCGATCACGAGGAGCGTCTCGCCGGGGAGAAAGCCGGGCTGGTTGTAGAAGAGTCCGCGGTTGGCGGGGGCGAAGACGTAGTTGTAGTCGCCGATCCACACGTCCTGAAACGCGAGCGCGGTGCGGGTGATTTCGTAGGGGCAGATCTGCGCGTGGCGGCCGGCGGAGCGCAGCGCGGGCAGGTCGCGGGCCTCGTTTTCGAAAAGATAGAACCGGGCGAGGCCGGCGCGGGTCCAGCGCTGGGCGACGGACTCGGGGTGGTTGAACTCGCGTTTTTGGCAGAAGCACACCGGGTCGAGGCAGTGCTCGTGTTTGGGGCGCACGTGCCAGGCCGCGACGGGAGTGGCTGGAAGTTGAGGGTTGAGCGTTGAGAGTTGAGAGTCGCTGGGCGCAGGTGCGGTCATGGCGCGGAGGGTGCGCAGGACCTGGAGCTGGCCGGTGGCTTTGCTGGTGAGGTAGAGCAGGCGGGCGTAGCGGCCGGACTTCATCGCGCCGAGCGCGCATTCGAGGAGCGCGCCGGTTTTGCCGAAACCGGTCGGGGCGGTGAAGAGGACCTTTCGATGGTTCGCCAGGGCGGCGGCGAGGTCAGCCTGGGTCGTTTGCTGGCCTTCGCGAAGTTCGGGAAATGGCGGATGAAAACGGAGGTTGCGAAGGCGTTCGCGGGCGCGGAGACGGAGGTTGAGGAACTCCGCCACACGCTCGAGCTGGACGCGGAAGGGGGCCTCGTCGCCCGCGGTAAACGCGATGGTTTGCGAGAGTCCGGTGCCGGCCTCGACGAAGACGAGTTCTCCACGGATTTTTTCCGAGGGATCGGCGATGCGGCGGAGCGCGAGGTAGGTGGCGAGTTGCGCGAAGTAGTCGGGGTGGGCGGCGCGCAGGTCTTCCTCGGGCGCGGGCACGGGATCGAGGGTGGTCTTGATCTCGCGGAGGATGGCGGGGGCGTGGCCGGCGGCGGGCAGAAGCTGGTCGATGCGGCCGGTGAGGGTGAGCGTCCAGCCGCCGTGGAAAACGCGGCCGGTGACCGGCACCTCGAAAGTCGCGGCGGGCGTGGCGGCGGCGGTGGTGGCGCGGAGTTCCTGATGCCAGCGCGTGCCGAGACGGGCGCGCCAGAGACCTTGCGCGCCGGGCGTGTCGCCGGGATCACGCGGACCGATCGTGAACGCGGAGAACTCGCCGATGCTCAGCGAAGCGGTGCGTTGATCGAGGTCGAAGTCCATGGTGCGTGCGGGGCGGAAGGTTCACCACGAAACACACGAAATACACGAAAGAAAGGCCGGACGGATTTGTTTTACAGGAGGAAACGGAGATAACGGAGGAACCGAGTGAGCGGCTCTGTTTACTCTGTTCTCTCCTGTAAAACGGATGGGGTGGTGGGGATGCTCAATCCAAGTGGATTTCCGTGTGGTGGCGGAGGTAGTCCTCGAGGCGGCGGAGCAGGCGGGTGACGTCGGCGGGGGCGGCGGTCTGGGTGGCGAGCGGCTGGTTGATCAGCGCGATGGCGAGCGTGCGGTCGGCGGCGGGGAGCGCGGGGAACCACTGTTGTTTCAGCGGGTGACCTTCGTCGCGGGCGAAGCAGTAGAGGCTTTTGAGATAAACGATGTCGGGCCGGTCGGAGGAGGCGAAGGCCGTGAAGGCGGTGCGGAGCAACGCATACACGGCGGGGTGGCTTTCGTCGGCGCCGGGGTTGCGGATGGCGAGCGCGGCGAAGGCGGAGGCTTGCAGGAGCGCTTCGTAACGGCGCCCGATGCCGGCGTGGCGCGTGATGAGGCGGGCCTCCTTCACGAACCAGGCGTCGCCGGACGGGGTGCCTTCGAGCAGCAGGGAAACCTCGTCGAAGAGGTCGAGCGCGAGGTGGTCGGCGGAGGGTTTTTTCGGAATGCGCTGGAGAACGCGAAGCGCGCCGTGTTCGGGTGTGAAGACCGTGAGGGTTTGAAACGTGTCGGTTGGCGGCCAGGGGCGCAGCACGAGGGCGTCGGTGGTGAGGGAGGGGCCGCGCACGAAGAAAAAACCTGAGGACTGAAACTTGAAACCTGAGAATAAGACGGACGGTTCGCCTTACTTTCGCAGGCTAAACGTCGGCACGGCCTTGGCGGCGTGGAGGAGCTTCATCGCGCGGGCTTCGGCGGCGCGCATCTTGCGCTTTTTGGCGGGGACGAGGTCGTCGTAGCCGGCGAGGTGCAGCCAGCCGTGGACGACGTAGAGGGTGAGCTCCTCGCTGAAATCGCGTTTGTGTTCCTTCGCGTAGGCGGCGGCGGTGTCGGCGGAGACGCAGACCTCGCCGGCGACGCCGAACTCGGGCTGGCCCTCGAAGGTGATGACGTCGGTCGTGGTGGGGTCGTCGAGGAAGTCGCCGTGGAGTTTGGCGAGCTTGGCGTCGGTCATGAACGCGAGCGAGAGTTCGCCGTCGGGGCAGCCGCCGAGGAATTTGTCGCGGTGTTCGTCGAGGACGGCGACGACGCGGGCGACGGCCTTTTTGTCGAGGCGCAGGCGCGGGTGGGCGTTGTGGATGTCGAGCGGGCGGGTCACGGGAATCAGGCGGGTTGGGGCGCTTCGGTCTCGTGCTCCTTCGGGTAGGCGACGCGGCCGTGGAGCATGTTGAGCAGGGTGAAGGTGAAGCTCGTCTTGATCTTGGCGATCTCCTCGAAGGTCACGGGGGCCTCGTCGAGCTGGCCGTCGTCCATGCGGTCGCTGAAAATCTGGTCGATGATCTCGCCGAGGTGTTGCGGGGTGACTTTGCGGAGGGAGCGCGAGGCGGCCTCGACGCCGTCGGCGAGGTGGATGATGGCGCTCTCCTTGAACCGCGGGCGCGGGCCGTCGTAGCGGTAGGTGGTTTCGCTGACGGGAACCGGGCCGAGTCCGGGGAGCGGCTGGACGAACGGATCCTTGGAGGAGCCGGGGCCGACGGAAGGCGCGGTGCCGCCGGCGGGCAGGGGGTGGCGCGTGGAGTTGATGGCGCGGTGGTAGAAGTAGCGGATGAGCGTCGTGCCGTGGTGCTGCTGGATGACGTCGATGACGGCGCGGGGGAGCTTGTGCTTGAGTGCGAGGTCCACGCCGTCCTTCACGTGGCTCTTGATGATGAGAGCGGAGAGCGACGGATTGCTGAGGTCGTGGGGGTTGACCCCGTCGCGCTGGTTTTCGGCGAAGTATTCGGGCTTGGTCGTCTTGCCGATGTCGTGGAAGAGGGCGCAGACGCGGGCGAGGAGCGGGTTGGCGCCGATCTCGGCGGCGGCGTTTTCGGAGAGTTGGGCGACGACCAGCGAGTGGTGGTAGGTGCCGGGGGCCTCGAGCTGCATGAGGCGCAGGAGCGGGTGGTTGTAGTCGGTGAGTTCGAGCAAGGTGATGTCGGTGGTGCGCTTGAACAGGCCCTCGAGCACGGGGAGCAGGCCGACGACGATCACGCCGGTGAGCACGCCGGTGGCGAGGCCGGCGACCATGTGTTTGATGACGGTGACAAATTCCAAGCGGTCGATGAAGCCGATCATCAGGGCGAAGGCCGCGACGGTGATGCCGGAGAACACCGAGGCGCGCACGACGCTGCCGCGTTTGCGGGTGTGGCTGCCCCAGAAGATGGCGACCACGGAGGCGAGGAACGTCAGCACGAGCAGGTCGAGGCGGTTGCCGTAGATCACGCTGGTGAAGATCGAGACGAACAGCGCCATGAAGATGGCGGAGCCGGCGTTGATGAGGATGGCGACGATCAGCGGCGCGATGGCGACGGGGGCGAGGAAGGGCAGGAGCGAGCCGGCCGCGGGATTGTTGACGAAGAAGGGCAGGCCGCCGAGGGAGTAGGTGGCGCGGACCAGCGCGAGGTTGAGGATGACGACGAGCGCGAGCAGGCCGAGGCGGCCGTTGCTCAGGAGCGTTTCTTTGTCCTCGATGCGGATGTAGAGGACGCTGGCGATGAGCATGGCCAGCACGAGGAGAACGCGGCCGAAGAGCTGCAGGCCCTCGTCGAGGGCGATGTCCCCGTGGTCCATCAGGAACTGGCGGTGGGCGGTGAGCATCTCGTATTGCTCGGGGGTGACCCGGAGGCCGGGCTCGATGATCGTCTGGCCGCGGGCGACGTCGACGAAAACGGGCTTGAGCTCGCGGATGGCGTTCTCCTGGAGGCGGCGGGTCGCATCGAGGTCGAAGATGAGGTTGGGCGTGACGCCGTTGCGGAAGATGCGGAAGAGCGGGAGGCCGATCTCGCGTCCGCCGGCCTCGGCGGCGAGGTTGATGCGCAGGGCGGTGAGGGCCTGTTCCATCGATTCGGCGGAGCGACGGGTGAGGGTGCCGTCGCCGCTGACGATCTGTGAAATGGTGACACGGCCGGGCTCGGAGCCGAGCGTGCCGCTGTCGTGGATGCCCTCGTTGTAGAGGTCGCGAAGCACGCGCAGGCCGCTCTCGATCAGGGCGGCGCGGGCGGGGGCCGGGCCGATGTTCATGAGAAAGGCGATGTCGGCGGCGGGGACCTGGTAGGGGCCCTTGGCGTTGAAGGCATCCACGAGCGCGGCGAAGTCGTCCTTGCGCTTGGCCGGCAGCACGGCGCCTGCGGGATGGTTGTGTTCAAACGTGTCCAGACTGGCGAGCAGTTCGCCGAGGTGGGTCTCGAACTGGTTGAATGATTCGAAATCGAGGCGGTAGACGGGCGGCAGGCGGTCGCGGAGCTGGTCCTCGGCGAGGCGTGTCTTGACCTTGCTAGGGTAGCTGAACGGGGCGCTGGCGACGATGCGCAGGCTGGCGATCTGGTTTTCGAGGACCGGGAGGTTGGCGGTCGAGATGCCGACGAAGCTGATGAGCACGATCGCCGCGGTGGTGGCGGCGAAGATCAGCAGCGTGACCAGGCGGCTGGTTTCGAGGAACTCCACGGTGCCGGAGACCGCGGCGGTCTTGCGGGTGCGCGGCTGGTTGCTGTGGAGCAGTTTTTGGAAAAAGGGAGACATCGCGGTTTAGCGGCTTTCGTCGTCGTCCTCGTCGGTCGAGATGGGATTCTTGTAGCGCTCGTAGGCCTCGATGATCTTGAGGACGAGCGGGTGGCGCACGACATCGGCGCCGCTGAATTGGTGAAATTCGATGCCGGGCACGTCGCGCAGGATGCGCTGCACCTCGAGCAGGCCGGACTGTTTTACGCGCGGGAGGTCGATCTGGGTGATGTCGCCGGTGACGACCATGCGGGATTCTTCGCCGAGGCGGGTGAGGAACATCATCATCTGCTCGGGCGTGGTGTTCTGGGCCTCGTCGAGGATGATGAAGGCGTTGCTCAGCGTGCGGCCGCGCATGTAGGCGAGCGGGGCGATTTCGATGACGCCTTTTTCGGACAGGCGCGCGACGTCCTCGGCGTCGAGCATGTCGCCCATCGCGTCGTAGAGCGGGCGCAGGTAGGGGAGGATCTTTTCGTTGAGATCGCCGGGCAGAAAACCGAGCGCCTCGCCGGCCTCGACGGCGGGACGGGTGAGGATGATACGCTGGACCTGGTTTTTGAGGAGCGCCGAGACGGCGGCGGCCATCGCGAGGTAGGTCTTGCCGGTGCCGGCGGGGCCGATGCCGAAGACCAGCGAGTGCGTCTGGATCGACTGGAGGTAGAGTTTTTGCCCGAGGGTTTTCGGGACGATGGTCTTGCGATTGGTGGTGACGACGAGGGGCTTGCCGAACAACTCGCGCAGGTGGTCGGATTCGCCGCGGGCGATCATCTCGACGAAGCGGGTGAAGTCGGTGGTGCGGATGTGCACGCCCTGGGTGCGGGCCTCGTTGAGGAAGCCGAGGAGCGACTCGGTCTGGGCGATGGCGGCTTCGGAGCCGTCGATCTGGAGCCAGTCGTCGCGGCTGACGAGGGTGACGCCGAGGTGTTTTTCCACGAAGGCGAGGTTGTCCTCGCGGCCGGCGTAGAGCTGGTGGAGGTGGCGGGCGGAGGGAAAGTGAAGCGTCTTGGTCGCCATGCGGAAGCGGGTCAGGCGGACTTCAGTTTCGCGGCTTCGACCGCGAGGCGTTCCCACGTGGACTCGAGGGCCTGGGGCAGGATGCGGGTCTGGCCGAGGACGGGCATGAAGTTGTTGTCGCCGTTCCAGCGGGGGACGAGGTGGCCGTGCAGGTGGGGGATGCTGCCGCCCGAGGCGGACCCGAGGTTGAAGCCGATGTTGAACCCGTCGGGCCGCATGGCGTTGAGGAGGACTTTTTTGCCGAAGGTGATGATTGCGAACAGATCGGCGTTTTCGGCGGGGGTGAGTTCCTCGATGTCGGTGACCTCGCGGAAGGGGATGGCGAGCAGATGCCCCGGGTTGTAGGGAAACCGGTTGAGCATCAGGTAGGAAAGGGGGCTGCGATGAACGATCAGGGCCGCGCGGTCGTCCATGAGGGCGGGCAACTCCGTGAAGGGCCGCTTGAAGTCGGGCATGCGCGGCGCCTCTATATATTCCATGCGCCAGTAAGGATGGAGCTGCGACATCGGTAGAAAAGGACGGGGAGATAAAAGTCCGCCCGAGGCAAAGTCAAAGCCCCCTGTGGCGTGTCGCCGGGCATTTGCGAAGAGTTTGAAATTGTCGGGGCCGGTTTGTCCGGCGATGACTTTGGGTTCCATTCAATATCCATGCATTCCTTTAAACCTGTTGTGCGTCGTCGTGTGGTGGTCACCGGTCTGGGCGCGGTCAGCCCGTTGGGCCTGAGCGCCTCCGAAACCTGGTCCGGCCTGGTGGCCGGTCGTTCCGGCATCGGTCCGATCACCCGGTTCAACCCCACCGGTTGCACCGCGCAGATCGCCGGCGAGGTGAAGGGCTTCGAGCCGACCAAGCCGCTGGCGACCCCGCTGCACCCGCGTGGCGCGCAGGGCGAGGCGCTGACGTCGGTCTTCACGCCGAAGGACGCCAAGAAGTTCGGCCGGTTCACCCACCTCGGCGCGGCGGCGGCGGTCGAGGCCTATACGGACTCCGGACTCGATGCGCATCGCGCCACCCTGAACCCCGAGCGCATGGGCGTGAATCTCGGCGTGGGTCTCGGCGGCCTGCCTGAGATCGAGGCGATGCAGGAAACCTTCAACACGGGCGGGTTTCGCAAGATCTCGCCGTTCTTCATCATCCAGATCGCGCCCAACCTGCTCTCCGGCCAGGTGAGCCTGCTGCTCGATTTCCGCGGTCCCAACATGGCGGTGGCCTCGGCCTGCGCCACCAGCGGCCACGCGCTCGGCGAGGCGGCGGCGGCCATCGCGCGCGGCGACGCCGAGGTGATGATCGCCGGCGGCGCGGAGGCCTGCGTCACTCCGCTGGCGATTGGTGCGTTTGCACAGATGCGCGCGCTTTCGACGCGTAACGATGCTCCGGAAAAAGCGTCGCGGCCGTATGACCGGGACCGCGACGGGTTTGTGTTTGCGGAGGGCGCGGTGGTGTTCGTGCTCGAAGAATACGAGCACGCGGTGAAACGCGGCGCGCGCATCTACGCCGAGTTGCGCGGTTACGGCGCGTCGGCCGACGCCTACCACCTGTCCTCGCTGGCGCCCGGCGCGGAGGGCTCGCAGCGCTCGATGCGCGCCTCGCTCGTCTCGGCGGAACTGCCCGCCACGGCGATCGACTACGTGTCGGCGCACGCCACCTCGACGCCCGGCGGCGACGGCGAGGAGTCGGCGGCCATCGCGGCGGTGTTCGCGGAAAACAAGGCGACGCTCCATGTGAGCGGCGTGAAGTCGATGACCGGCCACCTGCTCGGCGGCGCGGGCGCGATGGGCGCGTTCGCGGCCGTGAAGGCGGTGCACGAAGGCGTGATTCCGCCGACCATCAATCTGGACAACGTCGATCCCGCCATCGCGGCGCTCGGGCTCAACCTGACGCCCAACGTCGCGGTGAAGAAGCCCGTGCGCGCGGCGCTCGCCAACAGCTTCGGCTTCGGCGGCACCAACTGCTCGGTGGTGTTCACGGCGGTTTGACGCGTCGCGATGGACCGCCGGATCCTCTGGTTTTTCGGGCTGCTTGCCCCGGTCTTCGCATGGTCGTGGATCGCGCCGCACGACCGGTTCACTTGGTGGCTGGAGGCGGGGCCGGCGGTCGCGGCGGGGGTGTTGATCTTCCGCGTGCGGGACCGGTTTCCGTTGTCCACGCTGCTGCTCGTGCTGGCGTGGGCGCATTGCGCGGTTCTGCTGGTGGGCGCGCACTACACCTACGCGCTGGTGCCGGCCTTCGACTGGCTGCGCGACCTCGTCGGAGGCACGCGCAACAACTACGACAAGCTCGGGCATTTCATGCAGGGCCTGGTGCCGGCGATCCTCACGCGGGAGATCCTGCTGCGCACCTCGCCGCTGCGCGACCGGGGCGACGGACGCCCGAGCGGCTGGCTGGGATTCCTGGTGGTGAGCGTGTGCCTGGCGTTCAGCGCGCTGTATGAGTTGTTCGAGTGGCTGGTCGCCGATGTGAGCGGCGCGGCATCGGACAGTTTTCTCGGCACGCAGGGTTATGTGTGGGACACGCAATCCGACATGGCGTGGGCGCTGATCGGCGCGGTGTGCGCGGTGCTTTTGCTGTCGCGCATTCATGACCGCTCGCTGGCGAAAGTGCTGGCCGCGCGGGGCGGGATCGGGCAATCCGAACGCTCCCCATGACGAGTCTTTGGAAGAAGTGGACCGCCTCCGTTCCCGCGCCCTTTCTGGCCGCGCTGCTGCTTGGCGCCGGCTTCATGGGCTTCGTGGCCTGGGACCAGTCGCATTGGTGGAGCACCAAAGAGGATTACGGCTTCGGCTGGCTGGTGCCGGCGTTCGTCGCCTTTGTCGTCTATGACCGCTGGCCGAAAATCCTCGTTGCGCTGAAGGACTGCGCCGCGCCCGGCAGCCCGCGTGCGACCGGCGGGGCGGGTTGGATACTGGGCTTTCTCACGTATGCCGCGCTGGCCGGCGGCGCGCTGTTGTTTTTGGTCGGCGCGCTTTATCGCGCGGGCGCGGGTCCGTCGTATCCGGGAACGCTGGCCCTGTCGCTCGGCACGGGATCGCTGCTGCTGCCGTTGCTGCTGCTCAACGCCCCCGAGGCGGCCGCTCCGGTCGACGGTGCGACGCCGGTGAAAACCGGCTTGTTCGCGGATGCGCGGGTGAAACTGGTGTCGTTTTTCCTGTTCCCCGCGCTGGTGTGGCTGGTGTCGGCGCCGATGGTGTCTGTCATCGAGAACAACCTGAGCCTGTTCATGCTCAACCGCGTGGCTTCGACGGTGTTTTTTGTCTTCGACACGCTGGGCATGGCGATCGAACAGCAGGGTAACGTGCTCAAGCTGCCTCTCGGCGACGTCGGCGTGGCCGAGGCGTGCTCAGGCATCCGTTCGTTCACCGCGTGTCTCTTCGCGGGATCGTTTCTGGCGGCCGTGTTCTTGAAGAGCCTGTGGAAAAAAATCGGCCTTGTCGCGGCGGCCATCGTCTTCGCCTTCGGCACCAATCTCATTCGCAGCCTTTTCCTCACCGCGTGGGCCTACAACTACGGGCCGGCGGCCATCGAGGGAACGGTGCACGACGCCGCCGGTTACGCGGTGCTCGGTCTCACGGTGATCGGCCTGCTGTGCATGCTGCCGCTGTTTAACCTGACGTTTGTCTCCGGCCGTCACGGGCACGGGCTCGCGCATGACGACGCGCCTGCGGACGGTCCCACGGCCTGAGCACATCCGATGATCTGGCTCTACCGACTGCTTTTCCCGCCGGTGATGCTGCTGGCCTCGCCGTATTACCTGCTGCGCATGCGGCGGCGCGGCGGCTACAAAAACAATTTCGGCCAGCGCTTCGGCGCGACACCGCCGCTGCCGGCGAAGCGTCCCGGCGTGCGTCGTGTGTGGCTGCAGGCGGTGAGCGTGGGCGAGATGCTGGCGGTGGCGCCGCTGCTGGAGGCGCTGCGCGCCGATCCGGCTGTGGAGATTTACCTGACGACCACGACCAGCACGGGCTATGCGCTGGCCCGCGAGCGCTACGAGTCGCTGGTGATCGGCATCGGTTATTTCCCGGTCGATGCGTGGCCGTTTTCACGGCGCGCCTGGAAGCGCATCGCGCCCGACCTGGTGATTCTCACCGAGGGCGAGCGCTGGCCCGAGCACATCCACCAGGCCGAGGTGCGCGGCGTGCCGGTGCTGGCGGTCAACTCGCGCCTGTCCGACCGCAGCTTCCGCCGCATGCTGGCGGTGCGCTGGCTGGCGAAGCCGCTGTTGCGCGGCATCACGCACATCCTCGCCTGCGCAGATCACGATGCGGAGCGGTTCCGCGAACTCGGATTTTCCGCCGAACGCATCACGATCACGGGAAACATCAAACTCGACGTGACCATCCCGGTGCTGTCGGACGGCGAAGCGACCGCGCTCCGTCGCGAACTCGGGTTTGGTGACGAACCGGTGCTGCTGGGCTCGTCTACCTGGCCGGGTGAAGAGGCGGCGTTGATCGAAACATTCAAGGCGCTGGAGGCCGACGGCGCGTCGGCGCGACTGCTGTTGGTGCCGCGGCACGCCGAGCGTCGCGCCGAGGTCGAGTCGCTGCTCAAGGCGAGCGGACTCGCGTATCATTTCCGTTCGCGCGGCGCGGCGCCGGGGCCGGTCGACGTGATGGTGGCCGACACAACGGGCGAATTGCGCCGGCTCACCCAGCTGGCCTCGGTGGTGTTTGTCGGCAAGAGCCTGCCTCCGCACCACGAAGGCCAGACGCCGGTCGAGGCGGCCGTGCTGGGCAAACCGGTGGTGTTCGGGCCGGCTATGTCGAATTTCAAGGTCATCGCCCGCGATCTGCGCGAAGCGGGTGCGGCGCTCGCCGTGGACGACGCGGCCGGACTGACTGTGGCCGTGTGTGCGCTGTGGGACGACGCGGCTGCGCGCGACCGTATGGCGGCGGCGGCGCAGACCTGGCATCGCGCCAATCAAGGCGCCGTGCTACGCACGCTGGCGGCGATCCGCGGCGTGCTGGCCGGCTAGGCGGCGGGCGTATCCGTCGGAGGGAACGGGAGCGTGGCGGTCGCCGCGGCATGGCGTCCGCGGCGCGCTTCGTAGAGCCGCAACAGGTGCTTGCGCTGGTCGTAGCTGATGATTTCGGCGTGACGCCCCCATGCGAGCAGGGTGCGGAACAGCGGCCGCGGTTTTTCGTGGGGCAGCGCGACCTGGAGTTCCCGCAGCAGTTCCTCCTCGGTGATGATCTGGTTTTCCTGCACGCGGATCAGGCGCACGAGCAGCTCGAAGATCTTCAGCTTGAGCAGCTGTTCACGCAGCAGGTGCTTTTGCTCGGTGGTGGAGGCGGCGACGATGTGCTTGCCGAGGTCGGTGATGATCACGTCCTGGCCGGGTGTGTTCAGGAAGCCCAGCAGTTCGGCGGCCTTGATGACGCGGACGACGGCGCCGAATTCGCGGCCGAAGCGTTCGGCCAGGTCGAAAACATCGCAGGGTTCGTCGCCGAGGAGGGCTAGCAGACCCAGGACCTCGCCCGGCGTGACGTAGGGCAGGCAGACCGGCGCGATGCGGCGGTGGGTCGCGTCCACCTTGGTGACGACCTTGCCGGCGTCGGCGGGGGCGGGCGTGTGGTCGGGCAGGTTGGTGTGGGTGAGGATGCGGTGGAGGGTCTCGACGGCGTCGCGGAAGGCCGGGGAGTCGGGGTCGCGCGGGTAGGGCAGGGTGTTGGGCACGATCTGCGCGATGCGGCCCGGCTGGGCGGCGAGCACGACGACGCGGGTGGCGAGGAAAACGGCTTCGGAGATGTTGTGCGTGACGAACACCATCGTGCGCAGCGGATGGTCGGGCGAGGCGAGCAGACGGCTGATTTCGTTGCGCAGGGTTTCCGCAGTCAGCACATCGAGCGCGCTGAACGGCTCGTCCATGCACAGGACCTCGGGCTGGGCGATGAGCGCGCGGGCGATGCCGACGCGCTGTTTCATGCCGCCGGACAGCTCGCGCGGATAGGAGTATTCGTAGGCGCCGAGGCCGACCGTCGCGAGGACGGTTTCAAGGCGCGCCTGCTGTTCGGCGGGCGGGAGGTGCTCGATGGGCAGGAGAATGTTGCCGCGCACGGTGAGCCACGGGAAGAGCGCGAAATTTTGAAACACCATGGCCACGCCCGGCGACACGCCATGCAGCCGCTCGCCGCGGTAGCTGACCGAGCCCTTGGTCGGCTGGATCAGGCCGGAAAGCACGCGGATGAGCGTGGACTTGCCGCAGCCGGAGGGGCCGAGCAGCGCGACGACGTCGTTTTCGGCGATGGTGAAATTCACGTCGGACAGGACGAGGTCGTGTTCCTGGGAGTTGGACGCATATTCGTGGCTGACGCGGGCGATTTCGATGAGCGGGGGAGTCGGATTCATGGCTCAGGTGCCGAAGCGGCAGCGATCGTTGGCGAGAGACTGGAGTTTCTTCCAGACGGTGCGGTTGATGCCCACGACGATGACGGCCATGACGATGGACGCGGCGGTGAGCACGGGGAAGTTTTTGGCGGCGGTGGCCTGGCTGATGAGGGAGCC
>Ga0068867_100000915_pt1 | contig 20043 bp, 25 predicted proteins | sample KBSMisM32_FD_65649 | JGI IMG/M metagenome (GOLD analysis project Ga0068867, IMG submission 65649) | Miscanthus rhizosphere microbial communities from Kellogg Biological Station, Michigan, USA - KBS Miscanthus M3-2 | ecosystem: Host-associated > Plants > Roots > Rhizosphere > Soil ...
CTGCATGGTCCAGTCGATGATCTCCAGCAGGTCGGCCGCGTACTTGCCGGCCCAGGCCTGTTTCGCCGGCGCCACGGCGTCGCCTTGCCGGCGCGCGTTCGCCGGCTGCGGCGCGACGCGCGCCAGGCACGCATACATGGTGGCGCCGATCGAATAGATGTCGCTCCAGGGCCCGAGCTGCTCGCGCTGGTCGCGCTGGTCGTGCATCTCCGGCGCGGCGTAGCCCGGCGTGTAGAGCGGCGTCAGCTTCATGCCCTCGGCCGACAGCACCCGGCGCGCGGCGCCGAAATCGATCAGCAGCGGCGTGCCGTCGTTGCGCAGGTAAATGTTGGCCGGCTTGATGTCCAGGTGCAGCAGCTTGGCGGTATGCACTTCGCGCAGCCCGTCGAGCAGCTGGGCGAAGGTATTGCGCATCCACAGCTCGCTCACCGGCTCGGTCAGCGCGCGGATGTGCTCGTTGAGCGCGCGGCCGCGCTCGTAGCGCATCACCAGGTACACCGTCTCGTTGGCGCGAAAGATATCGAGCACGCGGATCACGTTGGGATGCGACAGGCGCGCGAGCACGCCCGCTTCCTCGAAGAAGCATTTCATGCCGGCGCGGAACAGCGCGAGGTGCTCGTTCGCAACGTGAGCCGCTCCCTGCGGCTGCCCGACGCCATCCCCGCGCAGCGCGAGCCCCTGGGGCAGATACTCCTTGATCGCCACCGGCTGCTCGTTCGCGTCGTGCGCGAGGTAGACGAACGAGAAGCCGCCGGAGGCCAGCACGCGGAGGACGCGGTATTTCTGGAGCTGCGTGCCGGCCGGAAGCGGCTGGTTGGCGTGACCGGGCATCTATCCACACTTTGTCATCTACCCTATGATAACCGCCCGCTTGTCCCTTCCCGTTCAAAGCATGACCGGCTACGCGCAGGCGTCCGCCGGTTCTCCCCGCGGCACGCTCAGCCTCGAGCTGCGTTCGGTCAACGCTCGTTTTCTCGACGTGCAGTTTCGCATCGCGGACGAGCTGCGCGCGCTCGAGCCGGTGCTGCGCGAGCAGCTCGTCGCGCGCATTGCGCGCGGCAAGGTTGACTGCCGCGTCTCACTCGCCGAAGGCGACGGCGTGACGCCGCGCCTGAACGAGGAAGCGCTGCGCCGCCTGCGCGCGGTGGCCGAGGCGGCGCGCCGCGCCTTCCCCGATGCGGCGCCGCCGAGCCTCGCCGAGGTGCTGCGCTGGCCGGGCGTGCTGGCGACGGAAACCGACGCCGATGCATTGCGCAGCGTGGCGGCCGCGCTTTGCCGCCGCGCGCTGGATGAGCTGAGCGCCACGCGCACGCGCGAGGGCGCCAAGCTCGCCGCCGGCATCGTCGAGCGCGTACGCGAGATGCGCGCGCAGGTCGAAAAGGTGATGCCGCTGGTGCCGGAAGCGGTCGCCGCCTACCAGCACAAGATCACGGAGCGGCTGCGCGAAGCGCTCGGCAGTGCCGACGATGAACGCGTGCGTACCGAGATCGCGCTCTTCGCCTCGAAAGCGGACGTCGCCGAGGAGCTCGACCGCCTGCGTGCCCATCTCAGCGAGGTGGAACGGGTGCTGGGCGCCGGCGGGGCGGTCGGCAAGCGCCTGGATTTCCTCGCCCAGGAGCTCAATCGCGAGGCGAATACCCTCGCCTCGAAGGCGGCAAGCGCGGCGGTCGCCGACTGCGCGCTGGAGCTCAAGCTGCTGATCGAGCAAATCCGCGAGCAAGTGCAGAACCTTGAATAGGAAAGGACGTCTTTTCGTCATCACGGCGCCCTCCGGCGCCGGCAAGACCTCGCTCATCGAGGCGCTGATGAAGGCCGACCCGAGCCTGCAGCTTTCGATCTCCTACACCACGCGCAAGCCGCGCCCGGGCGAACAGGACGGGGTGGATTACCACTTCGTCGACGACGCGGAGTTCCTCGCGATGAAGGCTCGCGCCGAGTTCCTCGAGAGCGCCGAGGTACATGGCTACCGCTATGGCACCTCCAAAAAGGTGATCACGGACGCCCTGGCGCGGGGCGAGGACCTGATCCTCGAGATCGACTGGCAGGGGGCGCAGCAGGTGCGCGCGGTCTATCCCGACTGCGTGGGCATCTTCATCCTGCCGCCCTCGATCGAGGAGCTGGAGCGGCGCATGCGCTCGCGCGGCCAGGATGCCGACGCCGTCATCCGCCGCCGGCTGGATAACGCACGCGGCGAGATGGATCACGCCGGGGAGTTCGATTACGCTATAATTAACAAAGACTTCCAAACCGCCCTGCGCAAGCTGGCGGAAATCATCCAGAAAGAACGAGCGTAGACCCATGGCGCGCATCACCGTCGACGATTGCCTGAAGAGAATTCCCAACCGTTTTCAGCTCACGCTGGCCGCAACCTATCGCGCGCGCCAACTCGGCGCCGGTGCGAGCCCGCTGGTCGAGCCGAACCGCGACAAGTCCACGGTGATTGCGCTGCGCGAGATTGCCTCCGGCAAGATCGGCACCGAAGTTCTCAAGCGCAGCGCCATGACGCCCAGCGTTCCGACCTTGTAAGAACCTCGGGGTCGGGTAATCTGACCCCATGGCGGCGACCGCGCCCCTCCTCGAAGACGTCCGCTTCGGCTACCTGAAGCCGAAGGACGTCGCCCGCCTCGCCGAGGCCTACCGCTTCTCCGAAGCCGCCCACGCCGGCCAGACGCGCCAGTCGGGCGACCCGTACATCTCGCACCCGCTCGCGGTGGCGGAGATCCTCGCCGACTGGCACCTCGACGGCCAGACGCTGATGGCCGCGCTGCTGCACGACGTGACCGAGGACACCTCGGTCACCAAGGCCGAGATCTCGGACACCTTCGGCAAGCCGGTCGCCGAGCTGGTGGACGGCGTGTCGAAGCTCGACAAGATCGAGTTCCAGTCGGCCGAGGACGCGCAGGCCGAGAACTTTCGCAAGATGCTGCTCGCCATGGCGCGCGACGTGCGCGTCATGCTGATCAAGCTCGCCGACCGGCTGCACAACATGCGCACCCTCGGCGCGGTCGGCGCGGCCAAGCGCCGCCGCGTGGCGCGCGAGACCATGGAGATCTACGCGCCGATCGCCAACCGGCTCGGCCTGAACACGCTCTACCACGAGCTGCAGGAGCTCGCGTTCTCGCATCTTTTTCCGACGCGCTACAAGGTGCTCGCCAAGGCGACCAAGGCGGCGCGCGGTAACCGGCGCGAGATGATCGGGCGCACGCTCGAGGCGGTGAAGAAGAAGCTCGCCGACGGCAAGATCCAGGCCACCGTGTTCGGCCGCGAGAAGCATGTCTATTCCACCTACCGCAAGATGATCGAGAAGCACCTCTCGTTCTCGGAAGTGCACGACATCTTCGGCCTGCGCGTGATCGTCGCCGACGTGCCCGCGTGCTATCTCGCGCTGGGCGCGCTGCACGCGCTCTACAAGCCGATCCCCGGCAAGTTCAAGGACTACATCGCCATCCCGAAGGCGAACGGCTACCAGTCGATCCACACCGACCTGATCGGCCCCTACGGCGTGCCGGTCGAGGTGCAGATCCGCACCGACCAGATGCACCGCCTCGCCGAGTCCGGCGTCGCCTCGCACTGGATGTACAAGGACGACGCCGACAAGCTGTCCGAGCTGCAGAAGCAGACCCACCGCTGGCTGCAGTCGCTGCTCGAGATCCAGCACCAGTCTGGCGACCCGCAGGAATTCCTCGAGCACGTGAAGGTCGACCTCTTCCCCGACGAGGTCTACGTGTTCACGCCGAAGGGCAAGATCCTGTCGCTGCCGCGCGGCGCCACCGCCGTCGACTTCGCCTACGCGGTGCACACCGACATCGGCAACCGCTGCGTCGCGGCCAAGGTGAACGGCGAGCTGGTGCCGCTGCGCACCGAGCTGCGCAACGGTGACCGCGTCGAGATCATCACCGCGAGCCACGCCAAGCCGAGCCCCGGCTGGCTGCAGTACGTGCGCACCGGCAAGGCGCGCTCCAACATCCGCCACTTCCTGAAGACCATGCAGTACGAGGAATCGGCCGGGCTGGGCGAGCGCCTGATCGACCAGGCGCTGCGCGTCCTGAAGAGCTCGCTCGCCGAGGTCGAGGAGGCCGCGTGGGAGCGCGTGGTGCGCGACGGCGGCGCGCGCTCGCGCGAGGAGCTGCTCGCCGACATCGGCCTGGGCAAGCGCCTGCCCGCGGTGGTCGCGCGCCGGCTGGTGAAGAGCGCCGACGTCAACGAAACCAAGGCCGGCAGCGTCACCATCCGCGGCACCGAGGGCATGGCGGTGCAGCTCGCCACCTGCTGCCGGCCGATCCCGGGCGACGCCATCGTCGGCTCGATCAAGAAAGGCCAGGGGCTGGTGGTGCACGTCTCCGACTGCGGCCATATCGTGCGCTCGCGCAAGAACGAGCCCGACCAGTGGATCGACGTGGAATGGGACGCGCGCATCACGCGCCTGTTCCAGGCCGCGATCAACGTCATCGTCGAGAATCAGCGCGGCGTGCTGGCCAAGGTGGCCTCCGAGATCGCCGACGCCGGCTCGAACATCGACTCGATCACCATGGAGGACGACCGCACGGTGTTCACCACCATGCACTTCGTCCTCGAGGTGAAGAACCGCCAGCACCTCGCGCGCGTCATGCGCTCGCTGCGGCGGCTGTCCGACGTGAAGAAGATCGCGCGAGTCAGGGAATAGCAGCGATCGTGCGCCGCTACCAGAGGTGGCGCACGCTGAGCGTCGCGCCGGTGCGCCTGGAATACAGCTCGGTCACCGGCAGCTCGGCAAATCCCGGAAAGTTCGGCAGCGAGCGCTTGCCGCTGGTCGATTCCATGTACCAGTAGCGCCAGCCCAGCGCCAGCACCGTGCGGCGCGCGACCTCGTAGCCGACTTCCGCGTCGAACTGCACGCCGCGCCCGTCGCCCTCCAGCACGATGTTCGGCGCCGGGCCGAGGTCGCCCGGATCCTGACGCAGCAGGTGGCTGTCCTCGTTGCGATAGGTGGCGTAGGGAATCAGCGCCGCGTCCACCCCGAGCCGGGTACGGCCGAACGTGAACTGGCCGGCGAAGCCTATGCGCAGCGCCTTCCAGGTGAGATTGTTGATGATGACCTTGGTGCCGCGATCGATATCGCCGCCGATGAAGCCCAGGTGATCGGTCGCGCCGGAGGCTTCGACCTCCTCGGTCCATTGGGAGTAGCCGGCGAAGACGCCGAGATTGATCGTGCCCTGGCGCAGCAGCCAGTGGTGCCCCACGTCGAGCGCGCCGTACGCCAGCCAGCCCGCGCTCACCGAGGACGTAGTGTCGGAAAACTTCACCTGCCCGCGGCTGAAATCCTCGTCGTCGAACGAGCCGGTGTTGATGCGGCCCACGCCGAGGAATCCCTTCAGGAACCAGTCGCGCTCGAACGTCGTGCGCCCGAACAGCTCGAGCGCGTTGGCGTCGAGGTTCTCGTAGAGCAGCACCGAGGTCGGGTTGCCGAGCGACGGCACCGCACCCTGTGCGTTGTGCGCGTGCTTGGTCTCGCCGGTGGACAGCCAGTAGCGCAAGCCCAGCTCGCCGCGGTTGAACGCGGGCGGCGCGTCCTGCGGCGGCGGCGCATCCTGCGGCGGTGGCGTGTCCTGCGCCAGCGCGCCGGACGATAATGCCAACGCGATGATCAGAGCCCTGACTCGCATGACCCTCCTCCGTTTCCAGAACGCCGGAGTATGCATGTTTCTCGCCGCGTTTTTCACCGCGCCGGCGCTTGCCGACCAGGTGTCAGGGGCGGAGAAAGTGCCGCTCGGCGGCGTCTTCGGCTGGTGGCTGCCGGCGCCGGGGGGCGAGCCGCGCCCGGCAGTGATCGGCCTGCATGGCTGCAACGGCCTCTATGCGCGCGGCGAGCTCAACGCGCGCGAGCGCGGGCTGGCGGAGCTTCTGCGCGGGCGTGGCTTCCACGTCCTGCTGCCCGACAGCTTCACGCCGCGCGGCTTGCGCGAGCTCTGCACGATACCCATGGCGCAGCGCACCCTGCGGGCGGCCGACCGCCGCACCGACATCCAGGGCGCGCTCGACTGGCTGGCGGCGCGTCCCGACGTCGACCGCTCGCGCATCGTGGTCATCGGCTGGTCGCACGGCGGCAGCGCCGTGCTCGCCGCGCTCAACCATCGCATCGGCGTGCAACCGTTGCAGGCGCGCGCCGCAGTCGCCTTCTATCCGGGCTGTAGCGCCTATGCGCGCACCGAAGGCAGCTACCTGCCGGTGGCGCCGCTCCTCATCCTGATCGGCGCGCTCGACGACTGGACCCCGCCCGCGCCGTGCGTGGAGCTCGGCAAATGGACGCCGAAAGTGAAGGTCGAGGTGTTCCCCGGCAGCTATCACGGCTTCGACCATCCGTCGACGCGCGTGCGCGTGCGCACCGACGTGCCCAACGGCGTGAAGCGCGGCGAGGGCGTAACCGTTGGCTCCAATCCGAAAGCGCGTGAACAAGCTTATTCCACGCTGCTCGAATTTCTGGAACGCGAATTGCGGTAGTTGTCGTCCCATCCCGACAGAGTGCAAAGCACAAAATCGTTTGCTACCCTGCCCCGCGCAGTCAAAAAACGGAGCAGCCATGCAAACAGAAGAGTTGCTTTCCAAGCTGGACCAGATTGAAGAGCATGCAAAGCACACCCTCGCGGACTTTCCGCAGCACCTGACGAAAGAACGCCAGCAGATGATCATCGCGCTGGTGAAACAGGTCCGCTGGCTGGTCGCCGAGGACGTTCTCAGCCGCACCGATCCGGAAGCGACGGTGCGCATGAATGAAGGATGAAATCCCTGTCATGAAGCACAAAGCCATTCTCATCGCGAGCCTCGCGCTCGCCGGCTGCGCAGCGGACCAGCCGATGGGCAGCATGGGGCACCGCGAGCAGGGCGCGATCATCGGCGCCGTCGGCGGCGCCGTGATCGGCGCGGTCGCCTACGACAAGAACCGCACCAAGGGCGCGGTGGTCGGCGCGGTCGGCGGCGGGCTCGCCGGCGGCGCGGTCGGCCGCTACATGGACGACCAGAAGCGCGACCTGGAGAAGAACCTTGCGGCCGAGATCAAGGCCGGCCAGGCGCGCGTCGAGAAACTGCCGAACGACGTGGTGCGCATCACCATGACCAGCCAGACCGCGTTCGACACCAACTCGGCGGACATCAAGTCCGGCTTCCACAGCACCATGGACAAGATCGCCGACGTGGTCGTGCGTTACGGCAAGACCACCCTCACGGTGGTCGGCCATACCGACGACGTCGGCTCCAACGCGTACAACCAGTCGCTTTCCGAGCGTCGCGCGCTATCGGTCGCCGAGTACCTCGAAAAGAAGCGCGTCGACTCGATGCGCCTGGCCACCGCCGGCAAGGGCGAAACCCAGCCGCGCTCCTCGAACAGCACCGAAGCCGGCAGGCAGGAGAACCGGCGGGTGGAGATCTACCTGGAGCCGGTCACCCACGGATAGGCCGTTCGACGGAGGCGGCCGGCGCAATGGCGAGACGCGGTGGTGAACTAGCATGGCGCACTAGGAGACCTACGCCTATGGTCATCAAAGGCCAGTCGGACATCGAAATCCACATCTCGGACATCGGCTACATCACGTTGAAGCAGAACGACGCCGATGGCGAGCACATCATCAGCTTCGCTCCCGCGTACGCCTCCAAGGTGGCCGGCGCCATCAGCCAGCTGCAGGAGTTCGCGCAGGCGAAGTTCGAGAAGAGCGAGCTGATCGAAGACTGACTTGCAGTCCGGACTCATGCCGCGCGAAGGCCTGGTCACGCTCGCGCACGTCATCTACGGCCTGCACGCCTTCAGCGTGCTGACGGGAATGCTCAGCCCGGCGATGATCCTCACCGCTTTCCTCACCGGCTGGCCTTCGATCATCGCGGTGATCCTGAACTACGTGAAGCGCGGCGAGGTGCGCGGCACCTGGCTCGACTCGCATTTTTCCTGGCAGATCCGCACCTTCTGGTTCGCGCTGCTCTGGCTCGCGATCGGCGCGGTGCTGTTCGCCACCGTGATCGGCATCCCCTTCGCCGTCGTGCTCTGGTTCGCGACCGGTATCTGGGTGCTCTACCGGATCATCCGCGGCTGGCTGGCGCTTCCATCCCAGAAAGCGCTGCCGCAGTAGGAAGGACCAGAGCCCAGGCGGCGCGAGGCTTGACCCTCAGCGGCGAGCTTGCGCGAACGCTTTCTCCAGGTCGGTGAGCTCCTCACACGGCAGCAGGCAGATCGCACGCAGCGCCGCGAGGTGTTTCTCGGCGTTCGGGACATCGCCCACCATGAGGTACGCCTCGCCGATGTATTCGTGGGCGCCGCGGTGGCGGGGCTCCAGCTCGATCGCGCGCTTGTAGTGCCTGAAGGCGGCGTCGAACTGCTTCAGGTTGCGGTGCGCGTAGCCGAGATAATTCTGCAGGTCGGCGTGATCGGGGTGGCGCACCTCGGCTTTTCGCAGCCGCGCGATCGCCTCTTCCCATTGCTTGGCGTCGATGGCTCGCCTCGCGGCGGCGTAATCCTGGTCGTTGGCGGCGAGGTCGGGATCGGTCTCCGCGGGATCGGCGTGGGCGGGGAACGGCACCCCGCCCAGCGCGCATGCGGCCAGCAAGACCGCGGCGAGCCTCATCGCTGCGCGACGTAGGCCTTCGCGCGCGTGAGCTCCGGCCGGCTGGCATTGCCCTTCTTCGAAAGATCGAGCAGCTTCGCGTAGTACTCGGCTGCTTTCTTCCGGTCACCCGCGGCCTCGGCCGCCATCGCGGCGCCGGCGTAGCTGCGGAAGCGGTTGGGCTCGCGCACCTGCGACGCCTCGAATTCCTTGAGCGCCACGGCAGGCTGCTTCTGCTCGAGGAGCATTTCGCCCAGCAGCTCACGCGCGGGCGCGATGCGTCCCGGCGTCACGATGTGCTTCTCGTTGCGATCCTCGAGGTCGGCAGAGGCGCGCATCAATTTCGCACCCTCCTCCGCGTTCCCCTTTGCCTGCGCGATCCACCCCGCCACGGCGAGGCGCTGCACTTCCACTTCCGTCGCCCAGTACGCGTTCTTCGCGCTCTCGAGGCGCTTGTGGATCTCGGCAAGCTGCTCGGCATCCTTTTCGGCCGCGGCCACATCGCCGCTGCGCGCCGCACCGATCGCCCGGGCGAAGTAGGTGAGGGCTTCCGTGAAGGGCATCTTGCTCGCAGTGGGCTTGAGCTGTGCTGCCGCCTTCCAGTCGCCGCGCTCCATGGCAAGGCGCGCGGGCATCGCGGCCGCGGCATAGGGGTATGCCGGTGATGGACTGTTGCCGCCCGAGAAGTGGAAGGCCTCCTCGGCCGTGGCCCGCGCCTCATCGTCGCGCCCGAGCTGCAGGTACGCGTAAACCGCATAGTCGCTCGCGTGGTAGGCCTCGGGCCAGTCGCCGACGGTCCTTGCTACCGTGGCCGAACGCAGGTTGGTGGCGATCGATTCCTCCCACGATCCGACGCGCGTGAAGATATGCGAAGGCATGTGCAGCGCGTGCGGCGCGTCCGGAGCGATGGCGGCATAGCGGCGCGCGGCAACCAGCCCCTTCTGCGCGATGGGCGGCGCATCGTAGCTGTGAATCAGGTAATGCGCGACGCCGGGATGGTCCGGATGCTTCTTGAACTGCGGCTCCAGAATCGCGACCGCCCTCATGTACGCAGCGTAGGTCTGGTCCGCTTGCGATTGGGTGCCCGCAAGGTAGAGCGCGGAGAAGATCTGCGCCTCGTCATCGTCCGGGTATTTCGCCGCGAGCGCCTCGAAGGCTTTCGACCGGGCCAGCTGCCGGGCCCTCTCCGGGCGATTGGCCCAGTCCTCGTAGTACGCGGCGACCGCTTCCACGTAGTCGCGCTCGCGCTGGGTCTTGGGCGGCGTGCGCCGCGCATTGTCGATCGCCGCCTGGGCCTTTTTCGCGCCGTCGGCCGACGCGCCCGCACCCGCAAGCGGATTCGACATCAGGATCGACGCGTAGCCCCAGGCGGTCACGGTGCAGCCGGGGTCCTGCGCGAGGATGTCGGCGAACGTCTTCTCGGCGAGCGTGTACCAGAAGGAGTGCAGCATGGCGACGCCGCGCTCGAAAGTAGGCTGGACCGCGGCGGCGCACGAGGTGGGGAAGGAGACCTTTCCGAGCTTGCCGCCTGGCGCGTCACCCTCGTGGGCGCGGGCAGCAAAGGGTGAGGCCAGTAGAAGGGACGCGGAGACGGCGAAAGCGAAGCGTTTGGCGCTCATGGGGAAGCCTTCTGTCGAGACGGACGGTTTACGGTTCATGAATTATGGAGCCCCTTTAGATCGGCGTTCGGTGTGTTGCCGCGCATACCGCACATGGAAACGATGACGGAAGTCACAGACATAAAAAGGCACGAAGCACCAGCGTAGTCCATCGCTTCGCGAATACCTCGCAGGCGACGGCTACGGAACAGAACTGGCCATAGCCCTGCTTTCATGGTTGGGAGCCTAGGTTAGTGGCGACCTCTCTGCTAGTTCATTTTCTGTACTAGCGTTCCGGCTGCCTCGTTGGCACCCTGTCAGGAACCAGAGAGTTTCTTGCCAGGAACTGAGTGTTTGGTAGGCCGTGGCGGATTCGAACCGCCGACCAACGGATTAAAAGTCCGCTGCTCTACCAGCTGAGCTAACGGCCCACTGTTTTCGGAGCGATTTGCTGCGGAAAGGGGCGAATTTTATCAGCCCTGACGCTCGATTCGCCACACTTGGTACTTCATGGTCGCGGCAGACCCCGCGACGATTGCGATGAAGGTGATGATCGAGCCCAGCGCCAGCGTGGAGAAGCCGGAGATCGCCTGGCCGATGGTGCAGCCGAGGGCGGTGATGCCGCCGAAGCCCATCAGCATGCCGCCGACGATGTGGTTCGCGGTGTCCTCGGCGTCGCGGAAGCCTTCCCAGCGGAAGGTGCGTGTGGCGAGCGCATAGGCGGCGGAGCCGGCCACCACGCCGGCGGCCGAAGCGATGCCGTAGGTGATGATCTTGGACTTGTCGGTCCACAACATCAGGTATTCGAGGGTGAAGGCGAAGGGCGCGACGAAGGAGAACGACTCCATGCGCCCGGTATTGGTGGCAACGAACGCCTCCTGCAGGGTGTTCGGGTCCTCCGCGACATGACCGATGTGCCCGCTCACGTACCACCCGCCGACCACCACCAGCCCGGTGACCACGCCGCCCAGGGTGTAGTCGAAGCTGGAGCGGAACTGCCGGCTCGAGTAGATGAAGGCGAGCATGGCGCCGCCGACCAGCGCGGCGAGCAGTGCGCGATTCCAGCCGAACAGTGAAGGCAGGTCCTGGCCCTGCGGCAGCGTGATGGCGGCCTTCTCGAGCACGCCGACGCGGAAGGCGCCGAACAGGCCGCGCAGGGTCATGTAGGCGGCGATGCCGAGGACGATGTACACCACCAGCGATTTCAGGTTGCCGGCGCCGACGCGGATCAGGGTCTTCGAGCCGCAGCCCGAGCCCAGCGTCATGCCGACGCCGAACAGGAAGCCGCCGACGAGGTACGAGAGCCAGGTGAAGTTGGGCGACGGATAGATCGACTTCGAGAGGTCGACCAGGCCGGTGACGTGCAGGGCGCTCGCGCCGAGCAGCGCGACCGCCATGGCGAGCAGCCACATGCGCAGGCGGCTGGTGTCGCCCATGTTCACCCAGTCGGACACCGCGCCCATGGTGCAGAAGTGGGTCTTGTTGCCCACCGCGCCGAAAATGAAGGCGAGGACGAACGCCCCGCCGGTCACATACGGGACGAGTTGTGCCGGGGTTGCTTCGCTCAACGCGCTTTGGCGGCCGCGAGGCGCTGCTTCGCGCTCGCCGCCGAGCTGCTCGCCGGGTATTTCGCGATCAGCTCTTCCAGCGTCTTGCGCGCCGCCGGGCGGTCGCCCATCGTCTCCTGGGCGCTGGCGATGGAGAGCATCGCGTCGGGCGCCTTCGGGCTGTCAGGCCAGCTGGTGAGCAGCTTGCGCTGCGCGGCGATGGCGCTCTTGTAGTCGCGCTGCCCGGAGTGCGCCATGCCGATCCAGTACTGCGCATTGGCGGCGAGCGAGCTGTTCGGGTAGGTGACCAGGAAACCCTGCATCGCCGCCACCGCGAGCGAGTAGTTGCCGAGCTTGAACTGGTCGAGCGCGGCCTGGTAGGCCTTGGCTTCGCCGGGCGAAGGTTCGGTCTCGGCCGCGGGCGCCGGCTTGGTCTCGGCGGCGGGCGCCGGCGGCGGCTGCGTCTCGAGCTTGCGCAGACGCGTGTCGATGTCGAGGTAGAGCTGCTTCTGGCGCGCTTCCGCGGTGTCGGCCTGGTTGGCGATTACCTCGAGCTGGCCGCGCATCTTGGCGATCTCGCCGCGCAGGGTTTCGATCTGGCTCGCCAGGTCGAGCAGCGCGGTGCGGTCGGCTGCGCTTTGCGCCGTGGCCTCGGCCTTCACCAGGCGCTCCTCGGTGGCCTTCTTGTACGCCTCGACCTGCTGGCGCAGCAGCTCGACGCGCCGGCGCGCCTCGTTGTCGTCGAACAGCTGGGCGCGCGCGGGCGCCGCCGCGGCCGCGGCGAGAAGAACGAAGAGCGCGAGGCGCCGCATCAATATTCGCCGCTATAGAGGATGTCGCTGCGCCGGTTCTTCGACCACGCGGTTTCATCGTGGCCGTCGGACTGCGGCTTCTCCTCGCCGAGGCTCACCGACTCGATCTGGTTCTCGCGCGCACCGAGCAGGATCAGCATTTTCCTGACGCCGTCGGAGCGGCGCTGGCCGAGGCCGACGTTGTACTCGCGGCTGCCGCGCTCGTCGGTGTTGCCCTGGATCATCATGCGCGCGTTCGGGTTCTCGCGCAGGTACTTGGCGTGCGCCTCGACCAGGCTGCGGTATTCGTCCTTCACGTCGAACTGGTCCAGGTCGTAGAAGATCGAGCGCTTCGACAGCGGGCTGTTCGGATCCTTCAGCATGCTGTCCACCACGCCGGGCTTCTTGGTGAGATCGACGGCCGCGACCTTCGGCGGCTGCACGCCGCGAGTGTCAGCGCCGGGTTTTGCGCCGGTGCTCTTGTCTTCGACCTTGGCGGCGGACTGGTCTTCCGGCGTGGTCGAGCAGGCGGCGCCGATCAGCAGGCCGGCGGCGCAAACGGTAGCGATGACGATGGAGCGCATGGTGGTCTCTCCTTTCATTCGATGAACGGTCCCCAGGCGGGCTCGCGCACGTCGCCGCCCGCGAACGGCAGGCGCTGCTTGATGCGCCCGTCGGAGGAGACCGCGGACAGCACGCCGCGCCCGCCGATCACCGTGGCGAGCAGGATCATCCTGCCGTTGGGGGCGAAGCTGGGCGACTCGTCCCGGTCGCTGTCGGTAATGACCTGCACCTGGCGATTCGACAGATCCAAAAGCGCCACCTGGAACTTGCCGGCGTTGCGGGTCACGTAAGCGAGGACCCGGCCGTCGGGACTTGGGCGCGGCGAAACATTATAGCTACCCTCGAAGGTGACGCGCTGCGGCTCGCCGCCGCTCGACGCCATGCGGTACACCTGCGGGCTGCCGCCGCGGTCGGATGTGAAATAAATCCACTTGCCGTCGCTCGAGAAGCGCGGCTCGGTGTCGATCGAGGCGGAGTTGCTGATGCGCCGGCGCGCCCCGCTGCCGTCGGAGTTGAGCAGGAAGATCTGCGAGCCGCCGTCCACCGACAGCACCACGGCGATGGTCTTGCCGTCGGGCGACCACGCCGGCGCCGAGTTCGAGCCCTTGAAGCTCGCCACCACCTGGCGCTTGCGGTCCTCGAGGTGATGCACGTACACCACCGGCTTCTTCGACTCGAACGACACGTAGGCGATGCGCTTGCCCTCGGGCGACCACACCGGCGAGATGATCGGCTCGTTGGAGCGCAGCAGGTACTGCGCGCGCTCGCCGTCGGCATCGGCGATCTGCAGCTCGTAGGAGCTGCCGCGGTGCACGATATAGGCGATCTGGGTCGAGAACACGCCCTTCTCGCCGGTGATCCTCTCGTAGACGAAGTCCGCCACGCGGTGCGCGGCCGCGCGCGCATTGTCCTTGGTGAAGACGTAGGCGATGGCGCCGAGCGGCGCCTGCTTGACGATGTCGTACACGCGGAAGCGCACCTCGAAGCGGCCGTCCGGGTTCGCGCTCACTGATCCCAGCACCAGCGCGTCGGCGAGGCGCGAGCGCCACTCGCCGTAGTTCACCGGCGTGTTCTCGGTCGGCGCCGGCGAAAGCGGCGGCACCTCGAGCCCACGAAACAGACCGCTCCTTTCGAGGTCGGCGCGCACGATCTGGCTGAGCGCAGTCCCCACTGCGGCTTCGCCGTTGAAAGGTACGATGGCGATGGGCGAGCGTTGTGCGCCAGCGCCGGTGATTTCGATGGAAAGCTGAGCCGCGGCCGAGGACGCGGCGACGAGAAAAAATGCACCTAGAAGGACGCGCAAGCCGGGTAACCCTCCGGATTTCTTATGGCAGACCGCCATGCTATTTGTCTTGCGGACGGAAAGTAAGTTCGAGCTCACGCTGAAAGAGTTCACGCGTGGGCGGTGGCGGCAGCGGGGAGGCCTTCAGAATCGCCCTTTCCACTGCCTCGTCGTACCGTGGGTAGCCGCTCGACTTGCGCTTCCGGATGGTGAGCACCTCCCCGGTCGGAAGCTGGACCACGTCGAACACCGCAGCTGGGTTTCCTGGGATGCCCTCCAAGGCGGTTTCCGGGATATTCGATCGAATTTTGGCCCCGATCGTCGCCTGCCAGGTTGCCAGCGCACTGGCGCGCGCGGCAGCGGCCTTGCGTGCCGCGTCGGCCTTCTGGGCCGCGAGCAGCTCGCGCAGCTGGCGCTCCTGGCGCTGCTGGTCGAGCGCCTTCTGCTCCATCGCCAGCTGCTCCTGCATCCGCTTCTTCAGCTCGAGGTCGTCCTTCGGCTTGGGCGGCGGAATCTTCTTCGGCTCGGGCTTGGGCTTCGGCTTCTCGCGCAGCACGATGTCCGGCTTCGGCACCGGCGGCGGCGGCTTGACCTCGGGTTCGACCTTGGGCGGCGGCGGCGGTTTGGGCGCCTCGACCACGGGCGCGGGTGGCGGCGGCGGCGCATCGACCAGCTCGACTTCGACCGTGCTGGGCGGATGCACCTGCCAGCGCACGCCGAGGAACAGGACTGCGGCAAGGACGATGTGCACCAGCGCCGACAGTACGAACGAGCGGCCCATGCCGCGCTCGGGCCGCTGGAACACTCCCAATGTCATCGTCGTCATTGGTTGGTCCTCACCTGCAGGCCGACCTTCTGCACGCCCTGCTTGCGCAGCTCGTCCATTACCTGCAGCACCGATTCGTAGCGCGCGTTCTTGTCGCCGCCGATCAGCACGGAAAGCTCGGTATTCTTGGTGCGGGCGCTCTTGATGAAGCCGGGAAGCTGCGCGCGGTTGAGCGACTGCTCATTCACCACGCTGCCGCGCGCATCGCGCTGACGCACCACCAGCCCCTGGTCGGCCTTGACGAAGATTTCGAGCGGCACCACGCGTGGCGCGCTCGCCTTGTCCACCGTCGGCAGGTCGATCACCGCAGGCGTCACCAGCGGCGCGGTCACCATGAAGATCACCAGCAGCACGAGCATCACGTCGACGTACGGCACGATGTTGATCTCGTGCATCGGGCCGCGTTTGCGGTGCAGCGCCGGCATCGCTTACCTCACGGCTTGGCGGTGCAGGATGTTGGAGAACTCTTCCATGAAGCTCTCGAAACGGGTGGCCAGGCGCTCGATGTCGTGCGAGTAGCGGTTGTACGCCACCACTGCAGGAATCGCCGCGAACAGGCCGATCGCGGTGGCGACCAGCGCTTCGGCGATGCCGGGCGCGACCTGCGCGAGCGTCGCCTGCTGCACGTTCGCGAGGCTGCGGAACGCGTGCATGATGCCCCACACCGTGCCGAACAGCCCGACGTACGGGCTCACCGAGCCGGTGGAGGCGAGAAACGCGAGGTGGCGCTCGAGGAAATCCATCTCGCGCTGGAACGCCGCGCGCATCGCGCGGCGCGCGCCGTCGACCATGTCGCTCGCGTCCGCGGGACGCTGGCCGCTTCGCAGCTTGGCGAACTCGCGGAAGCCCGCTTCGAAGATGCGCTCCAGGCTGCCGATGGTGTGGCGGTGGTTGACCGCGCCCTGGTAGAGCGCGTTCAGGTCGTTGCCGCTCCAGAACTCGCGCTCGAACTTGTCGGTCTGCGACGCCGCGCGCCGGATCGAGAACCACTTCTGGAAAATGAACATCCACGACATGAACGACACCGCCGCGAGCAGCAGCATGACGACCTTGACCACGACGCTCGCGTTCGCGATCAGCGTCCAGATGTCGAGGTCTTGCGTTACGTTCATGGCGCGGCGTTAAGGGCTTGTTCGAGTTCTGCGGGCATACGGGCCGGCTTCATGCGGGTACGGTCCACCAGCGCCAGCGTGACGTCGGCTTCGACCAGAAGCTCGGCGCCGCGTTCCACCCGCTGGCGGAACACGAAGCTCGCGCGGCCCATTTTAACCACTTCGGCGCTTACCGAGAGCAGCTCGTTGAGCCGCGCCGGCAGGTGGTATTTGATGGTGATCTGATGGACCACGAACAGCAGGCCGTGGCGCTCGACGAAGCGCCCCAGGTCGATGCCGGCGGCGTTGAGCAGCTCGCTGCGCGCGCGCTCCATGAAGGCCAGGTACTGGGCATGAAATACCACACCCCCCGCGTCGGTGTCCTGGTAGTAGACGCGGACCGGAATCTTCAAGAGTCGGAAAGAAGGTCCTTGACCGCGCTCGGCGCGACGATGCCGAAGTGCCGGTACGCCGTGAGCGTGGCGATGCGCCCGCGCGGCGTGCGCTGCAGATAGCCCTGCTGGATGAGGTACGGCTCGAGCACATCCTCGATGGTGTCGGCCTCCTCGCCCACCGCGTGCGCCAGGTTGTCGAGCCCGACCGGGCCGCCGCCGAACTTCTCGATCACCGCGAGCAGCAGCTTGCGGTCCATCGTGTCGAGGCCGAGCACGTCGACGTCCAGCATCTTGAGCGCCGCTTCCGCGACGGCCTTGGACACGGTGCCGTCGCCCTTGACCTGCGCGTAGTCGCGCACCCGGCGCAGCAGCCGATTCGCCACGCGCGGCGTGCCACGCGAGCGCTTCGCAATCTCGTCCGCGCCTTCATCCTCGAGCGCGACCTTGAGCAGGCGTGCGGAGCGCTGCACGATCTTGGCCAGGTCATGGTGGCCGTAGAACTCCAGCCGGGCCACGATGCCGAAGCGGTCGCGCAGCGGGTTGGTGAGCATGCCCGCGCGCGTGGTGGCGCCGGCGAGCGTGAACGGCGGCAGGTCGAGCTTGATCGAGCGCGCCGCCGGCCCCTCGCCGATCATGATGTCGAGCTGGAAGTCTTCCAGCGCCGGATAGAGGATCTCCTCGACCACCGGCGAGAGGCGGTGGATCTCGTCGATGAACAGCACGTCCTTCGGCTCGAGATTGGTGAGCAGCGCCGCCAGGTCGCCGGGACGCTCGAGCACCGGGCCCGAGGTCTGGCGCAGGTTGACGCCGAGCTCCTTGGCGATGATGTGCGCGAGCGTGGTCTTGCCGAGGCCGGGCGGGCCGAACAGCAGCACGTGGTCGAGCGCCTCGCCGCGCCCCTTGGCGGCCTTGATGAAGATCTCGAGCTGGCCGCGCACCTTCTCCTGGCCGACATACTCGGCAAGCGTGCCCGGGCGCAGCGAGCGCTCGAACTGCTCCTCCTGCGGCGACACCGGCCGCGCCGAGATCATGCGATCAGGTTCCACAGCCACGGGCGGATTCTGCCAGAGCGGCAGAATCCCACTCAGAACCGGTATTCGACTCCGATCGACAGCATCTCGACCTTCAGCTTCTCGGTGTTCTCCCACTCGGCGCGGGCCGCCCAGTTGCGCGTGAACAGGAACCTCGCGCCGAGCCCGTAATGCAGCTCGGACTCGCTGCGGTCTGCTGTGGTGGAGGGGGCGACCCGCTGCTCCTGCTCGGTCTGCAGGAAGCCGGCCTTGCCGAAGAGCTCGAAGCGCTCGCCGAGCGGCAGGGTGCCGACCACCGCGAGGCCGTAGCTGGTTTGGCTGGCCGCAACATCCACCGTTCGCCCAGTTGCATTATTTCGTACGGTCGCGGTGACCTCGCCCCAGTCGATATACGTTGCCTCGGCGGCGATATAGCGATTGAAGCGGTAACCGCCCAAGATCTTCCAGCTCGTATCCTTGGAGTCGCATGCCGGTAAGGACGCCGTGGTGCTACCCCCGGTATCGCACCATTCCTTGAACTTGGACTGGCCCAGTGCGCCGCCCAGATAGAAGCCGCTGTCCTGCGCCTGGGCGAGCGCCGGGGCGAGAATCAGCGCGACGAAAAAAAGCCGGTCCAGCTTCACGCAGCTTGGACAGGCTTCTGGCTGCAGGAGTTCGGGGCGGGCGTCGCCGCCCCACGACTTAGAACTGGATCAGGATCCCGAGCATGTACAGGTCGAGATCGTCCTTCTGGATGGCGGGCACGCCGATGTTGTCATAGCGCTGCCACTCCGCACGCAGGCCGAGGAAGCCGAGCTGATAGGCCACCCCCAAACCATAGGTGAAGCCGGACTGGGTCTTGGCATCGTGCGTCGACGCGAAGAAGGTGCCCTCCTGGTCGACCGTGGTCCGCGCCATGTACGCGCCGAGCCGGCCGAACACGGACAGCCCGCCGGCGATCGGGATCGAGCCCAGGGCGGACAGGTCACCGCCGTAGGATTTCTGCTCGAAGCTGCCGGAGCCCACACCCGCGATACTGCCCTCGCCCCTGGCGCGGCCTAGCTTGCCGCCGGCCAGCTCGGCTGCCCAGTGACGGTTCCACCGGTACCCCACGAAGCCTTTCGCCGCGGTCGTGTCGTCATCGCAAGGTACGAGCGAGATCTCGCAGGCGCTCTGGAATACCGAATAACCGCCCGAGGCACCGAGGTAGATGCCTTGCTCGTTGCCTTGTTGCGCCGCCGCTGGGGCGGCGGTCGCGGCCGCCGCGATTGCCAGCGCGGCCACTACTCCCTTTTTCATGAAAATCTCCCGCTTGTTGTTGGAGTTAATGGCGCGACACTACCACTAACCCTCGACCGTTGCTTTTAGCCGTCTCTTCCGACGCTCCTCAGAACTGGACGATGACGCCGATGCTCAGCAGGTCGATCTTTTCCTCGGTGTCGTAGCGCTGCCACTGGCCGCGGAGCGCGATCCGCCGGGTGAAGTCATATTGCAAGCCGGCGCCGTAGGTCAGCTCGTCGCGCAATGCTCTTCCGGCCTTCAGCCGCGGGCAAGGACCTTTAACGCACTGCGGATTCCTTCGGACAGGGAAATGCCCGGCTGCAGCCCCTTGGTGGCGGCGAGCGCTTCCTTGTCGCTGTAACCGAGCGCCACCAGGGCGTTCACCACGTCGGAGGCATGCTGGCCGGCGCTGGGCGCAGCGCTCGATTCGACGAGCTTGCCCTTGAGCTCGAGTAGCAGCCGCTCGGCCGTCTTCTTGCCGATCCCCGGGATGCGGGTGAGCGGAGCGGCTTCCTGCATTGTGACCGTATGTGACAGGTCGGCGACCGACATGCCGGAGAGCACGGAGAGCGCGGTGCGCGCGCCGATGCCGGAGATGCGGATCAGCTGGCGGAAGGCGCTGCGCTCCTCGAGCGTGGCGAAGCCATACAGAACGTGGGCGTCTTCGCGTACCACCAGGTGCGTGTACAGGCTGACCGGTTCGCCGGTCGCCGGCAGGTTGTAGAAGGTGCTCATCGGCACGTCGAGCTCGTAGGCCACGCCGCCGACGTCGATCAGCACCTGCGGCGGCTGCTTGCCGGCCAGCTTTCCGCTCAAGCGACCGATCAGACCAGCCTCCCTCGCTTCATCCGGAAAGACTTCGTTTCCAAACCCCCAAAGCTTCGGCCATGCGCGTGGCAAATTGCACAGGCAAGCGCATCAGCCGCGTCCGGCGCGGGATCGCCGGGAAGCGCGAGCAGGCGCTTCACCATGTGCTGGACCTGCTCCTTCGCGGCGTGGCCGTTGCCGACCACCGATTGCTTCACCTGCAGCGCGGTGTACTCGGAGACCGGCAGGTTGGCGAGCACCGCGGCGCAGATCGCGGTGCCGCGCGC
>Ga0068867_100000916_pt1 | contig 20032 bp, 22 predicted proteins | sample KBSMisM32_FD_65649 | JGI IMG/M metagenome (GOLD analysis project Ga0068867, IMG submission 65649) | Miscanthus rhizosphere microbial communities from Kellogg Biological Station, Michigan, USA - KBS Miscanthus M3-2 | ecosystem: Host-associated > Plants > Roots > Rhizosphere > Soil ...
GGCATCTCCGTCGCTGGATGAATGAGAATGATTTTCGCTGGCCCGTTTCCTATGATGATCGACAATGTTGCCGGGGGGCAATTTTATTGAATGTCTACATATAATTACATGGATGAGGCTGCGTTGCCGTTCGCCAAGATATTTGGCGATCGTGTCCGTGCGCGCCGAAAGGAGCTCGGGCTCACGCAAGGCGCGCTCTGTGAAAGGACCGGTATCAGCACTGCCTATATTTCGGCGGTAGAGCGCGGAACTGGGAATCCTTCACTCGATATCATGGTGCAACTGGCTGTTGCCTTGGAGACGGAGATTACCGAGTTGCTTCGGCCGGCGCCCACGGAGTAAACGACGCCACTCGCGCCAGTGTGGATCTAATCCAGCTTGGCCATCGGCTTTACGGCCGTTACCGTTCCGCACTCGCGGGGGTTGTCGCGTATGTTAGGTAGCAGGTCGTTCCGCGACCAGGTCTCTCAATTCTCCGCCTCACTCAAAGATCGGATGGCAAGAAACGGTGTCGATATCGCGGCGCTGAGCGACGCCACCGCAATTCCCCCCTCTCGCCTGCAGAATATCCTCGATCATCCCGGCACCGTTCGCCTCGCGGAGATCGCGACGATCGCGCTCTATTTCGGGACGTCACTGAGCGACTTTTTCGGGTGACCCCTCGGCCGCGCGCATCCGCGTCACGAAGCGATGCAATGTGGTGCGTCCCACACCGAGCTTGGTCGCCACTTCCGCCACCTTCACGTCCGGCGCGTCGAGCTCAGCCTTGATAGCGGGCCATTGGTCGTCCTTGAGCGCATTCTTGCGCCCGCGGACGGCGTCAGGTTGGTGAATCTTGATCGCATGGGTGGCACGCTGCTGCGCGTCGAGCAACGCGAGGCAGCGGAACATCGGATCATCCGTCTCGGGCGTGAAGACAAGATCTTCCGAGACGATCTCGATCGTGATGCCGGCGCGCAGCAACTTGGTCAGGATCCGGATCAGCGTCTGCTGCGCCAGCACCAGTGAATTGAGGTCGAACAGTTTCAGCCGGTCACCTGGCTCCAAGATGCGCCGATGGCGAGCGGTGCCCTTGAGGAGGTCGGAGAAACGGACTTTCGAGGCGAGGACGATCTCATCCCCATCCTCGACGCATCGCGTCTTCTGGTCGGCAAGTGCGGCCGAGAATTTGCTCTCGGCGAGGAAAACGACGGTCTTGCCCAAACTGCCAGCCCCCTTTTCGGCGACAGTGGTGATCTGAGGAGGGATCTCGCCGTGTCCTGGTGCCACCCGTCATAAACGAGTGCGCAGAGAGGACAAACAGCTTCGCAAAATCAGCGCGTCGACAATCTGAAACGGCTCGTCCCACCCGAGCCGATCCGGTCACGATTCCCAGACATCCGCACTTGCTACATGTTCCGATATTTCTTATCGTTTCATTCGGAACGCCGTAATAAGATATCGATCGGAGTGGTCGTGAGCATGCCGGCGGACAGGGGTAACCCGATGGGCCTGACGCTTGCAGCCGTGATGACGCTCTCCCAACACTGCGCGCCCGGCATCGCGATCGAGGCGCTGGTTCCCCAACTCAAGGTCGAGAGCCACTTCGATCCGCTGGCGATCGGCATCAATCACGGACCCGTCGTTCATGCGCGCACCTTGCCCGAAGCCGTCGGGATCGCGACCCGCTACATCCAGGCCGGCTACAGCGTCGACCTCGGCATCGCCCAGATCAACTCGCGCAACCTAAGGCGGCTCGGCCTCTCGGTCGAGCAGGCGTTCGATCCCTGCCGGTCGCTGCAGGCAGCCTCGGTCGTCCTGACCGAGAACTGGACGAATGTCAGCGCAACCCGGACCGGCGCCGACGCGATCAGTACCACCTGGAGCGTCTATAATTCAGGGTCGACCTCGCGCGGTTTCCGCAATGGCTATGTCGACAAGGTCTGGACCGCCGCGTCCGATCTCGTGCCCCAGATGCGCGTAATGCTGGCCGCCAACGATGGCGGCACGCCCCCTCCCCTCTCCGCCGGACAGGCAGGCGGCGCGCCAGAGGTCGCCGCTGCACCGCCCCCGCCACGCTGGTTCTACGGGACCGCCAATGCCGACGCGCTCGTCTTCAAGTCTCAGTAGCGAGGTGACCATGCACGCCCCCCACCGTCCTCGACCACTCCCCTCTCGCGCGATCATACTGACCGCGATCACCCTCGCGATGATCGCGGCGCCGACCAGCGCCTGGGCCGATCCCACGAACATCACCACCGGGCTCAACAGCGTCACCACCTGGGTCCTGACCGCGGCCAAGAGCATCTGCATCCTCGCGGTCATCGGCTGCGGCTTCGCCAAGCTCGCGGGGCGGATGCAATGGGGCCACTTCTTCTCGGTGATGACCGGCGCGGCCATCATCTTCGGAGCCTCCGAGATCGCCGGTTGGGTGATGACCTCGTGAGTGCTGATGGCACGGACAGCCTGATGCTCGCCATGACACGACCGCCGGTGGTTGCGGGCGTGCCGCTCGGCGCGTTCGGCGCCATCCTTATGGCGGGAATGCTGTCCTTCGCCTTTTTCGGCTTCCTGTGGGGGCTCGCGGTCGCGATTCCCCTCTTCCTGCTTGCGCGGCTGATCGTCGTCTACGACGTCAACGCCTTCCACCTCATCGGCCTGTGGCTCACCTGCCGGTTCAAGCAGTCGATCTTCGCCACCAACCGATCGCTCTGGGGCGGCAACAGCTTTTCGCCAACCGCCATCGCTCTCGCCCACCGCAAAGGGTTCGGCTGTGTGGAAACGTCGGACTAACCGGGTCCAGAACCTCGCGGCGATCCAGCGGGAGAACGACTATGTTCCCTATCTCCCGTACCTGCGCCACGCGTCGGATGATGTCATCATCATGCCGAACGGCTGCGCCATGCGGATGTTCGAGCTGTCGGGCCGCTCGTTCGAGACCAACGACTGGGAGGAGCTGGTCGCGTGGCATAACAAGGTCAACATAGCGATCCGCTCGATCGGGGATGACCGTTTCTCGATGTGGACGCATGTCGTGCGCCGCCCGATCGCGCCGTATCAGGCCGACGGCTTCCGCTCCGCTTTCGCGCGCGATCTCGACGAGAAATATTACGCCAAGCTGCTCGGCACGACGTTCTACGAGAACCGCTTCTACGTCACCCTGATCGTGAAGCCCGTCGACATGATGTCTTCGGTCCTGTCGAAATGGGTCTCGGGCGACATCGAGACCGACGAGCTCAACGCGCGCGACCTCGCCATTCTCGACAGCAAATGCCGCGATTTCGCCGCCGCGCTCAAGGATTGCGATCCGCGGGCGCTCACTGCCTATGAGCATAAGGGCGTGATGTTCTCGCGGCCGCTCGAGGTGCTGCACTATATCATGACCGGCGACGACCTGCGCATTCCGCTGGTCGACGGCCCGATCGGGCAGGCGCTTTATTCGAGCCGGATCATCTTCGGAAAGGAGACGATCGAGGTCCGCCTGCCCCACAAGACCCATTATGCCGCGATGTTCGGGATCCGCGATTATGTCGTGGAAACGCGGACCGGGCAGTTCAACTCGCTGCTCGCGCTTGATATGCCCTTTGTGCTGACCCAGAGCTTCACTGCCCATGTGAAGGGCGCGGCGATGGACAAGCTCGCCAAGAAGCAGCGCCAGTTCCTCTCCTCCGAGGACGCCGCGATGAGCCAGGCCGACGCGCTGACGACGGCGATGGACCAGCTCATGGGCAATGAGTTCGTGATGGGCGACCACCATTGGTCGCTGATGGTTATGGACGAAGACCCCCAGCGCTTGCTCACCCGGGTCAGTCAGGCCCGCAGCGCAGCGGCGGATACCGGCATGGTGATCGCGCGCGAGAGCCTTGCGCTCGAAGCAGCCTTCTGGGCGCAGTTCCCCGGCAACTGGCAGATGCGGGCGCGCCCGGCGATGATCAAATCGTCCAACTTCGCTGCGCTCTCGCCCTTCTACACCTATCCTGCCGGGCAAGCGGACGGCAACTGGTGGGGCCGCGCGGTCGCACTGCTCAAGACGACAGCCGCGGGCGCCTTCTGGTTCAACTTCCATGTCGGCGATCTCGGCCACACGCTCATCATCGGGCCGTCGGGCGGTGGCAAGACCGTGCTGCAGAACTTCCTCATGTCGCAGCTCGAGAAGCTCGATGCGACGCAGGTGTTCATCGACAAGGATCGCGGTGCGGAGATCTTCGTGCGCGCCTGCGGCGGGACGTATCTCCCGCTCGAGAACGGCAGATCGACCGGCTTCGCACCGCTGCGCGCCGCGACCGATGCGCCGGACGACATCACATTCATCCGCGCCTTTCTCCGTCAGCTCGTCCGCGACCCGCGTCACCCGCTGACGGTCGAGGATGAGCGACGTATCGACGAAGGCGTCGAGGCCATGCTGCGGATGCCGCCCGAGCAACGGTCACTTCACGAGTTCCGCGCCCTCCTCGGTCACAAGGATCCCGAAGGCATCGGGTCGCGCCTCCAGCGCTGGTGTGCCGACGGTCCGATGGGATGGGCCTTCGACAATGACGAGGACGCCTTGACGCTCGATGCCCGCTTCATGGGCTTCGACATGACGGACTTTCTCGAAAACCCGGAAATCCGCACGCCGATCCTGATCTATCTCTTTCATCGCATCGGAAAGCTGCTCGACGGCAGGCCCGTCGTCGTCGACATCGACGAGTTCTGGAAGGCGCTGAGCGACGACGCCTTCCGCGCCTTCGCCAATGACGGCCTCAAGACCTACCGCAAACTGAACGCAATGCTGGTGTTCGGAACGCAGTCGCCCGCCGACGCGCTGCGCAGCGACATCAGCCACTCGATTATCGAACAGACGGCGACAAAGATCCTGCTGCCCAATCCGTTCGCGCGCGAGGAGGACTATCGCAAGGGTCTCGGTCTGACCGCCGTCGAGTTCAAGCTCATCAAGCATGATCTCACCCCGGAAAGCCGCGCTTTCCTCATCAAGCAGGGCAACACCTCTGTCGTTGCCCGCCTCGATATGGGCGGGCTCGATGATGAGCTGGCCGTTCTCTCCGGGCGGGCCGAAACGGTGATCGCTATGGAGCGCGCGATCGCGCGCGCCGGCGATGATCCGCAGCAATGGCTTCCTGCCTTTCACGAGGAAAGGCGGCGGCGGTGATGGCGTCCGACCCATCCTGGGGCGTCCGAACCGCGAGCCGGATCGTCGCCGTCATGGACGGCGCGATCGCGGTCGTGATGGGCACTATGCAGGCAATCGGCGACGCCAAGGCCGAGCGGCCGAAGGCGGAGCCGCTCAGCCGCTTCCGCCGCGCCAGCAAGGCGGTCGCCAAAGGCACAAAATGGTCGATCGCGGCTGTCGTCGGTATCGGCGCGGTCCTGATGCTCGGCGCCTTGTTGTTCGTACCGCGCGCGAAGCCTGCCCCCTCCCCCGCCGCCCCGATTGCGGGGAGCCGGGCCTCCAGCAGGGACATGATCGAAAGGCGCTGCCGCGCGGGCGCGAACCGGAGCTTCCCCGAAATCGAAAAGGCCGAATGCGTCGATCGGCCGGGTCCACCCTCGACGCCAAGAGGAGACGGCAAATGAGAACGAAGACTTGGCTCATCGTGGCCGCTATCGGCGCCCTCGCTCCGGCGACCGCGTATGCGCAGGGCATCCCGGTCCACGATACCGCCGGCACACTTCAGCTCATCGCGCAGGTGAAGAATTCCCTGCAGCAGATCCAGCAGGCCGAGCAGATGATCACCCAAGGCGGCCAATTGGTCACCCAGGCCACCAACACCTTCAACTCGCTCTCGAAGCTCACCAACGCGGCGAATATCGCGAGCGTCCTCAACGACAGGAATGTGAACCAGCTGCTGCCGTCGGGCGTCACCGACATCGTCCGGCTCGGTCAGTCCGACTATGGCGCGCTCGGCAATTTCGGATCGGCCGCGCAAGGGCTCTCGAACCGCTACACGATCCAGACCAATCTCGGCTCGAACGGCACGTTGAGCTCGGCCGCATCGGCCGCCTATGGCCGATATCTCGCCTCGGTGAACCAGGGTCCGTCGGTCGCCGCGACGCTCGGCTACAATATCAGCAACCAGACTGCCTCAGTCGATTCCGGCCTCGACGAGATCCGTACGGAGATCGGCTCGGCCAAGGATCCGAAGGACACGATGGACCTCAATACGCGGGCCACAATCGAGAATGCCAAGATCAACAATCGCCTCCTGCAGCTCATGGCGATCCAGCAATATTACGCGTCGAACGCGCGGCTCGGGTACAATGCCTATCGCCTGAACAATTCAGCCGCGGCGAAAGCCGCGTCCGACGCTCGCATCCAGACGAACGCCGCCGCCTATTCGGGCTATTGATCATGCGGAGGGCTATCGCTCTTGGCGTCCTTCTCGGCCTGGCTGCGTGCAACTCGCAGCCGGTGCCGCCCGCCGGTCCGCGCGTGCCGCGCATCGAATATGCCGCCTTCAAGGCCAACCCGTCGCTCTACAAGACTTGGTGGCCGAAATGTCAGCAGCTCAACGGCAGCGGCACGCTGACACGAGCGGAAGACAATAACTGCCGTCTCCTGACCGCCGACGCCAACCTCTACGCCTCGAACCAGAACCTGGCGCGGCTCGGCGTCAAATGATCCGGGGCCAGCCGATAAGCGAAAAGAGCCCCTGACATGGCAGGCCCCGGCGTCTTCGAGTCCCTCTACACCGCCTATTCCGGCACCCTGTCGTCGGTGACCAACACCTATGTCGGGCAGTGGACGCCGATTGCGACCGCTGCGCTGGGCGCGAGCGGCGCGCTCTATTTCAGCCTGCTCGGCTTCCTCGTCATCCGGGGCGCGGTCCAGCGGCCGCTGGCCGAGCTCGGGGTGAGCGCGATGAAGTTCGCGCTGGCGATGGCCGCACTCAGCAGTCTCGGGCTTGTGGGCCAGGCGGTGAGCGCGATCAATGGTCTCGGCCCCCAGCTCCTCGGGTCCAACACCAACGCGAACATCGGCCAGTCGATGGACGAATATTTCGCGAGCGTCTGGAAACTGGAGAATGCGATGGAGGTTCGCGAGCAGCAGCGGGCCTCCCAGACCAGCGCCAATGGTCAGCAGGACCAGAGCGTGATGTCGAGCGTCATCCAGGGTCTGACCGGGATCGATCTTGATCAGGGTATCGAGAAGCTCGAGGATTTCCTTGCGCTCGTGATGGCGGTGATCTGCGCTGGCCTGTCCTCCGCGATCGGCTTCTGCATCCTCTTCTTCGCGCAGATCGCTCTCGACCTGGTCCTTTGCTTCACGCCGATCGCGATCGCCTGCGTGTTCTGGCCGCAAACCCGCTGGTTCTTCCAGGGGTGGCTGTCCCAGGCGATCAACTACGTCATTCTTTATGTGGTCCTCGTTGTCATCAGCAAGATGATCGTCGAGGCCAACATCACCACGATCAACAATTTCGTGGGCACTGGCGCCGACCTGCTCGCGCTGACAGCCGACAATCCGGCCGCGGTCGCTTCCCAATTCTTCACCGAGGCTGCCGAGGTGATGCTCGTCTATCTCGTCGGCACCTTCGTCTTTTTCCAGGCGCCGACGATCGCTTCGGGCCTTGCCGGCGGCGCCGCGTCGGGCGGCCACACATTCCTGGCCATTGCCGCGAACCAGGCGATGTCGCGCATGGGCGGCGGAGCGTGGGGCGCAGGCGGACGCGCGGCGGGCGCCGTTGCGCGCGGCGGCTCGATCACGAGAGGGTAAGATGCGAAGACTCCCCAAATCCATCCTGTTACTCCCGCTCGCCTGCCTGGTCCTGTCCGGGTGCGGACCGCATTTGAAGAAGCTGGGGGTCTGCTCCAGCGGCAAATATCGCTACGCCAATCCGCAGGGCGTCTCGCTTCCCTCTCTCGATGTGCCGACGCTCGACGAGGTGAGCGGGCGCGCGCCGCCGCTCGCGGCACCGCAAGGCGACCCGCCCACCCCCGTCTGGGACCGCGGATCGCCTCCACCCGCGCCAGCACCCGACGCATCGGCCCCCGTTGCGTCACCCCCCAAGCCGGGCGCCATGCTGCTGCCGCCCCCCGGATCGGCCGTGTTCGGGAGCTGCTGAGCGATGCGCCAATATTCGAAGAGAGAGATGGACGAACTGACCGCCTCGGGCCGCGACTGGCAGCGCAACGACATCCTGCGCGCAAAATGGAGCGCGCGCTTCGCCTGGACGCTCGCAATCGTGATGACGGTGGTGGCGGTGGTGGCGATCGCGGCGGTCGCGATGCTGGTGCCGCTCAAGAAGGTCGTGCCCTATGTCGTGCAGGTCGACCGCAGCACCGGCGAGACCAAGGTGCTCGCGGGCATGTCGGGCAGCAATCCCGTTACCTATGACGCTGCGGTCAAGCGCCATTTGATCGCGCAATATGTGATCGATCGTGAGGGTTGGGTGCCGCTCGCCGAGAACGAGATGGTTCACGCCGTCAACGTGATGTCCAGCACAGAAGAGAACCAGCGCTACAACAACTGGTTCGCGATCTCGAACCCGCAGAGCCCGATGAAGCTCTTCGCCGACGTGCCCTTTGCGAAGGTCGAAATCCGTTCGATCAGCTTCATCAGCGATAATGTCGCACAGGTCCGCTACACCCAGACCGTCTATCAGCATACCGGCCAGGCCACGGTCGGCCGCTATATCGCGACGCTGACCTTCAAGATCACCGACAAGCCGCCGCTCGATGCGGATCTCCAGATCGATCCGGTCGGCTTCGAAGTCGACAATTACCAGACATCCCCGGAGAATTGAGATGCGCAAGGCATTCCTCGCCCTCGCGCTCGTGCTGCCGGCATCGCAAGCCTGGGCCGATGCGGTCCCAGTCGGCGGTGCTGCCGATGCGCGCGTCCGCACCGTCGAATACAACCCCAATCAGGTCTATACGATTTACGGCCGCTTCCGCCACGCGCTCGAGATCGAGTTCGCTCCCGGCGAGGTCATCACGCAGGCCGCCCTCGGCGACACGATCTCCTGGGAGATCGCGCCGGTCGGCAACATCGTCTTCCTCAAACCTCGCGAGAAGGCGCAGTCGACCAATCTCATTATCCTGACGAACGCGGGCGGCACGACCCGGAGCTACCGCTTCCACCTCGTCATGAACGCCGGACCGGCGATGTATTCGATCCGGTTCCGCTACTCGGCTGTCGAGAATGACGCGATGCGCCGCGCCGCGCTGATGCAGCAATATGCCGCCGCACGCGCGGCCGAGCAGAAGGTCGTCAAGACCGCGCTCGATCAGGCCGTCATCGAAGGCAAGCGCAACCTCAACTACTGGTTCCAGGGCGATAGCACGCTCGAGCCCAGCGAGGTCTCAGACAATGGTGAGTTCACCGTGCTGCGCTTCCCCGGTCACAAGGAGATTCCGGCGATCTTCGGTGTCAACCAGGACGGCTCGGAGGCGATCATCGATTATGATGTGCGCGAGGACTATGTCGTCATCCACGGCATCTATCGTGTCATGCGCCTGCGCAAGGGACAGGCGGTCCTCTGCATCACCAACGGCACGAAGCCCTCGAACGGCAGGCTGGATCGCACCGGCACGGTCTCCCCGATCATCGAGCGGACCGTGAGGCCGGAGGTGCGTCAGCCGGACGGAAGCGCCATCAATCCGGGTTCGCGTGGCGGCGGAACGATAGGAGGCCGCCCGCAGCCGCAACCTGAGCCGGAAGCGCAACCTCAGTCACTGCCGCAGCCGCAATCTCTTCCCCCGCAGCCGGGAGCCGCCACCGATGGCCAGTGAATCCACCAACGTCGCCGGCGATCGCGAGGCTGTAGGCACCGACGCCCAGCTCGATCGGTCGCGCTCGACCGTCAATCGCAAGGTGTTGCCGGTCATGTTCGGCGCGGGCGTCGTGGGGGGCGGTTTCATCGCGCTCATTCTCGTCCTGTCCGCCCACGCGCTGATCTGGCCCGTCAAAAAGGTCGACCAGCCCAAGACCGGCACCGCGCGCACCGTCTCGCAAGCCCAAGCGATGCGTGACGACGACGCCTTCAAGGCACTGAATGGCGGCGCGGCCCCGGCGCGCATCGGCCTGAACGGACAGCCGGTGGGGGCCGATGGCCAGCCCCTGCCCCCTGGACAGGCGGCGCCCCTCAATGGGCAGCCGATCAACACCTATGGCACGCCGGGTCAGCCCCAGGCGACGACAGGCGGCCCCTCCGCAGCGCCGCAGCTTTCGCCTGCGCAGAAGCTCGCGATCGCGTCGCGCACCGCGCCGATCATGGGTTTTGCAGGCAATATGGGAGCCAGCACCGGCGGCGTTTCGCCTCAGGCCCAGACACAAGGAGGCGGCTTCGTCGGCCCGCTCGTCGGCGGACAGGGCGGGCCGCAAGCGCCGGCAACGCCACCTAGCGATCTCAACGCGCGGCTCGCGACCAGCTCCATCGAGGTCGCTCGCGCGAGCATGATCGGCGATCGCGATTTCCTCGTCGCGGCGGGACGCACGATCCCCTGCACGCTGCAGACGGCGATCAACTCGACCCAGGCCGGCATCGTGTCCTGCATCATCGGCGAGGACATCTATTCGGAGAATGGCCGCGTCGTCATGCTCGACAAGGGCACCAAGGTGCTCGGTCAGTATACGGGCGGGGTCCGGCAGGGGCAGGCGCGTCTGTTCGTGATCTGGACGCGTGCCCTCACACCACGCGGCGTCGTCATCGATCTCGGATCGCCTGCGAGCGACCAGCTCGGCCGCGCCGGCATCGGCGGTGGCGTCGATACGCAATTCTGGCAGCGCTTCGGCGCCGCCCTCATGTTCTCGGTGCTGGAGGATGCGGCCTCGATCGGCTCTTCGCATTTTGCGGGGATCGGGACCAACACGACCCAGGTGCCGGCGACGACCAGCGCGGCCGCGCTGCAGGGGTCGCAGAATATCCAGCCCGTCCTCAAGGCCAATCAGGGACAGACCGTCGCGATCCAGGTCGCGCGCGATTACGACTTCGGCCAGGTCTACGACGTGGCGATCCGCGTGGGCGCCGGCGGTCGTTGAGCGATGCTCGGCGGGCGGCGGACCTTCGATACGTTCTTCGCGCCGATCCAACCGCACTACGCCCGCGAGGACGTCACCGAGGTCGTCGTCAACAAGCCGGGCGAAGTCGGTATCGAGACGCCCGCGGGCTGGGAATGGATCGACGTTCCCGAACTCGATTTCCAGTCGCTCCGGACCCTGTGCGATCTCATCGCGGGATTCACCAAACAGGATGTCAGCGACACAGACCCGGTCGTGTCCTCGATCCTGCCCGACGGTGCCCGCGCGCAATGCGTCATCCCGCCGGCCGTGCCCGCCAACACCGTCTCGATCACGATCCGCAAGGCATCGAACGTCACCATGTCGATGGGGGACATGGAGGCGGGCGGCACATTCGAGGAGACCGCCCAGGCACGGTCCGGCCCGGCGCATGAGGATGGCGAGCTGCTCGATCTCTATCGAGCCCGGGAATGGCCAACCTTCCTCCGGCGCGCCGTCGAGGAGCGGAAGAATATCCTGATCTCGGGTGCGACGGGCAGCGGCAAGACCAGCCTGTCGAAGGCGCTGATCAAGCTGATCCCGCATGATGAGCGCATCCTGACGATCGAGGACACGCGCGAGCTGGTGGTCCCGCATCGCAACTGCGTCCACATGACCTATTCCAAGGACGGCAATTCGCGCCAAAAGGTCGGAGCGAAGGAGCTGCTCGAGTCTTCGCTGCGAATGCGGCCCGATCGCATCCTGCTGCAGGAGCTGCGCGACGGCACTGCCTTCTTTTACCTACGTAATGTCAATTCCGGCCATCCCGGCTCGATCACGACGGTCCATGCCAACACAGCCGAGGGCGCGCTCGAACAGCTCACCTTGCTCGTGAAAGAGAGCGAAGGCGGCAACGATCTTGGTCGCGAGGACATTCGCGCGATGCTCCGATCGCTGGTCGATATCGTCGTCCAGATGAAGCGCTTCCCGCCGGCGGCCGGCGAGCGCGCCAAATATCGGGTGACGGAGATGTGGTTCCGATCAGCGGAGATGGACGATGGGCGGCGTTTGGGCGCGGTATAACGTATGGATCTATGCCGCCCTTGGGCTTGTCGGCATTGTCCTCGGCACCGCGATCGGCGCCGTGCTCGGCGCGATCATCACCCTTGGGCATAATCACCTGCTCACCCGCCACACCGATTACAGAGTCGTGCCTCAGGTTCTTTGGGCGATGCGCGCAAACGCGCATATCGCGGAGCCCTTTCTCATCGTCCTGGGGATCACGGTGCTTCTCGTAACGGGCGGCTTCATCTCCTGGCTCAACACCGACCAGTCGCTGTTCGGGGAAGCGCGGTTCGCGAGCGGCAGCGACATCCGACGGGCCGGCGCCTTCAAGGCACAGGGCGCGATCATCGGGCGCTGGGGCGGTCGCTGGATGCGCGCCGACGCGGAGGACAATGTCCTGTGCCAGGCCCCGCCGCGGTCTGGCAAAGGCGTAAGTTTCGTGATCCCCAACCTGCTGCTGATCGACTATTCAGCGGTCTGCATCGATCTGCGCGGCGAGAATTACTCCAATTCGGCGCGCTATCGCGCGGAGGAGCTCGGCCACGAGATCTACGTCCTCGATCCACTGAACGATGGCGGCGAGACGCATTGCTTCAACCCGCTCTCCTATATGGACCGAGACGTACCGCACCTCGTCATCGAACAGATGCAGCGGCTCGCAATCCAGCTTTTCCCTTACCCGCTGCAGGGAAACCCGTTCTTCACCGATAGCGCTCGGGACGGCTTCAGCGCGGTAGGGTGCCTTCTTGCTTCCGAGCCGGACCAGGATCTGACTCTCGCCAACATCTTCAGCGTGCTGGCGGGCGACCCGCGCAAGACCCTCATGGCCAAGGTCAAGACGCTCGAAGCCGAGCTGCGAGACGGCAAGCGGCCGATCGCGCCGGGCGCGCTCGACCTGATGAAGAGCTTCTGCGCCCACAACGACGAAACCTACATGAACATCCGCTCGACGATTCAGAGCAAGCTCGGCCTGTTCGCCCTCCCCCGCGTCGTGCTGGCGACCAGACGGAGCGATTTCGACCTGCGCGATCTGCGCAGCAAGCGAATGACTATCTACTTCCGCTGTGCGCCCGATGATTTTGATATCCTCGCCCCCCTCTTCAATCTCATCTTCCAACAGATCGTCAGCCTCAACAGCCGCGAGCCGTTCGAACGGTCGGATTATGGCTTCTACGAAAAGTGCGAGGAGGTATCGCTGCGCTGGGAGCGCGGCGGGCTCACCGCGCGCACCATAGTATCTGAATTCAAGAAGGCGTGGGCTGGGCTGTATCGCCCAATCGCGCCGCGCTCGATGCGCTGCCTGCTCATCCTCGACGAGTTCAAGCGGCTCGGTAAGATGGACGTTCTGGCCGACGCCATGTCGTATATGGGCGGCTTCGGAATTTCGATGACGCCGCTCGTTCAGGCCTATTCGCAGCTCCAGGAGGTCTATGGGCCGTTCGCGGCCAATTCGATCCAGACCTGTTGCCAGACCAACATCGTCATGCGGCCGAACACCTTCTCGGAGGCCGAGGCGATCTCCAAGCAGCTCGGATCGAACGGCATCACGATCCGCAACAAATCCACGACCCGCTACAATTTCCTCGCGTCGGTCGGGAACAGCAGCCTCGGAAGTACCAGCGAGAGCGTCGGCCAGCGCCCGCTCCTCTACCCCAAGGAGGTCAGCGAGATGCCGCGCAAACTCTCACTGATCTTCAAGACCGGCCAGAACGCGATCCTGTCCAATCGAATCATCTATTTCCGCGACCGGGTGCTGGCGAAGCGCGCCGCAATGGGCGGGGTCGCCCTGCCCCGCCAGGATATCGAAGACTATTACGGTTACATGGCCACGCAGCGCGGGTTCGCGCAGACCTATGCCGGAGCCGCGAGCGAGACGGGCGCGGTGGATTTCGATTTCAAATCGGACGTCGAACGCGCCTTCGCCGATATCGCCATGAACCAGGGCGAGTTCGCCCCCGACAATATTCCCTCGACGCTTGCCAGCATGAAGGCACTGCTGAGCGAGCACGACGCCTCGGCCTATCGCCGCAAGGTGCAGGCCGAGCTCGGCGGCGGCAGTGCGACAATCGCCGCATGAACCAGACGATCAGGACAATCGGAGACGCGTGATGGGCAGCATCGAGCTCAATGTGAAGGACAGCGATGGGTGGAAGGCCGGTCACAACGAAAGCTATGTGCGCGATGTCGAGAGCCGCCTCGCCGATCTCGATATCCGCGAGATCGCGGACAAGGCGATCAAGGGCGCGCGGCCTGGTGTCGCAGAACGGCTCGCCGAAGGCGCGGCGCGCACTGTCGAAGCCCTTCGCCGGACCGAGGAGCGTCGCCGCGCGGCGGCTGAGGTGTTCGGGGAGGTACTGGCAGACCGCTATCTGGTCGCCCATGAAGGCGATCGAAAGATCGGCCTGTACGAGCCCTCTTCGCGCACGCCCGCGATCACTGTCGACAAGAAGGCAATCAGCACCCAGCACGAAAGCGGCGTCGTCATCCAGGATGCGGTGAAGCTCGCGATGGATCGGGGGTGGACCTCACTCAAGGTCGAGGGCACGCAGGCCTTTAAGGACGCAGTCTGGCTCGAGGCGAAGAAATATGATCTCAAGGTGGGCCATGCCCCCTCCCCCGTCGTGCGCGCGGAGTTCGAACGCTGGCGCGAGGCCAACGAGCTGAGGCCGGTGCCGCAACGGCAGGAGACGCCGGCGCCCAAGGCGGCCGAGCCAATCAAGCCGGCGACGCCAGCGCCGGAGGCCAAGCGCGATCTCGGCAAAGACTATCTGGCGAAGACAGCGGAGCAACGTCTCGCCGATCCGCTGCTCCGCAACGCCGAGCTGTCGGCGCGCGCCGCGCGGGATCTTGCCGGTCAGCGTTTCGGTGCCGACGATCCCAAGCTCAAGGTAGCGATCGCGAAGGTCGACCAGATGGTGAGCGCCCAGCTCAGCCGTGGTCATCAATTCAGCGCGCCGCGTGTCGCCCAGGCCCCCTCCCCCAAGCCGGACAGCCGCCAGCAGTTTGATAGACTGCGAATCTAGGCGCCCGCCGCCGCCCCATCGTCCAACGAACTGGATGCTGCTTCGCACCTGGTTCGCGGCCTGCCAGTGGGCATGCGGATCATCGGGCTGCGCATGGGAGACGCCTTGGTGCTGGACGCCAGCGCCGGCTCCGAGCGCGTGCGTCCTTGGCTGCAGGCGAACCGTAACGCGGTGGAATCGGTCTGCGGGCGTAGTTGCGCCGCCGATAGGCCTCAACGCAAGAAATCGGCACCAGAGCGTGCGTCGCATTGGCCTGAACGATGGCTGCCGGCTATCCTAGACGAAGAGGTGATGATGCCCGCTGCGGGGAAAAGACAATCATGATGAAGCTGCCTAGTCGTCCCGCGACCCACGTCACAGAAACCGCGTCGTGGCGCCTTTTACAGTCGCTTGCGCCCGAGACGTGGATCGTCCGTGAGGTGAGCGAGCGCGATTATGGGATCGATGCCTATATCGAAATAGCTTCAGCGGAGGGCGAGATAACCGGCGACCTGATTTCCGTTCAGCTAAAGGGGACGGAAGCGATCGACTGGAAGGCCGCCAAGGCGAAGAAAGGCAGCAAGAAAAAAGCGGGGGATCGCGACCAGACCGCACGCTCCCCGCAAATCGCGACCAGCACCGCTAACTATTGGGAGCGCCTACCCGTCCCCGTCTTCCTCTTCGTCGCCGATATCACGAACCGCGACATCTATTTCGCGCCAGTCGAGCAAACGATCCGAAAAAACTATGGGAAGCTATCGTCGCAGGACACGATCACCTTTCCCTTGCTCAAGGGGTTCAGTCTTTCAGACGCGGTAGGGCCGCCGGTCCTTGAATGGTTTGCCCGCCGCGAGCGGTTGCACCGAGACTTCAAATTTCACATCGCCTCGCTGATCTCCCACGCCGAAGGCTTTCACGAATTTATCGGCATGAACCAGGGCCGAGACAGTTTCATGGAGGTGGAGAACGACGCGCATTTACGATTCCGCGCGCTCTACCAATCCTGCCAGATGACGGCAGGGTATCTTGGCATCGAGTGGACCATCGAGACGCTCAACGATCTCTACAAACGTGACCATGCCCAATTTCAGGATGATTACGTCCTGCTGCACGAGCTGACGCTCGACCATGCTCTTGTGCAGATCGAAGAGATCTTCCCGAAGCTGCTACGCGCTGCCGTCGACCTCATCGAGAATGTCGAAGGTGATTATTGGCGGGCTCACGATCGCATCCTCTACTCGCTGTGCTCCGGCAACGCACTGGGCTGGCTGATCGCGAAAATGGAGGATGATCTGGCTCGTCGGAAGGCAGGCTGAGGCCTCTATCCGAGCAGGTGCAGCTTCGTGATCGCTTCCAGATTACCGACCGGCACAAGAATGGAGGCGTCGCTCGATCCAGCATCGGGCTTTAACGGCAGCACGATCCGTGTCTCGTTCTGACCGGCATATTTTGGCGGCTTGATGAGCACCACGCGCTCGGGCAACGCCCAATCGGCGGCAGGGATCTGGTCGAGCGGCCGATATTCGACCGCTCCCATGTGGGCCTGCGCATAGTCCAGCTTCGAGCCCGCGCTGGCACGCGCCCGCACACGGCGTAGGAGCGCGTCCGGATCGAGGATCTCGACGCAATAGGCGCCGAAATCCTTCGCCCGCTCGGCCGACATCTCGTTGCTCACGCAGAAGACGAACATATTCTCCGCGGCCGTGGTGAAGCTAACGCCGGTGAGCTTCCTTCCGTCGGCGACCATCGTGATCTCAAGCCCACCCGGAGGCTGATAGTGGAGCGTGCCGTCCTTCGGATCGCCACGCACGCCGCCATCCTCGATACCGCGATAGGAGGCGAGCGAACCGAACCGCATCACGCCTCTGCGGATGAAGGCGCGCGCGTAGGCCTCGTCAGCGAAATATTTGAACAGCGACATCGCCGCCTAAATCTTGGGCTTGTCGCGCTCGATCGCCCCTGCACCCCCGCCACCTGCGCCGGGCTTCGGCGCCGGCCCGTCGGCATTGAAGGTGACATTGTAGCTGTAGGAGACGAACTGGCCGAACTGCTGGCCGAGCCGGTTATGCTCGGGCACGGGCGATTTCATCAGCTCCACCATCAGCTCGCTGTAGAGCTGCACGACGTCGGCGCTGTAATAGGCGCGATCCTGGCCGTTCTCCATGCGTTTGATGTCTCTCTCGAAGGTCCGCGTGGGCTTGTCGGCGCGCTGGTTGTTCTTCTCCACGTTCAATCGCGCCTGATAGGTCTTGCTATGCTCGTTGTTGAGCTTGGCGCCTCGCATGATCTGCGGGGTCGCATCGGCATCGATACCCCGCTCGCGCAGCTCGGTGGCGAACACCCGTCGCATATAGAGGATATCGTCGGGGCCGAAGGCAAGCGGCACGCCCTCATGGCTCTTCGCGCGGACGGTCAGATGGACATGCGGGTGCGGGCTCTTCCCCTTCCCCTCATCGGTATGCAGACCGTAGATGTAATCATACTTGTCCTCGAACAGCGCCCGCGCCGCCGCGGCCGCAGCCTGCAGCACGATGTCCGGGTCGGACCCCTTGGGCATCGAGAGGATCAGGCGCCGCGCATCGGGTGCCGGTGCGCGTGTATCGAGGTCGTCAGGATTGAAGTTGAGCTCATGCCACTCCTGGGCGAGCGCCATCATGTCCTCAACGTCGGTGATCTCGACCCCGTCCTGATCATAGATCGGCACCTTCCCGTTGCGCGAGATATAGGTAAAATTCGAGAAGGTGTGTTTTGCGCCGTAGGTCGCCTTCGACACCTTCAGCATCGCCTGCGGCGCCTTGCGCGATATCCGGGCGAGCTGCGCGGTCGCGGCCTTGGTCGTGGGCTTGGTCGCCAGCGCCTTTGAGGCGAACAGGATGAGGTTGCGCGCCGTCTTGTCCTTGGCGGGCCGACGGATCGGCCGCCAAGCCTCCTGGGCCGCGTAGAGCTTCGCCGCCAGCGCCTTCGTCCCTTCCGCCACCTCGTTCCCTCTCGTTCACTGCACCGGGTCGCCGACTTGCGCCGGCGCAAGTTCCTCATCCCTACGGGGGATCATCATCGGCGTAGGCGACCGAAACGGCGGGATGCGGCAACATCTCGATGCGATCGGCCAGCTTAGCGTTCGGTCCCGCCCAAAAGGTGCGGTCAAGGCCCATGACGTCCGTCATCGCCTTCATCGCGGCGTCGACCGATTTGCGGAGATGCTCGATCTCCGAGAGCTGTTCGATGACCGCCTCCTGTCGACGCAGGCGCGGATCGGCGAGGAGCTTGTTGGCCGCGTGCGCCAACTGATTCACATTGACGCCGATCCGTCGCACCTCAGCGCGCAACCCGCTCAACGCCCCGAGGATGCCAGCTGGAGGCTTCCTGTTGAAGCCAAGCCAGCGCCGAACGATGATCGTTGCGACCTGCTGGATCGACATCTCGTAAGGTAAGCCCGCCTCCTCCAGCGCGACCGCCTCCTCGGCGCTCACGCTGACCCGGACCCGCATCACCGAGGGGCGCTTGGGCGCTCGTGGCCGCAGGTGAGCATCGCGCGAGCTCGGATGGTCCTGTTCGAATTCCATGTGCGCCGCGAACACAGCGTCGTCGGTGCGTGCTGCTGCATAAGCGCGCAGCTCCTCATTCGGCGTCCGCGCCGACGCATCGCCGAGAGACTTCAGCTCCCGCGCGATAAGCGACCGCACCCATTGCGATGCCGTCATTCCATGGCGGCCCGCAACCTCATCAATCATGGCAAGGCCGGGGGCTTCAGCCCCGGCCGGAAGCCTGATTGTGAGTCTGTCAGACATTTGGACAGCAAAACATATCCCGCATTAACTCACAAACGCATTTTGAGACCCCGTGCTCAAAATTCCATCCGTCGCCACGGGTGCGCCACTCCGCGCGCCCGTGCTTCCGCATCCGACGTCGAAGAGGTCGGCTCCGATGAATTGCGAGAGGGGGAAGTCGAGGCTGCGCGGGCACGCGATCTGGCGTCCTGACGACGCGAAGCAAGCGCCCAGCCCTCAGCCGACGGCGATGATCGTCAACTCGGTCAACGCCGTCTGGATCGGTTCGCCCTGCCCATCGAACAAGACCGGCAAGCGATCGGGGAGAACGATCGACGCGGCGACCACTCTGCCCTCCCCATAATCAGCATGCCGGACAAGCACGGCCACGCGACCGGACACGACTGGCGGCTTCTTCGCCAACGTGTGATCGGGAATCGCTGCTGACGGTGACGAAACTTGCGCCGGCGCAAGTCGCTGCCCCTCCGCGTCATCCGGTGTGGCCTGGCCCTGGGAGGCACCGAGCGATCGCACCGCAGCCCGCGTCGGCGCCGCCTCGCGGGCCAGAAGCTCGCGGGCTGGCTCGGGGTCGCGCTTATAGTGCTGGAATAGCTCGTAGAGGGGGTCGATGCCCATCGTGTCGAGCGCAGCTTCGAGGTCGCCGGGAAGCGTGGCGAGAGCGTGGATGCGGGAGACGCGCGAGGGAGACAATCCGAGCTTCTCGGCGATTTCCTTCAACGGGACGTCCAGCGCCACCAAGCGCGCGACGGCATCCACCAGCTCGCGCGTGTTGAGCGGTTCACGACTTTCATTCTCCGCGATCTGCGCGAACAGGAGCGCCGCTGCTTCCTGAAGATTGGGACGGATGATCGCCTTGATCGAGACGAACCCGGCAATCCGGGCCGCGCGCCAACGACGCTCGCCCGCGATGATGATGTGTCGCCCCCCCTCCCCCGGCCGCACGACGATCGGCTGAATGAGGCCGGCTCGCTTCAGGCTTTCGGCAAGCGCCTCCAGCGCGGCCTGATCGAAATGGCGGCGCGGATTGCCAGGATCGGGCTCAATCCCGTCTAGCTTCAAATCTGCGAGCCGGGCCTGCGCGACCGCATCGACCGCAAGATCCTGCTGGCCCATCGGCGAGCGGTTGAACATGGCGGTGCGGCGATTGAGCTCGCTCACAGCGATCGCCGATCGATCTCGTCGAACGCCGCCTCGATGTCCTTCCGCTTCGATCGCGCCCAGCTCGAATTTTGAGCGAAGAGCGGTTTGGCCTTGTCCAT
>Ga0068867_100000918_pt1 | contig 20021 bp, 18 predicted proteins | sample KBSMisM32_FD_65649 | JGI IMG/M metagenome (GOLD analysis project Ga0068867, IMG submission 65649) | Miscanthus rhizosphere microbial communities from Kellogg Biological Station, Michigan, USA - KBS Miscanthus M3-2 | ecosystem: Host-associated > Plants > Roots > Rhizosphere > Soil ...
GGTCGTCATCTCGTCGGCGATCAAGGACAGCAATCCGGAAATGGTCGCCGCCGCCGAACGCCGGCTACCCCGCGTTAAGCGCGCCGAGATGCTCGCCGAACTGATGCGCATGCAGAAAACCGTCGCGATCGCCGGCACGCACGGAAAGACGACGACGACGTCGATGGTCGCGGCGTTGCTCGACGGCGGCGGGCTCGACCCAACGGTGATCAACGGCGGCATCATCAACCGTTACGGCTCCAACGCCCGGCTCGGGAAGGGCGACTGGTGGGTGATCGAGGCCGACGAAAGCGACGGCAGCTTCCTTCGGCTCGACGGGACGATCGCGGTCGTGACCAACGTCGATCCCGAGCATCTCGAACATTACGGCACCTTCGACCGAGTGAAGGATGCGTTCGTCGAGTTCATCGAGAACGTGCCGTTCTACGGCCTCGCCGTGCTGTGCGTCGATCATCCCGAGGTGCAGAATCTGATCGGCCGCATCCGCGACCGGCGGATCGTCACCTACGGCTTTTCGGCGCTGGCCGACGTCCGCGCCGACAATGTCTCGGCGGTCCAGGGCGGCAGCCAGTTCGACGCGGTCATCCTCGGCAAGGACGGCGAGCGCCGCGTGCTCGAGAAGGTCCACGTGTCGATGCCCGGTCGGCACAACGTCCAGAATGCGCTGGCGGCCATCGCCGTCGCAATCGAGCTCGGCATCAGCCACGAGGATATCGTCAAGGGCTTCGACAAGTTCGACGGGGTCAAGCGCCGCTTCACCAAGGTCGGCGAAATCGACGGCGCCATCATCATCGACGATTACGCCCACCACCCGACCGAGATCCGCGCGGTTCTCGCCGCCGCGCGCGAAGGCGCCGAGCAAAGGGTGATCGCGGTCATGCAGCCGCACCGTTACTCGCGCCTGCAGGCGCTGATGGAAGACTTTCAGAACGCCTTCAACGACGCCGACGTAGTGATGGTCACGCCGGTCTATGCGGCTGGCGAGGAACCGATCGAAGGCGCCGATTCGAGCGCGCTCGCCGACGGGCTGCGCGCCCACGGCCATCGCATGGTGCGCGAGGTCGCCGACCTCGACGATTTGTGCCGCGCGCTGCGCGATCTCGCGGCGGAGGGCGACATGGTCATCTGCATGGGCGCCGGCGACATCACCAAGTGGGCGGCCGGCCTCGCCGACGGCATCTGCAAGGCTCGGCAGCGCAAGTGAACGATGTCGCCGCCATGCCCGCCGTTCGCGGCAAGCTCACCGCCGAGGCGCCGCTGGCGCCGTTGGTGTGGTTCAAGAGCGGCGGCAACGCCGAGTGGCTGTTCGAACCCAGGGACGAGGCTGACCTGGTCGAGTTCCTGCGCGAGCTTGGCCCCGACGTGCCAGTGATGGCGCTCGGCCTCGGGTCCAACATGATCGTTCGCGACGGCGGCGTCTCCGGCGTCGTCATCCGCCTCGGCAAGGCGTTCGCGAAAATCGACAGGCTCGACGAAGTCACGATCCGCTGCGGCGGCGGCGCAAGCGGAATCCTCGTCAGCTCGACCGCCCGCGACGCGGGGATCGCGGGACTCGAATTCCTGCGCGGCATTCCCGGCACGGTCGGCGGGTTCGTGCGCATGAATGGCGGCGCCTACGGCCGCGAAGTCCGCGATATCCTGGTCTCGGCGCGGCTGGTCCTGCGTGACGGGACGGTGGTCGACTGGCCGCTCGACAAGTTCGGCTACACTTACCGCCACAGCGACGTGCCCGACGGCGCCGTCGTGGTCGAAGCAACCTTCCGGGGCACGCCCGGCCAGCCCGAGGCGATCGGCGCGGAGATGGACGCGATCGCCCGCGCCCGCGAAGAATCGCAGCCGCTCCGCAGCCGGACCGGCGGCTCGACCTTCAAGAATCCGGACGGCCACAAGGCGTGGGCACTGATCGACGCGGCGGGTTGTCGCGGTCTTCAACATGGCGACGCCCAAGTCTCGGAAAAGCATTGCAATTTCCTGCTTAACCTCGGTAGCGCGACAAGCGCGGACATCGAGGAATTGGGTGAGGAAGTCCGCCGTCGGGTGGTGGCGAAAACCAACATCAGCCTGGAGTGGGAAATTCAACGCGTGGGAAATGCCGAGTGAACAAGGACGTCCATGTTGTCGTGTTGATGGGCGGGTGGTCGTCCGAGCGGGAAGTGTCGCTGACCAGCGGCAAGGGCGTCGCCGCGGCTCTGCGCGAGCGCGGCTGGTCGAATGTCACCGAGCTCGACATGGAGCGCGATGTCGCTGCGCGGCTCGCCGAGCTGAAGCCCGACGTCGTGTTCAATGCACTGCATGGAACGCCGGGCGAGGATGGCACCGTCCAGGGCATGATGGACCTGATGGGCCTCAAATACACCCACAGCGGCCTCGAAACGTCGGTCATTGCGATCGACAAGGAACTGACCAAGATGGTCCTCGTCCCCCACGGCATCCGCATGCCCGCGGGCAGGATCGTCAGCAGCGAGAGTCTCCACCAGGAAGACCCGATGGCGCGGCCGTATGTGGTCAAGCCGGTGAACGAAGGGTCGTCGGTCGGCGTCGCCATCGTCACCGCGGAGGGCAATTACGGCAACCCGATCGGCAAGGATGTTGCCGGCCCGTGGCAGCATTTCGACCGGCTGCTCGCCGAGCCGTTCATCAAGGGCCGCGAACTGACCGTCGCAGTGCTCGGCGACGAGCCCCTCGCTGTCACGGAGTTGAAGCCCAAGGCCGGCTTCTACGACTATGACGCGAAATATACCGACGGCCTGACCGAGCACGTCTGCCCGGCCGAGGTTCCGCCCGAGATCGCCAGCGCGATGATGGACATGGCCGCGCGGTCGCACGCTTTGCTCGGCTGCAATGGCGCGTCGCGCTCCGACTTCCGCTGGGACGACGAGCAAGGCGAAGCTGGTGTCTATTTGCTCGAGGTCAACACCCAGCCGGGCATGACCCCGCTGAGCCTCGTGCCCGAGCAGGCCCGACACAGGGGCATCGCTTACGGTGAGTTGGTCGAGCGCCTGATTGCGGGGGCGCTTGCATGAGCGCGGCGCACGTTCGGCGCGGGGGCGGGGGCCGCGCCAACGCGCGCAAGCCCGCGCCCAAGGTCACGGTGCCCAAGAAGTTCGCGAAGAAGCTGCCGGTCAGCCATGCCCGGGCCAACAAGCTCGCCGGGCTGGCGCTCGGCGGGTTGTTCCTGGCGATCGGGGTGGTGGTCATAATCGCCATGGATATTCCGGCGAAGGCGGAGCGCTCCGCGGGCGCGGCGATCGGCCGCGCCGGTTTCACAGTCAGCGGCTACCAGATCGTTGGCCTCAAGCACATGGATCGCCGGCCGATCGATGACGTCGTCGGCGAGGAACTGCACCGCGCCGCCGAGGAAGCCGAGAGCAACAAGGCGCCGCAGCCATTGGTCGATGTCGCGCGCATCCGTGAGCGGCTGCTCCAATTCGGCTGGGTCAAGGACGCCCGCGTGTCGCGGCGCCTGCCCGATACTTTGGTGGTGGACATTGTCGAGCGCACGCCCGCCGCCTTGTGGCAGGATAGCGGACAGCTCGCGTTGATCGACGCCGAGGGCGTCGTGCTCCAACGCGTGCCCGTCGACAAGATGCCCGACCTGCCGCTGCTGATCGGGCCTGGTGCCAATCGCCAGGCGCGTGGGCTTGGCGCGCTGATGACCGACGTCCCGACTTTGAAGCCGCAGCTGGCATCGGCGACCTGGGTCGGTGGACGGCGGTGGGACCTCAGCTTCCAGTCGGGCGAGACCGTCGCGCTGCCGGAAGGCGATGCCGCCCGGACCGCGCTCCAGCATTTCGCCAAGGGCGACAAGGAGAACGGCCTGCTCGGCCGCGGCTTCGTCCGCTTCGACCTGCGCAACTGGGCCCGCGACCACAAGATGACGGTGCAGTTGCCAAAAGGCGCGCAACAACCCGCTGCGTCCCAGAATCAGGTAGGCTAGAGCAAGGCGTGGCCCAGCCCAACGAACAGCAGTTGATCGCCGCACTCGACATTGGCTCGTCCAAGGTCAGCGCGCTGATCGTGACGCCCGGCGAGGACGGCCGGCTAACCGTGCTCGGCACCGGCCAGCGCGAAAGCCGCGGGGTCAAGCGCGGCTACATCACCGACATGGCAGCGAGCGAGTTCGCGGTGCGCGAAGCAGTCGAGCTGGCCGAACGCATGTCGGGCGTGACGGTCGACGACGTCTGGGCAAGCTATGGCGCCGGCGGCCTCGTCAGCGATGTCGCCAACGTCGAGGTCGAGCTCGGCGGACATGCCGTCGAACAGTCGGACATCGACGAGCTGCTGGCGGGCGGCAAGGCGGCCATCGACCGCAACGGCCAGGTCGTGCTCCACGCGCACCCGGCGCTCTACACGATCGACCGCGCGCAGGGCGTGCAGCAGCCGATCGGGCTCCACGCCAACCGGCTTGGCGTCGACATTCACGTCATCGCCGCCGATCCCGCGCCGCTGCGCAACATCGATACGGTCATTCGCTCGGCGCATTTGGGCGTGAAGGCCATCGTTGCTTCGCCGATTGCGGCGGCCCTCGCCTGCCTCAGCGATGAAGAGCGTGAGCTTGGGGTCGCGCTGGTCGAGCTTGGCGCCGACGTCACCAACGTCTCGGTGCACTTCGGCGGGATGCTTGTCGGGCTGCGCTCGATCCCGCTCGGCTCCCACGACATTACCAACGACATCGCCTGCGCGTTCGGCGTCCAGCGGCGCGACGCCGAGCGCCTCAAATGCTTCTACGGATCGGCGATGACCAGCCCGCGCGACAATCACGAGATGATCGAGGCAAGTCAGATCGGTGCCGAAGCTGGCGCCGAGCCGATGAAGATCACCCGCGCCCAGCTGATGATGGTCATCCGCCAGCGCGTCGAAGAGCTGACCAACGAGATTGAGGGTTCGCTGAAAGGCCTCGGGTTCACCGGCCCCGTCGGCCGCCAGGTGGTGCTGACTGGGGGCGGCGCGGAGCTGAAGAATATCGCGGACTACATGCAGGGCGTGCTCGGGCGCGCGGTACGCGTCGGCCGGCCCAAGCAGATTACCGGTCTGCCCGACGCGCATAGCGGCCCCGCTTTCTCGACCCTGGTCGGTCTGGCGTTGCTCGCCGGGTCGGGCCGGGGCGATATTCGCGATATCGGCCCGATCGCCCGCGCGACAGCGCCGCGCGGCATGTTCGGGCGGTTGATGACGGCCATGAAGGGCGGGTTCTAGCCGCCCGGTTGGCATGCTAGGCTGCCTGTCTGGCAGGGGGAGCTGGACATGGCGACGATGGTGCAAGGCCGACGAAATCTCGGCACATTGTTCATCATCCTTCTCGGGACCGCAGTCTTCCTCAACTACGTCGATCGCGGCGCCATCGGCATCGCCGCGCCGAAGATGAAGGACGAGCTCGGCCTCTCGCCGGAGACCTACGGCCTCGCTTTTTCCGCCTTCTTCTGGATTTACGCGCCGGTCCAGCTGTTCGCCGGTTGGCTGTGCGACCGCTTCTCCGTCTACAAATTGCTGGCGATCGGCATCCTGATCTGGTCCGCTGCAACCCTGCTGATGGGCTTTGCCGGCGGCTTTCTGTCATTGCTGACTCTGCGCGTCATGCTTGGCATCGGCGAGAGCATTTCCTTTCCCGGCAGTTCGAAGATCATTGCCCGCCACGTTCCGGCCGAGCGGCGTGGCATCGCCAATGCCGCAGTTGCCGCCGGTATCGCGTTCGGTCCCGCGGTGGGCACGCTGGTCGGCGGGATGATCCTCGGCTCGCTCGGCTGGCGCTGGATCTTTTTCGGTTTCGGCACGGTCACCCTGTTGTGGCTCCTGCCGTGGCAGCGGACCATCCGCGACATTCCCACGACCGGCCATCACGACGAGGGTCCGCGCGTGCCGATGGCCAGGCTCCTGACGCATTGGCCGCTGTGGTCGATGTCGATCGTCCATGCGCTCGGCAATTATTGCTTCTACTTCCTGCTCGCCTGGCTGCCCTTGTTCCTGACCAAGGCGCGCGGCTTTTCGATTGCAGAAATGACGCTGCTCGCGACGCTCGGTTACGCCGTGCAGGGCCTGTGCTGCTTCGCCTACGGGCATTTCTCTGACTGGTGGACGCGCTCGGGCCGGTCGGAGGCATTCTGCCGCCGCTGGATGATGGTCGCCAGCCAGTCGCTCGCAGCGATTGCGCTCTGCGGGCTCGCGTTCGCCCATTCCGCCTGGTCGATCGGCATTCTTCTCTGCCTCGCGGGCGCGGCGTCCGCATCGCTGTCGATGAACCTCTATGCCGTTGCCCAAATGTTTGCCGGGCCGCGCGCGTCCGGGACCTGGGTCGGCTTCCAGAACGCGCTTGGCAACATATCGGGCATCATCGGCCCGCCGATCACCGGCCTGATCGTCCAAAAGGATTTTTCCGGTTTCGGTCTCGCCTGCATCGTCACCGCGGCCATTGCCGCCGTCGGTGCGCTGTGGTGGGCGGTGGGCGTCCCCAAGATCGAGCAGGTCAAGCTCGATTGAACACGGTTCGCATCTGGTGAACCCGATGTTAGGATGTCTGCGGGAAGAGGGGCGCGATGGATAACGATGCCGTACGCACCAGTGGCGATCGAACGCTCGTCGACATGTGGATCGACGGCAAGTCGCGCACCGTGTCGGTAACGAAGGCGGCGATCGAGGCGCATTTGCGCCTGTCGCCCGAACGCGCCGAGAACATGTCCCCCGAAGACCGCTGCGAATTCGTTCGCGCCAATTTGCGGATGCTGGCGGCGACTGCGACCGACATTGTCCGCCAGGGCGACCGTGAGGCAACAGCGGTGGTGATCGAAGCGGAGCATCTCGGCGGTGAAGCGCCGAAGTCGACCGTCGACCGGCGCCAGTCGGGCGATCGTCGCCGGGGCGGAGATCGGCGCAAGGCGAACGCGGGGCCGCCGCCGACCGGCGAGCGCCGCCGGGGCAGTCGCGACCAGCGCAGCTAGGGGTTGCTGGCGGCCTTTCGAAAGAGCGCGGCCGAAGCCAGGAACAACGCCGCGAACACAGCCGTCCCGATCAACTCCGGGCCATGCGGGACGAACGGCTCATCGGTTGGCCCGCTGACGGCGATCACGAACGCAACGCTAAGCGCGGCCGCCGTCGCGACCATCACTAACGCCATGCCGTTCGCCTTGCCGCGAACGAGGATCGTGCCGACGATGCCGACCAGCAGCGCGGCGAAGAACAGCAGGTTCGCCGAATTGTGCTCGCTGCCGACGATGCCGACGGCGAGGTTGGCCCAGACGGTTAGGAACGCGCCGAGCAACGCCAGTGCGGCAGCGCCGCGATAGTACCAGTTCGAACTGGCGCGCGCGACCAGTTCGAGCGGAAGCCCAACCGCCAGCAGCATCACGCCGAACGCGATGAAGTCGCTGGCCGTCCAACTGACCTCCCGCGTCACCTGCATCGCCACGAACGGGAGGATGAGCAGCGCCGCCGCAGCACCCCAACCGAGCGGACGCCACGGCACTCTTTTCAGAACCTCGCTTGCCATACACCGGCCTCCATGCATCAATGTCGCTCGACCCTGCCAGCGGGGCAGATGAGGGTCATGAGCAAGGCGTGAGGTTTCCCTGAAAAGCTACAGTTTCGACCTGTTCACGCTTGATCCGGCCGACCGGCAGCTGACCCGTGACGGCGCGCCGGTGGAGCTTAACGCGCGTTATTTCGATGCGCTGGCGCTGCTGGTCGGGGAGCGGGGGCGGCTGGTCTCCAAGGACCGCTTCATGGACGAAGTGTGGCGCGGCATCCCGGTCACCGACGAGGCGCTGACCCAGTGCATCCGCACCTTGCGCAAACAGCTCGGCGATGATGCCGCGCGCCCGCGGTTCATCGAGACCGTGCCGAAGCACGGCTACCGCTTCATCGCGCCGGTCGGTTCGAGCGCCGTTGGCGAGGCCGCGTCGGCGGCGCGAAGCGTGCCTTGGCGCGACACGCTGTTCCTCGCCTCGGCGGGGACGATCGGCGGCGGGATCGCGGGGTTCATCGGCGGCCTCGTCTACGGCTTTGCCGGCGCCTCGCAGCCGCTCGCGCCGGGCATGGGGGCAGTCTCCGTCCTGCTCGTCCTGCTGTGCGTCACAGTGCTGGTCGCGGTGATGGGCGGCATCGGCGTTGCGTCGGGCATTGCCATCGCCGCCCGGCGGCCTGGGACGTACTGGCCCATTGCCGGCGGAGCACTCGGCGGGCTGGTCATCGGCGCGGTCGTGAAGTTCCTCGGGCTCGATGCCTTCAACCTGCTCATCGGCCGCTCGCCCGGCGATATCACCGGGCCGTTCGAAGGGTGCCTGGTGGGCATGGCGGTCGGCATCGCTTACGTCATCGCCGGCTGGCTGGAGGCGGGGCCGCGCTGGCAACGCATCGCCGTCGCGATTGCCTGCGGCGCTGCTGGCGGCCTCACCGTCGCCGCGCTTGGCGGGCACATGATGGGCGGCAGCCTCGACCTCCTCGCGCACCAATTCCCCGACTCGCGTCTGCGCCTCGATCGCATCGGCGCCTGGTTCGACGAGGACGGGTTCGGGCGCATCAGCCAGCTCGTCACCGCCACCCTCGAAGGCGGGCTGTTCGGGGCCGGCGTCGTCACCGCGATGCGCCTCGCGCGGCGGAATCTGGAGGAAAACCGGTGAAGCTGAGGCCGTTCGCCTTCATTGCCATTGGCGTCGGTCTTTATTTCGTCGGCCAGCAGGTCGGGCTGCAGGGGGACGCGGCGCCGCTGTATCCGGGGCAGGTGTCGCCCGAGCGGCTCAAGTTTCACTTGATCGCGCTGCTGCTGACCGCCGGTGCGCTCGGTTTCTTCATCGCTGCCGGAATCAGCATCTATCGCGGCTGGCGGCGCTAGATTCGCCCGCCGATTGATTCACTTTGGAACAATCTTCGACCGGTCTGTGGATAAGTGAGTCTTTCCGGCCACGTTTTCCCCAGTTTCGTCGCATCCGTTAACTTTTTTCCTTGGCAGCGGACTCGCGATGATTCAAAGATTCCCATTGAGCGTTCAACGCTTTGGCTGCCCGAGGGGGATTTGAATCATGAGCCTTGATTTCATCCGGCCGGAAGTCGACGAGCTCCGCCCGCGCATCAGCGTCATCGGAGTTGGCGGCGCCGGCGGGAATGCCATCGCCAACATGATGCGCGCCGACGTCCAGGGCGTCGATTTCGTCGTCGCCAACACCGACGCACAGGCGCTGAACAATTCGGAAGCCGACCGGCGCATTCAGCTGGGCCTGCGCATCACGCAGGGCCTCGGCGCGGGCTCGCGGCCGGAGATCGGCCGTGCTGCGGCGGAAGAGACGCTCGAGGAGATCATCCAGTCGCTCGACGGCGCACACATGTGCTTCATCGCCGCCGGCATGGGCGGTGGCACCGGTACCGGCGCCGCTCCGGTCATCGCCAAGGCCGCCCGCGACAAGGGTATCCTGACCGTCGGCGTGGTCACCAAGCCGTTCGCCTTCGAAGGTGCGCGGCGCTCGCGCTCGGCGGACTCGGGCATTGCCGAGCTCCAGCAGCACGTCGACACGCTCATCGTGATCCCGAACCAGAACCTGTTCCGGCTCGCCAATTCGGAGACGACCTTCAAGGAAGCCTTCGAAATGGCCGACGAGGTCCTCCAGCAGGGCGTCCGCGGCATCACCGACCTGATGGTCATGCCCGGCCTCATCAACCTCGACTTCGCCGACGTCCGTTCGGTGATGAGCGAGATGGGCAAGGCAATGATGGGCACCGGCGAAGCCGACGGCGACAACCGCGCCATCGAGGCCGCCGAAAAAGCGATTTCCAACCCGCTGCTCGACGGCGTCAGCATGAAGGGCGCCAAGGGCGTCATCATCTCGATCACCGGGGGCGAGGACATGCGCCTGATGGAGGTCGACGAGGCCGCCAGCCACATCAAGGAATTGGTCGATCCCGACGCCAACATCATCTGGGGCTCGGCGTTCAACAACGACCTCGGTGGCAAGATCCGCGTGTCGGTCGTCGCCACCGGCATCGAAGCCGACGCGTTGGCCCAGCCGGCCCCAGGCAAGGTTTTCACCTTCCCCGCGGCGCGCTCGACCTCGACCGCGATCGTCAAGCGCACCGACGATGAAGCGCCGACGATCGAGACCGAAGACACGACGGCCGAGGACGAGACTCCGCTCGAGCTGACCGAGAGCACGGAAGCCGAGACGATGGAGGAAGACGGCGACGAGCTCGTGCTCGATGCCGACGACATCCTCACCGCGCCGGTCGGCAAGCCGCCGATCGCGCCGCCGACCGACGAAGACTTTGCCGAGGAGGCTCCGGCCGCCGCTCCGGCGACGTCGGGCGGAACGCTGTTCGAGCGCATGTCGAACATCGCGCGCGGCGCGCCCAAGGCACAGATCGACGAAGAGGATGGCGCGGAGCCCGGCTTCAAGCAGCCGATCGACATTCCGCGCTTCCTCAATCGCCAAAACAACCAGTAGTTCGCTGGTTACAGAATCAAGGGCGGTTCCGGCGACGGAGCCGCCCTTTTTCTTTGCCCGAAGTTGCCGAAATCGCCCGCTTACCGTCCTTCCGGCACGACCTATCGTAAAGCCTCTAGGCAGAAAGGTTCGCGCAAGATTCTATTGGCACGGGGAGTTTGATGCGGGGAATCTTGGGACCAAGGTTGCTTTTGTTGTGCGCGAGCGCGCTCGCGGCCACGCCGGCCGTGGCGGCTGCCGACGGCCAATATGGCTACGGCTATCAGGCGCCGGAGAGCAGCGCCGCTGCGCTTGCCCGCAACGTGCGCACGCTTGCCTCGGCCCCCAAGGATTTCGGGGCGCTGATTGCCGCCGGTAAAGCGGCGCTCGAGCTCGGCGATACGCAAGCCGCCGCCGGCTTCTTCGCCCGTGCCGATGAGGTCAACCCGCGCAGCCCACTGCCACAGGCCGGAATGGGCGCGGTGTCGGTCGCCAATGGCGAAGCCAATGCCGCCATGCCCTATTTCGGGCGGGCGACGCAGCTCGGCGCCAGCCTCGCGCAGATCGGCAGTGACCGCGGCCTCGCCTTCGACCTGCTCGGCCAGCAGAAACAGGCGCAGGCCGACTATCGCGCCGCGCTCAACGGCCCCGACGCGACCGAAGCCCGGCGCCGGCTGGCACTCAGCCTGGCGATCAGCGGCGACAAGGCCGGCGCGTTGCAGGCGCTCGCCCCGCTCGCCGCCAAAGGCGATGCGGCTGCTGGGCGCGTCCGCGCTTTCGTCCTTGCCCTGAGTGGCGATTCCGGCGGCGCCATGACGGCCATCAACGCCGCGATGCCCGGCAGCTGGTCGCGCGTTTCGCCCCTGCTCCAACGGCTTGCGGCGCTCGCGCCCGGGCAAAAGGCGGCGGCGGTCAATCTCGGCATTTTCCCGGGCGAGGATCAGGTGCAGATCGCGTCGACGTCCGTTTCCTCGCCTTATTCGGCACGGCCGGCGCAAGCCGCGCCCGTCGATCGCCTGGCGAGCATCGAGGAGCAATTGAACGAGCCGGAAGCCGAGGCCGTCCGGCCAGCACCGCCGCCGGTGCAGGTCGCTTACGCTGCGCCACCGGCACGCCAGCAGCCCACGGCGACGCGCCTGACGCCCGCCCGCCCGCGGGTGTGGCTGCAGCTGGCGAGCGGCCCCAACCCGCAGGCGCTGCCCGACCAATTCCGCCGCATGAAATCACGGAACAAGGACCTGTTCGACGGGATCAGCGGCTATGTCGCCAAGGGCGGCGACCGCGCCCGGCTGGTGATCGGCCCGTTTCGCGGAGCTTCCGACGCCGAGACCTTCGCTGAAGATTTGCAGACCGCCGGCATCGACGCATTCAGCTGGACCAATTCCGAATCCGACCAGATTGTGCCACTCGGCACACAATGAACCTTGCCACAGGGTTGGCAGCCCGGCCTGACCGGTCGCGCGGCCGCCTTCATTCTGAGCTCGACCTCGCGCCGCGGGGTCCGCGCGACATTTTCCAGCGCGACCGCGACCGGATTGTCCATTCGGTCGCCTTCCGGCGCCTGCGCCACAAGACGCAGGTGTTCGTTGCGCCCGACGGCGATCATTTTCGCGTCCGCCTGACCCATTCGATCGAAGTTGCGCAGATCGGCCGGACGATCGCGCGCGTGCTCGGTCTCAACGAGGATCTCACCGAGGCCCTGTGCCTCGCTCACGATCTGGGCCACCCGCCGTTCGGCCACGCCGGCGAGACAGCGCTCGACGCGGCGCTGAAGGACGCCGGCGGGTTCGATCACAACGCCCACAGCATCCGCCTCGTGACCAGGCTGGAAGCGCCATATCCCGACTTCGACGGCCTCAACCTCAGCTGGGAGGGGCTCGAAGGGCTGGCCAAGCACAACGGGCCGGTCGCGACGCCGACCTGGGCAATGGTCGAGGCGAACGACGCGTACGACCTCGAACTTGCGACCTGGCCGAGTCTCGAAGCGCAGGTCGCGGCGATCGCCGACGATATCGCCTACGACAATCACGACATCGACGATGGCCTGCGCTCGGGCATCCTCGCCCTCAACGAGTTGATCGAATTGCCGATTATCGCGCGGCATTGGGCGGCGATCGGCGCGCGGCATCCGGGAATCAGCGACGACAAGCGCCAGCGCGCCCTGGTTCGCGACATGATCGGCGCGATGGTCGGCGATGTGCTGGAGGAGACTCGTCGCCGGACCGGGGAGGCGGGCGTGGAAACAATCGACGAGGTGCGTTCCGCTGGACGCCAACTCGTCGGCTTCTCCGCCGCGATGGGCGAGGAGGAGCGGGGGCTGAAGCGCTTCCTCTATGCCCGCCTCTATGAATCGCCCGAGCTCGAACAGGTGCGCGAGGAGGCCGAGCGGATCGTTGCCGGACTGGCCGCGGCGTATCGCGCCGACCCCGGACTGCTGCCCGAACCGTGGCGGCGTGGCGGCAGCGAGACAGAGCAGCTGCGCACCATCGGGGACTTCATTGCCGGCATGACCGACACCTTCGCCATTCGGCGACACGAGGAGCTGGTCGGTCCGGTCCATTTACCCGATCGCTTCTAGGAGGTGGCGTGTCTGATCTCTTGAGGTTCCCCGACAATTTCGACGACCATGCGTGGGAAGTCGAAGCCAAAGGCTGGTTTTCGGGCGCTAGCCTGATCGTCGCCGGCAAGGTCTATCCGCTTAACTTCTACGACCCAGTTCGACTGAGCCAGGAGATTACCAGCGAGCATTCTCGCGGTTTTGCGTTCCATGAACCGAATCTAGTGGTGGTGCCCGCGGTGACGCGCCGAGCGATGGAAGACGCCGCGCAGCGTCTGATCGATCACGTCGGTACGCTTGTCGCGGCGACGGTGAGCTAACTCAGCGAAGGGTTCGTGTCGGCTCCGCGTTAAGCCACTTGCTCACCGCGCATTCAGCGCGGTGCGCGCAAGAGTCTCGCGGGAGTGGGTTTTCGATGAATTCGTCGGCCATCGCCTTGAACCGCTTCGGCCTCGGCGCGCGCGCCGGCGATGCCGTCCCGGCCGACGGCAAGGCGTGGCTGCTCGGCCAGCTCGGCCGTTTCGAGCCGCGGCCGAAGCCGATCGCCGCCGTCCCGCCGCGCCGCGAAATCGTCGGCCAGCTTGCCGATTACATCGCCGAGCAGCGCATGGCCGGCCGCGCGAAGAAGCAGGCGGCGGCCATGCCGGGCGACCAGCAGGGCGACGGCGTACCCGACTCCGCCAAGCGCTTCCTGCGTAAGGGCATTCGCGACGATTATATGGTGATGGTCGGGGCGCGGCTCGATGCGGCGCTCACCACCGGCGCGCCGTTCGTCGAGCGGTTGGTGCATTTCTGGGCCAATCATTTCGCGGTGTCGGTCGACAAACTGCCGGTCGTGCCGCTGGCGGGCCTGCTCGAGTTCGAGGCGATCCGTCCCCACGTGCTGGGCAAATTCTCCGACATGCTGATCGCGGTCGAACAGCATCCGGTGATGCTGCTCTACCTCGACCAGGCGCAGTCGATCGGGCCGGACTCGCGTGCCGGGCAATTCATTGCCGCGCGCGGCCGCCAGAAGCGCGGGCTCAACGAGAATCTCGCGCGTGAGATCATGGAGTTGCATACGCTTGGCGTCCGCACCGGCTACACCCAGGGCGACGTCACCGAGTTCGCGCGGGCACTGACCGGCTGGACGGTCGGCGGGCTTGGGCGCGGGCCGGCGGCGCGAATGCTGGGCAACGCGCCGACGGGCGAGTTCGCCTTCGCCGAGTTGATTCACCAGCCGGGCGACCGGCTGATCATGGGTCGGCGCTACGGCCAGCAAGGGGAAGCGCAAGCGCGGGCCGTGCTGATGGACCTCGCCGCCAACCCCGCGACGGCCCGACATCTGGCGACCAAGCTCGCGCGGCACTTCGCCGGTGACGATCCCCCGCCGGCGATGGTCGATCGGCTGGCCCAGGCCTACCTCCGCAGCGGCGGCGACCTGCCGACCGTCTATCGCGCGCTGATCGACTCGCCCGAGGCCTGGGCGCTGCAGCCGCTCAAGTTCAAGACGCCGTGGGAATGGTCGGTCTCGGCCTTGCGCGCGCTCAATCAGACCGAGCTTGATGCGACGACGGCCGGCGCCCTGCTGCAACAGCTCGGCCAGCCGGTGTGGAAGCCGGGGTCGCCCGCCGGCTACGACGATATCGCCGCCAGCTGGGCCGCGCCCGAGGCTTTGGTCCGCCGCGTCGAAGTGGCGCAACGCATCGCCGACCGCGCGAGCTCGGCGGTCGATCCGCGCGCGCTGGCCGAGAAGGTGCTGCCGGGCACGCTGACCGAGCCGACCCGCAGCGCGATCGCGCGGGCCGAAAGCCCGGCCGAGGGCCTCGCCTTGCTGCTGGTCAGCCCCGAGTTCGTGAGGAGATGAGCATGTTCTCCCGCCGTTTCATCCTTGGCGCCGGTGGTGCAGCGGTGGCGAGCTTCGCCCTGCCGCGCATGGCCTTCGCTCGGGCCGACACGCCCAAGCGCTTCGTCTTCATCATCCAGCGTGGCGCGGCCGACGGCCTTGCGATCGTCGCCCCGACTGGCGACCCGGCTTTCCATGGCGTGCGCGGGGACTTCATTCCGGACCTGCAAACCGGCGCGAAGCTCGACGGCATGTTCACGCTTCACCCGACGCTGGCTGAGACGGCGAAGCTCTGCGCCGCGAAGCAGGCCCTGTTCGTTCACGCCGTTGCCTCGCCCTATCGCGACCGCTCGCATTTCGACGGGCAGAACGTGCTCGAGACGGGCGGCAGCGCCGCCTACCGGGTCAAGGACGGCTGGATGAACCGGCTGCTTGGCCTGTTGCCGGCCGATGAGGGTAAGGCGCTGGCGCTGTCGTCGACGGTGCCGATGGCGCTGCGCGGCGCGCACGATGTCTCGTCCTATGCGGCGTCGGCGCTGCCCGGCGCATCGGACGACCTGCTCGCGCGCGTCGGCAAGCTCTATGAGAGTGACCGGCAACTCCACGGCCTGTGGGAAGCCGCTATGCAAACGCGGATGACCGCCGGCGACCTCGCCGGGAGCGGCCAGAATGGCGCCGCGACCGGCGCGCTGGCTGCGAAACTGCTGGCGGGCGCGAATGGCGCGCGGATCGCGATGATCGAGACCGGCGGCTGGGATACACATTCGGGCCAGCGCGGGCGGTTGAACGTCCAGCTGCGCGGTCTCGACCAGATGGTGGCGGCGCTCAAGGTTGGGCTCGGGCCCGACTGGGCAAACACCTTGGTGATCGTCGCCACCGAATTCGGACGCACGGTCGCGCCGAACGGGACGGGCGGGACCGACCATGGCACGGCGTCGGCGGCGATGCTGATCGGCGGCGCGGTTGCGGGCGGCAAGGTCGTCGCCGACTGGCCGGGGCTGTCGCAGGGTGCGCTCTACGATGGCCGCGACCTCAAGCCGACGACTGACCTCGACGCACTGATCGGCGGTGCTCTGGCGCAGCACTACGGGCTCGATCCCGCGCGAACGATGACGACGCTGTTCCCCGAGGCGCGCAGCACTGCGCTTGGCGAGAGGCTGATCGTGGCATAACTTCGCGGGCATGCATGCTGTTGCCCGAATGCTGTGTTTGGTGGGTATGGCGCTTGCGGGTGCCTGCACTGATCAGGTCAAACCCGTTCCGGAAACCAGGGACCGGCTGCCCGATTCCGTCATAGAGCGTCTGGTCGAGCAACCGATGGCAGTTGTTCGCAAGAGCGGGCTACCCGCGGGCGAGGCAGCTTTCGACCGGCTGCTGACCGAGACGAAGGAGCGCAAAGGTCCGCGCAGCGTCGAGGCAGCGGACCTCCTGACGGCCTTCGGCGTCCAACTCTACGTTGAAAATTCGGTGCCGGGCAGTCCGGAGTCCGAAGCCGCGCGCCACTATTTGCGCGACGCGGTCCCGGCTTACATCGCCGCCTTCGGACCCAATAATCCCGAGGTCGCCCTGGCCCTGAACACTCGTGCGGACATTGAGCGGAAGCAATCGCCCGGCGACCCGCCGCCGCTGGTCGAGGCATTGCTGGATCAGGCGCTGAGCATTCGCACGCAAACGCTCGGTCCGCACAATGGCGAGACGGTGGCTACCCTGACGAGGCTGGCAGATATCCACGCTCTCCCGCACCGGCTGAAACGCGACCCGGCTGGTGTCGTGAAGACTGACTCCTTGTACCGACGGGCCATCGCCGGGGCACTGCCGGGCCCGGAGGGCGATGATTTGTCGAACAAGGCGGCGCTGGAAGTTCGACTGGCTGAGTTTCATGCGCGGAGCGGCGATCCGCGGGTCGCTCTCACCGAAGTTCGAAACGCTTTGGCCATTTCGAAGGACTGGCGGCCGGCCGAGCGGCGCTGCCTGCTGGTTGAGTCTCGACTGTACGAGTTCGGTCTGCTGATGTCCGAACGGGGCATGGGAAACGAAGCGGAAGCGCTGAGGCCGAAGGGCCACGCGTCCGCCTGCAACAGGTCCGCTCCAGCAGAGACGTTCCTGGCGTCCCTCTTGCGGGTGTTGGGGCCCGGCTCCTCCTGAATCAGCCGCTCTCGACCGCAATTCTGGAGCGTTGGGCTGCAGCGCCCTTGGCGCTCCGCCGTGCGTCGCCGAAGCCGTTCGTCCAATGACGGGGGGAGGCGAGGTGGACGTGGCGGCAAAGAGCTCGACAAGATTCAGCAAGATTGCGCGCATCTGGTTTCTCGCTGGCGCTCTTGGCTCGCTGACCGCCGCGACCTCCGACAGCGCCTCATATCCCACGGGCTTCCAGCGCTGGGAGCATGTGCACAGCGGGGTCGTCCTGCCCGGCAGCCCCGCTTACCCCGGCTTCGGCGGAATTCACGATACCTATGGCAACGCCATTGCCATGCGCGGTTATCCGGCGGGCAAATATGGCGACGGGTCGGTGTTCGTGTTCGACGTGCATCATGAGGTGGTGGGCAAGGGTAGCATCGAACCGGCCAAACGGCGGCAGGTCGACGTCATGGTGAAGCGAAAGGGCGTCTGGGACTATTTCGAGTTCAAAGGCGACAGCCGGACCGAGCTGAGCGTGACGGTCGCGCAAGGGCGCAGCCAATGCGCTGGCTGCCACGATGGTGCGAAGCGCGACCATGTGTTCCGTGAAGAGGATGCCGCGCCGGCCATGCCGTCCAGCTAGGTGACGAGCCGCGCTGGGCGCGATAGAGGCCCGGCGATGTCCCTTTACGCCCAATATGCCGCGCTTCTCGACGGAGTGCTCGACGACCTCGTGACCGACGGCGCGCTGCCGGCGGAGCTTGACCGCAAGAACGTGACGGTCGAGCCGCCGCGCGATCCGGCGCATGGCGACCTCGCGACCAATGCGGCGATGGTGCTGGCCAAGGTAGCGGGGACCAACCCGCGCGCGCTGGCCGAGGCGATCAAGCCGAAACTCGAGGCGATGCCGACCATCACTTCGGTCGAGATTGCCGGACCCGGCTTCATCAACCTGCGGCTGGACGCGGACGCGTGGCGCGATGAGCTCAAGACCATCCTCCGCCAGGGCGAGGAATATGGCCTGTCGACCATCGGCGGGAACGAGCGGGTCAATGTCGAATATGTCTCGGCCAATCCGACCGGGCCGCTGCATATGGGCCATTGCCGCGGCGCGGTGGTCGGTGACAGCCTCGCCCGGCTGCTCGAGGCCGCGGGCTTCCGCGTCACCAAGGAATATTACGTCAACGACGCAGGCGCGCAGGTCGATACGCTCGCCCGTTCGCTGCACCTCCGCTACCGCGAAGCACTCGGCGAGGACATCGGCGAGATTCCGGAAGGTCTTTATCCGGGCGACTATCTGAAGCCGGTCGCGGCGATCCTCGCGGCGGAATTCGGCGACAAATACGCCGCCGCGCCGGAAGCCGAATGGCTCGATATTTTCCGCGAGCGCGCGATTGCGGCGATGCTCGACCTGATCCGTCACGACCTCGCCCTCCTCAATATCCACCACGACCTGTTCTCGTCTGAAGCTGAGTTGCAGCGTTCGGGCGCGGTCGACGAAGCGATGGATGTGCTGCGCGGCAAGGGGCTGGTCTACGAAGGCGAGCTCGAACGGCCCAAGAGCCTCGACCCGCATGACGAATGGGAACCGGTCGAACTGAGCCTGTTCCGGTCGAGCCAGTTCGGCGACGACCAGGACCGGCCGATGAAGAAATCGGACGGCAGCTGGACCTATTTCGGCGCCGACGCGGCCTATCACTGGCAGAAAGCCCAGACCGCCGATCATCTGGTCAACATCTGGGGCGCCGACCATGCCGGGACGGTCAAGCGCGTTCAGTCGGCGGTGAAGGCGCTGACCGACGGCCGCGTCGACCTCGACGTCAAGATCATCAACATGGTTCGGCTGTTCCGCGGCGGCGAGCCGGTGAAGATGTCGAAGCGCGCGGGCGACTTCGTTACGCTCGCAGATGTCGTGGACGAGGTCGGCAAGGACGTCGTCCGCTTCATGATGCTGACCAAGCGTGCCGACACGCCGCTCGACTTCGATTTCATGAAGGTGGTCGAGGCATCGAAGGACAATCCGGTCTTCTACGTCCAATACGCCCACGCGCGGATCAGCTCGCTGAAGCGCAAGGCGGCCGACGCCGGGGTGGATCTCACGACGCCCGCGGACCTGTCGCTGCTTGACGGAGAGGAACTGGGGCTGGTCCGGCGTGCGGCGCAATATCAACGCACGGTCGAGGGCGCGGCTATGGCCCACGAGCCGCATCGGATCGCTTTCTACCTCTATGATCTGGCGTCGGATCTCCACGCATTGTGGAACCGCGGCAACGATGACCCGGGGCGCCGCTTCCTCGTTGAAAATAATCCACAACTTTCGCGGGCACGGCTGGAACTGGCGCTCGGAATCGCGCAAATCATCCGGAGCGGTTTGGGCCTCATGGGAGTGGCCGCGACCGAGGAGATGCGCTGACAATGACCGATAGCCGGGTGGCACTCGGCATGGACCGGCTGCCATGGCTTCCCGACGAACCGGCGCGGCCGGTCGCGGCGCGCCAAACGTCGAACAAGAACAGCGTGCTCGGCTGGTCGATCGCCGGTGTACTGCTCGTCGCCGGCGCGTCTTATTGGCTGGGAACGCGGACCGCTACCGACGGCGCACCGCAAACTTCCGCGCCGCCCAGCACAACCCTGACGCTGCCGGACGCGCGTCCGGCCCAGCCCGAGGTCGTCCCTCCAGTAGCGTCGCCGGAAGTGTCGCGGGTAGCGGAGCCTGAAGTCCATCGGGTTGTCGAACGGCCAAGCAAGCCGGGCTGGAAGCCATTGCCGCGCACCGTGCCCAAGGAAGTTTCCGAGCGGGTCGAACGGACCATGGCGACCGATGAAATGGACAAGATTTCGACCGCCCAGGAGGCCGCGGTCGCGATCCTGCGAAGCGCGCCGCCACGACCGATCGCGCCGGCCGTCCCCAACACGCAGAACGTCAAGATTTGGCCCGCGCGCACGTCAGCCGGAGCGACGGGGCGGGTCGTGCAGATCGGTGCCTTCGGGACGCGCCTCCAGGCCAAGCTCGGCTGGAAGCGTATGGCGCGCGCCTATCCCGGAGTCCGGCGGCTCCAGGCGGTCGTCGTCGAAACCCGCAATTCGCATGGCCGGCCGTTCTATCGCTTTCAAATGGGCA
>Ga0068867_100000933_pt1 | contig 19900 bp, 21 predicted proteins | sample KBSMisM32_FD_65649 | JGI IMG/M metagenome (GOLD analysis project Ga0068867, IMG submission 65649) | Miscanthus rhizosphere microbial communities from Kellogg Biological Station, Michigan, USA - KBS Miscanthus M3-2 | ecosystem: Host-associated > Plants > Roots > Rhizosphere > Soil ...
CCACGGCGCCGCGGGCAGGCGCGGCGATGTGAAGTTGCCGAGCCGGGGCGAGAGCAGCGCGATCAGCGGCTGCTTGAGGAACAGATGGAACAGCGCGTACAGCAGCAGCCCGATCGGCAGGCAGAACCAGGCCAGACCGGCGACGCTATGGCTCTCGCCGCGCTCGACGAAAGGGGCGAAGTACCAGAAATCCGGCACCATGCTGCCGATCGCGAGCGCCGACGGCACGCCGAAGCACCCCATGAGGCGGGGCAGGGGCAGCACGGCAGCGGGATGAGCGAATGGGTACGGCATTATGATTCGCGCAAGTATCCCCAGGCGTGAAGGCGGTCGCTATCCTCCGACCAGCGCTCGCCTATATCGTCCCTGTAATACATGTAAGGAATCATCACGTTTCTGACCCGGTTGTAGGCCTGGCGCTGCGCCTGCTTCATGGTCGGGCCGCCGCCGCAGACGATGAGCGCGATGCCGGAAGCGCCGGTCACGCGCCACTCGCTGCCGACCTGCTTGATCTCTTCGATGTGGATGCCGTCGCGGTTCGGGGTCTTGAACAGGATCACGGAGTCCTTCGAAGTGCTTTCGAAGGTCGCCTTGTCGCTGTAAGGGAAGGGCGGCACCACCACGCGCACGCCGATCTGGAAGCCGCTGCGTGCGCGCAGCTCGCTGATTTTCCCCTCGCCCAATCTGGATAAAAGCTCGCCGATCGGAGTGAGCAGCCCCTCCTGCTGGATGCTGATCGCGGGGTAGCCGAAGCGCGAGGTGAATTCCAGCGGGTAGATGCCGTTCGAGTTCACGATGCAGTTGACGTCGATGTAGCTGGAGAAGCGCGCCTGCGCGAGGCGCGACTCCATCTTCTTCAGCGTGGCGTTGAACAGGCGGTTGGGCCCGGTCCAGAACATCGAGGTGCCCATCTCGCCGGTGGCGGGACCGATATCGCCCGGGAACAGCTTCTTGTGCTCGAAGTTGACGCACACCGGCGTGACGAACTCCCTGCCGTTGAAGAACGCGCCCACCGCCACCTCGACGCCGACGATGCGCCGCTGCAGCTGGAACTCCTTCACCGTGTCGGACAGGTGGCGCTTGTAGTCCTCGAGCACCTGGATCACGTCGCGCCCGTCCTCCTCCTCGCCGACGAACAGCAGCCGCTTGTTGTTCTGCGCTTCGCCGCTCGGCTTGATCACGTAGCGGTTCGGGTTGTCCCGCACGTACTTCATCGCCTGGTCGAACGAGGTGAAGTTCTCCTGCGGGATGATCGGCACGCCGGCGGCCTTGAGCTCCTGCTGGCCGAAGGCGCGGTCTTCCTCGAGGCGGTCGGTGTACGGCGAGCCGCCGACCACCGGCTTGCCCGCGTTGCGCAGCTCCTCGGCCATGGTGCCCATGCCGCCGAGCACGTCGTCGAACACGACGACGTCGGCCCAGTCGACTTCCTTGCGCCAGTCCTTTGCCTTCGGCACGAAGCCGTCGGCCACTTCCTGCACTGCCGCGTCCTGCACCCAGAACTTCGCCTCGTGGCCTTCCTTGATGACTTGCCACGCGATGTCGGCGATCAGGCCTTCGTAGGAAACGAAAAGGAACTTGCTCGCCATCTCAGAAGGCGACCTTGCGCTGCTCGAGCCAGTCGAACGCTTTCTTCATGGTGTCGCAATTGCGGATGCCGTAGACTTTGGGCTTCATCGGGAGGAATGGAAATGTTAAGACTGATCGCCAGCGTAGCGGCTGCGGCATGGTTTGGCATCGCGGCCGCGCAATCGTTCCCGACGCGGCCGGTGACCATGATCTCGCCGTTTCCGCCCGGCGGCTCGACCGACACCACGGCGCGCATCATCGCCGAGGCGATGCGCGTGCCGCTCGGCCAGGCGGTGGTCGTCGAGACGGTCGCCGGCGCCGGCGGCACGATCGGCGTCGGGCGCCTGGCGCGCTCGGCACCCGACGGCTACACCATCGATATCGGCCAGTGGGACAACCACGTCGGCGCGATCATCTTCCCGATCAACTTCGACCTGCAGAAGGACTTCACGCCGATCGGGCTGATGACCATCAACCCGCAGGTGGTCATCGCGCGCAAGGACTTCCCGGCCAGCGACCTCAAGGGCCTGGTGGCCTGGATGAAGGCCAACCCGGGCAAGGGCACGCTGGTCGAGCAGACCGCGGCCGCGAAGATCGCCGGCATCCAGATGATGCAGATGACCGGCACCAGGATCGAGTTCATTCCCTTCAAGGGCGCCGGCCCGGCGATGCAGGCGATGCTCGGCGGCCAGGTCGACCTGATGATCCTTCAGGCGGCCGCGGCGCTGCCGCAGGCGCGAGCCGGCGCAGTCAAGATCCTCGCCAACCTCTCGCCGCAGCGCTCGCGCGTGATTCCCGACCTGCCGACCTCGGACGAAAGCGGTGTTCCGGGCCTCTACGCCGCCGGCTGGTTCGGCCTGTTCGGCCCGCGCGGCCTGCCGAAGGAAGTCGTTGCCAAGCTCAATGCCGCGATGGTGCAGGCGCTCGCCGACCCGAAGGTCCAGGCGCGCCTCTCCGAGCTCGGGCTCGATCTTGCCTCGCGCGAGCAGCAATCCCCCGAAGGCTTCGCCGCATTCCACAAAGCCGAGACCGACAAGTGGTGGCCGGTGATCAAGGCTGCCAACATCAAGGTTGAGTAGGTAGCAGCGGAAAAGCGCTGAACGTATCCGGAAGATTCGTCACCGGCGCGGCGGCGAGGTGCGCCGGCGTGAGCTCGGCGTAGGAAGTGACGCCGAGCAGACCGAGGCAGATGCGGATCTCGTCCTCGAGCAGCTCGAGCGTGCGCACCAGGCCGGGCACGCCGGCCGCGCCGAGGCCGAGGCAGGCGAGGCGGCCGATGCCGACGGTCTTCGCACCGAGCGCGATCGCTTTCACCACGTCGCTGCCGCGCATGTAGCCGCCGTCGACCCAGACTTCCGCTTTACCCTTCACGGCTTTGAGTACCTCGGGCAGCACGGCCGTGCTGCCCAGTCCGTGGTCGAGCTGGCGTCCGCCGTGGTTCGAGACATAGACGACCTCTACGCCATGCTCCACCGCGATCTCGGCATCCTCGACCGTCGCGATGCCTTTGAGGATGAGCGGAAGATCGTGCTTGTCCTTGTATCGCTTTACCTGATCCCACGAGAGCCCGGCCTGGAAGCCAGCCCCTTCGATCGCGCGGGCGCGCCATGGCTTGATGAAGCGCCCGACGATGTCGCGCTCGCGACGGCTGTAGGCGGCGACGTCCACCGTGAAGCAGAACGCCTTGAAGCCGTGGTCCTTGGCGCGGCGCACGAAGTCGTCGGTCCAGGCATCATCGCCGCGCACGTAGAGCTGGAATACGCGGATGTTGTCGGCGGCGGCCGCGGTCTGCTCGAGTCCTGGCTGGCACACCGAGGACAGCATCTGCGGCACGCCGAACTGCCCCGAGCCGAGTGCCGCCGAAGCTGCGCCGCCTTCGACGATCGATTCCAGGCCGCCGATCGGTGCGAGCATGACTGGGAGGCGTGTTTTTTCGCCGAGGAAAGTCGCTGTGCTGTCGATCTTGCTGACGTCGCGCAATACGCGCGGCCGGAAGGCGAGCGAATCGAGCGCCATGCGGTTGCGGCGCACGGTGGTCTCGGTTTCGGCGCCGCCGACCAGGTAGCTCCACGGTCCGGGCGCGACGTTGCGCCGCGCCGCGGCGACGATTTCGGTGAGGGTGAGGAATTCCTCGGGGTGCGGGGCGTTCAAGCTAATCCGCCTTCGCGCCTGCGGCCTTGGCCACTTTTGTCCACTTCGCGATCTCCGCTTTCATGAATTCGGCAAAGGCCGCGCGCGACTGTCCGGCGGGCTCGAAGGCGAGCGCGTCGAGGCGCTCCTTGACCGCGGGATCGGCGAGCATCGCGCGCGCCCCGGATTCGAGGCGGTCGAGGACCGGCCCGGGCGTCCTCGCCGGCGCGCAAAGCCCGATCCAGCCGACGGACTCGAAGCCGGCGAATCCCTGCTCGGCGACCGTGGGCACGTCCGCGAGATGTCGCGAGCGCTGGGGAATGGCGACGCCGAGCGCGCGCAGCTTGCCGCCCTTCACCTGCGCGAGCACGCCGGAGATGGTGTCCGACATCATCGGCACGTTGCCGCCGAGGATCTGCGCCTGCGCGTCGCTCGTGCCCTTGAACGGCACATGGTTGAGCCTGATGCCGGCGGCGCTCTGGAAGGCTTCCATCGTCAGGTGGCTGGTGGTGCCGACGCCGAGCGAGGCATAGGCGATCTCGCCGGGCTTCGTCTTCGCCGCCGCGACCAGCTCGGCGAGCGTGCGCCAGGGCTGCTGGGCGCCCACCACGATCGCCTGCGGCGTGAGGCCGAGGTTGGTGATCGGCTCGAAATCGCGCACCGGGTCGTAAGGCAGCTTCGAATAGATCGCCGGGTTGATGCCGAACGGCCCGCTGGTGCACATGATCAGCGTGTAGCCGTCGGGCGGCGCGTTCTTCGCCGCCTCGGTGCCCGGAATGCCGCCGGCGCCCGGGCGGTTCTCGACCACGAACGGCCGGCCGAGCGACCTGGCGAGCTGCTCCGAGGTCAGGCGCCCGAGGATGTCGGTCGCGCTGCCGGGGGTGAACGGGACGATCACCTTCACCGGCCGGTCGGGATAGGCCTGCGCGAATGCGCCTGCGCAGGAGAGGAGCAGCGCCGCAGCCAGGGCGGGCGCGCTCAAGTGATGTGCCGCCGGTCGATGAAAATCGTGTTGACGAACGAGCCGCCGCGCACCTCGTAGCCGTTCTTGGCCATGAGCTCCATGATCTCGGTCAGCACGTGGCGCCCGCCGATCTCCTGAGTCTCGACGCAGATCACGTCGGGCCGCATGCGCTTGAAGTCGAGCGAGCGCAGGATCGGCAGGTCGTAGCCCTCGGTGTCGAGCGACAGCAGGTTGGGCGGCCCGTTCCAGTGCTTGCGCATGAGGTCGTTGATGTTGAGCAGCGGGATCTTCATCACGCGGTCGATGCGATATTTGCCGTTCGAGCGCGAGACCAGGGTCTCGGCCTGCTCGCGCGAGAAGGTGTTGAGCTGCGCATCGTCCGAGCCGCCGATGATGTAGAAGTCGGCCTCGGCCTGCGCGCTAGCGCCGATCCCGGCGCCCACCAGCACATCGCGCGGCCGGATATGCTTGAGCACGGCGTGCAGCCCCGGGTTGGGCTCCACCAGCACGCCGCTCGAGCCGAGCCCGTAGAACAAGTAGGTGTTGTTGTTGAAGATCGGGTGGTGCGCGCCGACGTCCATGTAGGTGGGATGCGGGATACCGAGCACGTAGACCAGGATCTGCCATAGCACGATGTCCTCGCCCTGCTGGGCATAGGAAAGCTTGCCGGGCAGAAGCTGGGGCTGCGTGAACTTCGGCGCGACGGCCACGGTGCCGGCGACGCCCGCCGCCGCGCCGCCCACCAGCCCGAGCAAGAAGCTGGTGTTGATGCCCTTACCCAGGAATTTGCGCCGTTCCATCTATTTCGCCAGCAGTTTCATCGCGCGCTCCAGTCCGTTCAGTGTCGTTGGGTACATGCGGCCGTTCATCAGCTCCTTGAGCACACCGATCGACTGGCGGTAGGACCAGATCTCCTCCGGCTCGGGGTTGAGCCAGACGCATTTCGGGTAGACGTCGATGAAGCGCTTGATCCACACCGCGCCGGGCTCCTCGTTGAAATACTCGACCGAGCCGCCCGGCTGCAGGATCTCGTAAGGGCTCATGGTCGCGTCGCCGACGAAGATCACCTTGTAGTCGTGGCTGTACTTGTGCAACAGGTCCCAGGTGCGCGTTCGCTCGGAATGGCGCCGGCGGTTGTCTTTCCACACGAAGTCGTACAGGCAGTTGTGGAAGTAGTAGAACTCGAGGTGCTTGAACTCGGTCTTGGCAGCGCTGAACAGCTCCTCGGCGAGCTTGATGTGGTCGTCCATGGTGCCGCCGATGTCCATCAGCATCAGCACCTTGATCGCATTGCGCCGTTCCGGGCGCATGTGAATGTCGAGATACGCCTTCCGCGCCGTGGAGCTGATGGTGTTGTCCAGGTCGAACTCCTCCGGAGCGCCCTCGCGCGCGAACTTGCGAAGCCTGCGCAGCGCGACCTTGATGTTGCGCGTGCCGAGCTCGACCGAGTCGTCCAGGTTGCGGTACTCGCGCTGGTCCCACACCTTGACCGCGCTGCGGTTGCGCGATTTCTCCTGGCCGATGCGCACGCCTTCCGGGTTGTAGCCGTAGGCGCCGAACGGCGAGGTGCCGCCGGTGCCGATCCACTTGTTGCCGCCCTGGTGGCGGCCTTTCTGCTCCTCCAGCCGCTGGCGCAGGGTTTCCATCAGCTTCTCCCAGCCGCCGAGCGCCGCGATCTCCTTCTTCTGCTCTTCGGTCAGGTGCAGCTCGACCTGCTTCAGCAGCCACTCGAGCGGAATCTCGCTCTCGATGCCCGGGATGGTCTCGACGCCCTGCCAGAACTCGCCGAACGCGCGGTCGAACTTGTCGAAGTTGGCCTCGTCCTTCACCAGCGCGGCGCGCGAAAGGTAGTAGAACTCGTCGATCGAAGGGCCGATCACGTCCTTGCCCATCGCCTCGAGCAGCGTCAGGTACTCCTTGATGGAGACCGGCAGCTTGTGGGATTTCAGCTTCAGGAAGAAATCGATCAGCACGCGCCCTATTGTAAGTAAAATCGCCGACTTTTCAGCGTGATCCGACTCTCCCAGGTGACCTTGAGGCGCGGCGCCAAGCCGCTGCTGGAAGGCGCCGACCTCACCCTCCATGCCGGCGACCGCACGGGCCTGATCGGCGCGAACGGCTCCGGCAAGACCAGCCTGTTCGCGCTGCTGCGCGGCGAGCTGCACGCCGACAAGGGCGACGCCGAGCTGCCGGCGCACTGGCGCATCGCGCACGTGGCGCAGGAGACGCCGGCGCTCGATCGTCCGGCGGTCGAATACGTGATCGACGGCGATACCAAGCTGCGCCAGCTCGAGAGCGAGGTGGAGGAGACCCATGACGGCACGCGCCTCGGCGAGCTGCATGCGGCGCTGGGCGACGCCGGCTCCTATACGGCCCGGCCGCGCGCGGAGGCGCTGCTACTGGGTTTGGGCTTTTCAGAAACGGAGCTCACCCAGGCGGTTTCGAGCTTCTCCGGCGGCTGGCGCATGCGCCTCAACCTCGCGCAGGCGCTGATGTGCCCGTCCGACCTGCTGCTGCTCGATGAGCCGACCAACCACCTCGACCTCGACGCCATCATCTGGCTCGAGGACTGGCTCGCGCGCTATCCGGGCACGCTGATGGTGATCTCGCACGACCGCGACTTCCTCGACGGCGTGGTGAAGTCGATCGTGCATATCGACCAGAAGAAGCTGCGGCGCTACAGCGGCGACTACTCGAGCTTCGAACAGCAGCGTGCGCAGACCGTCCAGCTGACTCAACATTTGATCGAAAAACAGACGCGCGAGCGCGCGCACCTGCAGTCGTTCATCGACCGCTTCCGCGCCAAGGCGACCAAGGCGCGCCAGGCGCAGAGCCGCATGAAGATGCTGGCGAAGATGGAGGACCTCGCGCCCCTGCACGTCGCCGCGCCGTTCTCGTTCGAATTCAAGGAGCCCGACCGCGCGCCGAACCCGCTGCTGGTGCTCGAGGACGTGGTGGCCGGCTATGCAGACAAGACGGTGCTCACGAACGTCAAGCTTTCCCTGCAATCGGAGCAGCGCATCGGCCTGCTCGGCGTGAACGGCGCGGGCAAGTCCACGCTGATCAAGACCATCGCCGGCGTGCTGCCGGTGCTTTCGGGCAGCGCTGTGTTCAACAAGGGCCTGCAGGTGGGCTATTTCGCCCAGCACCAGGTCGAGATGCTGCGCGACGACCAGTCTCCGCTCTGGCACCTGAAAAAGCTGGCGCCGGAGGTTCGCGAACAGGACCTTCGCAACTACCTCGGCAGCTTCAACTTCCCGGGCGAGATGGCGACCGGGCCGGTCGAGCATTTCTCCGGCGGCGAGAAGGCCCGGCTCGCGCTCGCGCTGATCGTCTGGCAGAAGCCGAACCTGCTGCTGCTCGACGAGCCGACCAACCACCTCGACCTCGACACGCGCGAGGCGCTGGCAGTCGCGCTCGCGCAGTTCGAAGGCACGCTCGTCCTGGTCTCGCACGACCGGCACCTGCTGCGTGCGACCACCGATCAGTTCCTGATCGTGGCGAACGGCACGCTCCAGGCCTTCGACGGCGACCTGGAGGACTATCGGGAGTGGCTGTTGAAGCGAAACATCGCGCCCAAGCCGGTACCCGAAAAGAAAGCTTCCCCCAGGAAGCCGAAGCTCCAGAACCGAAAACCGATCGAAGCCCGCATCAAGCGCCTGGAAGAGCTGATGGCGCGCTTGAGCACCCGGAAGAGCGAAATCGACGCGAAGCTGGGCGATCCGAAGGTGTATCAGGACGGCGAGGCGGTGAAGGCGCTGCTGCACGACCAGGCCTACGTCGCGCACGAGATCGAGCAGGTCGAAGCGGAATGGCTGGCGAAGCAGGCGGAGCTCGAGTAGCCGTGATCGCGGTCGACTGGGGGACGAGCAGCCTGCGGGTTTATCGCCTCGACTCGATCGGCCGCATCCTGCAGTCCAGGACTTCCGACCAAGGCATCCTCAACGTGGCATCTGGACAGTTTGCGCGCGTTCTCGAGGAGCAGATCGCCGGCTGGAACGAAACGCCGATCCTGATGAGCGGGATGGTCGGAAGCCGGCAGGGCTGGAGAGAGGCGCCTTACGTGCAGTGCCCGGCGGGGTTCGACGAAATTGCGGCGCAGCTGGTTGAAGTGCGCCCAGGCGCCTGGATCGTGCCGGGCCTCTCGTGCCGGGATGCGTCGGGAGTGCCCGATGTCATGCGCGGCGAGGAGGTACAGATCCTGGGTTCCAGCGCGGAAGGCACGGTTTGCCTGCCGGGAACGCACAGCAAGTGGGTCGTGGTGGAAAACGGTCGCATCGAGCGCTTCTCCACCTTCATGACCGGCGAGGTGTATGCGCTGCTCAGGCAGCACAGCATCCTCGGCCGCATGATGGAGGAGGGCGAGCCCGATGCTGGCGCGTTCGCCGATGGCGTGAAGCGCTCGGGCGAAGGCGGCGGGATGCTGCACCACCTCTTTGGCGTGCGCACGCGCGGCTTGATGGGCGAGCTCGGCGGCGCTGCCGCGGCGTCCTACTTGTCGGGGATCGTCATCGGGCATGAACTGCGTGCTCAGGATGCGCGCGAATTCAGCGTATTGGGCACCGCCGAGCTGGCGGCGCTCTACCAGCGGGCGGCGGCGCTGCTGGGAATGAACGCTCGATTGCTCGATCCGGAGTCGGGCGTGCGCGCGCTGGCGCGGCTTGGCGCTATGCTTCGCTGATGGACCGTGTGGATTCGATTGCAGCGCGGCTCACTCCAGAGCTCGTGGCGCTGCGCAAGACCTTGCATCAGCATCCGGAACTCGCTTTCGAAGAACACGAGACGGCCAAAGCGGTCGGCGCGTTCCTCACCTGCCTGAAGATTCCGTTCCAAAGCGGTGTCGGCAAGACCGGCATCGTCGCCGTATTGGAAGGTTCGAAACCCGGCCGCACCATCGGCATCCGCGCCGACATGGACGCGCTGCCGATCCACGAGCAGACCGGGCTCGCCTTCGCGTCCAAGGTGCCGGGAAAGATGCACGCCTGCGGACACGACGTGCACACCGTGATCGCGCTCGGGGTGGCCGCGGCGCTCAGCGAAATGCGCGGCGAGCTCAAGGGCAGGGTGAAGTTCATCTTCCAGCCGGCGGAGGAGACGCTGAGCGGCGCGCGCGCCATGATCGCCGACGGCGCACTGGACGACCCGAAAGTCGACCTGATCCTCGGCTACCACAACTGGCCGGCGGTGGTGGCCGGGAAGGTGGGCTACAACGCGGGTCCGGTGATGGCCGCCGCGGATGCGTTCGACATCACGCTCAAGGGCCGGGACGGCCATGGCGCGCATCCGCATCTCGCGGTGGACACGCTCGCCGCGGCCGCGCATCTGGTCGCGCAGCTGCAGACCATCGTCAGCCGCGAAGTGAAGCCGACCTCGTCGGCGGTGCTGACGGTGGGAGAGCTGCACGCGGGGCGCGCGCGCAACATCATCGCCGGCAGCGCGGAGCTGAAAGGCATCTGCCGCACGCTCGAGCCCGGCCTGTCCGAGAAGATCGAGGCCGCGGTGCGGCGCATGCTCGAGGGCATCAAGGCCGGCATGCGGGTGGACTACACGCTGGACTGGAAGCGGGTGGCGCCGCCGCTCGCGAATGACAAGGATGTACTGGAAAAGCTCCTTGCCAGCGCGCGTGCCACTATCGGCGACGAGAACGTCCTGCAGCTACCCGAGCCGTCGATGGGGAGCGAGGATTTCGCCTGGTTCGCCGAGGAAGTGCCGGCGGCGCACCTGCGCATCGGCTCGAAGATCGACGGGCTGGATACCGCGATCCACCGCAGCAACTACGACTGCAACGAGCTCGCGATCCCGGTCGGGGTGCGCGTGCTCGCGCGCGCCGCGCTCGACCTGGGTTAAAGCTCGTCTACGCGCTTGTCTTTCGGCGGCTCGGGCTTCTCGGATTTCCGGGATCGGTCCATTCCCGGAACGTGCAAGTTTTATTCCTTGAAACCGATCGCTGTGACGATCTTCGACCACTTCGCCTGCTCGGCGGCGATGAAGCTCTGGTATTCCTGCGACGTGGTGGGCGCGGCGATGCCGCCGACCTTGGCGAACTGCTCGTCGACCGCTTTCGACTTGAGCGCGGCCGTCGCGGCGCCGTGCACGCGGCGCTGGATCTCCGGCGGGGTCGCCGCCGCCATCACCAGGCCGTACCAGTTGTCCGAATTGACGTTCGGGTAGCTGAGCTCGGTGGTGGTCGCGACTTCGGGCAGCGCGGGAGCGCGGGTCGCGCTGGTGATGGTGAGCGCGCGCAGCTTGCCGGCGCGGATGTGGCCGAGCAGCACCGGCACGTCGAAGATTCCCATCTGCACCTGGCCGCCGAGCAGGTCGTTCACCGCGGGCGCAGCGCCCTTGTACGGAACATGCACGATGTCGATCTTTGCCTCGGCCTTGAGCAGCTCGCCGGCGAGGTGCGTGATGCTGCCGCTGCCGGCCGAGCCGAAGTTGACCTTGCCCGGATTCGCTTTTGCATAGGAAATCAATTCCGACAGCGAGTTGGCGGGCAGCGAGGGATGCACCGCCAGCACTTCCGGTACGCGCACCACCAGCGTGATGAAGGCGAAGTCCTTCTTCACGTCGTACGGAATCTTGCTGAGCGAGTAGGGCGCGATGACCAGCGGCGATGCGCTGTTGATGCACATCGTGTAGCCATCGGGCGCGGCCTTGGCGGCGCGCTCGACCCCGAGCACGCCGCCGACGCCGGCGATGTTCTCGACGATGACCGGCTGGCCGAGCTCGGCCGCCATGCCCTGCGCCAGCGCGCGGCCGAAGATGTCGGCCGGGCCGCCGGCCGGAAAGCCGACGATCAGCTTGACGGGTTTGTTGGGGTAGCCCTGTCCCCACGCGAGGAGCGGGACCAGCGCCAGCAGAAGAAGAGCTTTTCTCATGAGTCGAACTTGTAGAGCTTCATCGGGTTGTCGACCAGCAGCGCCTGGCGCTGCGGCTCGCTGGCGTATTCGCCGATCAGGTCGACCAGCCGGCCGTCGTCCGGAATGGCGTTGAGGTTCGGGTGCGGCCAATCGCTGCCCCAGACGCAGCGATCGCCGAAGTCGGTGACCAGCTTGCGCGCGAACGGCACCGCGTCGTTGTACGGCGCGCCGACGCTCGAGGCGCGCTCGAGGCCGCTCACCTTCACCCAGAAGCGCTTGTCCTCGAGCATCTTGAGCAGGTGGGTGAAGCCCGGCTGGTCGAGGCCGCGCGAGGCGTCGATGCGCCCCATGTGGTCGATCACCACCGGCACCGGCGAGAACTTGAGCTCGGGCATCATCTGCAGGATGAGCGAGGGCTCGAGGTGGATCTGCAAATGCCAGCCGAGGCCCGCGAGCTTGCTCGACAGCTTCATCACGTCGGCGATCTGCGGCCCGCCGCCGAGATGCTTCATGTAGTTGAAGCGCACGCCGCGGAAGCCCTGCTCGTGCAGCTTCTTCAGCTCCGACATGTCGATGTGGACCGGCACCAGAGCCACGCCGACGTACTTGCCCTTCATGTCGGCGAGCAGGTCCGCCGCCGCGGAGTTGTCGAAGCCGTGCGCCGCGGACTGCACCACTACGCCGCGGTCGATGCCGAGGAACATGTGGCGGTCGATGAGCACGTCCTTGGGCGCATCGGCCGGGAGGTAGGCCGCGTCCTTGGCGAAGGGGAACTTCGCCTTCGGTCCGAACACGTGGAAGTGCGAATCGCACGAACCCGCCGGGAGCTTGAGCTTGGGCTCGGTCGGGTTGTTGTGATAGGAAGGTTTGGGTTCACTCATAGCGGGGCAAACATTGTATGGCCAAAACTCCTCTCGGCCGGCTGGAGGCCAAGGCCTTCGGCCTGCTGGAACTGCCAAGACTGGACAAGGCGGTTCTCGACGGCTTCCGTGCGCTGGGCGATCTCACCGGCACCACCTCCGATGCGATGGATGAATGCCGCATCAACGGCGTGGTGCCCGGCTCGACCTTGCGGCCGACTGACGCGAAGGCCCGCGTGGTGGGACGGGCGATCACTGTGCTCAATCAACGTCGCGAAGCGGGCGAGATGAAGAAGTCCGGGCTGGGCGAAATCGAGGCGCACAACCTGGCCGAGCCGGGCGACGTGCTCGTGATCCAGGGCATCGCCGGCGTATCCAGCATGGGCGGCGTCTCGGCTTCGGTCGGCAAGCGCCAGGGCGAGGCCGGCGCGATCGTCGACGGCGCGGTGCGCGACATCGACCACAGCCGCAACATCGGCTACCCGATCTGGTGCTCGAGCGTGAGCCCGATCACCGGCAAATGGCGCATCCAGACGGTGGCGATCAACCGCCCGGTGAGCATCTGCGGCATCAGCGTGAGCCCCGGCGACCTGGTGATCGCCGACGAGGTCGGCGTGTGTTTCGTGCCGCTCGAGCGCGCTGCCGAAGTGCTGGCGGTGGCTCAGCGCCTCACGAAGCGCGAGGACGACCGGCTGGCGAAACTGGAATCCGGAATGCCGCTGAAGGAGTGGATCAAGCTCTAGCTTACGGCACGAAGCCGATGTGCCGTTTCGGAGCCCCCTTGCGGACCGCGTCCTCGGCTATCAGCCGTTTAATAGCATCGAAGACGATGGCGAACTGCTCGTCGTACTTTTTTTCCAGTGCCTCGATCTTGCGCGCGAGGTGCCGATTCGAATCCATCAGGCGACGCAGTTGGACGAAGGTTCGCATGATGGCGATATTCACTTCGACAGCCCTCGATGAATGAAGGACACTCGAAAGCATCGCCACGCCTTGTTCGGTAAAGGCATAGGGGCGATAGGAACGCCCTCTACGGGAACTCATCACAGTTTGTGACGAGTTACGGATAGCATCGGCTTCGGTGGCGGTCAGGCGGAACATGAAGTCGGCGGGGAACCGCGAGTGGTTACGTTTCACAGCCTGGTTGAGGACGCGCGCTTCCACCCCGTAAAGTGCAGCGAGGTCGGAATCGAGCATCACTCGTTCGCCGCGGACGGCATGAACCAATGCGGCAATACTCTCAGTTGTCGGCAAAGGCACCCGCGAATAACGCGGGACGCCAATAACCGATGACTTGTTACTCTGCCTTAACTCCCGCCGCTTTTATCACCCGCTCCCAGCGCTCGAGGTCCTTGACCAGAAAGCTGCGGAATTCGGCGGGCGTGCTGCCGCCTTCGGTGATCGCGCCGAGCTTGCTCATCTTCTCTTTGGTGTCCGCCTTTGCGAGCGAGGAACGGATGGCTTCGTTCAACCGGCTGACCACGGGCGCCGGCAGGTTGGCGGGGCCGACGATGCCGAGCCCCTGCGTGTACTGCTCGAATCCCGGGAAGCCGCTTTCCGACATGGTGGGCACGCCGGGGTAGTCGGGGTGGCGCTTCTCGGTGCTGACGCCGAGCACCTTGAGGCGCTTTGCCTGCACGTGGTCGGCGATGCCGACCATCGGATAGAACATGAAGCTGACGCGGCCGGCCATCACCTCGGTGAGCGCCGGCGCGTTGCCCTTGAAGGGGACGTGCAGCATCTTGGTCCCGGTGAGCGCCTCGACCAGCGCGCCCGCGAGGTGCGCGGAGCCGCCGTTGCCCGAGGAGCCATAGCTGATTTCACCGGGCTTCTCCTTCGCGGCCTTCACCACGTCGGCGGCGCTGTTGAAAGGCGAATCGCCCTTGGCGACCATCACGAGCGGCAGATGGCACACCAGGCTGATCGGGGTGAAGTCATTGATCGGGTCGTAGGGCTTCTTGTCGGCGTGCAGCACCGCATTCACGCTGTGCGTGAGCGTCGTCATGTACAGCGTGTAGCCATCGGCGGGCGCGCGCTTGACTTCCTGCGTGGCGATCATGGAGGTGGCGCCGGCCTTGTTCTCCACCAGCACGGTCTGCCCGAGCGTCTGGGTCATGTCCTGGGCGAGGATGCGCGCGATCACGTCGGTCGGGCCGCCGGCGGCGAAACCGACCAGCAGTTTCACCGGCTTGTTGGGGTAGCTCTGCGCGTGCGCTGCAGCAGAGAAGCAAAACACGATTGCCGCGAGGAGAAAGCGTTTCATAATTCGATTCTATGAGAGCTTTCCTTATCTGGGCACTGCTGATCGGCGCCGCGCAGGCACAGGACTACCCGAACAAGCCGATCCGCATGGTGGTCGGCTTCCCGCCGGGCGGCGGCACCGACGTGGTCGCACGCATCATCGCGCCACGCTATTCCGAGCTGCTCGGCCAGAGCGTGGTGATCGAGAACCGGCCGGGCGCGACCGGCACCATGGCGGCCGGGCAGGTCGCGAAGACCGCGCCCGACGGCTACACGATCATGATGGGCCACGTCTCGGTCAACGCCATCGCGCCGGCGCTGTTCTCCAACCTTCAGTACGACGTGCTCAAGGACTTCGCGCCCATCGGCATCGCTGCGGCGGTGCCGCACTTCGTCACCGTGCATCCGTCGATGCCGGCGCAATCCCTGAAAGAACTCGTTCAATTCCTGAAAAGCAAACCCGATCTCACGTTTCCTTCTGCCGGCAACGGCAGCATGCCGCACCTCGCGGGCGAGATTTTCAGGGCGCTGGCCGGCGTGAAGCTGGTCCACGTGCCGTACAAGGGAACCGGCCAGTCGATGCAGGACCTGCTCGGCGGCCAGCACCTGGTCGCGTTCGACACCATGCCGGCCTCGGCGCCGCACGTGCGCTCGGGCAAGCTGCGCGCGCTGGCCACATCGAGCGCTGCGCGCCTGCCCGCGTTTCCCGACGTGCCGACGGCGGAGGAGGCGGGCCTCGCCGGCTACCAGGTCATCACCTGGTACGGCGTGTTCGCGCCGGCCGGCACGCCGCCGGCGATCGTCAAGCGCCTGCACGGCGATCTGGTCAAGGCGATGCAGACGCCGGATACCAAGTCGAAGCTCGAAGGCATCGGCGCCGACGGTACCGTGTCGCGCTCGCCCGAGGAGTTCGCCGCGCTGGTGCGAGCCGACACCGCGCGCTACGCGAAGATCGTGAAAGACATCGGCCTGAAGATGGACTGACGCATGCAGATCGTTCCTTCCGGCAAGAGGCTGGGCGCGAGCATCGAGGGCCTTGATCTCTCCAAGCCGCTCGCCGAGCGCGAGGTCGAGGAAATCATCCAGGCCATCGGGCGTTACGGCGTGCTGTGCTTCCCGCGCCAGCGCCTCACCGCGCGCCAGCACAAGGACTTCGCCGCACGCTTCGGCGAGCTCGAGATCAATGTCGCCTCCGGCGCGTATCAGGAGCCGGGCATCCCCGAGGTGATGATCCTTTCCAACATCGTGAAGGACGGCAAGCCGATCGGCCTCGCCGACGCCGGCCAGGACTGGCACACCGACATGTCGTACAGCAAGACCATCGCGTTCGCGAACGTGCTGTATGCGCTGGAGGTGCCGCGGCGCAACGGCCAGGTGCTGGGCGCCACCGAGTTCAGCAGCATGCAGGCGGCCTACGATGGTCTGCCAGACCATCTCAAGACGAAGTTGGACGGCATGACGGTTTTGCACGACTTCAACAAGTTCTGGGACAAGATGCGCAACGAAAAGGGCAGCAAGCGGCCGCCGCTCACCGATGCGCAAAAGAAGGCGAAGCCGCCGGTGTCGCACCCGATCTTCCTCACGCATCCGATCACCGGCCGCAAGGTCCTGTACGCCAACCCGGGCTACTCGATGCGCATCAACCAGCTGCCGCAGGAGGAAAGCGACGAGATCCTCGAGTTCCTGTTCGAGCATCAGCTCAAGCCGGAATACCGCTATCGCCACGAATGGACCGAGGGCGACCTGCTGATGTGGGAGAACTTCGGCACCATCCACAACGCGATCGCCGACTACGGGCCGACCGAGCACCGCCTGGTGAAGCGCTGCCAGGTCATGGCCACGCGCTTCGGCTTGTAAATGGAGAAACTGCGGCCACCCGTAATGCCCGGCAATTTTTATGCGGCCGGGCTCAACTACCGCGCGCATATCGAGTGGGCGAACAAGGCGCACGGCAGCACCTACAAAGTCCCGGAGCGCGCCGACGTCGGCTACCGCTCGAACAATGCCCTCATCGGCAGCGGCGAGGACATCGTCATCCCGAAGGACTCGAGCGGGCAAGTGGACTTCGAGGGCGAGCTGGTCGCCGTCATCGGCAAGCGGGTGAAGAACATTTCAGAACGCCAGGCGCTGGATTGCGTAGCGGGATATACGCTGGGAAACGATATCAGTGAGCGTTCGTGGCAGAGGTCCGATCGCACGCTGTGGCGCGCCAAGAACAGCGACACCTTCAAGCCGATGGGGCCGAAGATCGTCTCCGGCATCGATCCGATGAACCAGGTGATCGAGGTGCGGGTCAACGGCAAAACCGTGTCGAGCTATAACACCAGCGGCATGATCTTCAGCGTCGCGCACTTCATCTCGCGCATGTCGCGCTATCTCACGCTGCACCCGAACGATGTGATCTGGTTCGGCTGCGACGGTCCGACCGAGCCGGCGCTCAAGCCGGGCGATCTGGTGGAAGTGGTCAACCAGGCGATCGGGGTGCTGGCCAACCGGGTGGTCGCGGAGAAGGTTTGACCGATTACCTGACCACGCTGATGCGCTACAAGGCTTGGGCGAACGAGCTGGTGTTCGCCGCGGCGGCAAAGCTGCCGGAGGCCGAGCTCACCGCGCCACGCAAGATCGTGTTCGGCAACCTGCTGCGCACGCTGAATCACGTCTACGCGATGGACGACGTGTGGCGGGCGCACCTCGAAGGACGGGCGCACGGTTACACCACCCGCAATCCGAACGACTGCCCGCCGCTCGCGGAACTGCAAGAGGCGCAGAGGGCGATGGACGCCTGGTGGGTGGACTACGCGAATGCCTTACCCGAAGCGAAGCAGGAGGAACTGGTGAGCTTCCGCTTCATCGGCGGCGGCCCCGGAGCGATGACACGGCGGGACATCCTGCTGCATGTCGCCAACCACGGCACCTACCACCGCGGCAATGTGGCCAGCATGATGTACCAGGCTGGCACACCGCCGCCGACCACGGACCTCCCGGTATTTCTTAACCGCCCTTAGCCGGGAGCTAGCGCAGGCCGGCGAGGATGCCGAAGGCGCGTTCCAGCGAGAACGCGCGCACCTTGGCGTCGAAGGCATCGGTGCTGTGCGGCATCATGTAGCTGTGCTTCACGCCGGGGAAGACGTGCAGGTCGAGGTTCTTCTGGCGCGCGGCGGCGGCGCGGTAGGCTTCGAGCACCGCGGGCGGCGCCATGATGTCCTGGTCGCCCCAGATCACGCAGACCGGCTTCGCCAGGCCTTCCATCTCGGGCAGGTAGTCGAGCATTTGCGTACCGTGGCAGGAGATGCCGGCGTCGTAGCCCAGGCGCTTGGGCCCGAGGATGGCGTAGGGACCGCCGTAGCAGAAGCCGATCACCGCGGCGCGGCCGTTCCAGAGCGGCTGTGAGCGCAGCAGCGCGAGGGTGTCGATCATGTCCTGCTCGCCCGCCTTGATTTTCTCCAGGCGCGGCTGGCCGCGCGGGCGCGAACGAGGGTCGTCGTGCGGGAGCGGGCCGGGAACGGAGCGCGAGAAGAGGTCGGGCGCCGCGGCGATGTAGCCCTTGGCGACGAATTCGCCGGCGATGCCTTTCAGGTCTTCGTCAACGCCGTGGATCGCCGAGGCGAGAACGATCGCCGGCACTTTGCGCTGGCCCTGCGGGACAGCGATGTAGCAGTCGAAGCTAGCCACCTTTGGCGCGGGTCATGAACACCAGGCGCTCGAACAGGTGAACATCCTGCTCGTTCTTGAGTAGCGCCCCGTGCAGGGGAGGGATGATGGCCTTGCGGTCCTTCGAGCGCAGCGCTTCCGGCGGGATGTCCTCGGCGAGCAGGAGCTTCAGCCAGTCGAGCAGCTCGCTGGTGGAGGGCTTCTTCTTCAGGCCGGGCACCTCGCGCACCTCGAAGAACACCTCCAGCGCCTCGCGCAGCAGCGACTTCTTCAGGTTCGGGAAGTGCACCGCGATGATCTTCTCCATCGTCTCCTTGTCCGGGAAACGGATGTAGTGGAAGAAGCAGCGGCGCAGGAAGGCGTCGGGCAGCTCCTTCTCGTTGTTCGAGGTGATGAACACGATCGGACGGTGTCTTGCCTTGACCAGCTCGCGCGTCTCGTAGACGTAGAACTCCATGCGGTCGAGCTCGCGCAGCAGGTCGTTGGGGAACTCGATGTCTGCCTTGTCGACCTCGTCGATCAGCAGCACGCAGGGCTGGTCCTGGGTGAAGGCCTGCCACAGCATGCCCTTGACGATGTAGTTGTGGATGTCGTGCACCCGCTCGTCGCCGAGCTGCGAGTCGCGCAGGCGGCTGACCGCGTCGTACTCGTACAGGCCCTGCTGCGCCTTGGTGGTGGACTTGATGTGCCACTCGAGGATCGGCACGCCGAGCGAGCGGGCGACCTCGAGCGCGAGCATGGTCTTGCCGGTGCCGGGCTCGCCCTTGACCAGCAGCGGCCGCTGCAGCGTGATCGCGGCGTTGACCGCCAGCGTCAGGTCTTCGGTCGAGACGTAGGACTGCGAGCCCTTGAAACGCATGCGGCCGATTCTAGCAGGGGGCTTTTTTTACGTTAGAATTCGCCGGCTTCCACAACACCAGAACAAGTCATGTCCGGGCTCATTTTCAGGATCCTCATCGGCACCGCGGTCGCCTTCACTGCGCACGCGCAGCAGAAGTCGCCGCCGGACAGGAAAGCGCCGAGCAGCGAGAGCAAAGCGCCGGCGGCCGCGGCTGACCCCGAGCACCGGATGGACGACGCAATCAGGATGTGCATCGGCTGCCACGGGATTCCTGGCTACAAGACCGCGTTTCCGACCGTGTACCACGTGCCGAAGATCGCCGGCCAGCAGCCGGGCTACCTGCTGAACGCGCTCAAGGCCTACAAGTCGGGCGAGCGTTCGCATCCGTCGATGCGCGGCATCACGGCTTCGCTTACCGAGGACGACATGAAGAAGCTCGCCGACCACTACGGAGCGCCGGCGAAATGAAGCCTCTCGTCCTGCTGATCGCGCTCGCGCTCGCCGGAGCGGCCAACGCCGCGGACCCCGCAGCCGGCAAGAAGAAGGCGGCCGAAGTGTGCGGCGCGTGCCATGGGCCGGAAGGCAACAAGCCGTCGGACCCGACGCAGCCGGTGCTGGCAGGCCAGCACTACGACTACCTGGTGCGCGCGCTGACGGACTACAAGATCGGGAAGCGCAACAACCCGATCATGAAGGGCTTCGCTTCCCAGCTTTCAAAGCAGGAAATCGAGGACGTCGCGGCCTGGTTTTCCAGCCAGAAGTCCGCGCTGCACGACCAGCGCCAGTA
>Ga0068867_100000935_pt1 | contig 19861 bp, 17 predicted proteins | sample KBSMisM32_FD_65649 | JGI IMG/M metagenome (GOLD analysis project Ga0068867, IMG submission 65649) | Miscanthus rhizosphere microbial communities from Kellogg Biological Station, Michigan, USA - KBS Miscanthus M3-2 | ecosystem: Host-associated > Plants > Roots > Rhizosphere > Soil ...
GCGCAGCGGCCGGTCGACGATGTCGGCTGGCTCGAAGCCGTTGCGGTGGCGCTCGTGGAGCAGGCCGAGGCGGCTCTCCGCCTCCTCGCGCAGCTCGTCCGGCGACAGGACCTGGGCGTTCTGTCGCCAGCGCAGCACCCAGGCGATCAGCTCGCGCGCCGAGGCGTAGTCGGTCTCGAACACCGAGCCCTTGCCGGGCGCCCCGTCCGACTTCTTCGCCGGGCGCAGCGTCCCGTACTCGCCGAAGTCCCGCTCGACCAGCCAGGCGATCCGGTCGCGGACGAAGATCCGCGCCGTGCCCCGAATCTCACCGAGTTGCCAGTCGGCGCGCTGGCCGTAGTCGCGGCGGTCGAAGTCCTCGGGCGGCGAGAAATCATGCTCGGCCTTCGACGCGTAGCCGACCTTGCCCTGGATGCGCGAGAGCCGGAAGACGCGAACCGCGTCGCGCTCGTGCGCATGGCCGATCAAATAGAACTGCCCGCCGCGGAAGACGAGGTGGTAGGGATCGACCTTGCGCTTCGCGGTCTCGTCGCGCTCCATTGTGTAGTAGATGAACTCGATCGTCTTGCGGCGCGAGATCGCGGTCTCGATCTTGGAAAGGCGCTGCGAGAGCTCGCGACCGCCGGCCGACGCCGTCATCGCCATCTCGACCGGCGCCCGTTCGCCCTCTTTCAGTGGGTTCGGGTGTCCCCATGCCACCTGCTGGAGGGCGAGGCGCAGCGGCTCGGCATAGGCGAAGTCGCCTTCGGAGAGCAGCGAGAGCGCCGTGCTCAGCGAGGCTAGCTCCTCGTCGGAGAACTCGATCGCGTCGAGGTAGAAGTTCTCGGGCGGCAGCGAGTAAAGCTCAGCCTCGAAGAAGCCCTCGCCCGGCTTCTCGACGCTGAGCTGGATGCCGAGGCTCTCGAGCTCGGCCCGGTCGGCGTAGAAGCGCCGCGCGAAGGCGTCTTCGTTCATATCGCTGTAGCCCTCGACCTCGCGCTTGATCTCCAGGGCCGAGACCGGCCTTCCCTGTGCCATCAGGAAAGAGATCAGCGAGAGCTGGCGGATCAGCTTCTCGGTGTCCTTCGCCACGAGCGCAGAATAGTCGCGGAGCCATGCCGGGCTTGGCGCTATTGCCGCATTTTGGGCTTCTCAGGCGGCTTGGCGAGTACCGAAATAGGCGGACCCGGACAACGCCCGGTCGAATCCCGACCAGGACTCGCCGGGAGCGAGCTGACGCTCGAGGCGGTCGAAGCTGCCCAAGCGACCGCCGAGGTTGTCGATCATGTGGACGAGGACGGCCTCACGGGTCGCGGGCGCCACCGGCGAGCCGTGCTCGAGCGAGCCGTGGTGGGCGAGGATGATGTGGAGGACGGCCTGCGCCAGGGCCGGGTCGAAGCCGGGAAGGTCCTCGATCCTGCGACGCACCAGGTAGTAGCCGAGCGGGATCTCGCCCTGCAGGCGGCCGGCGTCGGTGAGATCGATCGCCAGCGGGTTGTCGTTGTAGGCCTCGGTCTTGCCGATGTCGTGCAGGAGCGCGCCGCTGACGGCGACGTCGCGGTCGATGCCGGGGAAGAAGGCGGCGGCGGCACTCACCGCCTGAGCGACGGAGAGGGTGTGCTCGAGCAGGCCGTGGCGGTAGGCCTGGTGGTAGGTCTTGGCGGCCGGCGCGTCGCGGAAGCGCTGCCATATCTCGGAGGCCTCGCCGAAGAAGCGATCGAGCAGCAGCCCAAGCTGGGGGTTCTGCACCGTCGCGAGCAGCTCGCGCAGGTCTTGCTCGAGTCGCTCGACCGCGACCTCGGACTCGGCCGTCAGTTGATCCGGCTCGTACTCGTCCACGGCCGCCTCACGCAGGCCGTTGAGCTTGATCTTCGACCCCCAGCGCTCGCTGACCTCGAAGAGGCCCTTGACGAAGACGGGCGTGCCGGGAGTCGCGGTCGCATAGAGGGTCTCGGCGTCGTCCCAGGCAACGGCCTCGCAGGCGCCGCTCGCGTCTCCGAGGCTGAGCCGGACCCAAGGCTCGCCGTTGCGCTTGCGCCGCAGCTCGCGCTCGCGAACCGCGTAGACGCCGGCGACACGCTGCCCGTCCTCGAGCTCCGCGAGGGGGATCCGGGCGACGGGGGCGCCGTCGCCGCTCGGCGGAGCCGCTTCTTCAGCTCTGCCGGATTCGGTCGCCTCCTCGACTCCGTTGCGCGAAGCCGCCTCCTCGACCAAGCCTGCAAACGCTTCCTGCGTCATCTGCAAACCAAGGTAATCCCACTCGCGGACGCCCCCGCTGACTTCCTGGTTTGGGATACATATGTATCCCAAACCAGGAAGTCAGCGGACGAAAGGTTTGTACGCGAGCTTGGCAGCTCGGCCCTACAGCGCGGTGCCGAGCCAGTGGCCGAGGGCGACGGCGGCGAAGCCGGCGGCGAGAGAGAACCCGAGGTTGAGCCAGACCAGGTGGGTGTGTCCGGCCTCGGCGAGGCGGTGCGAGTCCAGCATCCAGGTCGAGAAGGTGGTGAAGGAGCCGATGCCGCCGCCGGCGACGATCACCAGCGCCTGACCGCTGAGCGCGACCCCCGCGACCAGGCCGAGGACCAGCGTGCCGGCGAGGTTGACCGCGAGGATGCCAAGCGGGAACGGGTGGTCGCTGCGCGAGGCGAAGGCCGAGTCGATCAGGAAGCGGGCGGCTGCGGCGGCGCCGCCGACAAGGCCGACGGCGACCCAGGCGCCGGGGCTCAAGTGCGGATCTCCCGCGGGCGCCGCTCGAGCGCGATTCCGGCGCGGATGCAGGCGAAACCGGCGGCGAGCGTCACGCCGAGGTACGTGGCAGCGAGGCCGAGATGACCACCGTCGACCATTTCGAACAGCTCCAGCTGCAGCGTCGAGAAGGTGGTCAGCGTGCCGCAGATACCGGTGGTCAGGAACGGATGGGCGAGGCTGTCCTCCGGATGGTCCCGCAGGCGGGCGACGAAATAGCCGAGCAGCAGAGCCCCGGCCATGTTGACGACGAAGGTCCCCCACGGCCAGCCGCCCGGCCCGTGCGGAGTCGCTTGGGCGAGCGCCACCCGGGCCAGGGCGCCGAGGACTCCGCCCGCGTAGATCGCGGTCAAGCGACGGACTAGGTCGGGTCGGTCGGGTCGCATCTCGGATCTCCTATCGGCGTCGTTGGACGTGGTAGGGACCGTCAGCGGATCGACCGCGCTTAAAAAGGAGCGAGCCCCATCGCTCGGGAGCTGGAAATCTTAGGCGATGGCTCGACGAACTCGATGACTAGAGCCCCGGCGTCAGCGCGCGACCGCCCCCCAGCAAAGGGCCGGGGTCGGGTAGGAGCCGTCCTCGGCGCGGAAGGGCGCAACGGCCTCCTCGATCGCGTCGCGGGTCGCCCGGCGCTCCTCGTCCGGCAGCGACTTGAGCACGCGGGCAATCGGGCCGGCGAGCTTGATCAGCACCGCCCAGACCTCGTCGAAGTCCTCGTAGCGGAACTCGAACGCGATCTCCTCGATCTCGGGCTCGCCGAAGCCGGCCCCGGTTACCAGCGAGCGGATCCGCGCCGGATCGGCCATCGCGAAGATCCCCGGCGCGCCCGGCTCGGGCGGCGGCAAGTGACCGCGCTGGACCAGCGTTATCGCCGGCAGCGCCGCCCACGGGTTGCGCTCGGGCGCCGCCCAGACGGCGAGGGTCAGGGGGCCGCCGTCGCGCAGGACGCGCCTGGTCTCGCGCAGCGCCGCGGCCGGGTCGGCCATCAGCATGTAGCCCCAGCGGCAGACGACAGCGTCGACGCTTTCGTCGTCGAGGTCCATCCGCTCGGCGTCGAGCACCCGGTACTCGACGTTGTCGACGCCCCGCGCGGCGCCGACGCGCCGCGCCACCTCGACCATCTCCGGGGCGAAGTCGGTCGAGAGCACCTTGCCCTGCGGACCGACCCGCTCGGCGACCCTGAAGCCGAGGTCGCCGGGGCCGGCGGCGACGTCGAGGATCGTCTGCCCCGGCTGGAGATCGGCTTGGGCCACGATCCACTCGTTGACCGCGCCCGTCAGGTCGGTCATCCACTCGTTGCGCTCCTCCCAGCCGGGCGCCATCTCGCCCCAGGTCTGCAGGCTCTGCTCGCGGTAGGCATCGAGGTCGGGGCTCATCACATCCTCCAATCGGCAGGTAACTCCCGGGCCCGCTCAGTCTAAGCGGGCTCCGATCTGGCAGAGTCCGCTGACCGATGAAGGTCTGCCGCTTCGAGACCGCGGAAGGCGCCCCGGGCCTGGGGATGGTCGAGGGCGAGGAGGTCGTCGACCTCTCCGGGGCCGACGTGGCACAGGAACCGGCGCGGGCGCTCGACGCCGTCGGGCGGGGAGGGCTCGAAGGGCTCGCCGCCGACGCGCCGCGGCTGCCGCTCGCCGATGTGCGCCTGCTGGCGCCGGCGGCGCCCCGCAAGTACCTGGCGATCGCGCTCAACTACGCCGACCACATCGCCGAGATGGGGATGGAGGCGCCCGAGGTGCCGGTCTTCTTCAACAAGCAGGTGACCTGCGTCGTCGGGCCGGGCGCCGAGGTGCACATGCCGAAGGTCTCGACCTTCCTCGACTACGAGGCGGAGCTGGCGGTCGTGATCGGCAGGCGCTGCCGGCACGTGCCGGTCGAGCGCGCCCACGAGGCGATCGCCGGCTACACCTGCGCCAACGACCTCAGCGTGCGTGACTGGCAGGGCCGGGCGCGGACTATGACGCTGGGCAAGTCCTTCGACACCCACGGCCCGCTCGGTCCCTGGCTGGTGACGCCGGAGGAGGTCGGCGATCCGCGGGACCTGCGGATCCGCTGCTACGTCGACGACGAGCTGCGCCAGGACGCGAGCACCGCCGAGATGGTCTTCGACTGCTTCCAGCAGGTGTCGCACCTCTCGGAAGCGTTCACCCTCGAGCCGGGCGACGTGATCGCCACCGGCACGCCGGCCGGCGTCGGCCTCGGGCGCAAACCAGTGAGCGAGAACATCCTCCACGTCGGCCAGACGGTCCGGGTCGAGATCGAGCGGATCGGCGAGCTGGTCAACACCGTGGTCGAGGAGCCCGAGGGCTACCTGGCCCCAGCATAGGCCCTTCCGCCGCTCAGTCCAGCCCGTGCGGGTGCAAATGGTCTTCGGCCAGCTTCTTGAGGCCGGCGCGGTCGATCTTGCCGGTCGGATTGAGCGGCATCTCGTCGAGGACGACGACCTCCTCGGGCGCCTTGTAGCCGACCCGGTCGCGGCAGTGGACGATCAGGTCGGCGCTGCTCGGGCGCTCCGCCTTCGGGCCGCAGGGTGACGTAGGCGCGCACGTTCTCGCCGTGGACCGTGTCGTGGACGCCGACGACGCCGGCCAGGGCGACGGCGGGGTGGTCGACCAGCGCACCCTCGACCTCCAGCGGGCTGATGTTGGAGCCGTCGTGGACGATCACCTGCTTCTTGCGGCCGAAGAACCAGAGGTAGCCGTCCTCGTCTGCGCGCGCGAGGTCGCCGGAGTCGAGCCAGCCCTCGCGGAGGATCTCGGCGGTCGCCTCCGGCGCCTCCCAGTAGCCGACCATGCGGCTGCGGGTCCTGATCCAGACGCGCCCGACCGTGTCGGTCGCCTCGACCGACTGCCCGCCCTCGTCGCGCAGGGAGATCGCGAAGCCGCCGATCGGCGGCCCGATCGAGCCCTGCTTGATCGGACCGCTTGGCGGGTTGAGCGTGGCGATGCCGACCTCGGTCATCCCATAGCCCTCGTCGATCGGGAAGCCGGCGAGGGCGGCGAACTCGGTCAGCAGCTCGGTCGAGACCTTGTCGGCGCCGGCCCGGCAGATGCGCAGCGAGGCGAAGTCGTCGTGGGTGACGTCGTGGTCGCGGATCAGCGCCGCGAGCGCCGCCGGGATCATCGCCAGCACCGTCGGCTCGTGCTCACGCAGCAGCGGCAGCATCTCGTGCGCATCGAAGCTGCGGACGACGACCACGCGGGCGCCGACCGAGAGCGAGCTGAGCGCCCAGAGGAAGGAGCCGATGTGGGACATCGAGGAGCCGGGCAGGAAGACGTCGTCTCCGGTCAGCTCGAAGGCGGCGATCGCGCTGGCCATCATCCAGCGCAGCGTCTCGTGCGAGTGGGTGACGCCCTTGGCCGGGCCGGTGCTGCCAGAGGTGAAGAAGATCGCCGCCGGGTCGTCCAGCTTCGGGGCGGGCAGTCGGGTGTCCCCCGTCTCGGTTTCGACCAGGTCCTCGAAGCGGTGCGCCGCCTCGAACCCGGCCTCGTCGTAGGAAATCGTCCCCAGCGCCAGCGAGTCGGCCAGCTCGCTCGCGGCCAGGTCCTCTCCGCGCTCGCCGTGGGCGAGCAGGACACGAGCGCCGCTCACCTCCAGCGCGTGGTCGATCTCACGGTGCGTATAGCGGTAGTTGAGAGGCGTGACGACGAGCCCCGCCTTGAAGCAGGCGAGGTAGTGGACGATCAGCCAGGTCCTATTCGGCATCAGCGAGGCCACCCGATCGCCAGACTCGAGGCCGAGCCCCAGGTAGGCACAGGCGAGACCGGTGCTGCGCTCCTCCAGCTCGCGCCAGGACATCTTCCGCTCGGCGGAGACCATCGCCGTCTCGTCGGAGTGAGACTCCAGCCCGACTCGCAGCAGGTCGTCGAGCGGCGCCGCCAGATCGTCGAGCTCTCTCCCCTCGATCAGCATCGGGCCGATGCTATGAGCCTCGGCGGCGGTGCACGTCGGTCGCCGTCGCCTGGTCGCGCGGGCGGACGACGATCTCGTCGACGTTGACGTGCGACGGCTGCGCCAGCGCCCAGCGGATGCACTCGGCGACGTCCTCGGCGCTGAGCGGATGCATGCCCTCGTAGACACGCCGCGCCGCCTCCTCGTCGCCGCCAAAGCGGACAAGCGAGAACTCGGTCTCGACCATGCCCGGCGCGATCTCCGTGACCCTTACGGGTTGACCGAGCAGCTCGCGGCGCAGTACGCGCAAGGTCGCCCGCTGGGCGTGCTTGGCCGCGTTGTAGCCGGCGCCGCCGGAATAGGGCTCGAAGGCGGCAATGCTGGTGACGGCGACTACATGTCCGTCGCCAGAGGCGACCAGCTTCGGCAGCAGCGCGCGAGTCATCCGCATCGTCCCCAGCACGTTGGACTCGTACATCTGCAGCCACTGCGACTCGTCGGCCTCGGCCACCGGCCCGAGCCCGAGCGCGCCGCCGGCGTTGTTGACGAGCACGTCGCAGGCCTCGACCCGCCCGGCGAGGGCGGCAACCGACTCGGGCGCGGTCACGTCGAGCTCGATCGCCTCGCCGCCGATTTCCTCCGCCAGCGCTTCCAGGCGGTCGAGCCGGCGGGCGGCCAGGACCGTTCGGTAGCCCTCTTCGGCGAGCGCTCGCGCCGTGGCGGCGCCGATCCCGCCCGAGGCGCCGGTAACCACCGCGGTCCGCATTGGGTCGACCCTACGCGATCTCAACCGGCCTCAGTGAACGGTCTATCTGGATACACAGGCAAGCCTTGCAGGCGCCCGATTGCGACTGTCAGAGCGCTATCGCGGGCAAGGACCTGACCGCGCGCGCTATCCCAGTCGGATGCGGCGCTGGCTTCGGCGAGGCGATCGTACGCCCTAGCAGCGCTCTGACCAGCTGCCACTACGGCGAAAAGGATCTGAAGATCCTGTGCGTTGGTGGAAAGAGAGTTCAAACGGCCGGAGAGTTCCCGGTTGAGGTCGGCCAAGCGCAGCGCGGCTTTTGACCCCTCCGCACGATTCGAGGCAGTGGCAAGGTCTGACCGCGCTTGGCTGCGGCGTTCACCGAAGCGGCCGACTAGCCGCCGGATCAGCTGCGCCTGCTTTGCGTCTGGCGCTAGGGCCTGAACCGATTCCTCCCCCACCGACACGTCGGCAGCCGCCTGCGAGCACGTCAGCTTGAGTGTTGCAACCGGCCCGCCGCAACGAACCAACAGGACCGTGCGCTTGAGCGGCATTGCCAGCACCTCTATGGCTCCGCCAAAACGACTAGCCGGACCGTAGCTCAACGCCGTTCGCTCGCCGACCAGGACGGCGTGCCCCTTCCGGGCTCGAACGGGCAACGTCTTGCGAGCTCGCGCCGAGAGCAGGGCAGGGCCAGCTGAAGTCGCCCGTCCTGCAACGACGGTCGTGCGGCCTCTTACGGCCGCAACGCGAGATCGAAATCGGAACGTCGGGATGTCGGGAGGAGGTCTTTGGCGCCAATCGCCGTTCAACTTGAGCGTCACACCTTCGCCGTCCACCGACGTGAAGGGAAGCGCATCCGGCTTCGGAGCGAAAAGTTGGCTTCCCGCGAACGCAAGCAATAGTCCGATCAGCCCCGCGACGAGCAATACCGGCACCGGCGATCGACGCCGGTGAGAGGTCCTTATCCGCCAATCCTTGGCCGTCTTCGGCCAGGCCCTTTCGAGGCTCTTACCGAACTCCTCCGCCGACGGAACTCGCACCTCGCCCCAGCGCAAGGCGGCGTCGAGGGGCGCCCGCAACTTCCGGCTTGGCAGCTCGCGACGCCGAGCCTTGTGCCACTGCGCAGGAGGCTTTGCCGTAAGGCAGAACCAGAGAACCGCGGCAAGGCCGTAGACGTCGTCCTCATAGGTGCAAGCGGTGCCAATCTCGCGCGGTGCGCGAAAGCCGGCAGTCCCGTATGCATCGCCACTCGTAGCCACCGGCACGGGTTCCACACGCTTGCTGAAGCCGAAGTCGGCCAGATAGGCGTTCCGCCCCTCGTCCATGAGGACGTTGCCGGGGCTGATATCTCCATGGACCTCACCCCGCCCGTGCATGTAGGCGAGTGCCGCAGCGATCCGCAGCCCGATTGAGCGAACGGTGGCAAGCGGAAGAGGGCCTTCTTCCTCGAGGGCGTTCCAGAGCGATCCAGGGCGCAGGCGTCGAGTAACGATGTAGTCGACCTCACCCTCGGTGCCGTAACCCAGCAAGTGCAGGATCGCCTCGTGGTCGAGGGCATCATGCAACCTCGCCTCGCGCTGAAACCGCTCCTTGGCACGTTGACCGGTCGCATGATCGAAGACCTTGACGACGACCTCCTCTCCGCTTTCGAGATCCTTACCGCCGTATGTCGTTGCCGTAGGGCCCGACGCCAAAAGCTCTTCGGGGTCATAAGCCCAGCGGCCCAAGCGGACCTCTGGCAAGGAGCGCTCGCCACCCATCAGCCTTCGAAGCCGATTACCGACTTTCCTTCAGGTCCCCCACCGCCAGCGACGGCTTCGCTCGATTCGCTGCCTTCGGTCGTGCCCGTTTCCGTTTCCCCTGCGGCCCGGGGCGTTTCGGATCCGGAGAATTCACCCGAGCCGCCCCCGCCTTCTCCGGGCAACACCCCTGGAGGACGCGACGGGACAACATCCACCAACCCCAGCGGCCGAACGCCAAGCGGCTTGATTCCTTGTACCGGTCGGATTGGGGTCGTCGCTACGGATTCAGCGTTCCCTACGCGCCACAGCGGCGACAGCAGCAACGCCAACCCGCACAAATACGCGATCCCGAGACCGATCGCGAACAATCGCCTCAGGTTCCGCGACGGACGCCTCACTCGCACTGGACTGCCTTTGCGGGACGAGAAGGCATCGTACACCGTTCATGCAGCAATCGAACCCCCCGAGTCGAGAGACGATAGCTTTTCTCAATCGCAATGCTTCCGGCCTTGTGAGCCGCAACAGTGACGACTGTGCCGCTCGGAACCCGGTTGTCGAATCGCTCGCTGAGCTGCAATCGCCTGTTCGTTGCCTTCGTCGTCGTCCTCTCGCACGCTTGCGTGCACTCAAGAGTGATTCTCGCGCCTGCTGTGGCATGAACCAGCATCGACGCCATATGCAGATGACCGCGATGAACGGTCAGCAGCAGGCGGGCTACCAGCGAGATCTGGCGGGGATCGGGACAACCGTCTTTGTTTACATCGATCCCCCTTGTAGGTCGGCGCGGACAGCGATCGCGGTAGTCAGGAACCAGGTCCCCATCCGTGTCCCGATGCGCATCAGCGCCGTCGCAATTCTGGTCGATACCATCATCCGGAATATCTTCAGCACCGGGATGGATAGACGAATTCGTATCGTCACAGTCTCCTAGGCGAAGATATCCATCACCATCCGCATCGTCGTCCGCCACGAAATTGGTTTTCACCTTCCAACTTTCCTCGACACTTCCCTCGGTATCGAACCTTGGCAAGTAACCTCGCGTGAATTGAAGCCGGTAACTACCAGGCGCCAAATACTGGTCGAGCTGCAGTGGCCCCAGCTGTGCGCTCGATGGTCCTACTACACATGCAAGTGGAAAGTTACTTTCAGCTTTCATAAGCAGGATCATCCAATCCTCCCACGATTTAAGCACCTCGGGTTCGAGCGCGAGATGGAGCGTGCCAGCCAGCGGCACCTCCACTTTGGCCCAAGCACTACGATCGCCGACATAAGTTATTGATTCAACTTCACAGGAAGCGGGATTTCTACCCAAAGGTGCTCCCCAGCTGCCGATATGAACAGTTTCGTTCAGTTCCAAAGGAAGTGCGGTATTCGGTTCGTCATATGGCGTCTTAGGAAAAACGCTCAAGCGATAGGGTTGGCCAACCGGTTCGGAGGGAGGTTCCTCCCAAATCCCAACCTGTACCCGGTAGACTTCGCCAGCGACAGTGTCGAATTCAAAGCGTCGGGGCTTCCAGCGCTCACATGTCATTACTTCCCAGCCCATTGGAGGGGATGTCGTCCCTGGATATATGGCGAATCCAAAATACATGTCTTCATCGACCCGTACTACGACCGGTTCCCCTGAACCGATGAAGTAGTACCATGTCGGGGAGGTAAGAGTCCAACTTCCGCCCCCTTGCTCACTACATTCTGAAGTCGATCCCGGTGTCAGTGGTTCGTCGGGCATAGTTTTGTGGATCTCATCATAGCTTCCGTAGAGACGCTCGCCAATCGCGATATTCAGAGGATTTTCCATTGTGCCCAAGGTGGGGTTGGCCACGGCAGGCTGAACCAACAGCAACCAAAGGAAGCTCAGAGACATCGTGCTTCGAGCGAATATGCCTATTCTGTAACGCATATTGTGGGATTTTATCTATAGATTTGAGAAGGGCGGAGGTCCGATATATGAAGCGGCAGGCCGTTGACGTCGGAGTAGTTGTAATCGATGTCGCGAACGTCTGTCGCGACGAGCGCCTTCCCGGCCGGCTGGGATTGGAGCGGCTGGACTTCGTGATCGAGGCATGGCAGGGGCAAATCTCGCGCTATGCCGAGCTGCACATGGTTGCCGATCGATCCCTCCTTCGCGAACTCTCGCGGTCGGACCGGCGCCGCGTCGGACAGATGCGTCGCAACCGGGAGCTTCTGATCAGTCGGCGTCGCTCCGACGACATCCTGCTTGACCTTGCGGAAACCCGATCTGGGTGTGTTCTATCCCGAGACCGCTTCCTCGACAAGAGACGTGGCCGATATTGGATCCCTGAGCGCTTCTATGCTTGGCACATGGAGGCAGGAAGGGTGCGAATCGTCCGACGCGAGCCGCGTGACACTCAATCCTTCGATATCTCGCGTAAGGAGGAGCAAAAGGAGGCGCGCTCGCTTGGCATCCCCGATCTCCGTCATCCAGCGGCCCGACGCCGTTGGGCCTGTGTCTCTGAGATCCCATGCCCGACCCGCGAGGCGTCTCCTGACTTCATCCAGGTACTTCCGATCCTGGGCCACGGACTCGCTCGCTGTCCCGGCTGTGGCGAACCTCTGCGCGATGTCGGCATGCGTCCCAGCGAAGTCGAGCTGAAGGTCGTCGTCGGTGATGTCACGGTCGCCCGGTTCACTCTCAGGCAAGGGGAAACCGTCGCATTCGGACGGTTGACCATGCCCGCATCGACAGCCCTTGCCGGCCTGGCTGCACGAAATGTGCTCGGTGACATCGGTAGGGCCCACGCCGAGCTGCGGATCGTGGGAAAGAACCTCGCTGTGCGGCCGATCGATGAAAAGCATCCCGTGTGGGTTCGCCGGTGGCGGAAAATGCAGCTGCTTGGCAGCGAGCGGAGGCTGCGTCACGGAGATGGCTTCTCGTCGGTAGGCCTCCGCGACACTCTGGTCTTCGGGCGGCACCTCGAGCTGCGCCGGTCCGGTCGCTCGATCGCGGAGGCGGAGACCCTGGCTGCCATTGATACTTCTGCGGGCTGGCGTCGAGAGGCAACCACCTAATCAAAACCCCCGGCCCAACGGGCCGGGGGTTCAAGGCTTCGGGGTTCTGCCGTTGATATACCTCGACGGTCGAGTATCGCTACCACGCCGTGAGACCGAGGACTCGAACCCCGGACCCCCCTTGGCTGAAGGGCGTCGCCGGAGTCGAACCGGCTGTCGGCCTTCTTCCTAACGCCACTCATCATGATAGCCGTCCGCAGGCGCAGGAAGACTCCTCCCGTGGTCAGCTTCGACTTGCAGGGACGGGATGTGGGTCCACGCATCCTGCAGGCAATACGGCGAGCTGCTGCCGAGGACGTCATCGCGCTCCACTGCGCTGGCGCGAAGTTCTTTGCCGCCTTCGACCTTTCCGACCTGGAGCTCACCGTCGCTGACTTCACCGGTGCGAGATTCAACCACGGAATCCGACTCGACAACGTCAAGTTCAGAGGAGATGCTCAGTTCGACGGAGCAGAGACCTCCGACTTCTGGCTGACGGACGCAACTTTCTTCGGGGCGGCCCTGTTTCGTCGCCTGCGATCGGCAAACCTCCGGGTTAAGACCGCCTCCTTCCAACGGTACGCCAGCTTCGACGGCGCCCAGCTGGGCTTGGGCAGCTTCCGTGACGTGCAATTCGACGCGGAGGCACGTTTTCGACAGCTGAACATCCGCGGGCCGCTCACGTTTCGCGCTGTGCAGTTTTCAGCTGCAGCAAGCTTTCAAAGCGGAGAGTTGCGACAACTCGCGTGCCGGGAGTGCAGCTTCCGAGGCCCCCTCCAAACCCGAGCACTCAGCGTGGAGGAGACATTGGAGCTCGTCGGTTCAAGCTGCTCAGACACCAGGCTGATGGAGCTGAACGCCGGCTCCAAGATCGCCGTTCGTAACGTCAGCTTCGCCCAGTCGGTTGCGCTTATCGTCAAGGCCAAATCCCTGGACGGCACCGGCACCTGCTTCGAGCGAGGAGCGGACATCCTCCTCGAAGCCAACATGAACGCAGACTTCGAAGGAGCGTCCTTTCTCGGCCCAAGCTCGATCAGCACACAAACCGCCGATGGGGGCAGAGCAAAGCTGATGTCGTTGGATCGTGCCCGCGCGGAGCGTCTCACTCTTGAGAACCTAGACCTGTCCCAGTGCAACCTAGCTCGTATGCACCGGCTTGATGACGTCCTGATACGCGGCCGTGGTCAACTCGCTCTCGCACCAGCTGTCGTCGAGGGCCCCTATCGTCGCGAGGTACTCGCCGACGAGGTCTTGAGGCGGGCAGCTATATCCGGTCGCATGCTCGAATGGGCGCCGACGAAATGGGAGCTCCCATCGGCACTGCAAGATCAAGATCCGCTCGAGGCGCAAACGATCTCCGATACCTATCGCGCGATGCGCAAGGCGCGAGAAGGGGCGCACGACTATCCCGGGGCGGCAGATTTCTACTACGGCGAGATGGAGATGCGGCGGGAAGGGGCCGACAGCCGGATCGAGCGGGCGATTCTGACGATCTACTGGCTCGTCAGTGGATATGGATTGCGTGCGAGCCGCGCTGCGATTGCCTTCGTATTCACTGTCCTCCTGTTGGCGATCGGCTTCCAGACGATTGGCCTAGAGAACCCGCCGAGCTTCTGGCGCACGCTCGGGTGGACCCTTTCCGCCTGCGTGTCGCTAACGAAACCGGTGGAGACGATGAACCTGACTACGGGAGGGGTGTACTTCAACGTCGCCGCGCGGGTTCTCGGCCCAGTGCTTATCGCTCTCGTCGTACTCGCTCTGCGCTCCCGCGTGCGTCGCTAGCGAGAGGTAGGCTTTGTGATTGAAAGAATGGCGAGGGCCGGAATCGAACCGGCGACACCACGATTTTCAGTCGTGTAGCGGGGCCGGTTCAAAACCAGCCCCGCTAGGTCGTGAAAACCGCATTGCCATGCGGAATGCGGGGCTACCTCCAAGGAGCATTGTAGACGGTTGCCAGGGGCTGGATACCCGTAGTTACGCGCCGATACGGCCGGGATTGGGCCACGAGGGGACATCTCGTGGCCCAATCAGATCATGCGCTGCGCCGAGGGCCTTCGAGCCGGGTCGCGCTTTGACGTCAGTCGACTGAGCCGGCTGGGACAACCCACTCGCAGGATTGGCCGGTGACCGCGGCGATCCGGTCGAAATCGGCGTCGTAGTGGAGGACAGTGTGGCCGCGAGACTCCGCGGCGGCGGCAATCAGGAGGTCGGGCACCTTGCGACCGCGCTGGTGCTTGGCTGCCAGCAGGCGCTGAACTTGCCTCGCCCGCCGCAGGTGATCTGCCGTCGTCTCGACCAGCTCGAAGGCCTGGAGGGCCTCCGCCAGTCGGTCCCACTCGGCGGCGCTTCGGGCCGAGTAACCGATCTCCAAGTCACTGATCCCGGCTCGAGCGAGCTCGCCGCGCTCAGCTGCCGGCTCGATCGCATCGCGAACGGCGGCATGGTGCAGGCGGGTGAGGACGCTGGAGTCGAGCAGGTGGGTCAGCGCCATGCCTGCTCGCGAGCATCAAGATCGGCTCCGGCGAGCAGGTCGAGGCGCCGTTTAACCGCGCGTCGATGCTCGCCGCCGGCCTGGCGAAGCGCGCGATTGACGGTCTCCTTGATCGTCTCGCTGCCGAACTTCGCCCGCGCGGTTCGCAGCGCTTCCTCGTCGATGTCCACCAGATGCTTGCTCACCTGAAGCAGTATATACGCTGGCTGCTGCGATATATCTGGCGATGGGCCCACAGGCGATGGCACGTGCCATTTCGTCCCTGCCCCGTGTTCGATTGTCGGCTCGATCTTGTTCGTAATGGCGATCATCGTCTTGGCGAGCGCGCGGCAACCGCAGTTGATCAATGATTCGATACCGCTGCAAAGCGCGTGGTTCCACCATCCGCCACGGCCGCGCGGCGGTTAACTCCTTTCTGGAATGGCCGAGAAGTCCAAAGGCAAAGGGGTATGGCCCGGTCGAGTACGACCTGAAAGGATTTGGACGACGAATTCGACCTTCTTTGCCACCGGTTGATCCGCCTCGAGTTCCCCTGACGTCATGAAGCCTGCAGAGGTCGCGACGGTGGCGCCGACGCGCTCCTACCGAAGCCCAGCGGCGGATACGCACGTGCATGGCAAGCCAAGCACTATCCCGGGTCAATCGACTGGCGGAAATGCAAGAAGTCGTGACGGGGCTGCACAGACCCCGGTTGCCGAGGACGCCGTGATGAGCGCGCAGCAATCTGAAGGCGGAATGTCTCACGGCTCGACGTCGTCCCCAACGACGAGGAAGCGCCCCGAGCTCTACGCACCTAAAGGCAAGATGACGTTTGACCGCGAGACCCACGACACTCCGACCTATGGCGTCAGGTGGCGGTGTCGGGGAAAGCCCCCTTTAGGCGTTCTGAGGCGAGACGAACAACTTCGAGGGACTCGTCGCTTGATGCAGCCGCACCAATGGCCTCCGTTTCGAGGCAGCGCAAAAGCTCCAACGGCTCGATGTCCTCTCCCGTCGCCCACCGAGTAAGGAGCTCCGGTGGCACAGCGTCCTCAGGCAGACCGTAGGCGAAACGCTGAAACTCCGCGAGAGAGAGGATCTGCTCGCGCCTCACGTAAAGAAATTGCTCCTCCAAGGGCTTGGCCATAGGCAGATCGTAGCCTGAAACGAAGCCGCGATAAGCCACCATCTCATGGCCCGTCTAACCTTGAGTCGTGGCTATTCGAGTCCATCCGAGCACCTTCGATCCCACCCGGTTCGAGGCATTTCGGTTCCTGAGCAGAAGCATTGATGAGGACGGCACGATCTCGTTGCACTATGCCCTCGACGAGGAGATCGAATTCGTCGAGCGGTTCGAGCTCCCCCAGGGGACGCTCGTCTCCGATGACGACAGGGAGCGGATTGATGGAATCCTCACGCTCCTACACCTTCTGGCGGGAGTCAGCTACTACAAGACCGCGGTCCCACCCTCGATCGAAAGCGAGCCGCTGTCGCCCGCGGTCGCCAAGTTGCTCGAAGCCGTCTACTCGGAGGGCCTGGGCGAGTTCGCCTTCACCAACGAACTAGACGCTCTGCCGACGCCGGCGTTCCCGGCTCATGAGGCCGAGTCCGAAGCCGCGACCTCGGAGCCGCGCGACCTCGAGCGGGTCTTGGTGCCGATCGGGGGCGGCAAGGACTCGGCGGTCGCACTCGAGGTAGTCCGGAAGGCCGGGCTGGATCTCTCCCTCTTCTCGGTCGGGGATGCCCCGCCGATCGCCCGCACCGCCGCAGTCGCCGAGCTCCCCCACCTGATCGTCCGCCGTGAGCTCGACCCGATGATCGGCGACTTGAACCGGGCCGGCGCGCTCAACGGTCATGTGCCGATCACGGCGATCGTCTCCTGCGTGGCGATCCTCACTGCGGCGCTGCACGAGTTCGACGCCGTGGCGATGGCCAACGAGCGCTCGGCGTCGAAGGGCAACGTGAATTGGGGTGGGATCGACGTCAACCACCAATTCAGCAAGAGCATCCGCGTCGAAAGAATGATGCGCTCGGCGTTGGCGGAGCTGGGCGCGGGTGTCGACTACTTCTCCGTCCTCCGTCCTGCCTCGGAGCTCGGGATCGCCAAGGCGTTCACCCAGCTGACCGCCTACCACCAAGCGTTCTCCAGCTGTAACACCAACTTCCGCCTCGATGGCTCCGTGCCGTCGGCCCGCTGGTGCTGCGACTGCCCCAAGTGCCGCTTCGTCTTCCTCGTCATGGCTCCCTTTTCCGAGCCCGAGCACATACGGGAGATCTTCGGCTCGGACATGCTTGAAGACGAATCGCAGTTCGAGGGCTTCGCGCTGCTTACGGCAACCGGTGGCTTCAAGCCGTTCGAGTGTGTCGGCGAGGAGGAGGAGAGTAAGGCGGCGATCGGGATGCTGGCCGCCGACCCACGGTGGCGTGACCACCGGATCGTGCGACGACTCTCCGAGCAGGTGCTGAGCGAGTCCGCCACCGAGGAAACCTTGGCGGTCAGAGCTTTGGAACTCTCCGATGAGCACACCGTCCCGCTAGAGCTGATGGCCTCGCTCCGTGCACTTCTCGGATCTTGAAGGCTCCTCGGTCGGCGTCTGGGGCGCCGGCCGAGAGATCCGCTCATTTGCCTCGCAGCTAGAGCGCCGATTGCCATCGGCCCAAATCACGGTCATCGCCTTCGACTCCCAGCCAGCGAATAGCGAGGTCGAGACGATCGCCGAAGACGCTCGCGTCGTGGTCGGCGACGGTGTGGTCGAGGAACTAGGCAAATGCGATGTGATCGTCCGCTCTCCCGGGGTCTCGATCCATCGCCCGGAGATAGAGAAACTCCGCGACCTCGACATCCCGATCGCCACCGCGACCGGGCTCTGGCTGGCCGAGCGAGGTGGTCGCGGGGTCATCGGCATCACTGGGACGAAGGGGAAGAGCACCACCGCGGCTCTCGCCCACCACCTCGCTCTGACCAGCGGCCGAACCACCGCCCTCGCCGGGAACATCGGCGTCCCGGCGCTCGACCTTCTCGACCGCGAGCCCGTCGATCTGGTCTTCCTCGAGCTCTCGAGCTATCAGATCGCCGACCTCGCGACCGGGCCGGAATTGGCGGTAATCACGAACCTCTACCGCGAGCATCTCAACTGGCACCTGACCGAGCAGGCCTACCGCGAAGAGAAGCTGAGGCTGTTCAGCCTGCCGGGGGTTGGCGCCGCTGTCGTCAACGCTCGCCAGCCGGAGCTGGTCGAGGCCGCGTCGGGTGTCGAGCAGGTCGTGCTCTACGGCGAGCCCTCTGGCTGGGATTGCGACCAGCGCGGCATCCTGCACGCGGGCGAACTCGAAGCCGAGGTCGCCGATCTACCGCTGCGGGGCCGCCACAACGCGCTCAATCTCTGTGCCGCCCTCGCCGCCCTGGAAGTGGCCGGAATCAAGCCGCCCCTGCCGGCGAGCTTGGCCGACTTCGCCTCATTGCCTCACCGCCTGCAGTCCTGCGGCGAACACGGCGGCGTCCTCTGGGTCGACGACAGCATCTCGACCACGCCGGAGTCGACACTGGCGGCGCTGGAGGCGTTCGCCGACCGCGACGTGGTCCTGCTCGGCGGCGGGCAGGACCGGGGGCAGGATTACCGCCAACTCGGCGCCGAGTTGGCGCGACGCGGGGCGGCAATCATCGGCGTGCCCACCACCGGCGAGCGGGCCGTCGTTGCCGCCAGGGAGGCGGGCGTCGCGGCCGAGCGCGCTATCGTCGCCGAAGATCTGGTTGACGCCGTGGGGGTCGCGCGCTCCATCGCCCAACCTGGCAGCGTCGTCCTCCTCTCGCCGGCCGCACCGAGCTACGACCACTTCGTCAACTTCGAAGAACGCGGCGAGCGGTTCCGGGCCCTCGTCAGCTGAACCTTCGAATTAGGAAATCGCGGCCAGCAGCCTGCCGAAGGCCATAATCGTCGAGCGCACCTCCTGTAGGTACGCGTCGGCGCTGAAGGACTGCTCGAGTCGGGGGTCGAGATCGCCAGGCTGGATCCCCATCGTCTCGACCTCCACCCCGAAGGGAAGCCCCAAGATCCGCAGCGCGTCGGCGTGCTGGTACGGCACGTAGATGTCGGAGGTGACGAGCAACAGCCGCTGTCCCGACCGCAGGCCGGCCAGGTCGGTCGCGAACCACTCGTAGGAGTCACCGGTGTTCGTCCGACGCGCCTCCGGTTCGCTGGACGGAGCGGCGACGACGAAGACGGGCAGGCCGGCCCCGGTCGTGTACTCGTGCACGCGCCAAGAGCCGTACGCCGACTCGGCGCGCATCCCGCGCTCATCGTCAGGGGCGCCGAGTCCGAAGGCAAGGCGCACACCGACGTCCATCGCATCGAACTCGTCGTCGACGGCCTGCGTCCCCGCCTGCTCGGGGGCCACCTGCTCGACCATGCCGACCTCGTCGCCGCGAAGCTCGCGGAAGCCCCCCAGGGCGGTCACCGCCCCGGCCTCGATGCCGCCGCCGTTCAGCACCTGGGCCGCGGCCAGCGGCCGCGCCAGGCAAGCCCGGGCAAGTCCGCCGAGGATCAGCACGTGCTCGTAGCGGCCCTGCGGCCGTACCCCCCCTCCGATCAATCCCAAGGCGGCGGCGTCGTCCTTGATCGCTTTGTCGGTGGCCGGGTCGAGCGCGCGTGCCTCGAACAGGTTCCGCTCCTTGCCGCCGCGGAAATCCCAGGCCGCCGAGAACTCCTGCAGCCAGCCCAGCAGCTCGACAAGCGCGAGGTCGACGGGAACCTCGCCACCGGAGAGGCGAACCAGATCGGCGAGCGCCGTCGAGCGCGCCCACTCCTCGATCGCGCCTGCCGCGTTGTCGGCGTCGGGGAGCAGGGGCGGCATCGAGCTTAAGCCTATTGCGCCTTCAACTCCTTCATCGCCGCCTTGAAGGTCTTGAGCGGCCTGGCTTCGGGGTCCTCGGGAGAAGAGATGCGCGCGAGAGCGACCTTGGCCAAGAAGGAGTTGCTCTTCAGCGCTTCGGCAGCGTCCACCAAACCGTCGACCGACTCTCGTTGCTTCAATCCCGCATACGTGTAGTCGGTGGCTTCTCGCAGCCAGGCGCTCCGCTGTTTAGACGTAGCCGGGATCAGGACCGAGCGGTAATAGGCGACGTACCCGAGACCGGCCTGGCAGGCGGCGATGTGGGGGTGGACATCGACCGGATAGATGGCCCGCCGCCGGGTCAACACATCCCGATAGATCTTCGCCGACCTGTCGAGGTGGGCAGCCGCCTGCTCGGGCTCCTCCTGGGCCAGATCGAGCCAGGTGCCA
>Ga0068867_100000936_pt1 | contig 19852 bp, 14 predicted proteins | sample KBSMisM32_FD_65649 | JGI IMG/M metagenome (GOLD analysis project Ga0068867, IMG submission 65649) | Miscanthus rhizosphere microbial communities from Kellogg Biological Station, Michigan, USA - KBS Miscanthus M3-2 | ecosystem: Host-associated > Plants > Roots > Rhizosphere > Soil ...
GGTTCGGCCAGGATTACCGCATTGGCCATGCCAAGCTCGCCCTTTTCGCCCTCCTGACCCAGCACCGTGGAATGATGCAGCAGGTCGTCGAAACTGCGCTGCACCAAGACGTCGGCATCGAGATAGATGCCGCCGTGCTCGATCAGCTTTTGAAGGCGCACCACGTCCGATTGATGCGCCACATGACGCAGCGGACGTCCAAATATCTCACGAGGCGCTTCCATCAGCGACAGCGTCACTGAGCCCTTACTTAAGTCCCACCAAGGACCGGACGGCTCGAATTGGCAGTGGAAATAAACCTTTTCCGGCTTAATCCACTCGACGGCGCTTCGCAGGCATACGTAATGGATCAGGCTCCACGGTTTGCCGCCAAAATCGCGGGCCATGCCGAAGGTGTAGTGCAGTATCCTTGGAATCACCGTGAACCACCCTCTCAATCCTTGGCCATTTTGTTAAAGGACTCCATCGCGCCAAACAAGATACAAGCCGGTTGGGCCACGGCTGGAGACGGCGAAGGTGAACCTATTGCGGCTTGGCTTAAGCCCCTGTTTACCGGGGTGCTGCTTCAGTATATTGCTGCCGGCTCGCATTCATACCGAGATTGCTTGCGCAGCGGGGTAATCCTTTTGATCCTATACGATACGAGCCTTGTCATAGGTTAAGAAGGAATGGGAAATTGAGTCGCGATCGAGTTGACCATGGCTAAATCGATGCACTTGGAAGTCATTATCCCGACCTACAATCGGCATGACTCTCTTCGCCGAACGGTCATGAGCATCCTCAACTGCGAACAAGCGGATGGTTTGCGAACGACGATTCTTGTCGTTGACAACAACTCAAGCGACGCCACGCGCGAGACGGTCGCCCAACTCACGGCGCAGACAGGCGGCCAGGTTCGATATTATTTCGAGGGCAGGCAGGGACAGCCCGCCGCCATAAATGCCGGCATCGCGCAAACCTCCGGGGACTTGGTTGCATTTATCGATGACGACGAAGAGGTATTTCCGGATTGGCTGAGAGTCATTCACGACAAGTTTGTGAATGAAGAGATCGATTTTCTGACCGGTCGTTGCGTGCCCGTCTGGCACGGGCCCATCCCGGACTGGCTACCGCCATCTCGCTACGGCATCGTGGGTCTTGTGGATTATGGTGAGGTGCCGTTCTCCATCACCGACATGAACAGAGCACGGATGTTCGTCGGTGGAAATTCCGTTGTGCGGCGGGAGCGTGTCGTTCAGGTGGGGGGATATTCTGAATGGCTGACCTACGGCAACGATGCCGAATTTGGCATCAAGCTTGCCAATTCCGGAGCAACAGGACTGTATTGTCCGGAGCTGCGCGTCTATCACGACATCCCGATCAGCCGAGTCACCAAAGCCTATGTCCGCAAGCGCGCGATGATGAACCACATGAATACGGTGCAGATACGCAAGCGCTGGCGAACGCTTGATCAGCTGGTACTGGGATTTCCGGTACGGCTGGCCTACTACAAGGTGGTCAAACTTGCGGAGCAATCGTGGAAGGTTGCCACGGGGAAAACAGGCTCGTGGGAAGCATTCGATTGCGAACTGATGCTGTGGGACCTGCTCGGATACGCTCGCGGGTGGAGCGAATGGGACCGCTTCTGGGGCCCTCGGCTCATGCGATAGCCGGCCCGCCTGCCGTCTGAACGCTAAACCGTGGGGCATCCCGCGCCCGGCCGCGCCCTGACCAGACCGGAGCGCCCCTGCGCACGAAAGGGACACCAAAAGGAACAGGGAGACGCGGGTGACCGGGCCTGTTAATCATTGAGTACGCGGTCTCGAACTATTATTGCGGTGCCAACATAAGTTAATTAAAGCGGCGGTAGCATGAATCAGGGGCGGAACGTCGCCGTCTGCGCCAGCGGGCTGGCCCGATCATTCGACGCCAATTCAGGGAATGTCTGATCATGCGGCTTGAACACATCCTCATCCGTGGTCGGCGCGCAAATCTGCCATGAGCGATCCGATGCAAAATCAAGCTGCCGAAATCCGCGCCGATGGCCGTGCCATGGCCATCGGATCGGGCTGGATGGTCGCGATGCGTTGGGCAGTCCGGGGCATCGGCCTTGTCAGCACCATGATCCTGGCGCGCCTCCTGACGCCCCAGGACTTCGGCTTGGTCGCCAAAGCGATGCTGGTCATCGGGATGCTTGAAATCATGGCGGAGACGGGACAAAGGCTCGCGATCATACGCCACAGCCAACCTACGCGGGCGCATTACGACACCGCCTGGACCATCGGCCTCATTGTCAACGGCACGCTGGCATTGGCCATGTTTGCTGCCGCGCCGCTGGCAGAATTGGTATTTCACGAACCGGGGGCGGTTCCGGTGGTACGCATCCTGGCGCTGCGGACATTGCTGAACGGACTCGAAAATATCGGCACGATTGACTTTCGCCGCAACATGCAGTTCGGCAAGGACTTTCAATACAACATTATCACGAAATTGCTGTCCTTTGCCGTCACGATTTCGCTCGCTTTCCACTTTCGCAATTACATCGCGCTGGTTGGCGGAATTGTAATCGGGCAGGTTATCCTGGTTGCCGTCAGCTACGTCATCAGCCCTTACCGGCCGCGTCTTTCCCTGGCCACCGCGGCGGAGCTCTGGTCCTTCTCAATTTGGGTCCTAGTGGCATCGACAGGCAATTATATTCTGGGCCGCCTCGATCAGTGGGTCCTCAGCACCCAGGCCTCGGCTTCCCTGATGGGCAAATACTCCGTCGGCAGCGAACTGGCTCAACTGCCCTCATCTGAAGTCGTTGCACCCGCCACCCGCGCCCTTTACCCGGCCTATTGCCGACTGTTTGCGAAATCGCTCGACGAAATGACGCAAGCGCTGATCACAAATCTCCGCTTTGTCGCGATCGTCTGCGCCTCGACCGGCGTCGGAATCGCCTGCGTCGCGCGGGATTTCACCTTGGTCCTGCTGGGCAGCCAATGGAGCGATACATCGCAATTCATCGTATACATCGCTTTGGCGTCGGCGATTTACAGCTTCAACGGATGCGCCGCAGCCACGCTGACTATCACAGGCCATGCCCGCAGCGGAGGTGTGCTCGCATGGACCCGCGTCGGGATCGCAGCGCCATGCATAGTCCTGGGATTCAAGCTCGGCGGGGCATTGGGTGTCGCGCAAGCAATCCTCATCGCCGATATTCTCTTCACGCCCGGCGTGTATATTGAAGTCATGAAAACGATCCCGCTCACCCCGAAAACCATGTTGGAGATCGTCTGGAGGCCGCTCTTGGCCAGCGCCGCGATGGCCGCTGTCTTGATGTCGCATCCATTCGCGCATTTGGGACCCGCAAGCTTGCGGTTGCTTCTGGAAGTTGGCTTGGGTGCCGCCACCTTCACAATTGCACTGTTGCTGCTTTGGCTGGCATCGGGAAGACCGGCCGGGGGAGAGGCATATCTTGTGAGTTATTTCCAGCGTATCGCCCGTCCAAACATGCTTTCGGATATCCGTGACAATTAACAGAACCACTCTCTAGTGGCCGCACATCGGGAATGTGTCACGACATGACGGCAATGAGCGCGAAAGTCCTTTCTCCCTCGGAGCTGTCGACCAGCGACATTGCGGTCTGGGACAGGTTTTGCATGGAGACCGGGGATCTCTCTCTTGCATTCCTGTCGTATCCCTATGCCCTCGCCGCCGAAAAATCCTTTCCGGACGTCCGGGTGTGCCGCTTCCAGCGGGATGGAAAAACCGTCGCTTTCTTCCCGTTCCAGTTCAAGTCGGCCACGCATAAATGGTTTGGAATCGGCGACCGCTTGGCGGGAGAGTTGAGTGACTATTTCGGAATAGTGGCGAAGCAGGACTTTCATATCGATTCGCGAACTTTGTTGCTTCAGTGTGGATTGAGAGCCCTCTTGTTCACGCATCTCGACGCAAGCCAACGCGCCTTCGGTCTTACCGGAGAGTCGCCGGAACCTGGTCATGTCATCGACTTTCCCCAGGGCGGCAATTTCTTTTGGAACGAAAGGCGGGCCGCCGACAAGAAATTCGTCGCGGACACGGAGCGGCGCGAACGAAACCTGGTGCGTGATTTCGGGCCCCTGAGATTTCAGCTTCAAAGCACCGATCCGGATAACGACCTGGAAGCCTTGATAACGGCAAAACGGGCGCAATATTCCCGCACCAAAGTCGGTGACGCGCTGGGGGGACCTTCGACCAGCGCATTCCTCCGGAGCTTGGCAAAGTCGGAGCACGCGCTTTGTGCAGGAATGCTTTCCACCCTGCATGCGGGCGATGTCTGGGTCGCCTCGCATTTCGGATTGCGGTGCAATGGCACGCTTCATTATTGGTTTCCCGTCTACAACCCGCAATTGAGCTCCTATGGACCGGGGCGCTTGTTGTTGCGCCAAATCCTCAATTGCGGTCACGAACACGGAATTTCCCGCATTGACCGCGGCGCCGGGGACAGCGTCGCCAAGCGCGATTTTTCGACCTCGCAGCATCAGTTCAGCAAAGGATTTTGGTCCCGCGGCGGCCCCGTCGCGCTGTGCTATCGGATCGGCTTGTCGGCCAGCTGGCGCCTTGGCGGAACTTTTTCGTCCGAACGATCCTGATTGAAGCGCTATTCCATCGTCCGGCCGAGACCTCGAGACCGATCCTTGCGCGATCCCTTGACGCTTCCGCCCTATAGCTGCGGCAACGCCTCGACGAAAACTTCTCGCGTAGAATGATGCCATCTGCAGGGGAACCAATTTACCAATCGGTAGTTTTCAGGTTCCGCGGCCTTGCAGAAACCGCAAATAGATCAATTGGTTGCCGGGTTTCCCGATTAACCTTTAGTCTGAAATACTTGTTTAACAGGTCTAGTATAGACCTAGCTTAACGGGCAAACTCGCCGCGAAAAATGTTGCGGTGCATTGCAACGCTAACGCGATATTGGGCTAAGCGATTATGCAACCTTGGAAAATCCGTCTCCGGACCTACCTCACAGGCACCTGGCACTATCGCTGGATCGGCATGGGGGTCGCTTGGGCAGTCTGCATTTTCGGCTGGCTGGGAATTGCTCTGGTCCCCAATCAATTCCAGGCCGTGTCGATGATCTATGTTGACACCGACACAATGATGGCACCCCTGCTGAACGGCCTGACGGTGACGACGGATCCGCAGCAGCAAGTTTCGGTGATGCTCAACACTCTTTTGGCGCGGCCGAACCTGGAACAGGTCGTCCATCTGACCAATCCCCAGGCGAACAGCTTGTCGAGCGCCGAGATGGCCCGGCAGGTCGAGACCCTGCAGAGCAACATTTCGATCAAGCCGCTCAGCACCAAAAACCTGTTTCAGCTGTCTTACACCGACCGGGACCCCAACCGGGGCCTGAACGTGACCCAGACACTGCTGTCCATTTTTGTGGACTCCAATATCGGCAACAAGCGCCACGACCTCGAAGGCGCCCAGTCGTTCCCGGACACCAAGGTCAACGAGTATGAAACCCTGGTGCGCCAGGCAGAGCAGCGGCGCACCGCCTTCAAGCAGTCGAATTTGGAAGTCCTGTCCAACACCATCACGCCGGATGCGGCCCGCGCCGGGGTCGAAGTCGCCCGTCAGCAGTTGGAGGGAGCCCAAGCACGGCTTTCGAGCTTGAGAGGTCAACTCGCCATCATTCCGAAGATTGTTTACATCGATGGCCCGGGCGGGCTGGTCATGGGCACCGGCAACATGCCGACCGGTGGCAGCCTGTTTCAGCAACTGGCAGCGTACAAGCAGTCCCTGATCGACCTGAAGTCCCGATTTACCGACGATCATCCCGACGTGAAGGCAATCAAGCGCCATATCGCCCAGCTTCAGGCAGAGCTTTCGTCGGTACCTGCCGACGGCGGTCAATCGGCGGGATCTCAGTCCATACCCAACCCGGTTTATGTGCAGACACAGAGCAAGCTTTCTGACGCGCAAACGGACGTCGCTTTGCAGGCTCAAAAGTGGCACGAAGCCCAGGCCGGCCTGGACCGCGCCCTGAAGATGAGCTCCAAGGCCATCGAAATCAGCGCCCAGTTCCAAAATCTCGATCGCGACTACGATCTGGTTCACAAGACTTACCAAGAACTTTTGGCCCGGCGCGAATCCGCCAAGCTGTCGCAATCGGTCAATGACGAGCAATCCTCGATCAACGTGCGTATCGTGGAGCCCCCCAAGAAGGCGGCCTTCCCCGTTGCTCCCAACCGTCCGCTGCTGAATTCGGGCGTTATTCTGCTCGGCATGCTGGCCGGAATCGCGGCCGCGATCGCGCTCAGCATCAATGCGGGACGTTTCTTCGCCAAGGAGCAGTTGGCGGCGGAATTCGACTACCCAATCATCGGTGTGGTTGGGCGCCTCGCCCGCGCCGACGACATCTTGAATTCCCGGCGCGCTTATACCGCGTTGGCGGCTTGCACAGGGCTCCTGCTCTGCGGATATGTCGTCGTGCTGGTCGCCCTTGATGCATCATTTCGCCTTACCTTGCGGGGTATCTTATGACGGATAAGACTGTCCCCCCGCTCAATTTGATCGAGCGAATGGCTCAGCGCCTCGAAAAGGAGGCCGCCAACCAGGCACCTGCCGCCAATGCCGCCGGCCGAGCCATGGACCGCGAACCGCTGGACAACAGCCCCATGCTGAAGAATGGCGGGGCTCCTTCGGTGAACTTGCGCGAACCTATCGCACCGTCAATCCCGCAGCCTCCTCAAGGTGGAGCTCCCCGTCGAGGCGACGGAGTTTCGGCGATCGGGCCGGCCGCGAACGCTTACACCTCCATTCCTTCCGTCGGCCGCATGCCGGAACAGCCGCAGGCGGTGACCCCGCCTCCCGGCAAAACGGTTCGCCTCGACTTCCGCGCTTTGCGCCAGAACGGCTTGATTACGCCGGACAACATGACGTCGGCGATCTCGAACGAATTCCGAGGCATCAAGCGCCGGCTTCTGCAAAAGGTGCGCGATCCGCAGACTCGCGCTGCCGTCAGCAACCTGATTATGGTCACGAGCTCGCTGCCCGGCGAAGGCAAGACTTTTTCCTCCATCAATCTCGCTTTGAGCCTCGCGGCCGAGCGCGGCCTTCAAGTCCTGCTGATCGATGCCGACGTGATCCGTCCATCCGTCGGCAACATGTTTGTCGCGCCGCCCAATGAGGGTCTGACCGACCTCCTCACCGGCAAGGTCCCCCATGTCTCCGATGTTCTGCACCGTTGCAGCGACATCCCCAACCTGGCGGTGATTTTCGCCGGCAATCCCTGCGCCAACACGCCTGAGCTGATCTCGAGCGCGAGGATGGCCAATTTGTGCAAGGAATTGTCGGCGCGCTATCCCGACCGGGTCATCGTGCTCGATACCCCGCCCGTGCTTGCCTCCGCCGAGCCCGCGATCCTTGCCGGCTATGTGCACCACCTGGTCATGGTGGTGGCGGCCGACCAGACCGATCGCCACCAGCTGCGCAAGTCGTTGGAGGCGATCGCCTCTTGCCAGAGCGTGAGCCTGTTGTTCAACAAGGCGCCCAGCTGGAATGACCAGGAATACGTGACCTATTACGGATACGCCAATCCCGGTGGCCAGACCGCGCACGCCGAATCCTAGTTTCGCGAGTGGTCATGTATACGAGCTTCTACAAGCTGCGCGCCGAGCCTTTCCTCTTGACGCCGGACGAGCGCTTCTATTTCGAGAGCAGCGTTCATTCCCAGGCGATGGCGCACCTCACCTACGGGCTCAAGCGGGGCGAAGGCTTTATCGTCATTACCGGCGACGTGGGCGCGGGCAAGACCACGCTGGTCAAGCGCCTGATCGCCACCATCGATCCCAGCAAGATCATCGCTGCCCATGTGGTTACCACGGCACTCTCGGGCCATGACCTGTTGCGGATGGTGGCCGCCGCCTTCGGGCTCAAGGACCTGCCATCCGACAAGAGCGGCATTCTGCTTCGGCTGCAGGAATTCTTCGACGCCACCCATGGCGAAGGCCGCCGCGCCCTGCTGATCGTGGACGAAGCCCAGAACCTGTCGGAAAGCGCGTTGGAAGAGCTCCGGATGCTTTCCAACTTTCAAGTCCAGAATGCCGCGCCTCCTTTCCAGAGTTTTTTGGTCGGCCAACCTCAGTTTCGCCGCATCATCGCCCACCCCGATCTGGAACAGCTGCGCCAGCGAGTCATCGCCTCCTATCATCTTGGGCCCTTGAACAGCCTGGAATCCGGAAATTACGTGCTGCACCGGCTAAAGCAGGTGGGATGGACCGGCGACCCGTCCTTCCCCATGAGCACGATCGACGCCATTCACCAGCACACGGGGGGCATTCCGCGGCGCATCAACACGCTGGGCAACCGCCTTATGATCTTGGGCTATCTCGACGAACTACACGCTTTCTCGGCGGAAGACGTAAACCGGGTGGCGGCGGATCTCGCCAATGAAAACGACGCCGTCGATTTTGGCGGTCCGATCGGGCATCCATCCGATCAGTCCCTGGCCAACCAAGTGGCCGTTACGGCGCGCCTGGACGATATCGAGGGGCGGCTGGCGAAGCAGGAAGCTCTTGCCCGCCGCGCCAGCGCCATCATTCAACAATTCCTGACATTGATCAGTTCGGAAACGCCGTAAGGCCAAGCTCGGCCTGCGGTGGAGGGGCCATTGTGAACATCAACCAGACCGTAAATGACCCCATCGTCGGTTGGCGCAAAAGGCCGGTACTCAGCCTGGCGGGTTCCGAGCTCAATGCCATGACGGTCGATGTGGAAGACTATTTCCAAGTCGAGGCTCTGGCCCCCCATATTCCAAGGTGGGAATGGGACCAGCGCGAATGCCGGATCGAGGCCAATGTCGACCGCATTCTCCAACTCTTTGCCGACAACCACGCCAAGGCGACCTTCTTCACGCTGGGATGGCTGGCGGAACGCTATCCCCAGATGGTTCGCCGCATTGTGGACAACGGCCATGAACTGGCTTCCCACGGCCTCTCCCATCAGCGCGCCGATCACCAGTCCCGGCCGCAATTCCTCGCCGATGTCACCAGGGCCAAGGCCTTGCTGGAAGACATCGGAGGCGTAAGGGTGAACGGCTACCGCGCGCCCTCCTTTTCCATCACCCGCCGCAACCTGTGGTCGCTGAATGTGCTGGACGAGGCCGGCTACAAGTACAGCTCCAGCACCAATCCCATCAATCACGACCTGTACGGCATACCGGAGCAGCCGCGCTTCGCCTTCTATCCCTTTGCCGATTCCGCCTTTGTGGAAATTCCGGTCACCACCATGCGCCGGTTTTGGCGCAATTGGCCCGCCGGCGGCGGAGGGTATTTCCGGTTGTTTCCCTATGGGCTTTTCAAGCACAATTTGCGCAGCGTGCGCGCCCGGGACCGCCAACCCTGCATGTTCTATTTCCATCCCTGGGAGATCGATCCGGGTCAGCCGCGAATTCCCGGGACCTCCTTCAGGACCCGCATTCGGCACTACCTCAACCTGGACCGCACCTTTGGCCGGTTGTCAAAGCTGTTGCAGGATTTTCGGTGGTCTACCGTCGATCAGGTGTTCTTCGCAGATTCAGCATCGAGACGATGATGCGCGAGAGCCTGCTTCTGTGCCATCGGCTGCCCTATCCGCCGAACAAGGGCGACAAAATCCGGTCTCATGCCCTGCTTTGCCACCTCGCGACACGCGGGCCCGTTCATCTCGCCTGCTTTGTCGATGAGGAATGCGACTTCCAATATCTGGAAGACGTTCGCAAGCTGGCCGGTGGCGAATGCTATTTTGAGCCGCTGGGAAAGGGCGCAAAGGCCAGGCGAAGCCTCATGGGGCTGGCGGCCGGCGGCCCGCTGACGACAGCCTGTTTCGGCAGCGCCCGTCTCCAGGCCTGGGTCGACCGGATTCTGCGGGAGCGGCCGATCGCGGATTTGCTGATTTTCAGCTCTGCCATGGCCCCCTATCTGCTCAAGGCAGCGGTGGCCCCTTCCCGGGTCCTGTTCGACATGGTCGATATCGATTCCGACAAATGGCGGCAGTATGCGGCGCGCACGCATGGCGTTTTGAAGTGGTTGTACGGCCGCGAGGCCCAAAAGCTGCAGAGCCTGGAATGCGAGGCCGCCAAAGCCTTCGGCTGCACGCTATTGGCTTCGGATTTCGAGGCCGAAACCTTTCGCCGCATCGCGCCCGCGAGCGCCTTCAAGACTTTGGGATGGACCAATGGCGTGGACCTGGAAAAGTTCTCGCCTGCGGCCTTGGAAAATCCATTCTCCCCGGACGAGCTTGCCATTGTCATGACGGGACGCATGGACTACCGGCCCAACCATGAAGGTGCGATTTGGTTCGCTCGGGAGGTCTTCCCCCATGTCGCCAAAATACTGCCCCAAGCCAAGGCCTATTTCGTGGGGGGTGGACCGCCCGCCTCCCTCAAGGCGATCGCGGGAAAAGCGATTTGCGTGACCGGACAGGTGGCCGACGTGCGCCCCTATCTCCAATTTGCCCACGCCGTCATCGCGCCATTGCATATTGCACGCGGCGTCCAAAACAAGGTGCTGGAAGCCATGGCAATGGCAAAGCCCGTGGTCGCGACCAACGACGCCACGCGTTCCCTGGACGTGGAGGCGGGAATGCATCTGTGGGTCGCAAACGAGCCGGAAAAATTTGCGCGGGCCGTGGTGGAAGCGTTGCAGGGGCCCGAACGCGACAGGATTGCGCGCAATGGCCGAAAATATGTGGAAGACCGCCACAATTGGCCTAACTTGCTGGAAGAAATCGATCGCCACTTGGAAGGGCTCGCTCGTCCCCTCGCAGAAGCCGTCCCGCTCCGGGCCGGGCCGCGCCTCGGACTCTCCGCGCGTTGCAAATCATGACCGTCATCGCCCTGCCCCAATCCGACCGCGCCATCGCAAAAGCTTGGCTTCGCCATGTTGCGGTGCTGGCGGCACTGGTCGGGTTTCTCCTGCTGGTCTTCCGGCAGGCGGTTGCGGCCGCGTTTCAGGTTTGGTCGGTGTCACCCACCTATTCGCATTGCTTCTTGATCGTGCCGATCGTGCTTTGGCTGATTTGGGAAAGGCGCAACATCCTTGCCGCCACCGCGCCCAGCCTTTTCCCGCAGGCTTTATGGGCGATGCCGCTGCTGGGGCTGATGTGGTGGATGGGCCAGTTGGCGGCGATCAACGAGGTCCAGCAATATGCCGTGGCGGCCATGATGCAGGTCATTATCGTCGCCCTGCTGGGCTTGAATGTCATGCGGCTGATCTGGTTCCCTGTCCTCTATCTGATCTTTCTGGTTCCGACCGGTGAATATCTCATAGCCCCGATGCAGCGCTTCGCGGCGCATTTTGTCGAGGTGAGCCTCACGCTTTTGAGAATCCCGTACTATAGCGAAGGCACGCTCTTCGAGTTGGCGAGCGGCCGCTATGAAATCGCGGAAGCCTGCGCGGGCTTGCGTTTCCTGATAGCGACGGTCACCCTGGCGGTGCTTTTCTGCTATATGGTTTTCCGCAATCCGATCAAGATCGCGCTGTTCTTGGTCGCCAGCGTGGCGGTGCCGCTGATCGGCAATGGACTGAGATGTGTGGGAATCATCGTCTTGGCCAATTTCACCAACAACGAATATGGCGCGGGCGCGGATCACATCGTTTACGGCTGGGGATTCAATGTCGCCATCCTTTTGGTCCTGGGCGGCGTGGGATGGTTGTTCCGGGACGATGTCCGCGAGCATTTCACCGTGCGGACCGATCCGCCCCTGGCCCCCAAAAAGCTTGTCGCGATATCCGCCCTTGCGGCCGGGCTTATCTGCGCCGGCCCGGCGCTGGCCTTCTGGCATGACAACAGGTCTGGCGGGGCCGATCTTGAGGCCATCGCCGCTCCCTTTGCGGTCCGCGGCTGGAGTCAGCTTCCCGCCGGCACCACCTGGCATCCCGAGTTCTTCGGCTTTGACGACATGAAGGCGGCGGCGATCATCCCGGAAGCTCGACCCGACTCGCTCCCGGTCGACTTGTTCCTGGGCTACTACGCGCGGCCCCGGCCAGGCCATTCCATGACGGCCCATATCAATCGGTTTTGGAACCTCGATGCATGGAAGCTCGCCGAGTCCGGCAGCGTGACGGCCACGGTCGGCGGCAAGCCCATTCAGCTTCAGGAATGGATCATCAATTCCACCAGCGAAAGGCGCATGGTCTGGTCCTGCTATTGGGTGGATGGCCGGTTCACCACCAGCCTGCTCCGAGTCAAGCTTTGGCAGGCCCGCGCCGCCCTTCAGGGACATGAGGGCCAGGCGGTCCTTGTCCTCTCGACCCAGATGGCAGAGGCGCCGCAGGATGCGCGTGGACGGTTGTCAGAGGCTCTTGCCGCGCTCCAATCCTTGCCTGACAGTCTGGAAGCGGCCAATCGGCAGGCCTCGGCTCGCCGTGCCGGAGGTCGCTGAACGATGTGTGGAATCGTCGGCTGGTTTGACCTAAAGGACCATCGGGCGCCCGACCGGACCCTGCTGCGGGCCATGAGTGACGCGATCCGCCATCGCGGTCCGGATGGGGATGGACATCATTTCGAGCCGGGGTTGGGCTTTGGCCATCGCCGGCTGGCGGTGATCGACCTGGTCACCGGCGACCAACCCATGTTCTCTCCCGACAAGAGCATTTGCCTGATCTTCAATGGCGAGATCTTCAATTTCCAGGCGCTGAGGCGCGACTTGGAACAGCGCGGACATGTCTTTGCCACGCACTCCGACACCGAAGTCATATTGGAAGCCTGGCGCGAATGGGGAGAGGATTGCGTCACCCGGCTGACCGGACAATTTGCCTTTGCCTTGTGGGATCAAGGCCGGGAAACCTTGTTCCTGGCACGTGACCGGCTTGGGGAAAAGCCGCTCTATTATTCCATTTTGGGGGATCAGACGCTGATATTCGCGTCCGAGCTCAAGGCCTTGCGGCTTCATTCCGGCCTGGATCGCAGCATCGATCCTTGCGCCATCGAGGAATTCTTCGCGCTGGGCTATATCGCCGAGCCTCGCACGATCTACAGCAATGTTCGCCAGCTTCCCGCCGGAACCACACTCACACTCCGGCGGGGCGACAGACCGAGAATGAAAGCGTATTGGGACCCCTCGCCCGCCGCGATCGGCGACAGCGAACTCGACAATCTCGAGGACGCTCTGCTCGACCGCCTGGGCGCGATCGTGAAATCACAGCTGGTGGCCGACGTGCCGGTGGGCGCTTTCCTGTCCGGCGGCGTGGACTCAAGCGGCACGATGGCGCTGATGGCCCGCGCCGCGCAAGACCCGATTACCGCTTTCACCATAGGATTCAACGACCCGGCCTTTGACGAAACCGCCTATGCCGCGTTGGTGGCCAAACGCTACAATTCCAATCATGTTGTCGCGCGCATGCAAGGCGACGAGCTCGACCTTGTCGAACGCCTGCCGGCAATTTTCGATGAGCCATTCGGCGACAGCTCCGCCCTGCCCAGCTACAGGCTGATGCAGCTGGCGCGCAAGTCCGTGACCGTGGCCCTGTCGGGTGACGGGGGTGATGAATTGTTCGCCGGCTACCGCCGCTATGGCTTTCACGCCAATGAGGAACGCCTGCGCCAATGGCTGCCGGCCGCCATCCGTAGGCCGCTGTTCGGGGCCCTGGCCGATCTTTATCCGCAACTCGACAATGCGCCGCGCTATCTGCGCGCGCGCCATACCTTCCGCGAATTGAGCTCGGACTCGATCACCGGCTATTTCTGGAATCTATCGGTGGTGGGCGATGAAACCAGAAAAGCGCTATTTTCCGATGCCTTGACCAAATCCCTGGCCGGCTATCATGCCGTGGACGTGGTCTCCAGACATGTTGCGACCGCGCCCACGGATGATCCGGTCACACGCGCCCAGTATGTGGATCTGAAGTCCTGGCTGCCCAGCGATATTTTGGTGAAAGTCGACCGTACCGCCATGGCCAACAGCCTGGAAGTCCGCGTGCCGATGCTCGATCACACCTTTGTCGATTGGGCGCTGGGCCTGCCGGCAGCCGTCAACCGCCGGGGCAGCGAAGGCAAGCTGCTGCTCAAGCGCGCCTTCGCGCGCCTGGTGCCCCCCAATGTGCTGCACCGGCCCAAACAGGGCTTTTCGGTTCCCCTGGCACGCTGGTTCCGGGGCTCGATGGGGCAGCATCTCGATCAAAAGCTTGCATCCAAGAACGGTCTGGCATCTTCGCCCTATCTTAATGCCGAGACCATCCGGCGCTTGTCCGCAGACCATCAGAGCGGTCGTGTCGATAACAGCCGCGCACTCTGGCTGATCTGGATGTTCGAGGAATTCATGGAATCCGAGGCCGGCATCGCGCAAACAGGCCAGGGTCGCGAATGGCGCGTCAGCGCCGGCGGCCAAAGCGCCTAACCCCGCAACTCGGCTGTTTGAGCCGGAATATCGTGGCGCAGGTTCGCTTGCTGAAGATACCTGCGGCGCAGGAAGACATAGACCGCGCCTAGTGCCAGCGCCAAAAGCGCATCGGAAATCTCTGCCGAGCGGTCGACCATGAAGGTCTGCAGCAGGCTGGTGGCAAACAAGGCGGCGCATTCCAATCCCACCGCAATTCTCAGCTTTAGCCCGCATTGGACCAAGAACAAGATCACCGCGCCGTACAGATAGAATTTCTGTAAAAACGATATGGTATTGACCTGCTGGGAGCCCTGTAGGAAGCCAATAAAAGGTATCCACTGGAAGGCTTTTGGGCTCGCGGAGAATTGCCAAGGGAGCACGCGGCTCAAGATCACGAACAGCACCAGCATTGCGGCCGTCATAGGCACGCCGACCGAGGAAAAACGCCCCATCAGAAGCGGCGACAGCAGAAGGGCGAAAACCGCGCCCATCAGTTCGGGCAAGCTGAGAGTTTGTTCCAGGATCGATGCTTTGGCCGCGAAAAAACCAAGGATCGCCAGCACCAACAGTGCGAAAGACCGGTGCACACCGGTCCGGAACAGGAAAATCACGCTCAGCCATAACACGGCATAGTGGGCGACTTCGGCGGGACTTGGGCTCGGCGCCAAAAGCATAGGCTCAAGGCTCCTCCAATATCTGTGAAGCTGCAGCGTCGAAACATAAGGATAAAGCCGCCATCCCAGCCAGGCGAGCAACAGCAAGCGCGCAAAAGCAGGCGCCGCCCCGGCCGGCCACGACGCCCTGAGAAAGCCGGCACCGGCGACCAGGGCGATAATCGTGCCGGCTACAAGGCCGATGACATTCAGGCAGAAATCGGAGAAAGCGCTGACCCTGCTGGCGTCATAGAACTGTGCCAGCTCGATGAGGAAAGAGAGAGCCGCGCCGCACAGAACCGCCAGAACCGCGCCCAAAGATCGCGGCATGTCCTGGCTAAAAGCCAAGGTGGCGGCAAGGCCGAGCGGGATGTAGAGCAAAAGATTGGCCAAGACATCGCCCCGGCTTGTCGGCAGTTGCCACCATCCGCCCAGGAAATGAGAAAGATCGGCGCTCAAGCGCGCCCCGGTCTGGAAAACGAACGGGTAGAGCGAGCCATAGGCGATCAGGAACGCCACCAGGGCCGCAAGGGCGTAGCGCGATTTAGAACGGGAACGATCGCCAACTGCGGGAGCCGGATACGTCACAGGCGATCCCCCGCACCCAACCGCGAGCAGGCGGCCCAGGGCGAAACCAGGCCCAGTAAGGCCGATGCGGCGCTATACAGGAACGATGCGGAGCGGTACACCAATCACAGGCATATCCGATTCTGCCGGGGAATTGTTAACCCTCAAATCGCCATAGTCCCGGACGGCTTTGACCGGTCATCATGGCGGCCTGCTTTTGTGAGAATGAGAACCGGACTTTCCCTCATATGCCAGACCCGTCGCCCACAATATCCATCCTGACAGCCACCACGCTGTTTCCCAATTCCCTGCAGCCGTCGCACGGCGTCTTCGTCGAAACGCGGCTGCGTCACCTGATATCCAGCGGCAAGGTGCAGAGCCACGTCCTGGCGCCGGTGCCCTGGGCGCCTCCGATGCTGACGAACTTCCGGACCTTGCGCCAAGTACCGGATCGCGAAATCCGAAATGGCCTGGTGGTCGATCATCCTCGCTATGTGGTTGTTCCCAAGGTCGGCATGAACCTCGCGCCGCACGCGCTTTACCGGGCCATGCGCGAAAGGCTTAGGCGCTTGATGAAGGCCGGGCTCAAACCGGATCTCATCGACGCGCATTACTTCTATCCGGACGGCGTGGCGGCTGCTTGGCTGGCCGAGGAATTCCGGCTGCCCTTGACCATCACCGCGCGCGGCACCGACATCAACCTGATCCCGGAATTTTCCCGTCCCCGCCGCCTGATCCTGGAGGCGGCGGCAAGCGCCGGCGCCGTCATCACCGTTTGCCAGGCCTTGAAGGATCGGCTGGTCGAGCTTGGGGGCGAAGCCGGGAAGATCACGGTTCTGCGCAACGGCGTCGACCTCAAGGCCTTCCGGGTCAAGGACCGGCAAGCCTTGCGCGCCAAATTGGGAGTCAAAGGCTTTGTGCTGGCTTCGGTGGGGCTTTTGATCGAGCGCAAGGGACATCATTTCATCGTCGAAGCGCTTGCGCGGATTCCCGACGCCACGCTGCTGATTGCCGGTTCAGGACCCGATCGCCAACAGCTGGAGGCCTTGGCAGACCGCTTGGGTGTCAAGGACCGCGTCCGGTTCCTGGGCAACCTGGACAGGGAGGTGCTTTGCGACGTGTACAATTGCGCCGATGCGCTGGTGCTGGCCTCCAGCCGCGAAGGCTGGGCCAATGTCCTGCTGGAAGCCATGGCTTGCGGCACGCCGGTGATCGGCACCGCCGTATGGGGGACTCCGGAAGTCATTGCCCGTCCGGAAGCGGGATTGCTGCTCAAAAACCGCGATGCCCAAAGCATTGTGGAGGCGATCGGCGCGCTCAGGCGCTCGCCGCCGGACCGGTCGGCCACGCGCTTATATGCCGAGCAATTCGATTGGCAGTCCACGACGGATGGTCAGCTGGCGATATTTCGTTCTGTGATTAACGATTATGGGGGGCGCGGTACTTTTGCGTCGTGAATTCGTCGCTCGTCGCTCATGTACTTCTTGTACACGCCGCTCCTCGCTCCTGCTCACGCCGCAAAATTCCTCGCGCCCCTAGCCGATTAGGGCTGCATAGCGTTGAGCCATTTCATTTTCATCAAATTCTTGGCGCGCTTTCCTCTCATTGGCCTGGCCGATAGCGCGCCGCGCCGTTTCGTCTCCGGCAAGGAGGGCGAGCGCGGATGAGAAATCGCCTGCCGGCACCACATATCGCCTGTTCTCCTCCGAGACCATCCGGCTCACATCGCCCACATTCGTTGCCACCACCGGCAAGCCGGCGGCCATCGCCTCCAAAACGCTCAATGGCATCTGTTCGGTGTCGGATGACAAGGCGAAAATGTCCATCTGCGGATACCAGTCCTGCGGCCGCTCGCTCTGTCCGGCAAAGCGCACCCGCTGCCCGAGATGAAGCTCCTGGACCAAACGCTCCAGTCCTTCCCGTTCCGCGCCGCCTCCCACGATCAGGAGCGCGGCGTCGGAGCGTTTCGCCGCGAGCTCGGCAAAGGCCTGGATCAGGCGGGAGATATTCTTTTCCCGCCTCAGGCCAGACACGGTACCAATGACCAAACGCCCATTTACCGTGCCGCGGTCCGGTACCGCGAACCGCGCGCAATCGATCCCATTGGGAATAAAGCGCACCCGATCGGGCGGCAGGCGCCACAGACCCAGCGCGATTTTTTCCAAATTACGCGATGGCAGCACTATGCGCGTGCGCTTTCCGGAAAGCGCCAATCGCCGTGCCCATACCCGCCGCTTGAGTTGCCCGCCGGCCTCTTCCGGGCCAAAGCCGTCCTCGATATGGATGTGTTCCGCGATCCTTTCCACGCGGTTGACCAAAGCCCATTCGACCGCGCCCCAGTTATAGGTCAGCAAGACGTCGGGCCGAAAAGCGCGCAAAGCTGCGCGGAAGCGAAGCCAGCTGTCGAAGGTCTTACGCTTGTCGAAAGACAGGCTGTGACAGGTGACCGGCAGGCCAATGAGCCGGGCAGCCATGTCGGTATTGCCGTCCAGCGCGATCACCGTGTGGCGATAGCGCGTGCCGTGAAGCCGTGCCAGCTGCGCGAAACGCATCTGCGAGCCTCCGACCGCGAAGGTCGGAAAAATATGAAGCAGATGCTTTGGCGGCATGGACACTCTGACTCGCACCCCTTAAGGGCTTTTACACGACCTTCAGATTTTTTGCCCTTTGGCCTTTTCCACCAAAGTCATGGCCCGCCGCGCGTTGCGGGCCCAAGAGATGTCGTCCCGATGGATCTTTTCCGCCGCCGCCGCGCCCAGCTGGGTGCGTAGAGCGCCATCGCGGACCAACAGGCGGATTGCGTCGCCCAAGGATTTCGGGCTGTTGGGCTCGAACAACAGGCTGTCTTGCCGGTGAGTCAGGACCTCGCGGATATTGGCGGCATCGGGTGCGACGATGGCGCGGCTCAAGGCCATATACTCGAAAAGCTTGAGCGGGCTGGCATAGGAGGTCACCTCCGGCTGCAGCGCAATGTCGAAGCAGCTGATATGGGCCGGAAGCGCCGGCCGCTCCACCAGGCCGGTGATCCAGACCCGATCGGCGACCCCAAGCTCCTTCGCCCGGCGCTCCAGATCCGCGCGGCCCGGGCCATCGCCCACCACCATCAGATTGGCGGCGGCAAAATCGGCATCCTCGGCCAACAGATCGACAATCTGCGGCAAGCCGTGCCAGGCCCGGACATAACCCACGAACCCCAGCACCGGGCCGGACCCGAATTGCCGGGGCAGCGCCGGCCGGCCTTCGGGCGGGACGATGCGAAATTCCTCCATATCCACGCCATTGGAAGTCACCACGATGCGCGAAGGCGCAACCCCCGCCCGCGCGATCATGCCCCCCAGCACGGCAGTGACCGGCAGGACATAGGCCGCTGAACGCCAGGCCGTCTCCTCCGTCCGGCGCGCGAAATTCGGCATCGCCAGTCCATCGAACTTGCCGCGCTCCTCTGCCAAGGGGGCGTTCACTTCTAGCAACAGGGGCAGGGAAAAAAGCCGGGACGCCCAAACGCCGGACAGCATGAAGATATTTTCGCGCTCATAAATCGCATCGGGCCGGTTTCGCAGGATTGCCGCGGCAAGTTTGGCCAGTTCCAGCCCGCTATAGCCGAACTCCAAAAGCTCATAGAGGAGTTTGGGAATGACCTGCTTTTTGCGGGCCGGCTTGAGCGCGCTTACGCGCTCGGGCTCGACGACATCGACGGTCACGCCTTGCTTGCGCAGCGCCGCGATCATCTCGTCGATATGGACGGACTGGCCGTCGCGCGAGCGTGTCCGGTGGTGGTAGAGAATCCGCAAGCCCGCGCCTTCAGCCGAATCAGGTGTCCAGGGGTATTTTATGGCGCTGGAACTAACGGCGCTCGGTCAGCGCACGCCTTCGGGCCACAAAACGACGCGCAAGGTCTGCAGCATGATGCCCAGGTCGCGCAACAGGCTGAAATTCTTGATGTAGAACAGATCGTATTCCAGCTTGCGCTGGGCATCTTCCAGCGAGGCGCCGTAATGGTAGTTGATCTGGGCCCAGCCGGTGAGGCCGGCGCGGACCGTATGGCGCAGGTCATATAGCCGAAGCTGGCGAGACAGATCCTCGACAAAACAGGGGCGTTCGGGGCGAGGGCCGACGACGGACATGTCGCCCTTCAGAATGTTGAACAGTTGCGGAATTTCATCCAGGCGGCTGCGGCGAAGGAACATGCCCACCTTGGTGATGCGGGGATCGTTCTTGTCGGCCCATTTGGCGCCATTGCGCTCCGCATCGCTGCGCATGCTGCGCAGCTTGTACAACCAGAAGACCCTGCCGCCCCGAGTCACGCGCTGCTGGCGGTAGATCACCG